>Ga0209517_10000571_pt1 | contig 62525 bp, 51 predicted proteins | sample PeaSoiMetSII2010_FD_187695 | JGI IMG/M metagenome (GOLD analysis project Ga0209517, IMG submission 187695) | Peat soil microbial communities from Weissenstadt, Germany - SII-2010 (SPAdes) (version 2) | ecosystem: Environmental > Terrestrial > Soil > Wetlands > Peat | place: Germany... | reverse complement strand
GGATGTGGAGCGCGCGAACCTCAGCCGCTACCTGCCGCCGCAAGTGGTCGACCTGATCACTTCGAAGGGCGGGTCGGTGGAACTGGGCGGAGTGTTGCAGCCGGTGACCGTGCTGTTCGCCGATATCCGCGGCTTTACGCCTCTATCCGAACAGATGGACGCGCGCGAAGTGGTGGACCTGCTGAACGACTTTTTCGGGGTGATGACGGCGGCGATTTTCCAGTCGAATGGCACGCTCGACAAATTCATCGGCGATTGCGTGATGGCGCTGTTCGGCGCGCCGATTCCCTCCGAACGCAGTCCGAGAAACGCGCTTGTGGCTGCCGTGCGCATGCAACAGCAAGTCGCGCGGCTCGGCGAGGAACGCGTGCAGCGCGGGCTGGCCCCCATACGAATCGGCATCGGGCTGCATCACGGCCCGGCTGTGGTCGGCAACATCGGATCGGCGGAGCGGATGCAATACACCGCCATCGGCGATACCGTGAACATCGCGGCGAGGCTGGTCAGCCGTGCCGAGCCCGGCCAGATTCTGGTTTCGGAAGCGATGTATAAGGCGGCGGGGGCCAGCGATCTTTTCCACGACTTGGGACAGGTCAGCGTCAAAGGGCGCGACGCGCAGGTCCGCGTATATTCGGTGGACTGGGAGCGCATTGTGCAAGGGAACGCCCAGGCAACCCCGGCCGCCAGTTCCCCTTCGTGAATCACATGGACACCGGGCACAAATTGCAGATGCGGTTCTGGGGCGTCCGCGGATCCACGCCCGCGCCCGGAAAGGACACGCTGGTGTACGGCGGCAACACTCCATGCGTGGAAATTCGGACGGCGTCCAATCAGATCCTGGTGTTTGACGGAGGATCGGGAATTCGCGCGCTGGGGCATCATCTGGCCGCCGAGTTCGCAGGGCAGGATCTTTCGCTGAACCTGTTTCTTACGCATTTCCATTGGGACCATATTCAGGGTATTCCGTATTTCCAGCCGCTGTTCTCGCCGGCCGCGCGGCTCAACGTGCACTCCTGGACTTCGGGCCAGGAAACCCGGCGCGTGCTGGAAGGTCAAATGCAAACTCCGTATTTCCCGGTGAACTTCGCGGATGTCTCGGCGCGGGTCAGCTTCGAGCAGGTGAAATCCGAGCGCATTAAGATCGGCGACGTCTCGGTCGAGTCGTTCCCGCTGAATCATCCCCAGGGAGCTTACGGATACCGCATTGAGGCCGATGGCAAGAGGATCGTCTATGCCACGGATCTGGAGCACGGAAACGCCGAGTTCGACCGGGTATTGCGCGACCACGCGTCGGGAGCCGATGTGCTGATTTACGATGCGCAGTACAACGACGAAGAATATGCTTCCCATCGCGGATGGGGCCATAGCACCTGGCGCGAGGCTACGCGCGTCGCGTGCGATGCGGGCGTCGGGAGGTTGTTCCTGTTCCACTTCGATCCGGCTCATACGGATGCCCGCGTTGCGGAATCCGAGCGGCTTGCTGCGGCGGAATTCGAATCGTCGTGCGCAGCTCGAGAAGGGTCAGTGATCCTGCTGTGATCACTGGGTCGGGTTGCGAGGGAACTTCAGGTACGGCATCCGCACGCCGTCGATGAACACGCGATCGGCCTGAGAATTCGCAGGCGCTTCGAAACCCACCGCAGCGCCGGATGTCACGTAATCGTCCTGGTCCACGCCGTCGCCGCTGACGCCGAGCCCGCCCACCAAAACACCGTTCCTATACAAGGGCAACGAGCCCGGGAAAAACACGATTCCGTTCTGATTGGGCCCGTTCTGATTGGGATCGACCGGCTGCGATCCCTGAGTACACGGGCTGTCGGTGTCTTGTTCGTATAGTTTGAAAAACGGTCCGTGACCTGAGCCGTCGATGCCCGGCGGAAAGAACGGCTGCGCTCCAAAACCGATCGTCCGATTGGTGACAGCGGTGCCGGCAGGAATTCCCGGCAAGTCCGCCGCGCCCCCGGGGCCACTGAAGTACACCATGTTGCGCGCCTTGGCCACGGCCACGTCGATGCTGAAGAAGGTCGCATCCGGCATGCGATGCAAGCCAAGCACGGTGCCATCGATATCCGTCACCGCGATCACCATGCGCGTGCGCGAACCGATCGGCAGACGAATCACCGCGCGGGTTTGATTGGCAGTGTCTATCGCCCGATCCAGGATTTGCCGAACGTCTGACGCCGACAGCGCGGAACCATCCATGGGCGCGACCAGATCGCCATCGGGCGCGGGACCAGGACTGTCGAGCGGGCCGATCAGAAAATCTCCTTGAACATCTCCTGCGGCGATGCCACCAGGCGCCGTGGTCTGACTCACGAACGGCAGCTCGATTCCGTCGATGAAAATCACGCCGGGGGCCGCGGGAGTCGGGACGAATCCTGCACCGATGGCGCCTTGAAATGCCGCATATTCAGCCACCGCGGCTGATGTTCCGGCGACGCCGACACCGCCGACCACCACGCCGTTCCTGAACAGCGGCACGCCGCCGGGATTCACCGCGTCAGGATTGCTGTCAGTCAGATCCGCCTTGCCGGTCTGGATTCCCAGGCCGGGTTGCGTTCCATCGATGGAGCGCGCCGGCGGAACTTCGTTGCCCACAACAAATGTAGTGTTGAACCCGCATCCACGATTCGTATTTTCGATGCCATACAGCGCCGCGTTCGGCGTGAAGCGGATGCCGGGCGGGAAGTGCACGCCGCTGATGAAGCGGACGGTGCGGCTGGATAGCGGCGCTTGATTGTTGCTGAAGAAAGATGCCGTCCGCGCCAGTGCGACCGCAAGTTCGTTGGTGTCCACGCTGGCGCCGAAATTGCCGGTTGCGGTATCCGGTGCGCCCGGGGTTCGGAAAAGCGCCAGAATATTACCCTGGCGATTGGTGACCGCGATGGCCATGCCCTGCGAGCCTACCGAGGAAGCAGCGTGCTCCACCACCGAGCGAACCTCGTCGGCGGTGAGTTCCTGGCCGAAGGCAACACCTGCACATAGCACTGCCAACGGCATCAATAGAAAATGTTTCATGGCAGTGCCTCGCTGAGTGCGCGCATCTGCTCGGCAAATTTAGGAGCGTCATAGGCTGATGGATTCTCCACCTGCTGAAACAGCGCCTTGATCGCCGCGCGGATCTGGGTATCGTTGGTCGCGTGCGCCTGGGAAGCGTACGTCAGATAGAGCGACTGAAGGGCCATTATCGCTTGCTCAGCCGCCCGCTCACCCTGACGCGAAATGGTGTCACCATCGCGCGCGATGGCCTGCAGCAAGCGCTGCGTGCGTGCCTGATCGAACGATGCCGTCGATAACTGCTGCGCCAGACGGCCCGCTATTTCAGCAGTGGCCCGCGCCTGCGCGGCGGCTTGACTGCGGTCTGGGTTCCCCGCGCTCATGGTCGCGTACAACTTTTGCACTTCCGTTTCCAGATTGCGAGCGCCGTCGCGATCCATCTCATTCACGATCTGGCGGAGCACGGCGTATCGCGACAGGTTCCACGGTGGGCTTCCAGGGCGGCGTCCCGCGTATCCCAGCTCCTGCCGCCAGCTATTTTCGGCACTCGTAAGACTGTGATGGCAAGCGTAGCAATCCAGATCGGCGAACTCGGGCCAGGCATTGCCTTGGGCTTTGCTTTGGGAATCACGTGCGACGCGCTGCAACTGCTCGCGGAATTGCACGGCCTGCCCGACAACCAACATGCGAACATCGGCGAACGGATCGTCCTTGCTGTGATCGTCCGTGGCGCGCTCTATCCAATGCCGCGGCATCGCGGCCGTGAACGACGCCAGCTCGAAATACAAATCCGGATGCCCGGCAGCAATCATCTCGTGATCCACGCCCTTGTCCGGCGTGCCGAGGTGGCATGTCAGGCAATTCTCGGCGCGATGCACGGGGTCGCGCATGTCGCGCATGCCGGCAGCGACGGAACGTTCGTGTGTCCAGCCTTTGGTGGTATGCGGACCAAGCCAGTTCGACGCGGGCCCATGGCAGGATTCGCAACTGACGCCGTCGGTGGAATCGAACGTCCTAGCCCGGTCCGCTTCAGGCACGCTGAGGGCGTGGCACGCGAGACATTTCGGCGCGGTATCGGCTTTGACTGATCCCAGTTTATCGGGCCCCAGAATCTTGGCCATGCGCGTAGCCACGGGATTGGTCAGCACCGCAAACGCATGCGCGTGCTTGTCCTTAACCACCCAGGTGCTGTATTCATTCTGCTGAACCGAAGTGGTGGTGCGAACCTGCACTCCGCCGTGGCAGCTGGGCGACGCGCACGAACCGGGCCCGGTGTATTTGGGCGCTTCCGCAGTCTGGGCTAACACCAACCCGGACCACAACACCAGCGAAACACCTAGGCGCATGCTTCTATTCACCATACTCGATGGCCGGGCACCAGTACAATCATCGGGGGGCCGAGCCGATATAATTAAGGTTTGATCTTCGATGACCTGAGGGAGATTCAGCGCCAGTACGGTTATCTGCCTGCCGATCAACTGGAGGCCCTCTCGCGCCGTTCGCAGATTCCATTGCCGCACATCAACGGCGTCGCCGATTTCTTTCCGCACTTCCATCTATCGCCTCCGCCGCGCGTCACCGTGCAAGTATGCGCGGATATGTCCTGCCATCTGCGCGGCGCCGACGAACTGCGAGGTGAATTGTCTCGACGGTTCGCCTCCATGAGCGATCGCGACATCGCCATTACCGATGTCTCCTGCCTGGGCCAGTGCGATGGCGCGCCAGCGGTGCGCATCAATGACCACTCCTTTCGCTATGTGAGCGCTCCGCAAGCCGAGGCGATCGCCATCAGTGCGCTCGGCGGTAGCCCGCCTCCGGCGGTTTCGCCAGAACCGCAAAAGACAGGATTGGCGGCGGATCCCTACCAGAGCTCCGAACGCTACGGCGCGCTGCGGAAACTGGCGGAGACGCGCGATTTCGACGGAGTGATCGCACAGCTCAAGGCTGCCGGATTGGCCGGCCTGGGTGGGGCGGGATTTCCCACCGGCGTCAAATGGGAAGCGGTGCGCAAAACGCCCGCAACCGAAAAGTACGTCATCTGCAATGCCGATGAAAGCGAGCCGGGCACCATCAAAGATCGCTTTATCCTGGGACACCTGACGCACCTGGTGATCGAAGGCATGATCATCGCCGGCCTCGTGACCGGAGCGCGCAAGGGGATCCTGTACATCCGCCATGAATACGAGCCGCAGGAGCATCTCATCGCGGAAGAGATTCGCCAATGCTACGAGAACGGCCTGCTCGGCGCAAGCGTCTGCGGCTCGGATCTGCCATTCGACTTGGAACTGTTCGTAAGCCCCGGCGGATATATCTGCGGCGAAGAGACGGCGCTGATGGAAGCGATCGAAGGCAAGCGTGCCGAGCCGCGCAATAAACCGCCGTTTCCGGTCTACGAGGGCTTGTGGGGCAAGCCCACGGCCCTCAACAACGTCGAAACGTTTGCCAATGTGCCGCAGATCCTGGTGAATGGAATCGACTGGTACAAGTCGCAGGGCGTGAACGGCTGCGCGGGGCTGAAATTCGTCGGCGTGAGCGGCGACGTGCGAAAACCGGGCATCTATCTGATCCCCATGGGAACTCCGATGGAAGAAGTGATCTTTCAACACGGCGGCGGCATGGAAGGTGGCAAGAGCCTGAAGGCGTTCGCTCCGTCCGGTCCGTCGTCGGGCTATCTGCCCGCATCCATGGTGGACGTCCGCATCGACTTCAAGTCGCTGGCTGCTGCGGGCTCCATGATGGGATCGGCCGCGATCGTGGTCTGCGCCGAAGGCCGCTGCATGCTCGATATGGCGCTGAACGCGGTGCGCTTCTTTCGCAACGAATCCTGTGGGAAGTGCGTCCCATGCCGCAACGGCTCGCAGAAGATGACCGATATTCTTGTGGGCTGGACCCAGGGCAAGGGAAGCGCCGCGGACATGGCTTTGCTCGATGAGCTGTCGGAAGCCATGAAGATGGCCTCCATCTGCGGACTGGGACAGTTCGCGCACTCGCCCATCACCTCGGTGATCAAGCATTTCAGGCCGGAAGTGGAGGCGCACATTCTGGAGCATCGCTGTCCGGAGGGCGTCTGTCCGATGCGGGAAGTATGAGCGATCTTCACTTAACGATCGATGGCCAGGCGGTCACGGTGCCGAGCGGCACCACGGTCTTCGACGCGGCGCGTCTCCAAGGCATCGCCATTCCCACGCTATGTCATCAGCAGAACGAAACGCCCGTGGGTGTCTGCCGGCTGTGCGTGGTGGAAGCGGGCGGACGCGTCCTGAGTGCCTCCTGTGTGCGTCCTGCTGAGGAAGGCATGACGGTCGCCACCAACTCGGACAAGGTTCGCAACGTGCGGCGCACGCTGCTCGAGTTGTTGATGGCCGATCATCCGTCTCCGTGTGCCCGTCAAAACCAGTCGGGCGATTGTGAGCTGGAAACGCTGGCTCGTCAGGAGGGTCTGAGCGGGTCGCGCTTCTCGAAGCGCCTCTCGCCGCGCGGCCAGGACGATTCGTCGCTCGCCATCGCCGTGGATCACGAGGCTTGCATCCTTTGCGACCGCTGCATTCGCGGCTGCGGTGAGATCCGCAACAACTTCGTGCTGGGCAGGCGCGGCAAAGGTTTCAACGCAGGGATCGCCTTCGATCTGAACAAGCCCATGGGCAACTCGACGTGCGTCTCCTGCGGCGAATGCGTGGTCTCCTGCCCCACGGGCGCGCTGACCAATAAGTTCGTGGTGCAAACGGAGCTCGGCGGCGAGCCAGCCGAGGTAGAGGATCTGTTAAAGCTTCCCTACTTCCAGAAAGTCTCGGGCACGTTCCTGGAGCTGAACCGGAATGCAGTGGTCAAGCGGTGCTTTCGGGCTGGCGATATCATCTGCCGCGAAGGCGAATATGGCTCCACGGCGTTCTACATTCTGGAAGGCACGGCCCAGGTGTTTCTCTCGACACCGATCGCGCACGTGCACACCGAAGGCGGCGCCCACGGATTCTTCCAGCGTCTCGGGAGCCGGCTGCTTGGCCGCAAACAGGATCGCCGGGAGGGAGAGGTCAACCGTCGCACTATTCCAATTGACGCGTCCGTAGATCTGCCGTATGACAATCCGGTTGCCCAACTCGGCCCCGGCGACCTGTTCGGCGAGATGACCTGCATGAGTCTCTACCCGCGCTCGGCTACAGTGCGTGCGGCGACGGATTGCACGATGTACGAAATGTTGCGGAACGTGCTCGACATCATGCAGCGCAACAAGAACATCAAAGGGCGTTTGGATGAGAACTACAAGCGGCGCGCGCTGGAAGATCACCTCAAGAACGTCCCGCTGTTCGCTTCTCTCACTACTGAGTTCATCGATTCCCTGCGCGATCGCGTTGAGCTGGTGCGCTTTGGGAAAGGCGACGTGATCTGCCGCCAGGGCGACGTGGCCGACAGTTTCTATCTGATCCGCATCGGCTTCGTAAAGGTAGCCGAAGACCATCCGCAGGGCGAACTCGTGCTCAATTATCTCGGCCGCGGCGGATATTTCGGCGAGATCGGCTTGCTAGGAATGGGGGCTGGGGGCGGCGGCCGGCGTACGGCCACGTGTTCGGCGCTCGATCACGTGGAAGTGGTTCGCATCGGAGCCGAAGACTTCCAGCGCATGGTGGATTCCTTCCCCGAGATCCGTCAAAATCTGGAATCCGTCGCCGCTAGGCATCTCGAACAGAATCGCCAGCGCCTGAAGCAATCGACCGACATTCCGCTCGACCGTTTCCTGGCGCAGGGGCTCATGGAAGCTCAAAGCCTGCTGGTGCTGGATCTCGAGAAGTGCACCCGCTGCGATTCCTGCGTGCGCGCTTGCGCTGATGCGCACGACGGCGTCACGCGACTGATCCGCGAAGGCCTGCGATTCGAGAACTATCTGGTGGCGACCTCCTGCCGGCAGTGCCGCGACCCGCTGTGCATGGTGGGATGCCCGGTGGGCTCCATCCGGCGCCGGCAGTCGCTCGAAGTCATCATCGAAGACTGGTGCATCGGCTGCGGACTGTGCGCGAAGAACTGCCCTTATGGCAACATCACGTTGCACCCGTTCGAGGTGAATATCGATAATCCCGACGCGCCCGGCAAACGGGCCGTGGTGACCAAGCAGAAGGCGACTTCGTGCGATCTCTGTACCGAGCATGCCGAGCCGAGCTGCGTCTACGCCTGCCCGCACGATGCGGCGCATCGCGTGGATCCGAATCAGTTCTTCCGGCACGTGATCAACGGGTAAAAGCATGCGCATCGACCGAACACATCGATCATGGCTCGTAGGAACCGTCGTGGTGTTCCTGGCGGCGGTGATCGTCTATGTCGCATACGCTTTGCGAACCCCTGGCGGGCCGCGCGGCGGCACTGCTATCGGCTTGGCGTTCGGAGTCGCCGGCTACGCCGTGATGCTGTTCGAGGGACTACTGGGCGCGCGCAAGAAGCTGCCGGCGTGGCGCCTCGGCCGAGCGTCCACCTGGATGCGCGGGCATCTGTGGCTCGGCCTGCTGACGCTGCCGCTGATCATATTCCATGCAGGCTTTGCTTATCGCGGCGCGCTTACAGCCTTACTGATGGCGCTTCTGGTGATCGTGGTGGCGAGCGGAATTCTGGGCGCGATTCTGCAACATTATCTGCCGCGCATCATCACCACGCGCGTACCGATGGAGACAATCTACGAAGAAATCCCGCACGTGCGCGCGCAGCTTCGCGAGGAGGCGGAGCAGTTGGTGGGGACCCTCGCAGTCGAAGCCGAGCACGACGACAAGGCTCGCTTTCGCGAAACCTACGCGACTATCATCCGTCCTTATCTCGAGGCTCCCGAGACGGCGGCATCCCCGGTCTTCCAATCGCTGCGGCGGACAACCCCTGCGGCCCTGCACCAGGCTTTGGAGGATCTCGAGAACATCTGCGAAGAGGAACGCCAGCTCACCCGCCAGCGCCGCCTGTATCACTGGCTTCACGCCTGGTTGTTGGTGCATGTCCCGCTTTCGATCGCCCTGTTGGTGCTGGGCGGCATCCACGCCGTCATGGCACTGAGGTACTGATTCATGGCGGGACGAACCAGAACCACTAAGAAACTTGCTCAGCGCATCGACCTGAATTACTTCAAGCGCGCATATCCAATCCCGCGCTGGAGACGGATATTGAGCATCGCTGCCGTGGCACTCGGCGTCGCGTGGCTGGGATGGGCTGGCCTGACTGGCAAGCAGAGCGCGTTCAATGCCGGACCCTTGGCTCGTGCGCATTTAATCCTGACAAACAATTGCTCGTCCTGTCACGTGCCTGCGGGCGGCTTCGGAACGCAAGTCACCGAGATTGCTTGCCTGGCCTGCCACAATGCGCCGATGCATCAGGACAAGCAGACGTTCACTCCGGCTTGCACGTCCTGCCACGTCGAACATCAGGGAGCCTTTCGCTTGGCGGCGACCACCGAGGCATCTTGCACGCAGTGCCACAGCAGTCTCACGACCACCGATGGGAAGACGCAATTCGTCGCCAGTATCTCGTCATTTAACAGCGGGCATCCTGAGTTCGCTGCGGTGCGGCCAGGACATGCGCCCGATCCTGGAACGATCAAGCTCAGTCATCAAGTGCATCTGAAGAGCGATCTCAAGGGACCCAACGGCCCCGTACAACTCCAATGCGTAGATTGCCACCAGCCGGTATCGCACGCACCCAACGCGCCCATGGCTCCGGTCACCTATGCGCAGCATTGCGCCAGTTGTCATCCGCTGGTGTTCGACAGCCGCTTCACTGAGCCTGCTCCGCACCAAGACACGAAACTCGTCTACGATGTTGTGGTTCGCAATCAAGGAAATCTTGCGCAGAGCGTCGAGGACGCAGAACGCCTCTTGTGGCAGAAAACGTGTAAAGAATGTCACGTACTCACGTACCCCGCGCCGGACGCTCGTCCTGAGATTCCGAAATCCGCTATGCCAGTCAAGTGGATGACGCACGCCAAGTTCGATCACAGCGCCCACCAGCTCGTGACATGCACCGAATGTCACGCGCAAGCCAAGACCAGCAACTATACCGCCGATGTGTTGCTTCCCGGTATCGCGACCTGCCAGAAGTGTCACAGCGGCGGGCGAAATGCCGCGGATTCACGCTGCTCGGAGTGCCACGATTATCACGACTGGTCGAAAGCCAAGCCCACATCGAGCGTGCACACAATCTTGGATTTTTTTCGTTAGCGCGGCGGGCCAGGAGGTGCATCGGTGACGGTGTAGACCTGACCGTTGCGCAAGAACAGCCGCTCGGCCTCCTGTTTGTTCAGCGGACGCGACCCTCTGCGATTGAACACCGCCACCTGATTTCCGCTCTCATCCACCGCGCGGTCGCGATCGACACCTTTCGAAATGGCCAGCGCCGGCCCGCGCGTGCGATACGTCGCAATCAGCTTGGGCGTGGGCCGTGGGCTGAATCCAAGGTAATTGGGATTGTCGCTGGGCGCAAAAAGCTGCACGATGCGCATGCCGCCCGAGCCATCCGCCAAGTAAGCAAACGCGCTAGCCGCTGTCATGCCGATCTTCACATCGTTGGTGTCATGAATCGCCCCGCGCGCGTTGAATACTTGGTCGATCACCGGCTTCTCAGGCTTCTCCACATCCACGATGACCAGACCCTGGCTGCCACCGGCGACATAGGCATAGGTCCGCGCAACGTAAAGATTGCGTGCATCGCTTAACCCGAGCTTCGCTCCTGGTACCACCCTGGGACTCGCAAGCGAAGTCACATCGAGCACCTTCAACCCCTCGCGATCCAGGACGAAAGCGTAGCGGAACTGCACGGCTACGCCACGCGGATCGGCCAAATCAGGCGCCCCGATCTGCGCCGTCACTTTCGGCTGCAGCGGATTCGCAATATCCACGACGACAAGTCCGCGATCCGTCAGGATGTAGGCGAACGTCCCGGCGATGGTGATCCGCCGCGCACCCGCAAGCACGCCGCCAGGATTGAAGGTCGCCGCGCGCTTCAGAAAATTGTTGCGCGGATTCCCGTCGAGCAACGTCAAGACGCCCGGGCTGCGGCTCTTCAGGTCGGGATCACCCACGACGATCAGGCCCTCTTCGCGATCCGCCACGTACAGGAATCCGTACATCAGCGCAGCCGGTTGCTCTTCATTTTCGGGGATGTGCGTGCGGAGCGGGTCCACCGCCAGGGTAGACGGCGAGGCCACTGCCGTCGCGTACTTCGTCTTCAAATAGAACCGCTGGCCCAGCCGGGAAACGGGAGCCGTGGTCATCTTTTCGGAGAAGTTCTTGTTGTCGATGTTGGCGACGTCGTAGATTCGGAAGCCGTCTTTGCCGAGCGCCGCATAGAGATACTCGCCGCGAAGCTGCAAATCCAGCACGTTGCCAGCATGGTGATCGGCTTCATCGATCTCTCGCTCGTGCTTCTCGAACTTCGCGAAATCGTTCGGATATGCGATTTTCTGCAAGTCGCTGCCGAACACCGCCGGAGGATCGTCGTGCTCGGCGACGGTCACGGCGTCAAAACCCTTGCCGCCCTCCGCGACGTAGACGTAGCGCCCGATCATATTCACCAGGTTCGTCCCTTGCATCAGAAGCTGGGCCATCCACGCGTTGTTGTCGCCATCGCGCGAGATGTGGCAACTGGTGCACGTTTTAGTCTCCTTGGCGCGGACAGTGTGCGGATAGTAGGAGCTGAAGCCGAATCCGCTGAAGCCTTCCGCGGAAATCGTCTGTTGCTGGTAATACAGCCAGTCGCGATTCGCGTTTTGCGAGCTCACCACCACGGCACATGTCGAACGCGTCGGCGCGATGCGATTGCCGGTAACAGTGCCATCGACGCCCAGCATGTAAATATCGTCGCGCAGGACCTCGAAATTGTACGAGGTGTAGTTGCGCGTATCCAGCCCCTCGTTATGCAGCATCGGCGATTTCGCATTCGCCCGCATCGGCAGGTGACAGCCGAAACAGCTCGTGGTCCAGGAGGAGTGACAGGCATAGCAGGTCATCCGGTCATTGCCGTGCGCCAGTTGTTTTTCATCGCCAGTCAGCGAACCCCAGGTAGTTCCATCTTTCAATAGAGTCTTGGCCAAACGGGAGGCCTCGCTATAGTGCGGATTCCCCGGCGTGATGGAGTCGATCACTTGCACCACTTCCCAGGCGCGGCTCGGATCTAGATTGGACCGCTGGTAGATCTTGCCGTTCTCCTGATAAAAACGGCGCTGTCCGGACGTGGTCCGCAGCAGCGACAGGTCCGTTCCTCCCACCGGCGCGGCGGCCGCGGACGTTCGCAAGTTTGCCTTCGACTTCACCGTACCGTGGCAATCCACGCAATCGATCTCCACGGCGTTGCGCGTTTCGCCGTAAAGATTCCCGTTGCCGTGGCTATCGCGCTCGAAGTGGCAGTCCGTGCAGTGCATCCCTTTCTCGAGATGGATGTCCTTGAGGTGCACAGCGTCCTGGAACTTGTTCTTATCGTCCGGCGGAACCACGCGATCCTCGGCGTCGAGCAGGTTTCCCTTGCGGTCGCGCTTGTACACTGCGCGAAACACCCAGCCGTGGCCGTGAAAGTCGGCAAACTGCGTGTTCTGGAGCTGGGCATTGAATTCCGGCGTGCCGGTCTTTTCCAGAAAATCCAAATCGCCCCACAGGCCTCGCGCTGCCGCGTTCTGCGGATTCTTGACCCAGGATTCCAGCCGCTCAGCGTCGGTCGGATCGTGCTGCTTGGCCGGATACATCTTTGAGCCGTCGGTTTCCGAGTCCCACCAGATGTAGCCGAGGTAAGACGCGACCATGTTGGTGCCGGGATGAATGTGGCACAGGATGCACTGGCTGGTCGGGATCGCCCGCGTCAGTTCGTGCTTGATCGGGTGGCCCGATTCGTTCTTCGGAATCGTCGGGTCCATCTGCGCGCTGCGCCCCTGGTTGCCGTACGCGGCATACGGCCCGGAATGCGCCGGATTCCGGTCGTTCGCGTAGATCACGTGGCACGCGGTGCAGCCGCTGTGGCGATAATCGCCAGGATGATCGTTGGTTCCCGGCAGAGACAGCAGAGGATCGAGCAAGCGCGTTTTCTGCAAGCCAATAAACACGGGATCGGTGCGCAGCAGCGTACCCAGGCCACGGTCGCTCAACTTGTCATCGGGCAGCCCCGGCCTTGATTCTGAATTCGGATTGCCAGTTTCGGAGCGCGCTTCGCCGCCGCGCTCGAAGACGCGGAGGATGTTTCCGGGCTGCGATAGCTCCCAGCGAGCCAGCGGATCCAGATAAGGCAGGATGCCCTTGGTCCTGGTTAGCTCCGAGCTCGGCGGTTCGGGCATCGTAATCCGCTGCGGCAGCCCTTCAGGCGAATAGCTCTCGCCGAAGCGGGCGTTTTTGTACGGAAATCCGCCGTTATTGTAGAGAGCCGCCTGCCATAGCATGCCGCCGTGGGTCATCATGCTGGTCTGAACCGCGCGGACCTCGCGAGCGTGACAATTGCCGCAGGTTTCATCCACCACGCGCAAATCGCCGGGATTGATGAAGCGAATGTATTCCTTGTCTTCTTTCAGCCAATCCGTGTACGGCCGCACCGGATTCGCGGACGAATCGGCATACGCGGCATTACGCGGCGTCGGATGCGCCTGGTGCTTGGCGCGTTCATACGCTCGCATATCAGAACCGGCGGGTCGCATCACGTCGCCGTTGCCGCCGTGGCAGTCGATACACGCCAGTTGCACAGTGCCTGTGGTGTGCATGCTGGGCGCATCGGTCAACCCGTGACAGGAGACGCACCCGGCGCTTCTTCGGGCGGTCTCTTCTGGAGATTGCCCCGCCAACAGGACAAGCATCACGAACAAGCTTGCGCCACTCGCGAGCGCGGCAATGAATATGTGCCTAGAAGCGGAAACGGACATTAGCAGCCACGGAAAATAGAGTCTTGTCAGTAAAGATATCGCGGAAACCCTGCATCGGGGAGAACGCATTGAATGCGCCCGTAATCGTCATGTTCTCCGAGAGCGGCGGGCGGTATACCAGCCCGAAGCCTGAATCCGTGCCCACGCCATGGTGAATGGGGTCCTGGAACAGAATCAGCTCCAGCGGCTCAGTGTCCTGGAAGCGAATCACGTTCACGTTCAGCACGCCGCGCAGTTTCGGAGTGATCTCCACATCGCCGCCGGCATTAAAAATGAAAATTCCCGGATTCACGAAATTCGCCTGCCCCTCGATCTTGCTCGATCGCAAAGATGGGATCAGGCTCCCTGGTGAAACCAAGCTTACGTTCGACCCGGTCAGCGCGATGCCCTCCCGATTCCAGAAACTGAAGAAACCACCCGCGAAATTCGAATTGTCGAGGATGGCATCGAAACCGCGAGCCGTTCCGTCGCGCGGATTGTCGTCGCCCGAGGCCCAGAAAATCGAGGCCCGGAAGCGGATCCAGTCGCGATCCCAGGAAAGCTCGGCCGCCGCCATCTGCGCGTTGATATCGGTGCGCCTGCCCGCGATCGGATTATTGGAATCGTAACCCAGCACCTGGTAGAACGCGTGCGTCAGATTCAGCCGCCCGATGTGCCCGTCGCCGGTCAGACCGTAGTAATACGCCCGAACCTTGTGCGGTTGAGCCAGTCCGACCGCCGCCGGCCGCACCAGGAAACCGTTGGTGTCATACTGCAGAGTCGCATCGTCCTTGTCGTAATGAAAGCTCACCTGGATGTTATAGCCGGGCTTGAAGAAATCCTGCCGGTATAGGTTGCCCACCAGCACCTGCTGGTTGCGGTAGGCCATGCTGTTCAACCCGCTATTGGTGTCCTTTTCAAGCATGGAAAAGTACGCCGCGTTGTACTGATAGCGGTTGGAATCGAGCGTGCCGAACAGGCGCACTCCCGGTTCCTGATCGAAGAAGATGAACCCGCGGAAATCGCTATTGAAGGTCTGGATGCCGGCGCGTGCCGAAAGAAAATCGAAAGATGAGCTCAGATCCGCGATCTTGGCTTCGACGAACGCTTCCTGCAGTCCGATGTGCGCGTCCAATCGCGTTGTTCCTTCGCGTACATCCGGACTGACAATGCCGTTCTCCTGGACCTTCAGATAGTTGACGTTTACCTCCGGCGTGAACTTGATCTGCCAATCTACCGGCCGGTACGCCGTATCGCCGTGGAACAGAGTCGCCGAGAAGGAAAAGTTCTGGCTGAAGGCGAACTGTCCCATCCGGCCGAAGAACTCGCCACTATCGGGATCAAAAGAGCCCACGCCGCTCGGAACCGGCAACTTGCGACCGGTGACAGCGGTATCGCTCACCAGATTGAGGTTCAAGAATGTTTGCTGCCCCAAGATCGGAGTGTCGCCCTTCAGCTTGTTGCGATTGAACGGATCGTACCAGTGCCCTTTCACGTAAGGCGCCTCGGCTTTTTCATCCACCGGTCCGTAGCGCTGGTAATCCGGCCAGTCGAATTTCCAACGGTCGGGCAGGGGCGTGAACACGCGATCGCTGGGTGGGATGATTTGCGGCGGAAGAACCTCCGGCAGCCCTTCCGGCGGCGGTTCCGGGAGCGTTCGGTAGGAGGGCTGCCTTGGAGGCTCCGGCGGAGCGGGTCGCGGAGCCACGGGAACGGGGGTCATGGTTAATTCCACCGCCAACGTGTCGACACCGGGCTGTATGACTACGGATTGATCAACCCGCTGAAAACCATTCAGCGCGGCTTGCAGCGCGTAACGCCCCGAGGCTAAATTCAGGAAGCGAAACACGCCATCGCCGGAGGTCGTCGTGGAGATGGTCTGCTCATTCCCCAGATTTCGCAGCGTGATCGAAACGCCGCCGAGCCCGAGTCCCGACGGATCGCGCAGGATTCCCTGGAACGCCGCGGTCTGCGCGGGCGTCTGGCGCGGCAGGCGCTGATCCTGCGCAAACACGGGCGCAAAAGCAGTGACCGCGCATAGCCATACGATCGCTCGCAACCAGCGAATCAAGGCTTATAGGTAACACGAAGCGCCGTCACCGGGCAAGGAATCTTTGCACGATGCGAACGTAATCCTCCGGCGCTTCCTGATGCGGATAATGCCCCAGCTTAGGCATGGTCACGATCTGGACCGCCGGCAGACTTTCCCTCAACTTCTTCTGCGTTTCCGGAGGCACGATGGTGCTGGCGCCGCCCAGAATATAGATGGTGGGACATGTGATCTTGAGAACTTGCGCCCATAGTTCGGTAGGAACGAATCCTTTGACCAGATTCGGATCGCGCTTCCACACGATGCGGCCGTCCTCGCGACGCTTGCTTCCAAAGTGGGCGTAATTGCGCTGCAGCTCTTCGGAAACGGTCCCGCCGCCGCGCATGAGGGAAGCAACCAGCTCGTCTTCCGAGGCCCAGCCTTTCTCCTCCTGCTCGACTCGGCGAGCAAATCCCGAGGCGATTTCATTGGTCCGCTCCGGCCCCACGTCTTCCACCACCAGCTTCGCCACACGCTCAGGGTGCATCCCGGCGTAGACCTGAACCACGCGGCCGCCGGTGGAATTTCCCAACAGGACCACGTTTCGCAGGTTGAGCTGCTCGACGAAGGCCGCCAGGTCCTTGGCGTAATCCTCGACTAGATAAGCACCCTCGGGCGACCACGCCGAGTCGCCGTGCCCTCGCATGTCGATCGCGATGACGTGATAGTCCTTGTCGAACCGAGGCGCGATGTGATCGAAGGAGTGCGCGATGCGGCCGATCCCGTGCAGCATGATGAACGGCTGCTTGCCCTCGGCGCCCCAGTCCAGGTAATGCAGCCGCAGTCCGTTGACCGTGACGAAACGGTCCTGATAGGGCGTCTGGGCCGCCAGGGAAACCACGCTTGCCGCAACCAACATCGCCCATTTCATGCCCAAGAGTGTATCGCAACGAGCCGTTCATGAACTAAGATGTTGACAGAGCCTCATGAGCAGCCGCGCACACTCCCTGGTCACCTGGCCGGAATTCCTCCGGCTGCCCGAGCGCCCCGAAACAGGGAAACGACATGAACTGCATGACGGCGAGGTCGTGCTAGTGCCTCCGGCACGCCCTCTCCACATCAAACTGCAGAAGCGGATCGAGCATCTGCTGGAAAGCCTCGCCGGCGCGCGAGGCGTTGTGACCATTGAATTCCCCTATCGTCCGGCTCCTAATCTCCAGTACTGGTTCGCGGACGTCGCCTATATTCCGCGCGCCGATTGGGACGCGATGCCGCCCAACGACTACCCAGTGTATGCACCATCGTTGATCGTCGAGGTGTTGTCGCCCTCGAATACTCCTGCGAAAATCAACCGGCAGCGGATCGTGGCAATGTCGGCGGGAACGCTGGAGTTTTGGGTGGTCGATCCGGAGAAACGCACGGTGCAGGTGACGGACCCGGCGGATACCAAGACCTACGGTGCTGAGGACATTATTCCGGTCGCATTGTTCGCAGGAACCGTATCAGTAGATCAAATCTTCGCGATCTGACGGGACCTGTCACGGAAGCCTGATATTCTGCTCACCGGCCACCTCGAACAAACTCAGCACGTTGGTGATACTGAACAGTTGCCGCACGCGCGCACTCAGGTTGATCACTTCCAAGCGCCCGCCCGTGCTCTTGACCGAAACATACAGTCCGATGATTGAGCCGAGCCCGCTGCTGTCCATGTAGCCGAGATCTGTCAAGTCCAGCACAATCCGCTTGGCGCCGGGGAGCAGACCCCGGACCTCGGTCTGCAGGAAGCCCGTCGAAGCGGTGACTAGCTTGCCGGTACACCGGACTCTGGTAAACGAGCCGGCGGCGTCGCCTTCCGTGGTGGTGACGAGAGTCAACAGAGTGGTGGGTTTCGCCGCGGCGTTTTCGGGCGTCATATTGGCCTCTCGCAGGTGAAATTTTCCGCGGCGTCGATACTACCCGCGCCTTTGTAGCGCGCTTCACTCGGATAGGCGCAAATCGGCCGCGTCCGCGTGGTCTGTCCGCGTTCCACATGCGCGCCCGTCAGGACGGTTGGCGCGATTCCCTTTTCCACCCACTCGACCACCGGTGTGACCCAGTCCACGTTGCCGCATCCCGGACCGCCCTGGCAATGGCCCATCCCGGGGACCAGGAACAAGCGATAGAACTCATCGGTTTCCTTGGCGCCCATGGTCTTCATCGCGGCCTCATGATATTCGATGGACATTTTAGGACTGACGCCCGGGTCGGACCAGCCGTGGTAGTGCAGAATCTTTCCGCCGCGCATCTTCACCGCGGTCAAGTCGGGAATGGTCGCGTCGATGGCGAGCGACGTCGCGGCCATGCGCGCCGGATCGGTATCGATGTTAAACGTGTGGTAATCCCAGTCGGGTCCCGCGGGCGGATGAAATGCCATGAACTTCAGGAAAGTTTCGCTGAGGGCGAAACCGCCGGCGGCGGCCCCGTCTCCGCCCGGTGGCATGCCGGGAAACAGACGCCGGCCGTGCGAATCGCGCACCCCGTCGTAGATTTTCTTAAGCGTTTCGATCTGCGCGGCATTAAAACAATCCGGGCTGTCTGCGGTGGACGGGCACCGCTCCAGATCCTTGGCCGGATCGAAGCCGCACTTCAGCGGATTTTCCACCAGCCCATCCTTGACGCCATCCAGAGCGTCGCATTTGTCCAGAAACGCCTTGGACAGCGTTTGCGATTTATCGGGCTTGATCTGCCCCGGGCCGCTTCCTGCGAACTGATAGTTGTAGACCGATTTAGTCTGCAGGCCGGTCAAGTTCAGCACCGGCGCACCGACCACATAACCGTCGAAATCCTCGGGGTAGCGCTGCGCTTCCATCAATCCCTGGCGGCCGCCAGTGGAGCAGCCGACCCAGTAGGAATACTGTGGATCGCTCCCGTAGTAAGCCCGGATCATCTTCTTCGCCAGCAGCGCGGTTTCGTGCACTGCGAGATAGCCGAAGTCGATCAGCTTGCGCTCGGCGTTGGGATTGTTCGGACTGGGGTAGGCGAACGTTGCGCCAGGTTCCTTCTGCGCGTCGTGACCCGTGTCCGTTGAAGTCGCCGCGTACCCCAAGTGCACCGCCGCGTCGATTGCCGCAATGCTGATGGTCCCCGCCCAGCCTCCATTGCCGACCATCTGAAAGCGATTGTTCCAGTTGGCCGGGAGCTTTACCGCGAACTTCGCGTCGGGCCAGATCACGCCGCGTACATCGCAATGCTCGGGGAGGTTGGACGCGGCGGCCACCAGCTTGGCGGATTCGATTTTCACATCGCCGCCAGACGGTGTAGAGGCTAGCTCTTCACATTTTTTCACCGGCGCAGCCAGCACGCTCGCGGACGCCAGCACGCAAACCAACAGGAGTTTCCGGAGGGCGGTCATGCCCCCTATCATATTCCAGTGGGGGTGCTATCCTCGGGATGGATCGGTCTCGTGATGAGGCGCGGAAATATCTTCTTCCTGCTGGCGGGCGGCGCCGTCTTCGTCGGATCCCTGTGCGCGTGGCAACGCGAGTTCCGCGAGTACCCGGCCATCGAGTACAACAATTTTCCGCTGCCGGACGGCTATCAGCGGCCGGCTGAGTGGGTATTTGCGAGGCTGATGTATCCGCCGGCGCCCACCGCGCGTTTTGACCGTTCCGGCCGCCGGGGCTGGGCAAACGGCATGTCCAGTTGGACGCAGGACTACCCTCGCGCCGACCGCCATTTCCTGACTGCGATTAATCGGCTCACACGAATCGACGCGCGGCCGGTGGAACAGCCGGTGAATCTGGACGACGAAGACGACGTCTACAATTGGCCCATGCTCTACGCGGTTCGGCCGGGCGAGTGGGATCTGACCGACAAACAAGCCGCCAAGATGCGCGACTACCTGGCTCGCGGCGGATTCTTCTGGTGCGATGACTTTTGGGGGCCGTTTGAGTGGGACGTGTTCATGCAGAGCATGGGTCGCGTCCTGCCCGGCAAGACTCCCGTGGATATTCCCGAAGAAGACACGGCGTTTCACATTCTCTACGATCTGAACGACCGGTTCCAGGTTCTGGGATCGTGGGGCCTGTATGGCCGCGGGGCACAGAACGGCGGTGACACTCCCTACTGGCGAGCCATCTACGACGAAAAGGGCCGGATCGAGGCAGCCATCACGCCGAACTCGGATTTGGGTGACGCCTGGGAATTCGCCGACGATCCCCGCTACCCGGAGAAGTATTCACATCTGGCCATCAACATCGGCGTCAACTACGTGATGTACGCCCTGACGCACTGAGCCCCCGCCGTAACCGGCGGGGCCAGACGTGCATTTGAACCGGCGATTCCAGCCCCGTCCGTAAGGACGGGGGCTCAGGCTATCCGCATGCAGGCGAGCAGTGCCTCAGGCCACGCCCGGCATGCGGATGAGAGACGCCCCCGGTACCGAGTTCAAGACATCCTTGTCGGCCAGAGCGGCCTCCAGATTTCGAAGGGCGAGGCCGGCATGTTCTCGTGCCAGACTCTCGGCACGGCTCCCCTGCCGATTCTCAAGGGCCTCGATAAGGGCATTGTGATGCTCGTGGGCGACGGTCAGCAGTTCCTTGGCCTTGGGCAGTTTGAGCCGCGCGAACACCGTGGCGCTAGGCGACGCGAAGGGAAGCGATAGCAACCGATCCAGCGTCTTGCGCAGCATGGGGCTCTTCGCCAAGCCGACCAAAGTCGAATGGAAGGACTCGTTCAAATCCAGATAGTGCGCGAACGAATCAATGGTGGGATGAAGCTGGGGATCGAGCGGCATCACCCGCTCCAGCTCGTCCTGCAGGGAGCGAAGACCGGTGACTTCGCGGGAATCCTGCAGCCTCTCCGCCGCCAAGCGGGCTGCCGCGCCTTCCAGCACGCCGCGCATTTCGATCGCGTCGGACACATCGGTGAACGTGAAGGCTCGCACCACGAAGCCGCCGGTCGGCCAGATTTCAAGTAAGCCTTCGTTCGCCAGACGGTCCAGGGCCAGCCGGATAGGGGTTCGCGAAACGCCCAACCGCGCGACCAGGGGTAGCTCCGAGACGCGCTCTCCCGGCTGAAAATCGCCGCGCAGGAGCATCTCGCGCAGGTTCAGGACCGTGCGCCCTGTCTGCGACGAGTAATCCGACGGGGCGTTGGCTGGGGCAGGCACAATGTACGGCATCTTACCACAGTGCTAAAATCGCGGCGATGGCTTCCCAGGTATCCTCCAAACGCCGCGAGTTTCTGCGGTTTCTTGCAGCCAGCCCGCTGGCAGCCGCCTTGCGAAGCAATGCCTGGGCACAGCAAAGTTCCCCGGCAGTTTACCGGGCGGCCGACGCACTGAGCGTGAGCGATTTCGAGGCGCTCACCCGCGGATTGCTGCCGCCCGCGCATCTGGGCTACCTGTTCAGCGGCGTGGACGACGATGCCACGCTGAAACTTAATCGCGAAGGGTTTCAGCACTTCCAGCTCCGCGCGCGCCGGCTGGTCGATGTGTCGAAACCCGATCTGCGCACAGAGGTTTTCGGCGTCCCCTGGGAGACGCCCATTTTCCTGTGCCCTGTAGGCGGACAGAAGATGTTCCATGCGGAGGGCGAAGTGGCCGTCGCGCGGGCAGCCAAGGCCAAGAAGGCTACGCAGATTCTTTCCACGGTCTCCTCATCGCCGGTGGAGGAAGTCGCGAAGGCGCTCGGCGGCCCGCTTTGGTATCAGCTTTATATGCCCGTGAACTGGGAAGGCACCGAGAAGATGGTTCGCCGGGCGGAAGAGGCGGGTTGTCCGGTGCTGGTGTGGACCGTCGATCTGCTGGGCGGCCGCAACACCGAGACCGCCGAGCGGCTGCGGCGCACCGATACCCGAAACTGCCTGGCGTGCCACACCAATGGAGTCGGATCGCTCAAAGGACGGCCGATGCTCGACGGCATCGAGGGCGGGATCAACCCGGCTTCGGCGAACTGGGCGACCATGGACCGGCTGCGGAAACTGACCAAGATGAAATTGATCATCAAAGGCATCGATACCGCCGAGGACGCGAGCCTGTGCCGCGAGCACGGCGCGGATGCGGTGCTGGTATCGAATCACGGCGGCCGTGCAACGGAGACTTTGCGCAGCACCATCGACAGCCTGGCGGAGGTAGTGGACGCCGTGGGCAGCCGGATTCCAGTGTTGGTGGACGGCGGCTTCCGGCGCGGAACCGATATCTACAAAGCGCTGGCGCTGGGCGCGCGCGCCGTGGGCGTCGGACGTCCCTATATCTTCGGGTTAACCGCCTTCGGCCAGGAAGGCGTGGAGCGGGTGGTGGATATTCTGCGCGCCGAATTGCAGCGGACCATGCAACAGTGCGGAACTCCGGCCATAAAGGACATCACGCGGGCGGCGGTCAAAAAAAGTAGTTAGAATTGGTTGGTTGTGTAGAAGTTCGAATCACGAGGAGAATACAAATACGATGCGAGTAACACGGTTTCTGATGGCCCTGGCGCTGATCGTAGCAGCAGGCGCGGGCGCCATGATCGCCCAGGATAAAGGAAAGGGCGGCAAAGGCGGCGGTAAAGGTAAGGGCGGTCCCAACCTGCCTCCCATGGTCAAGATGACCATCGCAGGCTTCGCCGATGGCGGCAGGATCCCCGCCGCGAACACGTGCGCGGCCGGCCAGGGCGTTCCCTCCCCCGCGATCAGTTGGACCGCCGGTCCTGCTGGGACCATGAGCTACGCGCTGATCCTGCACGATCCCGACCCGGTGATTGCAGGCTCCGCAACGAATGACGTCCTGCACTGGGCCATCTTCGACATTCCGGGCGACGCCACCAGCCTCCAAGCGGGCGTTCCAAACACGGCTGAGCTCCCGAACGGCGCAAAGCAACCCAACAACATCGCCGGACAACCCGGGTACTTCGGACCGTGCCCTCCGGCCGGCCACGGAGATCATCACTACACGTTCGAAATCTATGCCCTGAGCGCGAAGCTCGGCTTGCCTGCCAGCACCTCACGCGCGGATCTGATGAACGCCATGAACGGCAAGGTCCTGTCGAAGGGCGTGTACATCGGGATGTTCGGACAGCAGTAGGGTGAACGTGGGGTCAGCCTGACCCCACTATTTCTTCTTGGGCGGATACTTCTCGATCGATTTCCTTACCATATCGTCGAGATGTTGCGAGATCTGGATGGGATCGTTTTTTTCCTCCTCCGCAACCGAGCGCCAGACGAGTTCCTTGCGGCTGGTATCGCGCAGGTTGATGACCAACGTTCCCTCGGTGTAGCCGACCCGAACCGCCCGCGTGCCCAGTCCGCGCCAGCCTGCCGGGTAGGTCTCGACTTCCGTTCGCCGGGCAGATCCCAGCGTGAAACGGACGTTTAGATCGGGCCTGCTCTCCACCTCCATCAGCCCCTTCTCGGTAAGCCGCTTGCGGATTTCGTTTTCGATCTTGCGCCGTGTAAGATCGCTATTGAGAGCGGCAGCCTTGGCGTTGATCTGGCCCTGCACGATGTGAAACGTCTTGTAGCGCTCGAAAACCGCGGACTCATCAAATTCGATGTCGATCTTTTGCGCCAGCGCCGGTCCCACGGCGAGCGCCAGCAGCGGAAGCACTAGAGGAAGTTTCATGCCAAGACTGTATCAGATCCGGAGTTATTGCAGCACCGGCAGCAGTGCGCTCGCGGGCACGAAGAGACTGCCTTCGGTCACTCCTTCCGGAGCGCATCGTTGGAGCACGCGATGCAGCTCCTCAGGCGTCGAGCGGCCAGCGAAAAACTCCGTGAACGCTCGGCCGATGCGCGCGACTTGATCGGGCGCCTCGTGGACGAACTCCAGCCGGAAGTGCCGGATGCCCGCCGCGAGCCACTCGGCCAGATGCAGGCTCGCCTCTTGCGCTTCCGCTCCGAATACGGTGTTGCGGCAGCCCACGTCGGCCATCACCGGATGCGGGCGGCCACCGGAATCTCGCAGCGCGACTTGATGCTTCTCGCACGGCCTTCCGCAATCGCGATAACTGGTGCCGGTGGAAAGGAATCGGCAAAAGACGCAGTGTTCGGTGTGGAACACAGGGAGATGATGGTAAGCGACGGCTTCGAGGCGCGACGGATCGACGCCGCGGGCTAGCTCGGCAATCTGCGCGGCGTTCAAATCGTGCGTGGGAGCGATGCGGCTCAGGCCCATGGAGAGCAGCAGGTCGGCCGAGATCGCGTTGGCGGCGTTCAGGCTGAAGTCGCCATCCAGTCGGACGCCCGCCGGTCGCAGCGTTTCCAGGAGGCCCGCGGAGCGTACCAGAAGCGGACACTCGCAGCGCAGCAGAAAGTCGGCGATCCGCTGTTCACCCGGCTTGAGAATCCGGGGACTCGCTACGCGCGCTTCAATCCCGGCGGCCTTCACGCGATCGAGCGAGGGCAGCAAGCCGTACAGATCGAGATAATCGAGCGTGATGCTGGCGGGGGCGAGCGAAATGGCTGCATCCAATTGCTCCGCGGTGCGGACCAGAAGATGGATGTGCGTCGCGCCAGCCGCCCGCGGTTTCGACGTGGGCAACAACTGCGCCACCGCGCTTAACGGGTCGTGAATCTCGATAGCTCGCAGCTGCGATTGGATCTCAACCAGTCTCTCAACCGCTTGCCGGCGCAACTGGTTCAGCAGCGAGCTGGGTGCGAAGGGCGAACCTTCGGACACCAGTTCCAAATCACCGAGCTCGTACGCCGTGTTGCCCAGGCGGCCCAATTGTTCACGCAGAACCTCGGGAGCGAGTCCGCGGTTTTGCGCGGCGGCCAACAGCGCATCGGAAACGACACGTACGCGGACGTCAGGCTGGTCTGTTGAACGAGCCAGCAATGACCATTCGAGTTCCAACGGCTGTCCCACGCGCGCGATGACGCGGACATTCACCTTCTGCTTGCTCACGGGGGATGCCGCTGCAGTGTAAGGCCGCGCAGCCTTATCGATCTCGGGATCATGCGTGCGCCACACCAGATCGCCCGCGCGAATCCTCGACGTGTTCACCGCGCCATTCGCGAACGCGAGTTCCAGATTGCCTGCAACCGTCAGTACTTGATAAATGCGGCCGCCTTCTTCCGACTCCCCGGGACTGCGCCAATCAGCCGCATCGAACACAATACCGTCTCCGGGTTTCAAGGGCCGCGCAACCGCATCTGGTTTTACGAGTACGCCGGCCGCGGAAACACGCGCCACCGTACCGACCCGCAATCCGCGATGCCGCGGCGCGCGGCCTCTAACCACAGCCTGATGATTCGTCCCCGTTAAGAAAAATGGCCCAAGCCCGCGCGAATACACTTGCTCCAGCTCGGCCTTCACGCCGGGGTTCACCGCGGCCTCACAACCAGCCCAGGCATCGTCCACTGCTTTTCGATACGCCCTGGTGGTCAGAGCAACGTACTCGGCATCCTTGTACCGGCCTTCGATCTTGAGCGCCGATATGCCGATGCGCACGATCTCCGGCACCTGTTCGAGCGCGAACAAATCACCCGGTGAGAGCAGGTATCGAGCGTCGCCCAACGGCTCTACGCGGTCATCCACGAGCATTTCATAAGGAAGTCGGCAAGCTTGCGCGCACTGCCCGCGATTGGCGCTGCGGCCTCCCCAGGCCTCCGAAGAGAAGCATTGCCCGGAATAAGAGACGCACAGCGCACCGTGCACGAACAGCTCAAGTTCAGCGTTCGTTTGTTGTCGGATAGTCCGGATCTCGTCGAGCGATAATTCGCGCGCAAGAATCATGCGACGCACACCCAGCCCCAGCGCGTGTTTCACGCCTTCCACGCTAGCGATACTCATCTGAGTGCTGCCGTGTATTTCAAGATCGGGCGCGATGCGGCGCGCCAGTGCGACAGCCGCCCAATCCTGGACGAGGATTGCGTCTGCGCCGGCCTCGGCGATCGCCGCCAGGGCTTTGGCCGCCGCCGGCAGCTCATTGTCGAAGATCAACGTATTGAACGTCACGTAACCCTTGACGCCGCGCCGATGCAGGGTTCGCAGGGCTTCCGGCAACTCGGCCATCGTGAATCCCGACTTGGCGCGCGCGGTGAAATGCGTCAGCCCAAAGTACACCGCGTCGGCTCCTGCTTCGACGGCGGCGTGAAGCTGCGGCCAGTGACCGGCAGGGCTCTTGATTTCGGGTTTGGGAACGGAAGGAACCACTACATCAAGTGTATGCTGCCGCTCGCTATCGCTCGCGGTTCTGTGGACCTTCAGCACCGAACCGCGACCGCCAGGGAGCGGCTAATATAGAGATGCATGCGGTGGGTACGCTTGGTTTCGATCGCCTGCCTGCTGGCGGCGACGTTGGCAGCGCAACAAGCAGCGCAGCCCAAGCGCATCCTCTACATCACGCTTTCAGCCGCTTATAAGCACGCTGCCATCCCGGCGTCCATCAAGGCGCTGCAGGAAATCGCCGCCCAAAGCGGCAAGCTCGAAGTGGTCCAGACCGAGGACGTTTCCATGCTGAGCGCGGCCGGGCTCAAGAATTTCGACGCCGTCATATTCTACACCACCGGCGAGCTGCCGATTTCCGACGTCCAGAAACGCGATCTGCTGGATTTCGTCCGCGGCGGGAAAGGCTTCGGCGGCGTCCACAGCGCTACGGATACGTTTTACAAGTGGCCGGAATACGGCGAGCTGATCGGAGCGTACTTCCAGAATCATCCCTGGACGCAGGAAGTGACCATTCGGGTGAGGGATCCCAAGAGCCCTCTGGTGGCACACCTGGCGCCTTCCTTCCAGATTCGCGATGAAATCTATCAGGTCCGGAATTTCGCGGCGGACCGCGCGCATGTGTTGCTCGAGCTCGATACCAGCTCGGTAAACATGTCCGCGCCGGGCATCAATCCGGGAGCAACAGAATTTCCGCTGGCGTGGACTCAGAACTACGGCAAGGGTCGTGTGTTTTACAACGCACTGGGGCACTTCGATAGCACCTGGACGGACCCCGGCATTCGAAAGATGATGCTGCAGGCCATGCTGTGGCTCACCGGCCAGGACCGCTGAACGGGATACACTAGAAGGCTCCTATGAAATTCGCCGCCGTCATCGAATACACGCCGGACAAAGCCAAAATCGCCCAGTTCCGGCCCCCGCATCGCGAATACCTGATGGGTCTCCGGAAAGCCGGCAAAGCTGCTATGGCTGGGCCGTTTACGGATGACAGCGGCGGGTTGCTGATCTACGAAGCGGAATCGAAAGAAGAAGTCGAACGGATGATACGGGACGACCCGTTTGGACAAGGCGGCGTGTTCGTATCCTGGACTATCCGTCCCTGGAATCTGTTGTGGGTGAATCAGGATCTGATGCCGGCCTGAGTGCGCCTGGCGTGGTAAGCGTGTGATCAAGCTGAAAAACGCGTTGTGGCTGAGTGTCGGTGGTCTGGTACTCTGCGGCTGCCTGTACGCTTATCAGCGGCCATGGCGGCTGTTCGAGAGTCTCGAAGCTTATGACGACATCCCCTTGCCAGCCGACGGGCAAGATCCGGCCGAGTTCGTGTTCGCCCGGCTGATGTATCCGTCGATTCCGGGCGCGCGGTTCGAATTCCGCGGGCGCCGGAACTGGCGCGAGGGCGGCACCAGTTGGACCGAAGACTATCCGCGCGCCGACCGGCACTTCGTGCTGGCGCTCCGGCGCTTAAGCCGGGTGAACGCGCGCAGTCTCGAACAGCCGGTGAATCCGGACGACGTGGATGACATTTACAACTGGCCCTGGCTCTACTCGGGCCTTACCGGCAACTGGGATCTGTCCGATGAGCAGGCCGCGAAAATCCGCGAATACCTGCTGCGCGGCGGCTTCTTCTACGCCGACGACTTCTGGGGACCCGACGAGTGGCGCGGCTTCGAAGCCGGCATGAAGAAGATTTTTCCGGACCGCGAGATTGTCGAGCTGACCAACGAAGAGCCGCTGTTTCACACCGTGTACGACCTGAACGACCGCTATCAGATCCTGGGCGAATGGGGCCTGCGGCGCGGACCGCGCGACGGCGGGATCACTCCGCGGTGGATGGGTATCCGCGACGAGAAAGGCCGATTGATGGTGGCCATCACCGCCAACTCGGACATCGGCGATTCGTGGGAGTTCGCGGACCTGCCCGCTTACCCGGAACGCTATTCCGCGCTGGGAATCCGCATCGGCGTCAACTACGTCCTCTACCCGATTACGCACTAGCAAGCCGGCTCGATTTCAATAATGCAATCGATCCACCGACCAGACCGATCCCCGTGCCTTCAACGTGACCGTTGCACCGGGGATCGGCAGCTTCTGGGGGTCGAGGACAACTCCTCGACAAGTGCTCTCGTCAACGGGCGGGAATTTCGAGTTTGTTGCCAAGACGCTGCATTCGGTCCTTGGTCTTGCCGAAATCGACAAAGTTCCCAATCATCGCGGCCAAGTCCGAAGCGTAGTCGGCGTTCGCTTCCAGGTAGTCTTGATATTCAGCCGGCGTATGTTTTTTCTGACCATTGAGGTGCTCGATCACAGCGTAGGTATACCCTGTCAGTTCGTCCAGGAACGGCGTGATTCGATCGATCGCTGTTTGCTGCCAGGGCGAACCGGAACTTCTCGCGGCCTTGAGCTTGTCTGTCTGGCGTATCAGGGCGTTCACGTGGTCCTTAACCTGGCCAATCGCTACAGCGTGGCTTTCCCAGCTCACGTTCATGCGCGTGAAGCTCTCCATCGTGACGGCGTCTTCCTTCAACTGGAACGCCATCGTTTTGGCCTCGGAAAGTAGTTTCGAAACTTGTTCGGAATCGGGAGCGTTAGCGGCCTTCGAAGCAGCCGGGATCACCAGGAACCCCGCCAGTAGAAGCCCGGGAGCGGTCATCCATGTTATTGCTTTGCGAATCATTAGATTCTCCTTTCGTGTGTTAACTGCGGTCGCATACCTCGGGTGCACTCGAGACTCCACGGAGGTGAGGACGCAGAGTATTGATTACAGGAGGGTTGTGGAATTAGACGGATTGCGGGGCGATTCCGCGTTGCGCTATAAGACGCAGCTCGATCCTCAATGGGCCGATCGACTGGTTTAAAATGCGCTGGGCGGCGCTACCCTCAGATGACGCTAGTAGCAGGTCGTCGAGGCGGGGACACCGGTGTAGCGCACGGCCGGCCTCGGCCTTACAAAGCCGATCCGATTGGTGGCGGGCCCGCAGCGCCTGGCATTTGGTACGGCCACTTCCGGCACCTGCCAAAACGCAGGATCCAGTCGCGCAGTGCCGCGCGGCAATCGACTCGCGTTGCCGGGCGAAGAGGAATATAGACCGCCACGCCCGGCGCCGCTCATTTTCATCTCAGATGTTAAGACCATCGCGGCCCGCTCACTGAGCGATGCCCGGTAAGAAGAGACCTCGGAAGGCGCCAGCAACGCGCACAGCCGCCCGAGGGGGTCGTCCTGACCCTTTATGTGCACACCGGTCACCCGGCTCCCCGCGTCTTGCTCGGAGAAAAAGCCAATGCCCCCGGCCGGCAACTTCGGTTCGGTCCAGGAAGCCACGGGCTGGCCTTGGACGGAGAGTGCGAAGTGATTGCCGCGTACGTCCATGCTCACACGGTAGACGGTATCCGACCGCGCGCTCATCAACAGAGGCGTGGTTACCTGGTTCTGCATCTTTCCATTAATCACGGCGTAACGGGTCACGCCGATCGCGGGTACCGGACCCGGCTTCAGCACGGTGAGCCGAAGGGCGTAGTAGTTGTTGAAATCGGCGGCGCGTACAACCCAGCTTAGAGCCTTCTTGTCGATGGTTCCCACAAATTGCATCTGATAATCGGCCAACCCTAGCGAGGGGCGGTACAGAGCGAGCGCGCCGGGCTGCACGAAACCGGCCGCGTCGGAGGGCCAGGACGGACGAGCGCCCCCGCGGTTCATCCAATCGTCCAGGCTGCTGCGGAAATCTTCGTTGAGTGCAATCGTCGCCCGGTCGAGCACGGCCTGATGTGCGCGCCGCCAGCCGTCGTTCACAGCGCCGGAGGCGCTCCGCATCACTGGGGACGCGGCATACAGCGTCAGCCCGGCAAGAATCGGAACGGCAACAGCCAGAAGCCACATCCCGTGGGACGAAACGGACTTCTTCTTTTCGATGGAGGCCTCCGGCGACGGCGGCGCCGAAAGAAGCAGGAACGAACGCCGCGGATCGACAGGCTCCAGTTTCGAGATTGGACGCCATGGCTGGAGCGATGGCAGCGTGTTCAAGAAGGTCGTGATTGGCCTCTCCGCCGGCGGCACGGCCGGCGACACGTTACAGTCCATGGGCAACGGACGGTTTGGCTTCCGAAGGTTTGGCTCGCACGAAGCGGTCAGCGCTGCCGCCATTGCCGGCCCTATCGGATTTTCGGGGTTCAGCGGCTCAAACTGGACATTCCCACTCGTTCTGACCGAGGGCGGATCGCATTCGGCCAAGCCGAACGGAGTCATCGGCACACGTGGCAGTTGAATGGTTCCGGCCGGCTGTAACTTCGCCGCGGGATGCATCGGATGAAGATCGGATGCGCAGCGGACCGGGAATGAATACGCGCCGGAGGGAGCGCCCTCAACCGCCGGCTCAGGCTTCAGGCCGCACTTCAGGGAAATGAGATCACTCTTCTGAATACCGGGCGCACCGGCTCTCGAACCTTCACCCGCCGAAACCGTTGGGTGGCACAGCTGAGGCTCGGTGAACCGGATTGCCGTAGGAAGGACGTTGCGTAGTCCCGTGGCAGCCGAAGGCGGCTCGGGCCTTGCCGGAAGGGGCACCAACGGAACTCGTTCCGCGCCGGCCGGCCGGAAATCCGCTGCGGGATGCATGGGCTTACCCGGCTCCGGGTTCGGAAGCGAAATCGCCTGCGGGTCAACGCGATTGAGGCGTCCGGCGCTCGGCTTCGCGCTGTACGTGTATGGCAGCGGCGCCAGCTTGTTGACGCCCAGTGGCGTAAGCATTGCCATCCTTGCCCTGAGACTCTCGACGATCGAAGTGGCAGGTGGTAGGGCGATACTCGAAAAGTCGATCGCCGTCGCGGGAGTGACGGATGGGGTTGAGTTGAGCGCTTCCCAATTTGAGCGGAGCGGCTGGAGTCTGTGCTCGGGACGCGGCTCGGCACCAGCGACAGATCCCGACAACACCGGTCTTGAAACGCTCGGCGAGCTGGGAATCGGATGGACCTCTGGATGGATACTGGAGTCCGCTTTCGCGCCATCCCCCAACCGCATCGGCTTTTTCGAACCCAGCGCGAACTCTCTTACCGGAAGCGCGAGCTTCCGCATCGGGTACACCTGCGGCAAAGCGATGGACAGCGGTGCCAACAGTTCGCCCGGGCCTACCGGAAGGGGCGGTGGTACACGTGTGCTCGCATCGAAACTCAGCCGGATCGGTGTTTTCGAACCTACAAGGAACTCTCCCACCGGAATCACGAATTTCCCCATGGGGAATGTCATCTGAAGAATCACCTGCTGCGGTTCCAGCAGTTGGTTCTCTTTCAGCGGAAGCGGCGGCGGGAAGCTTGGGATTGCGCCGGAAGTCAGATCCAGCAGTGCGGTCAGGATCGCGGGTTCCGGCTCGGACGGAATGATCAGGCTGGCAAGATCGATCCTGGTCACCGCCACCACGGTCGGGGCAATCTCGAGAACCCCAGAATCGCACTCGTGCTTCCTGAAGACCTGATCGAGAATCTCCTGCGTACAAGCCTTGGATCGGGCCGAAAAAGCCGCCAGCAGAAGTCCTTCGCAAATCGCGTGGATCGCGGGCGCAAATCCCCGGGATCGCTCGTAGATTTTCGCGATCGCCTCTCGCGGGAAAACCGTTTGTCCGGGCATACCCGCCTGCGCCAAACGGAATTCGATGTAATCCTGCGTTTCCTGGGCCGTGAATGGCTGGAGAGTGCAGCTTAAGATAGCGTGCTGCTGTAGCCGCTCTAGATTCAGCGCGTCCAGCGTGGCATGCAGCTCAGGGCGGCCGGCTAAGACCGTCTGGAGCAACTTGGTCTTGTCGCTGTGCAGGCTTGCCAGGTGCAGGATTTCGTTGAGGACATCCCCGGGGAGGTTGTGGGCCTCGTCGACCAGCAACGCTACGGTTCGCCCTTTTAGCGCTTGCTGGAGCGCGAACTGGTGCAGCGCCGAAAACACCTGGTAAGCGGAGGTTCCTTGACATCGCAGATTCAGATCCGAGGCGATGGTCTGAAAGAACCGGCTCGTGGAAATGTGGGACTCGCGTAAGAACGCACAGTGAATCTGGGTTGCCTCGAGGGACTCGCGCAAGCACTCCAGCACCATGGTCTTGCCGGTGCCTTGTTCCCCAATGAGAGACGTGAGTCCCATCCGCGCTTGTACCGCGAAGGTCAGGCTTCGCAGCGATGCATCATGCTGCTGGCTTCGATAGAAGAAAGCCAGATCCGGTGTCGATGCGAAGGGATTTTTCTCGAACTCGAAGAATGCGTTGTACATGCGCTTAGAACATCCGCTAAGGAATGCTACCGCGCGGGTCCGCAATGCGAAGCCGGTGCTTCGGTACTATACGTTCTTGGGTTGGGGGGTACTTTTATGGCCCAAGGTGAGCCTAAAAACGTTGGTGGCCCCGTCCGGGGTCGAACCGGAACCTCTCTCGAGACCAGATCCTAAGTCTGGCGCGTCTGCCAATTCCGCCACGGGGCCGTCCATGCGGGGCATGGCCGCAAGGTCATGATATCAAAGCTCGGTGAGTCCCCCGAAAAGCTTTAGCGTGCGTAAGCAGCCGCGCTACGGATTCGTTCCGCGGGTTCGGCCGGCGTGAGGCGCGGAGTTTTGCGGCCACACCCGCAGGCCGCCACTTCGAGCCGGTACCCGTCCCAGGATACGCCGGGGATCTCAATGTGCAGCCCATCGTGCGCCTCGCATTCGGCCGCCAGCAGCTCGCCGTCCGGCCCGATGATTTGCTCAAACACCGGGACGCGAAATGCGCGCCACAGCCGTTCGCGCTCCCCTGCCGAGAGCATCGGATCGCCGGGACTTTCGAGCGCGATGGCCGCATGGGTAAGCGCAGGCGGCTGGTCGGCCGCCGCCAGCCCCAGCAGTTGCGCGCGAGGGGCTGCGATGGCAGCCGGGGCGAAGGCTGAGACTTCCTCGGACCAGCCCTGTGGGAAAACTCGAACGGGATAGTTTGGCCGAAGCCTTGGTTGCCGGAAACAGGCCGCTAGCACGGCCGTGCGTGGCGCCGGGTCCATCGGATACCGGAACACGGATTTCCGCCGAAGGCGGAGACTGCTGAACGTCATGATAAATGACGTTGCCTCAGGCAGCGAGAATTCTCAGGAGATTTTCGCCGAATATGGCGCGCGCGTCGGCCTCGCTGGTCCCGATCTCATAAAGAGCCTTAGCCTGATCTTCAAAGATCGCCTGGTGCCAGCCTCGCGGAAAGAATGACGAATCGGTTCCGAACAGCAGCCGTTTGGGCCCCGCGACCTCCAACGCGTGCCTGAAAACCTCGCGCAGCGTGAGGTGTCCCGCCTGATAGCGCATCCACTGATTCGAACTGGATGTATCCAGGTGCACGTTCGAGCACTGGTCGGCCAGCATCAGGGCTTCCCGAAAATAGCCCGCCCCGAAATGCGGCACGATGATCGGCACCTCGGGATAGCGCAACGCGATCGCGTGCACATCGACGGGATTCGAAAAGCGCATATCGAAGGGCGAAGGCAAGCCCAGCTTTTTGCGCACGCCGACGCTCAGGACCCCGCAGTGGACGAACACCGCCCGCCGATGGGCCTGCGCCCATTCAAACACGGGCCGGGTACAGTCGTCCTGAATCGAGTATCCGTGCATCGCCGGAAACAGACACGCGACGTGCACTTTTGAAAATGTTGCGGGCAGACCGGCGGTCAGCGCCCGCGGATTCACCATCGCGTAGGCAAAGAATCGATCCGGAAAGGCCTGCGTCGCTGCCGTCACCGAGCCTTCATCGCCGGGCACGCTGGCGATCAGCGCCGACGCGAACACGCCGTTCCGGTCGAGCTCGTGGACCCACGCCTCGGCCAGCTTCTCGGGCGCCTGTGGCGGCAGCGCCCAACCCAGGTGTTCGCCCGCGGCTTCCAGCGTCAAGCCAGGTTTCTGACTAACCAGGGTCGAGAAAAAATGGTGTGAGAAGAAATGCAGGTGCGCGTCGGCGACGGCCAGCGGTCCCCACGGCGAGGGCCGGGTGATCCGTTCGCTCATCTGTGGCCGCGCGCGGCCTGCGTGAGGCCCGTGGAAAGCGCGAGCTGCGTCAGGCCGGCCACGTTGTTGACCCCCAGCTTCTTCATCATGGTCTTGCGGTAGCTGCGCACCGTCTGCTCGCGCAGGTCGAGCAAGACCGCGATTTCCTTGCTGGTTTTTCCGTCGGCTACCAGCCGCAGCACCTGCACTTCGCGCGGCGAAAGCGATTCGAGCACCTTAGGCGTCTGCCGCGACTCCAAGTCACCCTTCTGGATGCGCGTGAGCAAGCGGTCGGAGACCTGCGGGCTAAGATACATGCCGCCGGCCGCCACCATCCGCAATGCTTCGAGAAGATCGTTGTCGGACGCTTTTTTGAGAATAAATGCCCGAGCGCCGGAACGCACCGCGCTCACCACGGAATTCTCGTCGTCGTACATCGAAAGAATCACGATCTTGCAGCCGGGCTGATGCCGCAGGATCTCGGCCGTGGTTTCGACGCCGTTCAAGCCGGGCAGACCAATATCCATCAACACCAGCGGCGGGCGGAATTTCTTGACGAACTGCACCGCGTCCGCGCCGTTCTCGGCCTCGCCTACCACGCGAAATTCATTCGACCGGTTCAGGATGGCTTTGATGCCATCGCGCATGATCTTATGATCATCCACGAGGAGTACGTCGAACGGCATAACGGATGGAAACAATTGTACCCCTTCCCGTAGTGCATTCAAACGCAAGCCCCGCCTGCTCGGCTAGTAGGCGGTACACGGACAAGGCACGCGCGCGCCCTTTGCCTCGCCCGTTGTCGGCCACTCGAATCCGCACACTCGCTCGTCCGCTCACGGAGATGCGAACCCTCGAAGCGCCTGCGCGGAGCGCCTCCGAGGCTGCTGCCAGAGTAGCCTGATACAGGGCCGCGGCCATTTCCGGAGGCAGCGCCGCCGTTGCCAGATAAGACACCGAAAGCCACGGGGTTTGCTCGGCGCAGCGCAACAGCGCACTCTTCAATCCCACTTGATCCGCGGGGGAAGTATACAATTCCTGGCTTACCGTGCGGACTCGCTGGATTGCCTGCTCCAGAATGCTGGTGACTTCGTCGAGCCCCGCCCCAGCTTGTGGCACGTCGGTGCGAAGCAGTTGCAAACGGAGTCCGGCCGCGGATAGGAGTGGCCCAAGGTGGTCGTGCAGTTGGCGCGAACCAGTCCGCAGCTTCGACCCCTGGAGGTGACACAACATGGCCAGCTGCTCTGCGTCGCTGACTCGAGGCGCCTTCACGCGATCAGCGCTTCCGCTGGATAACTCTGCGGGCGGCCGCGGCCACGTCGCGCGCGAGGAGACCGTATTTATCGAGAAGTTGCTCTGGGGTTGCCGATTCGGCGTAAGTGTTCTGAATCCCGACGAATTCCATGGGCGCCGGATGCGTTTCGGCCACGACGTGAGCAACGCGCACGCCCAATCCAGCATCAGCCAAGTGCTCTTCCGAAACCACGATGGCGCCCGTTTCGCGCGCCGCCCGTGCAATGGCTTCGCGATCCAGAGGCTTGATGGTGTGAAAATCAATCACCCGCGCGGAAATCCCCTCCGCTTCGAGTGCTTCCGCGGCGCGGATCGATTCGGCCACCAGCAGGCCCGTGGCGATCAGCGTCACATCGGAGCCTTCCAGCAGCTCGATCGACTGGCCGATCTTGAACTGCCGGCCGGCTTCGTAAATTCGCGCCACTTTGGGCCGTCCCGCACGGATGAACACCGGCCCGACGTGTGCAGCCGAGAGCTTAACCAGTTCGATCATGGAGGTTTCGTCGGCGGGCGAAATCACCGTGAATCCAGGCAAAGAGCAAGCCAGGCTCAGATCTTCCACGCTCATCTGCGATGGCCCGTCTTCTCCGATCGAGATGCCGCTATGTGTGCCGACGACTTTGAGATTCACATTGGGATACGCCACAGTCACGCGCAACTGCTCGAATCCCTTGTTCAGTGCAAAGACCGAAAAGCTGGCAGCAAACGGAATCTTGCCGGCCGACGCCAGGCCCGCGCCGATCGCAATCATGTTGGCCTCGGCGATGCCGCACTCGATGAAGCGGGCGGGAAACTCCTTCGCGAATCCAGCCGTGTAGGTGGATTTGGACAGATCCGCATCCAGCGCCACCACATTCGGATTCGTCCGTCCAAGCTCCACCAGGGCCTTGCCGAACGCTTCGCGCGTGGCTGCGCCTAGCGGCAGTTCGTACTTGGTTTTGGCGGGCATCAGGCAAGCTCCTGAAGTGCTTTAGCGCACTCGTCACGGGTCGGCGCCGTGCCATGGAACTTCGGATTGTTCTCCATGAACGACACGCCCTTCCCTTTGACGGTATGCGCGAGAACGCAAGTGGGCCTGCCTTTCATCGATGAGGCTTCACCGAACGCGTTCTGCAAAGCCGCGATGTCATGTCCGAATGCCTCAACGACGTGCCATCCAAAGCCGCGCCACTTGTCGGCCAGCGGCTCCAGGCTCATAATGTCCTTGACGAAACCATCCAGCTGGATCTGGTTGTAGTCGACAATCGCCACCAGATTATCGACGCGGAGAAAGGCCGCGGCCATGGCTGCTTCCCAGATCTGGCCTTCCTGAATCTCGCCGTCTCCCAGCACGACGTAGGATCGCGACTTCCCGCCATTCAGCCTCGCGGCGATCGACATGCCCAGCCCGAGCGAGAGCCCCAGGCCCAACGAGCCGGTGGAGGCCTCCAGCGCCGGCAGAAATCGTACGTCTGGATGCCCTTGGTAAATCGAACCGAGCTTGCGCAAGGTCATCAGCTTGTCTTTAGGGCAGTAACCGCACTCCGCCATGACGGCGTAAAGGATCGGGCAGCAATGCCCTTTCGACAGAATGAACCGGTCGCGATCCGGCCATTGAGGATTGCCGGGATCATGACGCAGTACGTCGAAAAACAGGGTAGTCACGATTTCAGCCGCAGAGAGGGACCCGCCGGGATGGCCCGAGCCAGCCTCGGTGATCATCTCGATCACAGTGCGTCGCATGCGCTTGGTGATCGCGGCCAGTTGAGCGACGTCACTGGTTTTTTGCATGACCCTCTTCAATGTAGCATCCAGGCTTCATTCGTGCCGTGGGAAACCGATGCGCCGCTTGGGTCCGGGCGGCGGGATCGCCTTCATTTCGCTAATTTCGTCGGCGAGTATCGTGATCACCGAGTTCTGCCTGTTCTGCATGTCTTCGATTTTTTCGACGCGGCTGGCCAGTTCCTTGTGATTCGCGATCAGCTCGCGCATGCGTACGAACGCACGGATGATCAAGACGCTCATCTTGACCGCGCGCTCACTGGCTAGCACTGCCGACAGCATGGCCACACCGTGTTCCGTAAAAGCGTATGGCAGGTTGCGGCGCCCGCCCCAACTTGAGGTCGCAATTTGCGACCTCAAGTTTTCTGCCTCAGCTTCCTTCAGGCGAAACATGAAATCTTTCGGGAAGCGGCCGGGATTGCGCTGCACTTGCTCATTCACGCGTTTCGTGGGCACCTGATACAGCTCCGCAAGGTCAGCATCCAGCATGACCTTTTGTCCCCGGATCATATAAATCCGCCGTTCGACGAGTTGCACCGGGACCGGGAGCTTCGAGATGGCGGTTTTGGTCTTTCCTGATGAAGAACGCATACCACCATAGTGATAAGTAGCCTAGAGTTATCTCACAGATACTGCCATGTGCTAGTCTGACCTGTTCCATGGCCGATCCGCCGCACATCTCCAACCCCGTCAAGTGGACCATTTGTGCCATGGCCTCGCTCGGGTTCCTGTTCGATATCTACGAAGTACTGGTGGCTCCCCTGGTTTTGCAGCCCGCCGTCATGGAGCTCGGCGGATTCTCTCCCGGTACCGCCGATTACCGCCACTGGACCGGACTGCTGTTCTGGATCCCGCCCCTGGTCGGCGGCTTTTGCGGGCTATGGGGAGGCTACCTGGCGGATCGCTTTGGCCGCCGTCGCATCCTGGTTTGGAGCATCCTGCTCTATACGGTGTCGGCGTTCTCCGCCGGAATGTCCACAAGGATGGAGACGCTGCTTCTATTTCGCGCACTGTGTTTTGCAGGAATCTGCGTCGAATTCATCGCGGCCGTCGCCTGGCTTGCCGAGCTATTCCCCGATCCGAAAACGCGCGAAGCCGTATTGGGCTACACGCAGTTATTCTCTTCTCTGGGCGGAGGGCTGGTCGCAGGCGCGTTCTATCTCGCAAATCGCTACGGAGCCGGCCTGCCTGCCATTTACGGCGGACACTCGGCGTGGCGCTACACATTGATCTCCGGACTGGCTCCCGCAATTCCGTTGATGCTCATTCGACCGTTCCTGCCGGAATCTCCGCAGTGGCAGCAGCGGCGCTCCGAGGGGACCCTCCAGCGGCCGAGCGTGGCGGAACTGTTCCGGCCTCAGTTTCGCCGCAGCACCATCGTCACCGCGCTGCTGTTCGCCTGTGCCTATGGAGCCGCATTCGGGACCGTCCAGCAATCGCCGCAGGTCGCGGCGGGTCTTCCCGAAGTCCGCCAGCTCCCGACCTCCGAGCGCGGCCAGGCGACCGCAGGCGTTCAGACCATGCAGGAGGCAGGTGGCCTGGCGGGAAGATTCACGATCGCGAGCCTGGGACTCCTGATCGTCAGCCGCAGGACACTGCTGCGTCTATTCCTGATTCCCGGTCTGATCATCACACCGGTAGTGTTCATTTACACCGGCACCCATAGTCTGGGGCTGTTCCGCATCGGCATATTCGTGGCTGGTTTTATCACCATCGCGCTCCTCACCTTTCTGGGGAACTACATGCCGCGCATCTACCCGCTGCATCTGCGAGGCACCGGCGAAGGATTCGCGGCGAATGTCGGCGGCCGGATGCTCGGGACGTCGGCGTCTTACGTCACCACGAATCTGGCAGCCGTGATGCCGGCCACCCTGCCGGGGGCGCAATTAGCCTACGCCGCAGCGATTGTGGGCGTCGGCGTGTACCTGCTGGCCCTGGTGCTCACCTTCTGGTTGACGGAACCGCCAGCGCAGTTGCCCGATTAATGATCGAACATCGGCGGCTGACGCCCCGCGAGTCCGAAAGCGTCTTCCAAGGCCGCGCCAGCCTGCAACAGCGTGTCTTCCTGTTGCGGCGGACCGACCACTTGCAGACCGATCGGCAAGCCGGCGTTTGAAAACCCGCACGGCAGCGCGAGCGCCGGCCAGCCCAATACATTGAACGGCCGCACCAGCCGCGTGGCCGTCGTACGAACGTCTTCAGTCGACGAGCCGAACGCGATGGTCATCTCGCCGATTCTTGGTGCGGTGATTGGCGTTGCGGGCGTCATCAGACAATCGAGATTCTTCCAGATCTTCGAGAAGGCCCTAGCCAGCACCGTGCGCACACGCTGCGCATTCAAGTAATCCGTCGCCGGAATCAGGCGGCCCTGCTCCAGCAGCACCAGGACATCCGGCCCGATTTCCGCGCGCCGGTCGAGGTATCGCGCCAGCAGGGACGACACTTCCGCCAGTTGCGCGAGGCGTCCGACGACGTTGAGCGCCTCCGCGTCGGGCAGCCTGATTTCGGTCACGTGCGCTCCCAGCGCTGCCGCCGTTTGCACCGCTGCCCGAAACGATAACATCACCTCCGGCGCGATACGCTCCACAAAGAAGTTTTCGGGCACGCCGATACGCATGCCGCCCAAACTCATACCATGATGATCTGCGTGAGCAGCGGGCACGTAGCCACTCGAGTGTTTCGCGACCAAATTGAACCCGAGGGCAACGTCGCGCACCGTCCGCGCCAGCAGACCGGCGTGATCGAATGTCAAACCCAGAGGCATGATCCCTTTGCGGCTCACCCGTTCGTAGGTCGGCTTCAATCCCACCACGCCGCAGAAAGACGCGGGAATGCGAATCGATCCGCCGGTATCCGTGCCGGTCGCCAAAGGCACGAGTCCCGCCGCCACCGCCGCAGCCGACCCGCCGCTCGATCCGCCCGGAATCCGCTCCGGATCCCACGGATTCCGAATCGCGCCGAAGTGGGGATTGTTCGACGTAATGCCAAATGCGAACTCGTGAAGCCCGGTTTTGCCGATCACGTTGGCGCCCGCGTCGTTCAACTGGCTCACGGTCGCGGCGTCGTGGTCCGGCACGAAGTCCGCGAAGATTTTCGATCCGCTGGTAGTCCGCACGCCGCGCGTGAACATGTTGTCCTTATGGGCGATCGGAATGCCGTGCAAAGGTCCGCGATCGATTCCGCGCGCGAGTTCGTCATCCAATACTGCCGCGCGCGTTCGTGCCGCCGCTTCAGTGACGGTGAGGAACGCATTCAGGCGTGGATTGGCCTCCGCCACGCGCCGCAGTGTTTCTTCCGCGAGCTCGCGAGCGGAAATCCGCTTACTGCGCAACGCAGCGCCAATCTCGGATATCGTCACGCGTCACCCTCTGAGTCAGACCCCTCGGGCCCATTCCAGAGCAGCGTATCCGGCGGCAGCGCCTGCTCCAATGGCCGGAACGCGGCCTCCAGCTTTTCGAGAGCCGGAATCACGTCCGGTAATAGGTCCTCGGGTACAGGCGGATCAGCGGCCGCGGCGAGTGCTTTCCAGTCGGTCATTCCGTTGTCAATATACAATCAAGGTGATGCTGGCCGCCGACAAGCACGTCGCCGCCGGGCCGCTGACCCAGCTCAGCGAAGAAGAATCCATGTTTCAGGCCTCGGTTCGGCGATTCGCCGCCGAGCGCCTGGCCCCGCACGTGCGCGCCATGGACGACGCCGGTGTTTTCCGCAAGGAATTGATCACTGAGTTGTTCGAGTTGGGATTGATGGCCGTAGACGTCCCGGAAGAGTACGGCGGGCAAGGCGGGTCTTTTTTTCAGACCATCATTGCCATCGAAGAGCTCGCCAAGGTCGACCCTTCGGCTTCCGTGATCGTGGACGTGCAGAACACGTTGTTCAACAACGCACTCGTGCAATGGGCAAGCGAGGAGCAACGGAAGCGCTGGCTGCCTCGCGCCGCGAAAGACGCCGTCGCCAGTTATGCTTTGTCGGAAGCCGGCTCGGGCTCGGATGCATTTGCGCTGACGACGCGCGCCGTGGAGTCGGGACACGAATATCGCCTCACCGGACGGAAGCTCTGGATCACCAACGCGGCAGAAGCCAGTTTGTTTTTGCTGTTCGCCACGGTCAAGCCCGAGGCAGGATACAAAGGCATCACGGCATTTCTGATCGAGCGCGATTTTCCCGGCTTCGCCGTCGGCAAGAAAGAGGACAAACTCGGCATCCGAGCCTCGTCCACCTGTGAGCTGATCCTGGACGATTGCCGCGTGCCCAAGGCCAACATCATTGGCGAGGTTGGACAGGGCTACAAGATCGCTATCGAGACGCTGAATCAGGGCCGTATCGGCATCGGCGCGCAGATGACCGGCCTGGCCGAGGGCGCGCTGGGTCACGCCATCGACTACGCCAAGCAGCGCAAACAGTTCGGCAAGCCGATCGCGGAATTCCAGGGAGTACAATTCGAATTAGCGGAGATGGCCGTGGAAGTGGAGGCGGCCCGACTGATGGTTTACAACGCGGCCCGGCTCAAAGACGCCGGACAGCCGTATCTGACCGAAGCGGCGATGTGCAAATATTACGCGTCACAAATAGCCGAAAGAGTAGCCTCGCGAGCCGTTGAAGTGCTCGGTGGCGTGGGCTTTACCAAGGATTACCCGGTCGAAAAGTTGTATCGCGACGCCAAAATCGGCCGGATCTATGAGGGCACCAGCAACATGCAGCGGTTGACCATCGCCAAGCAACTACTCGGAAACCGGCCCTAGGGATGATCGTCTAAGTTAAGAAGGAGACTTTTCCATGCGCGCATTCGGTTTGGTAATGTTAGGCGCGGTTGTGCTTCTGGGGCAGGCACCCGAGGAACTTTCGCAGGCGCAGATCGACGATATCGTCCAGAAGTTCGCGGCGAAGGAAGCCGAATTCTCCAAGGCTCGGGAAAACTATACCTATCACCAGACGGCCCGCATCCAGGAGCTGGACCCTTCCGGAAATGTGAGCGGGCGCTGGGAGACGGTGTCCGACATCGTCTTCGATACGGCCAACAAACGCAATGAGAAAGTGGTGCGCGCGCCGGTTTCCACGCTGCATAACATTTTGCTGACGCCCGAGGATCTGGAAGACCTGAAAAGCGTCCAGCCGTTCGTGTTGACCACCGCCGAATTGCCGAAGTACCTGATCCGCTATCTGGGCAAGGAGAAGCTCGACGAGATTCCTTGCTACACGTTTGCCGTGAAGCCCAAGAAAGTCGACGCGGGCCAGCGCTACTTCGAAGGGATCGTCTGGGTGGACGACCGCGATCTGCAGATCGTCAAAAGCTACGGGCGCGGCACCGGCGTCTTCAAGAAAGGCAACGCCTATCCCAAGTTCGAAACCTACCGCGAACAGATCGATGGCAAGTACTGGTTCCCCACCTACACTATCGCCAACGCCACTCTGCACTTCCCCGAATTCGACCAGCGCATCAAACAAACCGTTCGTTACGAAGACTATAAGCTGTTTGGAGCCACTTCGACCATCACCTTCGGCGATGAGGTTAACCAGTCTAAACAGGGGCAAGGTAAAGACGATAAGAAGGCCCCGTCGCCAGCCAAGAAGCCCTAGCACCTGGGTCAAGGGTCCTACGGTAAAACCCTAAACTTCGCCTACGAAACTGCCGAGCTAACAACTTGGCATGGTTGTCCACGTAGCTCCACCAGACGAGACGCAGGAGTCGGGGAAAACGGCCGCGGAACTGCGGATTGCGCAGCCCGATCGCCCGCAGCTCGATCAGGTCAAGGGTGTCTTCCTGGCCAGCCTGAACCACGAGATCCGCACGCCTTTGAGCGGGATCATGGGCATGCTCGACCTGTTGCTTGAGACTGGCATCGACGAGGACCAGCGCGATTACCTCAACGCCGCCCGCTTGTGCGCCGAGTCGCTTTCCGAGCTTCTGAATTCGAGCCTGGAATATGCGGCCCTGGAAGCCGGGCAGATCAGCCTGGAGGAATCCGAGTTCAGCGTGAAAGAGATGCTGGAGGCGGCCCTGGCCCAACAGCGTCCCAAGTCCGATCTGAAGCAACTCCGTTTGCGGCTGACGCTGGACTCCACGCTCCCGGAGACGCTGGTCGGCGACGCATCCCGCTTGAGGGAACTGCTGGCGCACCTGGTCAACAACGCCATCAAGTTCACGCACACCGGGTCCGTCGACGTGCGCGTTTCCCTAAGAACCACAGCTACGCTGCCCAAGCCGGACGTGCTGGTGCTCGAAGTGCGCGACACCGGAATCGGCATTCCCAGCGACAAGCTGGGCAGCCTCTTTGAATCCTTCCAGCCGGGCGAAAGCGGCTTCGCGCGCGCGTATCCGGGCCTCGGGCTGGGTCTGGCGCTGGCGCAGAAGCTTTCGAAGGTGATGGGCGGACGGATTCTGGTTGAAAGCCAGCCGGGCGTTGGGTCCACGTTCACAGTGGAAATACCGCTGCGCCGTCCGGTAGCAGCCGAAGGTCAGCACGCCCGCACCACCGATCTCGGTCCCGCCGTGCTCGCCGTAGAGGACGATCCGATTGGAATCACCGTGCTGCGCCACGTCCTGCAGCGGCGCCTCAAGAACGTCGACTGCGTAGCCTCCGGCCGCGAAGCGCTCGAAGCGGCAGGGAAGAAACACTACGACCTGGTCCTCATGGACCTTCAGATGCCCGACATCAACGGTCTGGAGGCAGCCGCGAAAATCCGCCAGATGAACGGCTACAGCGACGTTCCGATTCTCGCCCTGACCGCTAGTTGCTCGGATCAGGTGAAGGAGCAGTGCCGCGCCATCGGCATGAAGGCGTTCTTATCTAAGCCGATTGACGCCAACGAGCTTTGGTCGGCCGTGTCCCGCTACCTGGGCCGCGAGATCCCCCGCTGATGGCCGCTCGTTAACTCTCGCGGTTCGGTGCAGCACGGAACCGCGACAGCCATGGAGCGGCTGAGTCCTCCTGCTGCCAACCGCCTCAGGCCCTGTTACGCTTGAGACTTCAAGCATGTCCGATCAAAAACTGAAGATCATCCCGCTGGGCGGGCTGGGCGAGTTCGGAATGAACTCCATGGCCATCCGCTACGGCGACGACATTATCGTAGTGGACGCCGGGATGATGTTCCCGGACGACGAGCTCCTGGGCGTCGACATCGTCACGCCCGACTTCTCCTATCTCGAGCAGAACGCGGCCCACGTGCGCGGCCTGGTCCTGACGCACGGCCACGAAGACCATATCGGGGGCGTGCCGTTTCTGCTCAAACAGATCTCCGTGCCGGTATACGGGACCGCCTTCACGCTGGCGCTGGTGGAGCGGCGCCTGGAAGAGCATCAGATGGTCGACGACGTCAAGCTCAACACAGTCAAGCCCGGCGACCGGCTCGAGCTGGGACCCTTCTCGATCGAATTCATCCACGTGACACACTCCATCGTGAGCTGTGTGATGCTGGCGATCACCACACCGCTCGGCGTGGTGATCCATACGGGCGATTTCAAAGTCGATCCGACGCCCACCGACAACATCCTGTTCGACCTGCACACTCTGGCCGCCTACGGCAAGCGCGGAGTCCTGCTGCTGCTGTCGGATTCGACCAACGTCGATCGTCCCGGCTACACCGAAAGCGAACGCGCCGTGGGGCCGCGCCTCGAAGATCTGTTCGTGCGGTCACCGCGCCGCCTCGTGATCTCCTGCTTCAGCTCCTCTATTCACCGCCTGCAGCAGATATTGGACTTCGCGCATCAGTACGGCCGCAAAGTGGCATTTTTCGGCCGGAGCATGACCAACACCACCGAGATCGCGCACGATCTGGGACTCCTCACCATTCCCGATGGCGTGCTTCTGCGCCCGCAGGACGCCATGTCGCTGCCTCCCAACAAAGTCGTGGCCGTGGTCAGTGGAACGCAGGGCGAGCCGATGTCGGCCCTTTCGCGTGTGGCGGTCGATAATCACAAGCATCTGTCCATCGAGCGCGGCGACACGGTCGCGCTGAGCGCCCGCATCATCCCCGGGAACGAGAAAGGCATCTACCGGATGATCAACCACATCTCGCGCCGCGGCGCCGATGTGGTCTACGGCACCATGAACCCTCCGATTCACGTTTCGGGTCATGGCAGCGCCGAGGAGCTGCGCCTGGTGCTGAATCTGGTCCGGCCGAAGTACTTCGTTCCGGTGCATGGCGAATACCGGCAGCTCGCCCGTCACGCCAAACTCGCGCAGCATCTGAGCCATTCGGGGCTCAAGGAGACGTTTATTCTGGAATCCGGCAACACGCTGGAAATCGACGACCGCGGAGCGCGCAAAGGCGATGACATTCCGGTCGGCCGCGTGTGCATCGATTCCGGCACCTTGGACGAAGTGGTGGAGGAGTTCGTGATCCGCGACCGCCGGCACCTTTCGGAAGACGGATTCGTGTTGCCGATCATCGCCATCAACAAGAGCACCGGCCGCTCCGAAGGGTTGCCCGAAATCGTCAGCCGCGGCTTTATGTCCACCGAGGACAGCGCCGAGGTGATGCAGGAAGCCCGCCAGGTGGTCCTGAAGACTCTCGAGTCTTCCACCGTCGAGGAGCGCGGCGATTGGGGCGTGATGCAGGAGAAGATCCGCACGGATCTGAAGCGGTTCCTGAACAAGCAAACCCAGCGGCGTCCGCTGATTATGCCGGTGATTCTGGAAGTTTGAGGCGCACCAATCGGTGCCCCTTGTCACTCCACTCCGAACGCGAGCAAGACGTTACCGGGTGTGCCGCGCAGTGTGCCTGGGTAACCGGACGCGGCAAAGACCATGCCGCCAACGATCACCGGCCCGGCAGAACCAAACGACCCTCCTTTGGCCGGCACGCCGTTGACGGTGTCGAAATCCCGCACCGCGTTGAACGTCCAGATCACTTTTCCGCCTGCATCCACGGCACGCAGGATTCCATCCCATCCGCCCGTGAAGACGACCCCCGGGATTGCACTGGCCGGACCCGCCTGTCCGCGCTGGTCAGCGTTGATGGCGGCGTTCCACTCCACCTTGCCGGTCTTAACGTCAAGGGCCTTCAGGCCGCCACCGGTCTGCTGCAACGGGTAGTATACGCGGCTGCCGTCGGCCGCACCGCCCCAGACCACCAAGCCGGAAGCCGACGGGGCCTTGGCCTCCCACAATTGGGTCCGCCATAGGAGCTCGCCTTTGTTGTCGGGATCGAGTGCAATCGCCACCCCGCCTTTTCCCGCAGCCAGCAGGATGTCCTTGCCGTTGATGGTTTGCAGAATGGCGGACGAACCGCCGAAATCGTAGTCCGGTCCAAGGGTATTCGGGCAATTTCCACTGGCAGGGTTGGTGGCCTGGCAACGAGCCATGAACGCGTCATGTTCGAACTCCTGGTGGTGCCACACGATTGCGCCATCCGACATGCGAAGGGCCAGGATGGAATCGCTGGTCGCCGCCGCGATGCGTCCGAAACTGTTGCCTGTGCCGACATAGATCAGACCGCGCTTAGCGTCAACAGTGGGCGTGTTCCACACCGAAGCGCCCGCGGGTCCCCATCGTTGCTTCCCATTTGAGTTTTCGCCAAGCTGGCGCAGCGGCTCCGGAACGCTCTGCGTGCGCCACAGCACTTTGCCTGTGTTGGCATCCAGCGCCGCTACTGCACCACGGGACTGGCAGCACTCGTAGTTCAGATCCCCCCCGACCAGCGTCTCGGTACCGGACATCGGCACATAGAGTCGCCCGTCGTGATACGCCGCCGTAGCACTCAAGTTATTCAGTCCGGTTCGGACCTGCGATTTCCAGAGCAGCTTGCCATCATGCGCATTGAGCGCGTAGGCATTGGTGGAGCGGGTGACGAAGTAGATCGCATAGCGGGTCCCCGGGTAGCCGGAGATCGGAGCAGCGATGGGAGCGAACCGGCCAAACATATCGGCCTGGTAGGCCCAATAGACGCAGCCCGACTTGGCGTCCAGGGAATACACCACACCGTTGTCATTCCCCACGAAGACTCTGCCGAACGCCACCGAGGGCTGCGAATACATGCTCTTGCCGTCGGGAAGTCCAAAGCTCCACTTGAGCTTCAGCTTGGGTACATCGGCCGGAGTTAAGCCGGAGGCAGCTTTAGTTTGAAAGCGGGCGTTGCCCGCGCCGCCCCATCCGGACCAGGAAGGCGTGGCGTCGAGACTGCCGAGTTCGGGATTCGCCGGACAACGGTTCGTCACTGCCGCGACCGCGCCCTCCGATACGCCGGCAGGCGGTTGTGCGAGTTGCGCCTGCAAAGAAGCCGCGAAAAAGGCGAGCGCGGCGGTGACCAGAATCGAATGTCGCATTTCGTTTGTCCTCGGAGGGTATTGTAGTGCAATCATCGATGCCGCACTGCTTCACCGCCGAGCGTGCCGGCCCAGAACTTCCTATGGGCTTCGACGCTCATTTGACGTAACTCTACTTGAGGTCGGCGAGTCCTTCCGTCATTTCGATATTCGTTCCCCAGGGATCTTTGATAAACGCGATCGCGATGCCAAGCTGGGGCACCTTGGTGTAGGGACGATCCAGCTTGATGCCCTGGGCTTCGAGCTTCTTCGTGAACGCCTCCAGGTCTTTGATCTCAAAGCCGATGTGATCGATCGCTCGGCCGGTGGTGCCCACGGTCGGCGTCGGCGACGGCGTGAAGTTCAGGGACACACCGGGCAGCTGATCCACCACGAAAGCGGACGCCGGATTGGCCGGAAGCATCTTCGCGCCGAAGGTCTTTGCGTACCAGGCCTGCATCTCCGTGTTCATCTGCCCGAAGAAGTGGACGTGATGAAGCTGAATCGGCGCCTTCTGCGATTTGACTTCGACGAGCTCTACTTTTACATCCTCCGGACCGAGCACAAACGCGAGGTTGGTCGTCGGACTGGAAGCCGCGATGTCGCCGGTCACCTTCACGTTCGCGGCGACCGAATCGGCGGTGATCATTTTGAAGCCGTTCGCCTTGATCTTCGCCACGACCGGCTTAAGATCGGGAACGGAAAAGCCGATGTGGTTCACCGTCGTGCCGATCGAGCCGCCCGTGGGCGACTGCATGGGACGGAAGAAGATCAAAACATTCGGGAACTCGATGATCTCCTGCTGCCGGTCGCCGGAACCGATCTTGACCACGCTGCCGCCGAGCGTGTCGGCAAAGAACTTCTTCTGTGCGTCCATGTTCGTGGTGTTCAGATGGTGATGCCCGTACACGACCGGACCTTCTCCGGCAACCAGGATCTGCGCGCTGACAACGGCCGGCACGAACAACACGAGGGCTAGCCCGATTCCGGTCAATAAACGTTTCATGAACGCCTCCCTGGCTGCCAAGTGTATACGATATCGCCTTGTACTTCACGCGGGCAGACGTGTGATCTGGAAGTTTGACCGGCGAAATGAATATCCCTTAATTAATGTAAGCGAGCGGCTCGCCCATTGAAGCTGAGTTGTTATAATCGGGCTATGTCCACCCCTTTGACCGCAGCGGGGAAGAAGATTATCTTGTTGCGGCCGCGAGGCTTCTGCGCCGGAGTGGTCCGCGCGATCGACGTCGTAAAGATCGCCTTGAACATGTATGGAGCGCCCATCTATGTGCGCAAGGAAATCGTCCACAACCGCCACGTGGTTGAGGAGCTTAAGGCGTTAGGCGCTATCTTCGTGGAAGAACTGGTCGAAGTGCCCTCGGGAGCGCGAGTTATCTTCAGCGCCCACGGTGTTTCTCCGGAAGTGCGGACCCAGGCTCGCCAGCGAAATCTCAAGGTGATCGACGCGACCTGCCCTTTGGTTACCAAGGTTCATCTGGAAGCGGTGAAGTTCGCGCGACAGGGTTTCACCATCGTTCTCATCGGCCACAAGGATCACGACGAGGTGATCGGCACGCTGGGCGAGGCTCCGGAATCGACCGCTCTGGTGTCGACCGTGGCGGATGTGGACCGTTTGGAAGTCGCCAATCCCGAGCGCGTTTCCTTCATCACCCAGACCACACTGAGCCTGGACGAAACCAAAGATATCGTCGCGCGGCTGAAAGAGAAGTTCCCCAAGATTCAGGGTCCGGCGGCGCAAGACATTTGCTACGCCACTGAAAACCGGCAAGTAGCGGTGAAGGCGGTGGTTCCGCTGTGCGAGCTGCTTCTGGTGGTGGGTTCGCAGAACAGCTCGAATTCGCGCCGTTTGGTGGAAGTTTGCGAAAAGATGGGCGTGCCGGCGTACCTGGTGGACGATCTGACCGAGGTCCAGCAAAAGTGGCTGGATAATATCCAGACAGTGGCGGTGACGGCCGGGGCATCGGCGCCCGAAAATCTGGTCGAGCAACTAGTCGAGTTTCTCCAGCAGCGGGGCTTCGCCCAGCTGGAAGAGATGGAAGTCAAGGAAGAGGACGTGCGTTTCAACCTGCCTGCCGAGCTGACGCGCACGGTGCAATTACAAACTGTCGCACGGGTATGAGCAGCCCTAGTCTGCAAATTGCGGACACCCTGCTGTCAACGTCGTCCGCGACGTTGCGGCGCGCCGCCGAGTACCTCCTGAGCCTTCGTGCCGGCGAGGGATATTGGTGCGGCGAACTCACCGCCGACACCACGCTCGAATCCGATTTCATCCTCCTGGAGCTGTGGCGTCATCCGCCTCAAGACGGAGTTTGGAATCCGCCGACACGCGGGCTCATCAACAAGGCAGTACGGTCCATACTGGCTCGCCAGTTGCCCGATGGCGGTTTTAGCATTTACGAAAAAGGCCCTTCCGAAGTCAGCGCCAGCATCAAGGCCTACGTCGCGCTGAAGCTGGCAGGGGTCGACGCCAGCGACATCGCTTTGACTCGTTTAAGGGAGCGCATCATCGCCCTTGGCGGCCTGCAGGCGGCCAACAGCTACGTCAAGATCAACCTCAGCTTGTTCGGTCTGTATCCACGCGAGCACACACCGTCGATTCCTCCCGAGCTGAACCTGTTCGGCAACCTGATCTACGAAATGTCGTCGTGGACGCGCGCGATCGTCACGCCGCTTTCGATCCTGCACTCCATGAATCCGCGCCGGCCGGTGCCCGCGGGATTCAGCGTCGAGGAACTTTTTGTGCCGGGCGTCCCTCTGGCCTTCGTGGATCGTGAGAAGATCCTGAGCTGGGGCAATTTTTTCTTCGTAGCGGACCGGATGCTGAAGTTGTGGGAACGGCACGGCTCGCGCAGTCTGCGAACCCGGGCCATTCGCCGCGCCGAGCAGTGGATTCTGGCCCGGACACGTCATGCCGACGGATTGGGCGCCATCTATCCGTCGATGATGTACGTGGTGATGGCGTTGGATCTGCTGGGGTATCCTCCGGATCATCCCGACGTTCAGGAAGCCACGCGCCAATTCATGAACCTGATGATCGACGATCATCGCGGTTTCTTCTTCCAGCCCTGTTATTCGCCCGTCTGGGACACGGCCATCGCGGTCCACGTATTAGGCGAGTCCGGGTGTGTACCCGAGGGTTCGCTGACGCCCGCGGCCGACTGGCTGCTTTCGAAGGAAGTTCGCAACAAAGGCGATTGGAGCGTCAAACGGCCCAACGTCGAGCCTTCGGGCTGGTATTTCGAGTTCGCCAACGAATGGTATCCCGATATCGACGACACCGCGCAGGTTCTTCTAGCCCTGTCGCAATCCACCGCTTCCGATCCCGAAGCCCAGCAGGCAGCCCGCAAACGCGCCGTCGATTGGCTCCTGGCGATGCAAGGCTCGGATGGCGGCTGGGCGGCGTTCGATGTCGATAACAACTGGAATTTCCTGAGCAGCGTTCCCTTTGCGGATCACAATGCGATGCTGGATCCCACCTGTCCGGATATTACGGGCCGCGTGCTGGAGGCTTTAGCCGCGTGTGGTCTCCCGAATAGCCACGAGGCCGTGCGGCGCGGGGTCGCATTCCTCAAGCGGACGCAGGAGTCCGACGGAAGCTGGTACGGGCGCTGGGGCGTCGATTACATCTACGGCACCTACCTGGCGTTGCGCGGATTGCAGGCCTGCGGCGAAAGCGACCGCGAAGCCTATATCCTCCGCGCGGGTGAATGGCTGCGCTCGATCCAGAACGCCGATGGTGGCTGGGGCGAGAGCTGCGCCAGCTACAACAACAATACCTACACCCCCGACCACAGCACACCGTCGCAGACGGCCTGGGCGGTGCTGGGTCTGATCGCGGGCGGTGACACCACCAGCAGCAGCCTCCACAAGGGCGTCGAATACCTGGTCGAAACCCAGCGCAGCCAAGGCGGCTGGGACGAAGACTTGTCTACGGGCACCGGATTCCCGGGCGTTTTCTATCTGCAGTATCATCTGTACCGGCATTCTTTCCCGGTTCTGGCGCTGGCAGCCTACCGCAAAGCCAGAGGAGCAACCCAGTCATGAGATTCCCGATTTCCCAGGCGGCCAGCATGGCGACCTACATCGCCAAGAACAAGCTGCGGCCGCGCCCGGAGTGGCAGAAGAACCTGGGCCATACCGAGGATGCAAAGAATCCCTTCCGCATCGTCCACGCGCAGATTCCGTCGGCGCGCGCGGATCGCAAGCCGCATCCGATGTTGAGCAAGCGATTTCCGCTGGTCATGATGCTGGAGCCGCTGCACGCGTGTAATCTTACCTGCACCGGCTGCGGGCGTATTCGCGAATACGAGACGTCCATCAGCTCGCGGCTGACGCTGGAACAATGCCTGAAGGCAGTAGACGAATGTGGCGCGCCCATGGTCTCGATCTGCGGCGGCGAGCCGTTTCTCTATCCGGAACTTCCCCAGCTGTGCCAGGAGATCCTGAAGCGCGGCAAGTATATCCAGCTGTGCACCAACGGCATGTTTATCGCCAAGCGGCTGAAGGAATTCACGCCGGACGCGGGCTTGGTTTTAAACGTTCACCTGGATGGCATGGAGAAGAATCACGATCTGGCGGTGGAACGCCCGGGCGTGTTCAAGGCCGCTATCGAAGGAATTCGTATCGCCAAGGAAAACGGATTCAAGGTGTTCACCAACACCACCGTGTATCGCGAAACCGATATGAACGAGATCGAGGAGCTGTACACGTTCCTCGCGCAGTACAAGGTAGACGGGCACACCATTTCGCCGGCCTACGGATATTCCTCGGTGAACGACCAGGAAATCTTCATGACGCGCGAGGACATCTACGAGAAGTTCAAGGACATCGACAAGATCGCCAAGCGTTTCCCGCTGGTTTCGTCGCCGGTGTACATGGATTTCCTCAAGGGCGATCGCGATCTTCCCTGCACCGCCTGGGGCAACCCGACCTACAACGTCAAAGGCTGGAAAGGCCCGTGCTATCTGATCACCGACGCGCATCATGAGACCTTCGAAGATCTCATGACCAAAACTCCGTGGGAGAATTACGGCTCGGGGAACGACCCGCGCTGCGATCAGTGCATGGTGCATTGCGGCTACGAGCCTTCCTCGGCTTACGGCATCAATGCCAAGCTCAGCGATCCGTTCAAGACGCTAAGTTGGCTGCTGGGCTGACGGCTGTGTGCGCGCCGAAAAGGGGGACAGACTACTCTGTCCCCTCCCGTAAACTCCGGATTTCGCGAACAAGCGTGGGAGTGGACAGAGCTGTCTGTCCCCTTTTTCGGCTTCCGTGAAACCTACTCTCGTCACCGGAGCCACAGGCTTCGTCGGCTGGCACGTGGCGCGCGCCTTGCTCGAACGCGGCCGCGCTGTACGCGCCCTGGCACGCGATCCGGCAAAGCTGCGTGAATTGTCCGGCGTCCAGGGCGTCCAAGGTGATCTGCGCGATCCCGCGTCGCTCCAGCGCGCCGTAGAGGGCTGCGGAGTGGTCTTCCACGTTGCCGCGGACTATCGCCTGTGGACGCGCGAGCCTGAAGAGATGTATAGGTCGAATGTCGAAGGCACCCGCGCGATGCTCGATGCCGCACGCCGCGCAGGCGTCGAGCGATTCGTATACACCAGCACCGTCGGCTGCATCGGCGTACCGCCTGACGTCACATTGGGAAACCTGGGAGACGAGCGTAGTGAGGCGTTTCTAAGTGACATGCAGGGTCCCTACAAGCGTTCGAAATTCCTGGCCGAGCAGGTGGCGCTGGGATTTGCAAAAGAGGGCTTCCCGGTGGTGATCGTCAATCCCACTGCGCCCGTGGGCGACCACGATTTCAAGCCCACGCCTACCGGCAAAATCGTGGTCGATTTCGTGCGCGGGGCCATTCCGGCTTATGTGGACACGGGCCTCAACGTGGTGGATGTGCGGGACGTCGCCTGCGCGCATCTGGCCGCGTGCGAGCGCGGCGTGCCGGGAGAGCGCTATATCCTCGGCTCGGAAAATATGACGCTGCAGCAGATCCTGGAGACGCTGGCCGGCATCCTGGAGCGGAAAGCGCCCCGCGTGCAGATTCCCTACGCTGTGGCGTTCGCGGCCGGGGTCGTGTCCACGGCCTGGGCCGAAATCACCGGGAAAGAACCGCGAGCGCCTCTGGACGCCGTGCGCATGTCGCGCAAGAAGATGTGGGTGCGTCACGACAAGGCCGCGCGCGAGCTAGGGTATTCCCCAGGGCCCGCGGCGGGTGCGCTGCGGCGCGCTGTAGTCTGGTTTCAGGAGAATGGTTACTGCTAACAAAGATGGTGACCTGGCTCATGGTTGCGGCGGAAGGGCGCGAGTTCGAAGGGATTTTGAAACGGGCTGGTGAAATTCGGCCTTTAAAATGGCCCGGCGCGGCGTTTTCGCGTGAAGCGGCGTGGAAAAACAGCCGTTGGTTTTTGATCGCCAATGGCCCCGGACCGAGGCTGGTGGAGCGCGCCTTGGATCAGGAGCCTGACGGGAAGCAGAAAGTGGACCGGATCCTGAGCATCGGATTCTGCGGGGCCCTTGACCCGGCGCTACGAATTGGTGATATCGTCGTATCGGGTGAGGTTCCAAAAGGGTTAGGAGCGTCGTTTGTGCGTGGCGACGTGGTATCGGTGGACCGAGTCGCGATCACGGCACGGGAGAAGTGTGACTTGCGGGCGGCCACCGGGGCGGCGGTGGTCGAGATGGAATCGGCCGCGGTCGCACAAAAGGCTCGGGAGTGGGACGTGCCGTTTGGCTGCGTCCGCGTGGTATCCGACGCCGCGGGTGAGGATTTGCCGCTGGATTTCAATCAGTACCGGGATGCGGATGGGCGATTCAAACGGACGCGCATTGCGCTGGCTGCACTGGGGCGCCCATTCACGGTGTTGCCCGGGCTGATGCGCCTGGATCGGGACTGCCGCCGGGCGGCGGAACGGTTAGGAGAGTTTCTTGCCAACTGCGAAAATTAGCGTCGCTGAGAATCCGGCGGTTACGAGGCCGGAACTAGCTTTAACCATGCAGGCCGCCGTGTATCGCGGCTCTGGCCGCGTCGCCGTGGAAGCGGTTCCCGTGCCGGAAATCGGGGCGGGGGAGATCCTGGTCCGCGTGGAGACGTGCGGCATCTGCCACACGGATCTGAAGAAGATCGCCTATGACCTTCTCGATCCGCCCCGGATCTACGGACACGAAATCGCGGGAGTGGTGTCGGCAGTGGGCTCCGAAGTCAGGCGCTTCCGTCCCGGCGACCGGGTCGTGGTGTTTCACCACATTCCGTGCGGCACATGCTTCTATTGCCGGCGCAAGTTGTTTGCGCAGTGCCCGGTGTACAAAAAAGTCGGCGTGACGGCGGGATTTGAGCCCGCCGGGGGCGGCTTCGCGCAATACGTGCGCGTCATGGACTGGATCGTAGAGCGCGGCGTGGAAAAAATTCCGGAAGGCGTGACCTTCGATCAGGCCTGTTTTGTCGAGCCGGTGAACACCTGCCTCAAGGGATTCAAGCAGATCGATCCCCAGCCCGAAGACGTTGTCGCCGTGCTGGGACAGGGCCCTATCGGCCTGATCTTCACCATGATGGCGGTGCGGACCGGCGCGCGGGTGATCGTCACCGATACCATGACCAGCCGCCGCGGGCTAGCGCTCAGTTTCGGCGCGCACGAGGCCTTCAACCCGCGCGATGAAGACCTGGATGTGCGGGTCAAGCACATGACCGGCGGCCGTGGCGCCGACCTGGTGATCGTGGCCGCTTCAGCCCCCGGGATCGTCCAGCAGGCCGTGGCGTGCTCCCGGCCGGGTTCGCGAATTCTTCTCTTCGCCCAAACTTCGCACCAGGAGCGCATTGAGGTATCCGGGGCGGACGTGTGCGTGGGCGAACGCGCTCTTTTCGGCTCTTATAGCGCTTCTGTGGATCTCCAAAAGGAGTCCGCGGACCTGGTTTTCAGCGGGGCTTTGGCGGTGGAAGAGCTGATTACCCATCGGGTTACATTAAACGACATTCATAGGGGCATTGAGCGCGCTTTACATCCAGATGAGGTATCGTTAAAGGTAGTAGTCCAACCGCAACAATGAGTCCTGATACGCAGCGGATGAGCGCGGCCGTGCTTTATGGCAAGGAGCAGCTCCGCATCGAACGGGTGGATGTTCCTCAGTTAGGCCGCGGTGACGTGCTGGTGCGCGTCCGCGCGGCGCTGACTTGCGGAACCGACGTCAAAGTGTTCCGCCGGGGTTATCACGCGAAAATGATCCGGCCGCCCGCCTTGTTCGGGCATGAATTGGCGGGAGACGTAGCAGCGGTAGGTAGTGACGTCTCGGGTTTCCATGTGGGCCAGCGTGTGGTCGCCGCGAATTCGGCGCCGTGCGGCGACTGTTACTATTGCCAGCGCGGCCAGGAAAACCTCTGCGAAGACCTGCTGTTCAACAACGGAGCCTACGCCGAGTACATCCGTATCCCCGAGCGGATCGTGGCCAAGAATATGCACCAGCTCCCGGCGCACGTGAGCTATCAGGATGCCGCGCTGGTGGAACCTCTGGCGTGCGTGATCCGCGGCCTGGAAGAGAGCGGTGTCAAGGCCGGCGATACCGTGGCGGTCATCGGACTGGGCCCCATCGGCATGATGTTCGTGCGCCTGGCCAAGGCGGTCTACAACGCGCGTGTGATCGCCATCGGACGCCGGCGTTCGCAGCTCGATCGCGCCGTCGGGATGGGCGCCGATGAGGTGGTCCTGAACGAGGAAGGCTCCGACGTCGTTACGCCGGTCCACAAGCTGACAGGCGGACGAGGCGCGGACGTGGTCATCGAAGCGGTGGGGCTGCCTGAAGTCTGGCAGCTGGCCGTGAAGCTCCTGCGCCGCGGAGGCGTGGTGAACTTCTTCGGCGGCTGTCCGGAAGGCACCGACGTTCCGGTGGATGCCGGCCTGCTGCACTACTCCGAGCTGACGCTCAAAGCCAGCTTCCATCACACGCCCGCCCTGATCCGGCAGGCCTTGGACATTATCAGCCGGGGGCGCGTGACGGCCCGCGATTTCGTGAATCGCGTCGAGCCGCTCTCGAACCTGCTGGAAGTGATGCAGCACCTGATGAGCCACAACGGCCACCTCAAGACCGCCATCATCCCGTAGAGGAGGTCCCTCTACGTACCTCTATCCCACTCAGTTCCTGGCGTCACCGGAAGCGATGGACCGCGTCTGGTCGCCCGAGGAGTCCCGGGATTACACGCGCTGGCTGGCGACGCATCACTACGAGAATTTTCATGTGGTGAGCCTGCTGCTGCCCAAGCGCCTGCATCAGGATTTCTACAACGTCTATTCGTTCTGCCGCTGGGCCGACGATCTCGGTGACGAGATCGGCGATACGGCTCAAAGCCTTCGATTGCTGGCGTGGTGGCGCAGCGAGCTGCACGCCATGTGCGCGGGCCAGGCCCGGCATCCGGTGTTGGTGGCGCTGGGCGCCACCGTTCGGGAATTCTCCCTTCCCGTCCAACTCTTTGACGACTTAATCCACGCTTTCGAGCAGGACCAGACCGTCACCCGCTACCGCAACTTCGAGGAGCTGTTCCAGTACTGCCGTTATTCCGCGAATCCGGTGGGGCGGCTGGTGCTGGGGTTGTGCGGGTATCGCGATCCGGAGCGCCAGGCGCTTTCCGACGCGACTTGCACGGCGCTACAGTTGGCTAATTTCTGGCAGGACGTCACGGTCGATCTCGAAAAGGATCGGGTGTATTTGCCTTTGGACTTGCTGGAATCGCACGGCTATCCTCTGGAGGCGCTATTCGCGCGTAAGTTCGATCAGCGCTTTCGCGCCGCCATGCAAGAGGCGGTGAACGTCGCCCGCGAACTTTTTGTCAAAGGTCTGCCGCTCGCCGATTCCGTAGACCGGCGCCTGGCCATCGACCTGGAACTGTTCAGCCGCGGCGGCCTGCGGGTTCTGGAAAAAATCGAGCGCCAGGATTACGATGTGCTCGGGTCCAGGCCGGCGATTTCCAAACTAGAGCGCGTGGGACTGTTGCTGGGCGCCCTTACGCGGCGGACATTTTCCCGGGCAGCCTGAAATGACGCTCGCGGAGTCCTACGCCTTCTGCGAGCGGGTGGCGCGCACCCAGGCTAAGAACTTCTATTACTCTTTCCTGTTGCTCTCCCGGCCGCAGCGCCAGGCCATGTGCGCGATCTACGCCTTCATGCGCTATTGCGACGATCTCAGCGACGCGGAAGGCGTGGGCGACCGCGCCGGGGCCATCGCGCGCTGGCAGGCTGATCTCGATTCTGCGCTGGCCGGTAACCCGCCTGAGAATCCGGTGTGGCCGGCGTTCTCCGATGCGGTCGCGCGCTACCGTATCCCCCATGAATACTTCCGCGACATGATTCGCGGCGTCAGCTCGGATCTTGAGCCTCGCCAGATCCAGACGTTTCAGGAACTGTACGACTATTGTTATCACGTCGCCAGCGTGGTGGGCCTGACCATCATTCACATTTTCGGCTTCAACGATCCGCGCGCGCTCGAGCTAGCCGAACGATGCGGCGTGGCGTTTCAGCTGACCAACATTCTTCGCGACGTGCGCGAAGACGCCGAGCACGGCCGCGTCTATTTGCCCGAAGAAGATCTAGTTCGGTTTGGAGTAAGAGCAACGGAGTTGTCCGGCGGCGCGATCTCGCCTGCGTTGCGCAGCCTGCTCGAGTTCGAAGCGGAGCGTGCGCGGGCCTACTATCGGGAATCCGAGCCGCTGATGGACATGGTCGCCAGCGGAAGCCGGGCGTCGCTCAAAGCCCTGATTGGGATCTACTCGCGTCTGCTGGAGCGCATCTCGGATTCCGGATACGAGGTGTTGCGGGAGCGGGTCCGCGTACCCGCCTGGGAAAAAATCTGGATTCTGGCGCGTTGCGCGATCTAGAGAGGCCGCTCACTCTCGTTCGCGGTTCGGTGCTAACGCGCGAACAGGAAAAAGGGGACAGGTCCTAGGCTGCTGATTTCCACACGAGTCCCAACCGCGCGACCTGTCCCCTTTTTCCTGGAGACCTGCCCTACTCCTATCGGAACACCCACCGCACGCCGCCGTCCGGCCCCCAAATCGTGCCGCGGATAAATGTATCGCTATTGGGAGTGGTCTTGAAGTGCAGGAATTTCGCGCCCGCGAAGATTTCGATACTGCCCAGCCGGACGACGGCGGACCCTTCGGTGTCACCGAGCGTGGCGTGGTGCGGAACCAACATCCCAGATCCGCGGACTTCCATGCGGAAACGCTTCGATGGAACGTATTCCATACCCAAACCCACAGCCGGAAGGTAGATGTTCTGACTGCCTGAGAGCGGCTGGTCAGGCGCCGTGACGGTCGCGGTCACGGTGGGTTGGGTCTTTAAGTAGTGAAACTCCCATAGCGTCTTGACCCGCAGTTTAGCGTCCTGGGGCGGGTTCGGATAGGTCAGAAAGTTATAGGACAGCTTGAGGTGGCGCAGGCTGTAGGTGGTCGAGAGGGGTTCACCCTGCGAGATGGTTCCACCGAACAGGCCCAGATCGGTGGGGGCGATGATGTCCCCATTGACATTGAGTGTCGTATAGGAGAATTCCAGACGTGACGATCCCTTCATCGGAATCGTGACTATCAGGCCGTAGGCCCGATAGGGTTTCCCCGGAAGAGTCAGTTCATGAGGAGGAGGCAGAACAGCCTGCGATCCCGCGTGCAGCCCCGTGTTCACGCCGAAGGGTATCCAGTCGAATAATCCGATCGAAAACATTCGCTCGATATTCTCGGGCTCCGGCTGCACGACTGGAGCCGGAGTCCTGGCCTGGGCAGCCGGCGGCGGCACGACCGGAGCCGGAGTCTTGGCAGGAGCAGCCGGCGGCGGCGCGACCGGAGCCGGAGCCGGGGTCTGAGCAGCCGACGGTGGCGCGGGCGCCTGCTGGGCCACCAAAATCGAACACACCATTAAACACAACACCAGCTTCACAGTTTCCTCATTCCCCTCTGCGCGCGGCTCTAAAGAGCCAATCTCTACAGTCTAGAGGATAAGCCGGGCCCAGGGCGCGGTTCAACATTCTATGCTTCTCGGCTTACACTATTCGTGTGATCCCGCTGGTGTTGGTGCGCCTGTGTGTCCGCTGCCTGATCGCGGTCTTGTACCGCGTCCGGGTGCTGGGCGCCGAAAATGTGCCGGCGCAGGGCGGCGCTTTGCTGGTGTCCAATCACGTCTCCCTGATGGACGGATTCCTGGTCGGATGGGCCGGGCGGCACCGTCACGTGCGTTTCATGATCTGGCGGCCGTATTACGAGCACTGGGCCTTCCGCGGGCTGCTCCGCGCGCTGAGGACCATCCCGGTGGATCTCGGCGGACCGCGCGCCATGACCGCGGCGATCCAGTCCGCGCGGCGGGAACTGGAGGCCGGGCACGTGGTGTGCATCTTCGCCGAAGGATCGGTTACGCGCACCGGCAACCTGCTGCCCTTCAAGCGCGGCATGGAGAAGATCATCGAAGGGCTGGAAGTCCCGGCGATCCCGGTTCACTTGGACCGCGTATGGGGCAGCATTTTCAGCTTCGCGGGTGGACAGTTTTTCGGGAAGAGGCCGCGTCGCTGGCCCTACCCGGTCACCGTGTCCTTCGGCGCGCACCTTCCGACGCCCGCCACGGCGTGGGCCGCGCGGCAGGCTGTCCAGGAGCTGGGAAGCGACGCTGCCGAACTGACCCGGGAACCCGGTGCGACGCTGCCTGCGCGCTTTGTCCGGCTGGCCCGCCGTCACTGGAGCAAGTTCGCCATGGCCGATTCCACGGGCCGCGAACTGACCTACGGCCGCGCGCTGACGGCCGCCGTGCTGCTGGCGGGTGAAGTTCGCCGGCGGGCAGAATCGGAGAAGATGATCGGGTTGCTACTGCCTGCCACAGTTGGCGGAGCTTTGGCGAATCTGGGCGTTTCGCTGGCCGGCAAAGTGCCGGTGAACCTGAACTTCACCGGCGGCAAGGAAGCGATGGCGTACGCCGCGGCCCAGTGCGAGATCCGCACCGTCATCACTTCCAAAGTCTTCCTGGCCAAGGCCAAGCTCGAAGCTCCGGAGGGCTCGGTCTATCTCGAAGATATTTTGGCGTCGATCGGAAAGGCCGCGAAGATCTGGGCGCTCATAAAAGCCCGTCTTGCGCCTGCCGCCTGGCTGACGCCGAAGGGCGATCCCGACAGCCTGGCCACAGTGATCTTTTCGAGCGGCAGCACCGGGGTGCCGAAGGGGATCATGCTCTCGCACTTCAACCTGATCACGAACGTGGAAGCTGTGCTGCAGATCTTCTCGCTGGACCACCGCGATCGCATCATCGGCGTCCTGCCGCTGTTCCATTCTTTCGGCTTCATGGCGACCATCTGGCTGCCGCTGTTTACCGGCGGAGGAGTGGTCTATCATCCCAATCCGACGGACGCAAAAGTTATCGGAGAGCTGATCCACAAGTACAAAGGCACCTTCCTGCTGTCTACTCCCACCTTCTGCGGGACTTATATGCGCAAGTGTACCCGGGAGCAGTTCGCGTCACTGCGCTTCGTGGTGGTGGGCGCGGAAAAGCTGCGCGAGCCCCTGCGCAAGGAGTTCGAGGAGACGTTCGGGATCGATCTGCTGGAAGGCTACGGCATGACGGAAATGTCTCCGGTGGTGGCGGTGAACACCCCAGGCTTTCGGGAGGGCAAAGAGATTCAAATCGGAACGAAGCACGGAACCGTCGGCCTTCCTATTCCAGGAGTCTCCGTGCGGATCGTGGATCCCGAGACGGTGGGTGCCGGGATAAAAGCCCCGCTTCCGCCCGGCCAGGAAGGCCTGCTGCTGGTGAAAGGTCCGAACAGGATGATCGGCTATCTCAATGATCCCGACAGGACGGCGCAGGTGATTGAGGACGGCTGGTATATCACCGGTGACATGGCCAAGGTCGACGAAGACGGGTTTCTCGCGATCACCGACCGGATATCGCGTTTCAGCAAGGTCGGTGGCGAGATGGTTCCGCACCTGCTTGTCGAAGAATTAATCTGCAAGGCGTGCGGAGACGCGCCCTGTGTCGTGACTGGCCTGCCGGACGAACGTAAGGGAGAGCGCTTGGCCGTGCTTTATACGGATCGGAATATCACGCCTGAGGAACTCTGGCGCCGCCTCTCGGAAACCGATCTCCCCAAGCTATGGCTCCCGAAGCTGGAAAACATCCATCAGGTGGAGGAGCTGCCCGTGCTGGGCACCGGCAAGCTGGATCTGCGTGGAGTCAGAACGCGAGCACTGGAACTGGCGAACGCAGTTTCGGAGGCGCGAGAGAAATAGTCCCACGCAGCCTGCCAGGGCTGATGGATTCAATTGCCAGTGGGCTGTTCGACGTGGTCCACGACCCAGTATTCCACCGGCCCCGTGGCTTTGGTGAGTCGCAATCCAAACTGGGTCTGCAAATTCGAAATGAGCAGCCCTACGAGTTCGGGACCGCCGAACTGCGTCTCAGGGGCTTGCCCGTCCCGTGCTCCCGGGCCGTTCCATTTCACGTCAAAATCGTAATAACCGTTTAGTCCGGTTTCATCGACGACCGGTCGTCCGGTGAGCACCTGCAACGCGCCGGCGAGGCTCGCCATCGTCGATTTATTTGCGACCATCTGAATGCCGCCGTCGCTGGTCATCGCTGCGCCGACGGGGACTCCTTTTGCGGGAGGCTCGGGCGGATCGACCTCCTTCATCCTGACCCCGCCCTTCGATCGCTCCAGTTTATAAATGCTCTCCTGACGGGTTTCTGTGTGCAGTTGCAAATGAAAGCGGTCAGCCAGCATGGAACGGATCATGAGGCGTACTTGTTCCTGGTTTTCACCGGGCGAAAGCGCGGGAGAACCATCCACCCGCTTGGCTGCTACCGCGTAGGATTGGTTTTTGGCCCAATTCGGCAGTCCCACCAGTTGCCTGTCCAGGTTTATATTCTTCATGTCGTAGGCCCGAGCGATCATCGAGAGCAGATTCGCCCGCGAATCGACGTACTGGCCGCCGGGCAAGATCGGCGTGAAGTCCCATTCCCTCATGACTGGAGGTGCGTTCGGCGGCACGGGTCGAATGGAAACGACGTCGAAACTCGGTGCCGCTGGCGCGGCAGGCGGCTGCGCCGGGAGAGCCGAGGCTAGGACAAGGGCTACGAATCCAATGCGTCTCCATTGACAGGCCATCGGAACATCTCCCCCTGGGGGATTTTCGCATAAACGGCGAACGCTATAGTGGAGCAGGCTTCAGAGGTTGCTGAAAAACACAATTATCCGCTCGATCACTCTCGCGGCTCGGAATCGATGGTCTGTGTTTACAGCGACTTACCG
>Ga0209517_10000570_pt1 | contig 62543 bp, 59 predicted proteins | sample PeaSoiMetSII2010_FD_187695 | JGI IMG/M metagenome (GOLD analysis project Ga0209517, IMG submission 187695) | Peat soil microbial communities from Weissenstadt, Germany - SII-2010 (SPAdes) (version 2) | ecosystem: Environmental > Terrestrial > Soil > Wetlands > Peat | place: Germany... | reverse complement strand
GGCGACGCATCGGTGACCTGCTCGACCAGTTCACCCCGGACGAATGCGCCAACTATCTCCGAGCCGCTGGATATGGCGGCTCATTCTGAAAATGCTCTAGTGTCGACCGCGCTGTATTTTAGCGGAAACGGCACACCTTCACGGACTTAGCTCGCGTGACATAGTCCAGCCACGAGCCTCCATGCACCTTTCCACATAACCACCCGTTTTCGTGGTGCCGAAATGGGTATTCAGAGCATCCGCCGCCTTCTGGCACTCGGCGGCGGCGTGATCAAGATCCCTGACTGTCGCGCCCGGTTTCTCCCAAACGATGCGAGAACACGCAATGGACAGCAGGCACATGCTCGCGGCAAGTGCATGCCGAACGCAACACATGAGCCTTTCCTCCGTCGCGGGAGCTTACCGTAACAAACATCTGGAGCAGCTTAAGAGATTAAAATCTTATATGATCTTTATTTTATCGCCAGTTTTACTTATACTTTCTGTCTATAAACAATCTATCCTAATGTGATCTAGTCTTACTATTATCGTGCTCTCCATTCCGTCTTTCACAGGGAACGAACAGAAAGGAAAACGGTCGTGCTGAAGCAATTCATTGTCACCGCCGTGTTGATGATCGCGTTGGCCGGTCCCGTCGCTGCCCAATTGACATCCGCAACAACCCAGCCCGCCGCGAGCTCTCCAGCGACCTTAACGATGGTGGAAGCGTGCGAGGCTCAAGCGCGCAGCGCCGCACGGATGAGCAAGGGGCTCGGGGCGAATTACAATGCGGCGCACGTCCACGACAACTGTATGGCCAACGTCGCAGAATTCGCCGCCAACAAACACTGAGAAATGAAGCGATACTCCCCGCGGTCCCATTTCGGACCTTCCCGCTGATGGTTTGGGGCGGCTCAGTTGGGTGGGAAGCCGTCTTTCTTCCCGGAGGCGCGGCAGCGCCGAGGCTGCGTGCTTGTACCGACATTTCGCAGTGCTTCTGAACGATCCTTCCGGGGTGGCAGGGGAGATCGACGGCGCGGCGTCGCGCGGTGGTTGAGCTAGATCAATGGCAACAAAGGCGGCGCGATTAATAATGAATAATTAGCGATAGGCGCCATCCGTAAGGGAACGGCCGATGTTTGCGCTCAGCTACCTGATCGTCATCTTCATCGCCGCGGTGCCGCTGATGCTGACGATTTTGCGGGAGCGCGGCAACCCGCCATCGGTCGCCTTCATCCACCGCGTCTACCGGGATCTTGCCTACATCGTGGTTGCCGTGGTCGCGATCCTCGTACTCGAGGGGATTTTTCGGATCGCGTTGCAGAACTACTGGTTCGGCGAACTCGGTCAGCAATACCGCTATTGGTTCGCGCTTGGCCTGCGGGTGGCGATTTTTGCCACGGTCTTTGTCTTCGGTGGGTTGTTTATTGCGTTCAATCTGCGGGTAGCGTGCCGACCAGTGGCGATCGTGCCCCGAAGCGCGCCGTGGTTTGGCGGCTTCATCATCTCCGCGATGGTCGCATTCGGCGCCACCAGTCTTTGGATATCCTTGATGGCCTTCCTCGGGGCCGCGCCGTCGGGCACGACCGACCCAATCTTCGGCAAGGACCTGTCATTCTTCCTTCTCGCTCTGCCGCTTTACGACGAGGTTACCTCTCTCGTTATCTGGATCTTGGTCCTGACGATCGCGGCGTGGGCCGGGATCGGCTTTCTCTTTTATCCGCGCCCGGGACAGCCCTGGCGGTACCACAGCCGTTTTCCCGAACTGATCGAGGACCATTCACCCGGCGAAGAGGAAGAAGGCGGCGTGCCTTTCTTTGCGATCCGCCGGATCGCCTGGGATACCTGGGTTCCGCAAGGGATGGTGCTGGCCGCGTTACTCTGCCTCAGTTTCGGCCTCGCCCGCTTCTTAGACCGGTTTCACCTCGTCATCGACGGACATTCGGCTGTCGTTGCCGGCGCCTCTTGGGTCGACATCCATTTCGGGCTGCCGGCCTATGCCGTAGTCATCGCCGCCTGGGTCGTCGCCGCGATCGGCTTGGCCTCGGCGGCCTGCGTGCCGCGATTGCGCCGCTGGCTCCTCGTCACGCCGTCGCACTGGGTGGCACCGTGCGGCGCTTTCGCGGCGGTCTACGTCGGAGCGGCGATTATTCCGATCGCGGTCGAACATCTCTATGTCGGTCCCAACCAGATAACCCTCGAACAGCCCTACCTCGTCCACAGCATTGCGGGCACGCGGCAGGCTTACGGGCTTGTCGGGCCGAATGTGGACGAACAGGAATTCGCGGTTTCGACGACTCCGCTCGGCCGCAACGACCTCGATAAGAACGCGGCAACCCTGCGCGATGCGCGTATCTGGGATTGGCGCGCCCTCGAACCCCAGCTACAGCAGACTCAGGGCCTGCGGCCTTACTACACCTTCGGCAATGTCGATATCGATCGCTACCAGATCGATGGCGTCGAACGCCAAGTGATGATCACCGCGCGCGAGCTCGATGTCGCGAAGCTGCCAGATGCAGCGCAGGTCTGGGTGAATCTCGCGCTGAAATACACTCACGGCTACGGTGCCGTGGCCGTTCCGGTCAACGAGATCGACACTCGCGGCAACCCGGTGCTGTGGGCGCACGATATCCCGATCCAAGCCAAGGGTGACCTCGCGGTAACCCACGGCGAAATCTACTACGGCATGCTGACCCGAGACCGGGTTTACGTGCACACCACCGAGAAGGAATTCGACTTCCCCCAGGGCGACGCCAATGCCGAAACCGTCTATGGCGGCAACGGTGGCATTCCCTTGTCGAATCTCTGGCGCAAGCTCGTGATCGCGCATGAATTCGATGGCTTGCGATTGTTCATCTCGGGCTACTTCACCCCGCAGAGCCGGGTCCTGATCCGCCGGAATGTCGTCGAGCGGGTTGAGCGGCTGGCACCCTTTCTCATCTTCGATCGCGACCCCTATATCGTCGCGGACGGCGAGCATTACTCATACATCATCGATGGTTACACGAGTTCTCAGAACTATCCGTATAGCGAGGCCTATCAGGGTTCGCTCGGCGATTTCCACGGCCGCAATTACCTGCGTAACTCAGTGAAGGCTGTCGTCGATGCCTATAATGGATCGGTGACGTTCTATGTCTTCGGCACCGACGATCCGATCATCAAGGCCTATCAGAAAATGCTGCCCGGTCTGTTCAAGGACCGCAGCGAGATGCCCGAAAATCTCCAACACCATATCCGCTATCCCGAGGACCTGTTCACCGTTCAGGCCGAATTGTACGGCACCTACCACATGACCAACCCGACCACGTTTTACAATCGGGAGGATCGCTGGGAGGTACCGCGCGAGCTCTATCGCGACCGCGAGATCGAGGTGCAGCCCTATTACGTGATGGCCCAGTTGCCGCGCGTCCAAAATCCGGAATTCATGCTGATGCTGCCGCTGTCGGTGGCGGGCAAGAACCAGATGGCCGGTTGGCTCGCCGGCCGGTCGGATGGCGAGAACTACGGTAAGCTCGTCGCGTTCCGTTTTCCCAAAGGGCGGTTTGTCGATGGCCCCGCGCAGATCGAGTCGCGGATCAATTCGGACAGTCGGTTCTCAGGGGATCTGACTCTGTGGGACCAGCACGGTTCTCGCGTGATCCGCGGCAATTTGATCATCCTGCCGCTCAACGACAACGAACTTGTCGTCATCGAGCCTATCTATATCGAGGCGGAGCAGACCAGGATCCCGACGCTTGCCCGCGTCGTGTTCGGGCAATTGTTGCCCGACGACCGCAAGATCGAGTGGGCCGGCACCCTCGGTGAGGCGGAGGCCCTGCTCGTCGGAATCCGCCCGGAACCGTCGCCTGGGCAAGCAACAGCTGCCACAACCGATATCGAACGGCTTGAGCGCGCCCGCGCCGTGTTTCTCGACATGCAGCAGGAATATGCCGCGGGCAACTTCGTCCGTTATGGCGAGTTGCTTGGGCAGCTCAAAAAAATCCTGCTACCTCCCTAAGCCAGGCGGCCACGCGTGGTTCACCGGCGATTGCTTCAGGTCATATCTACCATCCCCAACGCGCAACGGAGCATGACGATGAGCGAGGCTGCGGGCAAACTCCCCGTGATCCGAGAGGCGGTCGGGTCATTTTCCGATCGCGCGCATTTTCGAGGCGCGGTTGCGGCGCTGCTTGCCGCCGGCTTCGCGTCGAGGGATCTTTCGGTCTTGGCATCGCACGAGTCGCTGAGCGCCGCAGACGAAAAATCGGATGGGTTGGTGGCGGCGTCCTTGGCCGACGAGATCATCTATATTGCGCCGCTGACCCTGGCCGGCATTGTCGTGATCTCCGGCGGCCCGATCGCGGCCACGGTTGCGGCGCTGATCGGCGCGGGGCTTGGCGGCGCCGCGCTTAAGGAAATCTTCGATCGATACACTGCAGTGCCGCATCGTAGCGATTTGACCGCGGCGCTTGCCAGGGGGGCCGTACTCCTGTGGGTGCACTGCGGGGACGCCACGCTTGAGCGGCGCGCCTTGCGCGTTCTTGAAGAGTCGGGCGGGCTTCATGTCCACATCCACGGCCGACCGGATGCCGGATCGATGGGAATGGTCGGCGGATAGATCAGTTTTGCGTTCGGCTTCGGTGGTGACATGAATGCGTTGCCCCCCGGTCATGATTGCCGTCACGGCCCGGCTGTTTTGATGGAAAGGGAGCAGGGTGCGCCACTGCCGCACGCTGGCTGCAGTAACCAGCGAGTGGCGGCTCTCGGTGCATTATTGGATCAGACGACCCGCTCGCAGGGGTAGCGTATGACCCTTCTCCATGTTCCTGCCCTCGATGCGGTCCAACTTGGTCGGGGCCTCGCGACCCGGCGAGCTCAAGGAAACCTGCTACAGCGCCAAATATCGGACCAAGCCATAAAGATGCCATGTGAATGGCTGGGCGCCTTTGCAAAACCAGGTTTCACCTGCCGAGTAGAATTTCTTTATTCTCGCGGCCCAAATTCCTCTCGATATTTTATACAGAAATCTCTTTCTTCCTGAGGACGTCAGCGCGATCCTGAGCGGGATTGCACCCGCGAACGCGCCCGGAGGGCTGGATATGTACCGCGACTTGCTGGTGCACGTGGACGGGAGCGAAGCCGGGCGCCGAAGGGTGCAATTCGCCGTGGACTTGGCGGCGCGTATGGGCGCGCGGCTTAGCGGTATACACATAACCCCGCCAGCGGAGGTGCGCCCGCGATACAAGCCGAGCCGCATCGCTCAGGTCGCCGCCGATACTTCTTCGGAATTGGCGTTGGACGCCGACGCCGCAGCGGCGGTCTTTAGCGAAGTAGCCCCAGCTGCAAACTGGTTTGAGGCGAGCGGCGATGTGGTCCACGGAGTTATCGATGCGGCTCGTTATGCCGACCTGGTGATCGTTGGCCAGTACGAGTCCCAGGGTGCACCGGAAGCTCATCCGTTACCGATCGCTCACTCGATTGTTTTGCAGTGCGGTCGCCCGGTGCTCGTCGTGCCCGCCGAGGTGGGTGCAATCGGTCTCACCAGCGTCGTCGTCGCCTGGGACGGCAGTCGTGAGGCGGTTCGAGCCATTCACGACGCTCTGCCGCTACTGCAGATGTCGGGCTCGGTTCAAATCGTGCGGATGATCGCCCCTTCTGACGAAGGCAACGAGCCCGACGCGAAAAGACTGTCCGCGCACCTCATCAATCACGGGATCGACGTCGCGCCGAGCGCTCTCCTAGTCCGGACCGCTGCGGAGAATCGGGCGCTTCAGAAGGAGATCGAGCAGGGGCCTTATGATTTGCTGGTGATGGGAGGTTACTCGCACGCCATGTGGCGGGAGTTCATCTTCGGCGGCGCCACTCAGTCGCTTCTACTGTCATCGAAAATACCTGTCTTTGTTTCGCATTAGCCGCCATGTTGACGATCTCGAACAATACCCGTGTCATGACGGACCTCGTCGATCTGGCATGCTTCATCAATCGTAATCTCGATCGATCGCCGGACCAGGTGTTGGCCATGATCCGCGAGAAGTTCCCGGAAGTGACACCAGCCGAGATCGCTACAGCAGTGGGTGGCGCAGACGATCCCGATTTCAATCGAAGGCACTTGCGGTAAGGGCGTTCATCACCACATCAGCGCCGCCGTTCTGGTCTGGTGGACGTGCCGTGATTACCGTCCTGTCCGCTGAGCCCGAAATCAAGGAGAGAGCGATGTACACCAACGTCCTGATACCAACCGACGGATCGGAACTCGCGGGGAAGGCCGTCCAGCACGGCATCGCCTTGGCCAAACGGCTCGGCGCCAAAGTCACCGCGCTGACGGTCTTGCCACCATTTCATACGCTCACCACCGACACGCAGATGATCGAAGACACGCCGGCTCAGTACAAAGTCCGCATGCAGCAGCATGCCGAGAAGACGCTCGGTGCGGTTGCCCATGCTGCGACAGCAGCCGGCGTCGGCTGCGAGTTGGTCCATGTCGAGCATGAGCACCCTTACCAGGCGATCATCGATACTGCGGCGGCGAAAGCCTGCGACCTAATCGTCATGGCCTCGCATGGCCGTCGCGGCATCACCGCGCTCGTTCTTGGCAGCGAAACGGTCAAGGTCCTGACGCATTCCAAGATCCCGGTACTTGTCCATCGCTGATCCGAAGGTTCATCGCCGCTACCGCCGCACTATCCGCCAAGTGCGCGACTTACCAGTTCCTCCGTCTTTCTGGGCTTCGACTCCAGTCACTAGGTCGAGGAGCTCGGTGGTGATCTCCGTCTGGCGGGCTTGGCGAGCGTCCTGGCGCAATTCCTCTACCTTCTTTGAGACATTGTCGTGGGCGGATTGCATCGCGGCAAACCGAGCCGCGTTCTCGCTGGCGAGCGACTCGACCGCCGCTTCCGTCAGCAGCGCGAAGACATAATCGGAAATCAGCTTTTCCAGCAGATTTCCGGGTGAAAGGTTATGCAAAGGAGCTTGCGCCACGTCCGCCGGAACGAGCGAAGCCGGGTCGACCGGGAGCAAGAGGCGCTGCTCAATTGTCATGCCGCCAGTCTGGCGGTGGCGCGCGAACATGACGGCGACCTGGGCGACATCGCCGACTTCGATGCCGCGGTAGAGCCTGGCGGTCAAAGCGCGGATCGTCTCAGACACACCTGGGGGCCTGGTCGCCATCGGGTGCGTCCAGGCGGTTGTCCAGCCCCGTTCCTCGGCAGCTGCGGCGCCGCGGCTGCCGAGAATGAACAGCATATCGCCCGCGGCGATCGAAGCCTTCGCGGCATCGAGCATGTGCTCGTTGAAAGCGCCGATAAACCCGTGCTCGGCGGTGCACAGGACCAGCGCCCGGCGACCCTGTGCCTCGCCGGACGTCAAGCGCGGTTCCGGCATAAGCGACAAAGCAGTGCCGATCCCGGTCGCCATCGTTTCCGCATAGCTGCGGATTCCCGGCAGCACGTGCTGGGCCTCCTGCACCCGCATACTGGCGAGCGAGCGCATTGCACTGACGATCTCGCGCAACTCGACCATATTGCCGATATGCGACTCGATCTCGGCCAGGCGGGTCACCGCTGATCGCCGGCCGGCGGCGTCGCGAACGATTGCGCCAACCCTGCGAGAGCCGTCAAAAGACGCTGCTTCAGGTCGGGCCCCAAGTCCGTGACTTGATCGTCCAGGGTCAGGGCATCCGAGCAATGCTCCGTCAGCCAGTCGTGCAGACCGGCACGAAAACCGTCCACCCGGTCGACGGGGATTCCGTCGAGAATACCTTCCGAGGCGGCCACAAGCAGCGCAACCTGCTCGCCGAGCGACAGCGGCGCGAATTGCGGCTGACGCAATACCGCTCGAATGCGCCGGCCGTGCTCGATAACCTTGCGCGTGCGCTCGTCGACCATGGTTCCGAACCTGGTGAACACCTCGAGTTCCAAGAACTGGGCGTAATCGAGCCGCAGGCTTTCTGAGACTGCCTTCAGTACCGGAGCTTGCGTTTTGCCGCCGACACGCGAGACGCTCTTGCCGACATCGACCGCGGGCTTCTGGTCCTCGTAGAACAGCCGCGGGTCGAGATAGATCTGCCCATCGGTGATCGAAATGAGATTGGTCGGAATGTAGGCGCTGATATTGCCCGCCTGCGTCTCGGCGATCGGCAGCGCCGTCAGCGACCCGCCGCCCTGCTCGGGCCCAAGCTTTGCGGCGCGCTCCAGCAGCCGCGAATGGATGTAGAAGATGTCGCCCGGATAGGCCTCTCGGCCTGGTGGCCGGCGCAGCAGGAGCGAAATCTGGCGATAAGCTGCAGCGTGCTTGGTCAGGTCGTCGATCACGAGCAGCACGTCACGGCCCTGCGCCATGAAATGCTCCGCCATCGTGCAGGCGCTGTAGGGCGTCAGCCATTGCAGCCCCGGCGCCGCATCGGCCTCGCCGATCACGAAGAGACAGCGCTCCGGCGCGCCGTATCGGCGCACTGCGTCAATAACCTGCGCCACCGACGACGCCTTCTGGCCGACCGAGGCATAGACGCAGATCACGTCGCTCGAACGCTGGTTGATGATTGTGTCAACGGCGATCGCGGTCTTGCCGGTGCCGCGGTCGCCGATGATCAATTCACGCTGACCACGGCCGAGTGGGATCATCGCATCGACGACCAGAAGTCCGGTCGCGAGCGGTCGCGTGACCAGTGCGCGATCGACGATCGCCGGCGCCGGTTGCTCGACCGGCGCAAAACCCTCGGCCACGACAGCGTTGCCGCCATCGAGGGGGTTGCCAAGCGCATCGACAACGCGGCCGAGCAGACCGGCCCCGACGGGAGCCTGCGCCACCTCGCCGGTGCCATGGACCAAGCTGCCAGCCGCGATCCCCGTATCGCTGCCGAGCAGGACGCAGCCGATCTCTTCCTCACCGAGATCGACCGCCAGGCCACGCACGCCGCCCTCAAAAACTAACAGCTCATCGAGCCGGGTGTCGGGAAGCCCGTATACGGTGACGACCCCGTCGCCGACCTGGGTGACCCTGCCGATCTGGTCGAGCCGAGGTTCCAGCGCGGCGGCGGCAATGCGTTGCCGGCTTTTGCCGAGCCAGGCCTGCAGTTCGTCAACGAGCGTTGCCATCGGACTCGATCTCCGCGCGCATCGCATCAAGCGCGCTTTGCCAGGAGAACCGCAGGATCGCGTTCGGAAAATGCAGCTCGGCACCGGCGACGAGCCCCGGGTCGACGCCATAATCGACGGTGATGTCGTCACTCAGGATCTGACGCAGCCTTGATCGCCACAGGTTGGCAGCCTCAGGCGGCAGACTCGATGCGGTCACGATCTTGAGGGGCACGCCGTCGCCAACCTGCCGCGCGAGGGCTTCAGCTTCGGGTTTCGGCAGGGCCGCAAGGTAGTGCTCGATGCGATCGATCCATGCCTCCGCCCGCAGTTTCATCGGTACTTGGGCAAGCAGCCGGCCGGCGATATCCGCGCCGAGATCGAGCGCTGCCCGCCGCGCCTCCGCGAAGGCCAAGGCGCGTTCGGCGTCGAGGGATTTGCGCGCGTCAGCAAGCAAGGCCGCGGCGTCATGCTCCGCCTGGGCGCGCCGCCCCGCAGCCTGCTCTTCGGCTTGAGTCGCCGCTTGCTTCAGCGCAGCCGCCCGCTCGTCCGCAATGCTCTCGCGCTCGGCCTTTATCGCCGCGAGGCGGATCTCAGCCTGCGCATCGGCAACCTTCGCATCGGCATATTGCTTGTCGATTTCGGCGCGGCGCGCATCGATCAGGCGCAACATCGGCTTGTAGAGAAATCGGTGCAACAGCCAGACGAGGACCGCAAAATTGACCGTCTGCAGCGCGAAGGTGGACCAGTCGAAATGCATGGTCACCCGGCGTAAGGATTGGCGAAGAGCAGCAGCAGGGCGATGACGAGGCAATAGATCGCCATCGTCTCGATCATCGCGAGGCCAACGAACAGAGTGCGCGAGATCGTCCCCGCCGCTTCCGGCTGACGGGCGATCGCGTCCATCGCTGCGGCGACCGAGCGGCCTTCCGCCAGCGCCGGGCCGATCGATCCGATCGAGACGGCAAAGGCCGCGGCCAGGATGCTGATTAGCTTGATGATATCCATGGAACCTCCTCAGCCTGGCTCGGCGGCGTCGACCGCGGCGCCAATGAAGACGGTGGCGAGAACCGTGAAGATGTAGGCCTGCACAAGCCCGACCAGAATTTCGAGCGCCATCAGCGGGATCGGGACGAAAAGGCCGGCAAGACTCACGATGAGCGCGATCACGAACGCACCGCTCATGACATTGCCGAACAGACGCACCATCATCGAGAAGGTGCGCGTGATCTCGGAGAGGATGTTGAGCGGCATCATGATCAGCTTAGGTTTGGCGAAGCTCGCCAGGTAGCCAACAAAGCCGCGGGCGCGTACGCCGTAGAAATGGACGGCGATAAAGACGATCAGCGCCAGCGCCGCCGGGGTTTCCAACTTCCCGGTCGGCGCCTCGACACCCGGCAGGACGCCAGAGAGATTGGCCGTGACGAGAAAAATGAACAGCGTGCCGAGTAATGGCAGGAACGGCCGCGGTTTCTTGCGGATGACTTCGTCAATCTGATCCATGATGCCGGTGACAACGAGCTCCAAGATGACCTGCCGCCGGTTTGGCCGCAGGGCGAGGCGGCGCGTCACCAGCCAAGAGCTTAGGGCAAGCACCGCCATGATCGCCCAGGTGGTCACGACCGGCCCGGTGATATCGACCGGGCCGAGATGGAAGGCAACAGTGCTGGCCAGCGGCGACGCAGCCATCACGCAGCCCTTCGTGCTGTGCGCAATGCCAGCCCGCGGGCCAGCAAGAACCCGAGAAAGCCCGTCAGCAGCGGCAACGCGCCAACCCTCGCCGCCAAGCCGAGAAATAAGATTACCCCTGTGAGCCGGCCAAGAGTCAGCGCTGCCGGGAACAGGCGACCTCGGCCGCCAGTAAACAGGTCGATGGTTCGCCGCAGAGCAGTGAAATAGGCGAGGCCGAACAGGAACCCGCCTAACGTCCAGGCAGCGCCGAGCGCGAGGTACGAGGTGGAGGCGGTCATTCGCGATGGATCCTTTTCCAGGCCAACCAACAACCGGCTGTTAGACCTGCGACCAGCAGTCCAAGTGTCCAGAAAATCCCGGAGCCGAAAGAGCGGTCGAGCCAACGGCCGGCGAAGATGCCGATTAATGTCGGGGCAACGATCGTCCAGCCGAGCGCGCCAATCATCGCCAGGTTCTGCCCGATTGATCGCTCCCCCTCGCGCTGCCAGCGCTCCTGCCGGCCACGGCGCAATCTGACAACCTCATCAAGACGTTGGGGATCGTCGGCCGGGCCTTCGGACCGCTTCATTGTTGGAATCCTTCATCGGGCTCTGTCCCGACAGGCGTCGATGGCACCCCGTCGCCGCGCAGAAACCGGACGATCTGGCGTAATGCGGCGAGATATAACCGTTGCGCGTCGCTGCGGGCCGTCTGTTCCTCGTTAAGCTGGCGGCGAAAGCGCGCAAGCACCTCGGCTTCGAGCCGGTGAAGGTCATCGCCTGGCACGGCTTCGGGCGTCGCAATCGCGATCGTATGGCCGCCGCGCACTTCGAGCATTCCCCCGCGCACAGCGACGTGACGCTTGACGCCACGCCCGTCCCGCCAACTCGCCACCGACACCGCGAGCGCCGTCAAAAAATCGGCGTGGCCCGGCAGGATGCCAAAGGCGCCGGTTTCATCTTCGGCCCGCAAGTGCATGACCCCGTCGGTATCGACGATAATCGCGAGCGGCGTAGTAACGGTGAGCTTCACGAAGCACCCGCCTTGGCCTGCGCCTCCTTCTGCCGTGCCTCCTCTAGGTCGCCGACCATATAAAGCGAAGCCTCGGCCCAGCCGTCGGCCTCGCCATCGAGGATCGCGCGGCACCCGGCCAAGGTCGCCTCCAACTCGACCGTGCGGCCCGGCTTGCCGGTAAAGGCGACGGTGACCATGAACGGTTGCGTCAGAAATCGCATCAGATGACGGGCGCGCCTGACCGCCGTGCGGTCGCCCGCGCTCAGCTCCTCAATCCCAAGGAGGGCGATGATTTCCTGAAGCTCGCGGTAGTGAGCGATGGTTTTGCGTACCTCCTGCGCGGTGCGGTAATGCACCTCGCCGACGAGGCGCGGGTCGAGCAGACTGGACGTCGAGGCGAGCGGGTCAATGGCCGGATACATACCTTCGCTGGCCATGGTGCGCGACAAGACGATCGATGAATCGAGGTGACTGAAAATCTCGGCCACCGCCGGATCGGTGAAATCGTCGGCCGGTACATAAACGGCCTGGATCGAGGTGATCGCCGCGCCGGCAACCGAGGCGATGCGCTCCTCAAATTCGGCGATCTCGCTGGCGAGCGTTGGCTGGTAGCCGACGCGCGACGGCAATCGGCCGAGCAATCCCGATACCTCCCCACCGGCTTGGATCAGGCGATAGACGTTGTCGACCAGTAGCAGCACATGCTCATGCGCCACATCTCGGAAATACTCGGCGATGGCAAGGGCCGTCAGCCCTGCGCGCCAGCGTGCGCCAGGTGGCTCGTTCATTTGGCCGAACACCAGCGCGGTTCGCTTGAGTACGCCCGACTGGCCGAGCTCCAGCAGAAGTTCGTGACCCTCGCGAGAGCGTTCGCCAATCCCCGCGAAGACTGAGATGCCGGCGTGGCGTTCGACCGTCGTGCGGATTAACTCCATGATCAGCACGGTCTTGCCGACCCCGGCGCCGCCGAACATCGCCGCCTTGCCTCCGGCGATCAGCGGCGCCAGCAAGTCGATCACCTTGATCCCGGTGTGAAAGATCTCGCGCGCCCCGCTTTGCCGTGCGAGCGGCGGTGCCGGCGCGTGAATCGGTCGTCGCTCGATGTCTGCTGGCAACCCGGGCAGGCGATCGATGGGATCTCCGACAGCGTTGAGCAGGCGTCCGAGTACCGCTTCCCCGACCGGCACACGGATGGGTGCGCCGAGAGCTTGAGCGGATGCCGCGCGCCTCAACCCCGCGGTGTCGCCGAGCGCGACGACCCGCACCTTGTCTGGTCCCAGGTGCTGCTGGACCTCGGCGAGGAGAGGCAGCCCGAGGTCATTCTTGATTGCGACCGCCTCGTTGATCGCGGGCAGCTTGCCGGCCGCGAAGGTCAAGTCGACAACCGAGCCGTGGACCGCAGTGACGCGGCCCATGCTCTGACCGTACTCAAAAATGCCGTCGCTGAAACGGGCATTTTTCGAGGGACCTTGTCGTTGCTCGCGCATGCTGTGGCACCTCGGCCCGCATTTAGCCCTACGAGAGGCGGGTGGCATTGATTTATCTCATGTGAGTCGGCCGTGCGGCAGGCCCCGAGAAATCCACGCGCAGACGAGCGCCAAATGGCGGCTAAGGGTCGATCCTTGCCCTTGGCGAAAGTCGGCTCTAGGACGATGAGCGGTAATCGCGGAAGGTCCCAGAAGGGTGGAGAACTGCCATTCTCGATCTGCGTCGCCGCGGGCGCGTCGGCGCCAGAAGCAGACCTGCGCCTCGTGTCTAAGGAGATTCGAGTTCATCGCGGGATCTACCAAGACGACCTCGCCAGTCCCGCTTGTCAGCACCCGTACCCTCGCGCTAACGCTCTCCGCAAATGTGGGACGGAAGATCAATCAGGAGACTTTGATATCGCCTTCGCCGAGCCCGGCTGCTTCGGATTGCGTCTCGCGCAACGTCTCGTTTCGAACCCTCTGTCTCGTACTGGCTGGCAATCGCACGGTAAACCTTGATCCGTTGCCCTCCTGGCTCTCGACGGCGATGTCGCCGTGGTGGAGGTCGACCACGGTCTTGACCAGAAAGAGCCCTACGCCGGTTCCGACGATTCCGGAGACATTGCTACCGCGAAAGTACCGCTCGAACAACCGCCCAATATCCTTTTCCGGAATTCCAATGCCGCGATCTTCTATCGTGACTTTAATCTCGCCCGGCTCAATTGTTACGCTGACTTTTGCCCGACCGCCATCGGACGAATATTTTATTGCATTGGAAAGAAGGTTGCTAAATGCCTGAAAAAGTAATTTCCGATCGCCAAATACTGGCAAGGCAGAATATCCAAAACTCTCTATAATCTGTGCGCTCGGCATAATTTCTCGGTGCAACCGGCAAACATCGCCCAGTAACGTATTCAGATCGATCTCTGTCGGATGAAAGAACAGTTCAGTCTCACCCTCGATCAGTCGGGAAGAATCGATCAGGTTATCGATGACGCTGGTGATGCGCAGAACTGCGCTGCGAAGTTTTCCCGCGCGTTCGGCAACATCAGTTGGACTGAGGCGGTCCTTTGCATTGATAAGACGTTGGGCGTGCGCATCGATGACCGTTAGGGGCGTGCGAAATTCGTGAGACGCCATCGACACGAAGTTGCGCTGCAACTGCGACAGACGTTGCTCGGCCGCCAGTTTTTCCGCCAAAAGCGTTGCCTGATCGGCCAAGGATCTCTGGATGAGCGCCAGGTCGATAACGTTGTCGCGAAAGACCACGACCGACCGCGCCATCTCGCCGATCTCGTCGCCGCGCTCGATGCCGGGGATGTTCGCGTCCGTCTCATTGGCCGCGAGGCCACGCATGCGCTGAGCGAGGTCAAGCACCGGGTCGGCGATCCAGCGCCGCATGTATAGAAGACCACCGACAACGAACAACCCGGAAAACCCCACCGCAAAGACCGTTAGCTGGCGTGTTGCACGGTAGGCCCCATCGGCGCGCAGACTCGCCCGCTTGGCGTTTGCCACGTTGAGGTCCGTCAACTCTCCTAAAGTATCGCTCGCTTCAGCATAGGCCGATCGCGACGTCGTCAAATACGTCGCGATCGCCACCGGTTTGCGGCCGCTTGAGGACAGCGACAGGACCTGATTGGCAATATCTCTGTAAGTGAACCATTGGGCCTTGAACTTTGCATAGAGCTTGGCCTCGTCCTCGTCGTGGTAAACTTGCTCGAAACTATGCTGGGCCAGCGTAATCCGGCGATCGAGCTCTTCCCGTTCTGCGTCGTTTGCCACCGTTTCATTCGAGTTCGAGAGAAGAGCGGCGCCCTCCGCGGCGCGGAAGTCGGAAGTGAAATTGTTGAGATCGCCAATATACTGTGTACTTCTAAAGAACCGGTCTTGAATTTGAGCAGAAAATGTATAGTAATCCGTCAGTTTCCAAATGCTAAAAGAGCCAGCTAGAATCACCACCAGCAAGACCAGCAAAAACACCGTCGAAAAGCGATACTTGATCGAAAGCGTTCGGCTCATCGCGGCCGTCCCCGACTGAGGTCAACGAATGCGGCGATTGATTTGGTGGTGACGTGCCCGCCTGTTGGAGGAGTTACTGGGATTCATCACAGCTTTCCTTGCTCGCGACTTTGCCTCACACTCGTTCGCAACTGCTGGCGTCCCCGATGAAGATCGCGGCCGGCGCTATCGTGGATCACTCGAGCCCCACTTTGCCATGGCCGAAGCGCAAAAGAAAATTCTCTGCATTGAAGACGATCTCGAGACAGCAACGTTGCTCGCCGAAGAACTCGTCGATCGAGGGTTTGAGGTCTGCGTGGCGCACAATGGTCAGCAGGGATTCAGCGCAATCTTGAGGTGGGCGCCCGATTTGGTGCTTTGCGACATCAGCATGCCCGTCATGTCCGGCTTCGAGGTCCTGGAGCGTCTGACCGCAATTGCGCCCCGCTTCGGACAGATGCCGTTTATCTTCCTTACGGCGTTCACAGACCGTGACACCGAGCTCAAGGGCTGGCAACTCGGAGCCGACGACTACATTACCAAGCCGATCGATTTCGATGTGATGACGACCATCATCGCAGCCCGCCTCGCCCGAGTCGCTCGCAATGTAATTTGGCCAACGAACGTGGCGCTGAACGAGCGCGAGATCGAATCGCTGACCTGGGCGGCGCGCGGCAAGACCTCGGCGGAAATTGCCCAGATTCTTGATCTGAGCAAACGAACTGTCGATTTTCACATCGACAACGCGCGAACCAAACTTGGCACCAACTCGCGCATTGAGGCTGTTGTCAAAGCCATATCCGGCCGGCTGATCGAGCCGTAGGCCGCACCAGTCGACGCGTTCGACACAGTGTGCATCGAGTGCCGTCTCGAAGCGTGTCGCAGAATGCCGCTGCAATCGTTGGAAAGAGGTCACTGTTGACCGGTCCTGATCCAACCCTGGGCCTCGTAATTCGCGACACACGCCATGGTCTGCGACCATGGGTCCAGACCGCGCAGGCTATCCCGGCAGACCTCGGTTGCTCCAGTGCGGGGGTTCTTTAACACCACATCGTCGGCACAACCGGTCGAGGCGACAGCAACGACGATCAGGGCCGCGTACCGCAATATCGGCGTCCGCCGTCCCTCCTTCCGATCGGAGCCGACTGTACCACCGCCGCAGACATGCCTATTCGGTCGCATCGAGAATCTCCTGACCAGAGGAAGCGAGCGCGGCCCCGCGGGGGACACGAACGAGTCGGACGACAGCATCGCTATCGGCTCACTGTCTTCGGTCGCATCCCCGTGCCGTTGAGGCTTGTTCCCTTACTGACCGGTCCGCCAACGGAGCCGCGCCGGGAGCCCGACAACCCGATGGAACTGGCGAGCGGTGCCACGGGCTTTGCCGTGGGCGCTGCCACTGACGTTGACCCGGGCGCTGCCGCTGGCGTTGTCCCAGGCGCCGTCACCGGCGATGCCGGGGGAGCTGCCATCGGCGTTGCCGCAGGGGCGACCGCCGTTCCCGCGGACTTTGCCGCAGGCTTTACCACAGGCTTGGCACCAGGCTTTGGCGTGGCCGGGGCAAGCGCGGTCTGGGCAGGCGTCGTCTGGGCAGGCGTCGCCGGGGGAGATTGCTGTGCATAGCTCGAGTTTGCGGCAAATCCACCCAGAACGGCCACCACGAGGAGAACAGGACCGATCTTCATCCTATGCCTCCACGGAGGCTGACAGCGTGCATCAACCTCCCGATGCCGGCCGCACGGTGCCCCACCGGATCGCGTCTAAATCCGCTAACAGAGGTAAGTCTCTCCATTTGTGCCTTCCGGGGTCGCGGGTGGCGCTTCGCCATCGTCACGCAAAAACACCATCTGGAGAGCTGGTACGACCAGGAGCAGCAAGATGGGTCCGATCAGCATGCCACCGACAACGACAGTCGCCAGAGGCCGTTGCACCTGGCTACCGATGCCCGTCGATAGCGCTGCGGGGAGTAGGCCGATACAGGCGGAAAGCGCCGTCATCAACATCGGCCGCATCCGCTGCTCCGCGGCGTGAAACATCGCCCCGGTACCGCGCATCCCCCTAAACCGTACCTGGTTGTAGTAGGTGATGATCAGGATCCCGTTCATGACTGACACGCCGAACAACGAGACGAAACCAATCGCCGCCGAGATGCTGAAGGGGAGACCGGACACGTACAGGGCAATGATGCCACCGCCGATTGCGAAGGGTATGCCGGCCAGCGCCAGCATGCTGTCGCGGAGCGAATTGAATAGGCCGTAGAGCAGCACCATGATCAGGACGAGGCTGATCGGCACGATGACCTCAAGACGCTTTTGGGCGAGCTCCAGATCTTCGAATTCTCCCGCCCATACGAGACGGTAACCGATCGGCAACTTCACATTTTTGGCGATCCGATCCTGCGCTTCGGCGACAGTGCTGCCGAGGTCACGGCCACGAACGCTGAACTTGATCGGAAGGAACCGCTTCGTGGTTTCATGGTAGATGTACGACGCACCGGTATCGAGGGTGATCGTCGCGAGCTCGCGTAACGGAATATAGGCCGTATTACCCGTCGCGGTTTGATATCCGACCTTAGTATTGCCGACTGCTTCGATACTGCTGCGGTACTCCGGCGCCAGGCGAACCACAAGACTGAACTGGCGATCGCCTTCCAACACAGTCGTCGCGGTCGTACCGGCCATCGCCGCTTGAACGACGGTATTCACGTCGCCGGTGTTGAGGCCGTAGCGGGCCGCCTTTTCCCGATCGATCTTGATGTTGAGGTTCGGCTGACCCACGACATGAAATATTCCTAAATCCTCAACGCCTCGAACCTGTGCCATCTGGTCCTTGATTTGGGTAGCAAGCCTCTCCAGCTCCTCCAGATTGGGGCCGACAATCTTAACCGAGTTGGCGCCTTTGACTCCCGAGATGGCCTCCTCAATATTGTCCTGAATATACTGCGAGAAATTGAAACCGATGCCCGGAAGTTCGTCCGAAAACTCCCGCTGCAACTCATCGGTCAATTTGTCCTTGGTCAATCCCGATGGCCATTCGTCATAGGGTTTCAGCGGCACGAACAGTTCGACATTGGAAAACGGCGACGCATCGCTGCCGTTATCCGGCCTGCCATGCTGCGACACCACCGTAATGACCTCCGGATGCCGCAGCAGAATTTCCCGCGTCTTACGGGTTGCCTCGGTACCGGCGTCCAACGACATCGTTGGCGGCATCGACGCGCGGATCCAATAATTGCCCTCCTCGAGCGCGGGCAGGAATTCGCTGCCGAGCCGGGTCGCCAGCAACGCCGTTCCAACGAGGAAGACAGCGCCAATCCCCACCATGATCCATCGTCGGTCAAGCGCCCAACGAAGCGCCGGCGTGTAGACGACGCGAATCCCCCTAACCACAAAGGTCTCGACTTCCTTTACATGCTCCGGGAGAAGCAGCGATGCGAGTACCGGAGTGATCGTAAAGGTGGCGATCAAGGCTCCGACCAACGCATAACCATAGGTCTTCGCCATCGGACTGAAGATCTGGCCTTCTACACCTTGCATGGTGAAGAGCGGCACGAACGCAGCCACGGTCACTGCGGCGGAGAATAATACTGCCCGATCGACTTGCAGCGCGCTGATCAAGATCAGCCGCAATCGATCGGTCCACGTACTGATCGTCGCGACGTGGTGCCGCGCCGTCGGGTCCGTCCCCAAATTCCCTTCGGCCAGATCCTCCAGTAGGCGTCCCCGATCCTCCGGCTTCGCTTGGAAGTTCCGAAAAACGTTCTCGACCAAGATCACGGCCGAATCGACGATGATGCCAAAATCCACGGCGCCGATGGATAGCAGGTTCGCATCCTCGCCTTGCAACACCAGCAAAATGATGGCGAAGAGAAGCGCGAAGGGAATATTCACCCCGACGATGATCGCACTGCGCAAATCTCCCAGAAAGATCCACTGAATGAGAAATACCAAAAGACAACCGAAGATCAGATTGTGGAGAACCGTATGGGTGGTCACGGAGACCAATGTTGTCCGATCGTAATAGGGAACGATCTTGACCCCCGGAGGGAGCGTTCCGTCGTTACTCATCCGGTCGATTTCGGCCTGGATTCGCGGGACGATCTCGTTGGTATGATACGTGCGCCCCATGACAACGATCGCAGCAACGATGTCGTCCTGATGATCGCGGCCGGCGATGCCAAGCCGTGGCACGTAGCTGACAACAACCTTGGCGACGTCCTTTATCCGAACGGGCACACCGTTCGTCTGGGTGAGGACGACATTCTCGATGTCATCGACGTGATAACCCTTGGTTAAATCATCGTTCCCGCCATCGTCGACGAGGCCAACCCCGCGAATGTTCACCGATTGCTGACCGATATTCACCTCGCGGCCACCGACATTGATATTGGCGTTGCCCAATGTCGTCAGCAGCTGAGGTATCGTAATTCCGTAGGTCTGGAGCTTGTTAAGGTCGGCTTGCACCTCAAATTCCTTGGTCGTACCACCCCAACTATTGATGGCCACGACGCCGGGAATCGTCGACAGTCTCCGCAGCACGATCCAGTCCTGGACGGTGCGGAGATTGGTTAGGCCAAAATGCGGCGGTCCCACCACCTGGTACCGGTAGACCTCGCCCACCAAGCTCGATTGCTGGATCTGCGGGACTTGGTTCTGCGGCAGCGTGACGTTCTGCTGAAGACTGAGGGCGGCCTGGGTGTAAGCGAAATAATAATCGATGCCGTACTTGAAGGTAACGCGAACGAAGCTAAGGCCGTAAAATGAGGTCGAACGGATATTGGCGATGCCAGGGGTTGAATACAGGCCGATCTCCATCGGGATTGTGTAGTAGCGCTCCATCTCCTCGGCGGATAGGCCGGCTGCCTGAGCGGTAATTTCCAGAATTACCGGCGCGGGGTTTGGGTAGGCCTCGATGTTCAGCTTGGTGAAGGCAATCAGCCCGCCGCCGAGAAATACCAATAGGCCCAGGATAACGATTGTGCGGCGCGTAAGCACGAACGCGAGAATGCCCTTAAACACGATATGCTTCCTTATTAAGCGGGCTTGTGGCGATCAGACCCAGAGAGCTCAGCTTGCTGACTCGGGCGTGAGCATGTTGTCTAGGAAGACCGCGCCTTCCGTGACTACCAACTCGCCTGGTTTTAGCCCGTCGAGGATCTGATCGAAGCCCTCATGCGTCAGCCCTATCTTGACCTGGCGCTGAGCGAAATGATGGTGATCGGTGGTAACCCATACCGTCATCGTGCCGTCGCCCTCTCTCACGACCCCATCCACTGGAACCGCGGTGGCGGTCACCGGACCGCCGGTGACAATCACGAAATGGGCGAACATTCCCGGCCGCAACTCATGCCGTGGATCCTGAATTTCCGACCGCACCAAGAGCGTATGCAGATTGGGGTCGACGGTTGCGCCGAGGGTCGTGATCTTCCCGTCGCAAACCTGGCCCGGATAGGCCATGACCGAGACTTTCACCGCCTGCCCGAGCTTGAGGGACGAAGTGTCGATTTCCGGGACATTCGCCAACATCCACATGGTCGAGATATCGGCCATCGAATAGGGCGCGGGCGCGTTTCCAGGCTGCACGAAGAGCCCGGGCTGCGCGTTGCGCGCGGTGATCCTGCCAGCGATCGGACTTTTCACGACCAATGCCGGATCGATGCGGCGCTGCGCGACAATGCTATCGATCTCGGCCTCGGTCTTGCCGAAGACGCGGACTGCATCCCGCGCGGCCTTCAGCGCCCCTTCGGCCGACAGCTTGCCTTGGACCGCTGCCTCGAGATCCTTCTGGGCGATGCCGCCGGTCCCTTGCGTGGCGTAGAGTTTCTGGGCGCGGATGAGCGCCCGGTTGTTCTGATCGTAGGTCGCTGCCGCTGCGATGAGCGTCGACTCCGCCTGGACCAGGTCGGGACTGTCAATGGTGAACAGCGGAGTACCTTTGGCGACTTCATCGCCAATCTGCGCGAACGCCGCGATGATTTTCCCTTGATACTGGGTGAATACCTGTACCGACAAATCCTCATCGAAATCGATACTGCCAACTGCCTCTTGCTGCACGGGAAACGTATGTTCGCCGACCGGCGCGATCTTGATCAGGCCCAACTGCTTTTCGTTCAATTCCAGAACCGGCGCCGCGTCCGGGGCCGGATTTGGCGTTACCGGTGATGCGGCTTCCGCTGCGTGCGCTGCATCGGGGGTAATCCCCGCACGCGCGAAAAGACCACCATTCCATGCGACGAAAGTCCCGCCTGCAACAACAGTTGCCGCCGCCGCGCCTACCAGCATCCGTGCAGTAGTTATTCGGCCGAATCTCATGAAAGACCTCATCGAGGGTAGTCATGACGATTCCCGTTCGACTGTCTTGGGTCTACTGTGACAAGTCACAGTTCCAGAGCAATTTCCGCACAGCTAAAATTCGACCACATCTAGTTGCTGGTGGCGAATTTGGCACCCTACTCTTTAATATATTTTTGCGAAACAAAGCGGCTTTCTTTCTCGTTTTCTTCCGTAGTGGCCGCAGTTTCTTTATATTTTTTGTCTGGCTGCGCGGTCGGGCCGGATTTCAAGCGGCCTGTCGCGCCTGACGCGGCGGGCTTTGCCCCGAAACCCCTCCCGGCGGTCACCGTCGCGGCGGCGGTCAACGCCGGAACCGCGCAGCACTTCCTGTCGGGTCAGGACGTACCCTTCGATTGGTGGACCGCGTTTCAATGCCCGCAGCTCAATACGCTGGTCGAACGGGCACTTCGCGCTAGCCCGACCATCGAGTCGGCCAAGGCGGCGCTGCGCCAGGCGCAGGAGCTGGTCTCTGCCCAGCAGGGCTTATTTTTCCCAACGATCGGCTCGGCCTTCAACGCCCAGCGCCAGAAACTCGCCGGGAACCTCTCCGGCTCCAGCGCTCCCGGCGTGCAGGGCAACGGTGCCGCGATCTCCGCATTTCAGAACGCAAACCCGAACCCGCCGCCGCACAACAAGCCGCTCTTCTTCAATTTCTACGCGCTGCAGCTGGATGCCGCCTGGACACCGGACGTGTTCGGGAGCAATCGCCGGCAGGTGGAGTCGCTCGAAGCGCAGGCGAACATGCAACGCTTCGAGCTGGAAGCGGCGTACATCACCCTGGCCTCGAATGTCGTTGCGGCGGCGATCCTGGAGGCTTCGACGCGGGCCCAGATCGACGCGACCCAGGCGATCATCGACGCCGACAAAAAGGCGCTGGAGATCCTGCGCAATCAGCAGAAATACGGTCAGGCGATGGGCATCGACGCCGCCGCCCAGGAAGCCGCCCTGGCGGCCGTCGAACAGACGCTGCCGCCGCTGCAAAAGCAGCTGGAGGTGACGCGCGACCTGATCCGCGCGCTGGTCGGCAATTTGCCCAATGAAGACGTCGCGGAAACGTTCACCTTGGCGTCGCTGCATCTGCCGCAAGATCTGCCGGTAAGCCTGCCGTCAAAGATCGTCGAGCAGCGCCCGGACGTTCGCGCCGCCGAAGAAGCGATGCGGTCGGCGAATGCCGATGTCGGCGTCGCGATCGCCGCCCGTCTGCCGCTGTTCACCTTGACATCGACGGCCGGCAACACCGCGGCGTTTCTCGGTCAATTGCCATACCCGGGCGCCGGTTTCTGGACCCTCACCGGCAACGTCGCCCAAACATTGTTCGATGCCGGGACGCTGCTCCACAAGGAGCGTGCGGCGGACGAGGCGCTGGTGCAAGCCGCGACGCAGTACCGCAGCACCGTCATCACCGCGTTTCAGAATGTCGCGGACACGCTGCATTCGCTGTTGGCGGACGCCGACGCGTTGCAGGCGGCGGTGGCAGCCGAGCACGCCGCAAAAGTGACGCTCGACCTTACGCAGAAGCAGTCCCAGGCCGGCTATGTCAACTACCTGGCCTTGCTGAGTGCCGAGCAGGCTTATCAGACCGCTCTCATCAATCTCGTGCAGGCGCAGGCCAGCCGCTATGGCGATACGGCCGCGCTGTTCCAGGCGCTGGGCGGCGGCTGGTGGAACCGGAAGGAACTCGCCGTGGGCGATGAGGCAACTCGCAGCCCCCCGAACGGCGTCAAGACCGCGTCGGGTCAGCGGTAACGGCGATATGCCGCCGACAGAGTTCGCGACGCCCGCGGAGGAGATCGTGGGACGGCACGATAAGACACGTCGCAACAACGGTCCGGGCCTGGTGGCTCTATGGATCGTGGTGAGCGGGCTTTGGACGGCCGCGACGCTTCTCCGAATCGGCAGGGTATGGGTACCGATAGAGGGTTGGCCGGGTGCGATCCAGGGCCCCTGGATCTGGGTGAGCCTGACCCTTCCGCCGGCCATGTTTGCCGCCATCGCCGCAGCGATTCATATCCTCAGTAAGACCACCCGAAAATGACCTCGTTCTAGTCGCCGCTGTCTCGCGAGCCGCAGCCGATCGTACCGATTATGACCGGAGGAGCGCGCTTTGATGAAACGCCAACTCATCACCGAAGCGATGCCCGCGCAAAAACTCACCCGCGGACCAGTGGACTTGAACGAGGTATTTGCCACTGGCCGGAGGGCACAGCGGTCAACCGCCCAGATTGTCAGCCGTTCGTCGCAATTCGAGATCGCGCCGAAGCGGGCCGGCTCGATTAAACATCAGATCGCCGCCGCCGGCCTGTCGCTCGATAAAGAGCTCTCCGACTTCGAGTTTACTGGTACAGGCATCAACGAAAAGCTTGTGCGTGCCATCGCTTCTGGCGACTTCCTCCGACATCGGCGAAACGTCATCTTCGTCGGCGCAGCCGGAACCGGGAAAACCCACCTTGCGGCCGCCATCGCGCGCAGCTGGATTCGATGCGGCGCTCGCGGCCGGTTCCACAACGCGAGGGCTCTCGTCACCCGCCTCAAGGTCGAAGTCCGGGCCGGTTGGCAGGGGGATATCGCCGACCAACTTTCCGGGTTCGACTTCCTCGTCTTAGATGAACTCGGCTTCCTCCCGTTTGCCCAATCCGCCGGGGAACTCCTGTTTCACCTGGTTTGCCGGCTCTATGAGCAAACCTCGATTGTCGTCACGACGAACCTGGCATTTGTTGAAAGGCCGCGATCCTTTGGTGACGTGGCGACGGCGCTGTCCGACTGGCTCACCCATGATTGCGACGTCATCGAAACCGGAAACGCGAGTTCGCGCCTGCACGCTCGCCCGGCATCGCATGTCGGTCGGCGCCGATTTCGCGACAAGAACCTTCAGCGTCGGTAGCTCTTTGGCAATTTGAGACTGGTTCGGTAAAGGTGGTTGCGAGCCCCCGCAACCAAATAATCTCATGATTACAAATAATTAAGATGAGCGCCTAAAGCCTCATTGGCCCTGGACGTTCTCATATCCGGCCAGTGGTCGAAAAACGCTCGTCGGCGAATGTCGGATTCCGTCGCCAAACGGCCCCCTATCGACCGGCCGCCACAGATGTGCCGCGACACTCGTAGACCGCTTACTGAGACCGCTTACATAGCATTCTTAATTCGACGATAGGCTGCGGGCGACACGCAAGCCCAAGGCGTCCAACCTCCGCAAGAAGCTTTTCCCGCGATTGGCCGAACGCAAGACGTCGGCATCGCTATACCAGGCGCCGCCGCGGACGACGTGGTATTTGCAGTCGGAGTCGGCGAGCCATGGCGAGCCGTCTTGCGGTGCGCCCTGGTAGCTCTGGTGATAGCAATCATCAACCCAGGTCCAGGTGTTTCCTTCCATGTCGAAAAGACCGAACGCGTTGGGCTGGAATGAGCCAACCGGCGCGGTACGGTTTAGATCCCACTCGCTGCCGCAATCCTTGCAGTCGGCATGGTTGACGCCGATCTCGGTGCCCCACGGGTAGGCCGTCGCGGTGCCGGCGCGCGCGGCATACTCGAATTCCGCTTCGGACAGCAGGCGATACGGCCTGCCCGTCCGCGACACAAGCCACGCCACGTATTGCAGCGCATCGTCCCAAGTGACATTCACCACCGGTCTGCCGCCGCGGCCCCATCCCTCATCCGGCTTAAACTGACAGTTGCCGAGTGTGACGCAGGCGTCCCATTCGTCGAAAGTCACCGCGAAGCGGCCGATCGCGAAGGGTTTGCCGAAGGCTACCCGGTGGTACGGGCCTTCGTCGTCGTTCCGCTTGTCCTCGTTTTCAGGCGACCCCATCATGAAGGCGCCGGCGGGGACGACATCCATGCGCGGGCAATCGGCGCATTCCCTGAATTCATCGCCCGCCTTCAGACCATGCTCCGCCCGCGCGGACAGCACCTTCGGCCACACAGCCTCTTCCGCCATCACCGAGCGCCCCTCTAGATAGGCGCGGTTGGACCAGGCCAGTCCTGCTCCGATGCCGAACAGCAGAACCGCCGCGATCGCCGCCATTTGCCGCATACGCCGGTGCAACCGATGCTGCTGTCGCTGGTCGTCTTCCTCCTGCTTCCGGCGCCCATCGTCGGCCGCGATGCTATCGCCGATGAACTTACGATCCGCGGGGGCGATGTCGTTCTCGTCCCGGGCGGCCACCCAGTCGCGCGCTATCTGGAGCTCTCGGCCGGCCAGGAGGCCGCGCTCGTTGATCTCATATGACGACCGCTCTCGACCGACCCGATCGCGCCACACCAGAAACTCGCGATTTTCTTCGAGCCAATCACTGATCGGCGGCTGCCGCAGCAGCGCTTCGTGCGCCACCTCGATCGTGCCGCGCTGGCTGGTCAGAAGCCGCGCCGCGACGAGCGCGTCGAGCAGCGGTTGCAAACAGGCGCGATTGCCGCCGACCAGGCTCTGAAGGCTCGCCACCAGCCGCTTCGCCGCGCCTTTCTGGCCGGCACCCGGATCCCAAGTCGCCAAGTGCGGTACGATGAGCGCGCGCAAGTGCGCGTCGGTCCCCACCGCGCCGGCCGACGACAGGGCGGCCTTGAGCGCCCGACCGATCGAGCCGGCGGTGCCGCCCATCTCCTCGTATTGCGCCAGCGTCAGCTGACCTTTGCTTCCGAAGTCGGCGAACAGGTGCGCCAAGGTGAAAGACAGGAGCGGCAGGGCATCGGCGCCCGTCGCGTCGTTGACCAGCGCTGTCATCAGAGCCGGCTCGACGGTAAGCCGGCGCACCCGCTCGGAATAGATCTCGGCCGGCTTCCGGATGACGTCGCGGTAGGCATCCGAGGACAACGGCGCCAGATAGAGCGCCTTCGGCGTTTGTAGCCCGAGCTCGGCGATGCGCGTGAGAAGCGTCTGTGCGCTGTCCGCGCGAATGGTCACCAACAGATAGGGATCGACGCCGTCCGGCAAATCCTTCAACACCTCGGCGAGGAGCGCCAGGAACTGACGGCTCTCGCCGTCATTTTCGGCGCTGAACAGCTCTTCGCCTTGGTCGATCGCGAGGATGGCGGCGGGCGCCGACGCATCGGGCGCAACCGCGAGCCGCGCGGCCGAAGCCAGGTGCGTCGCTTCGGCCAGAATTTGTCGGAATGCACTCACTCTAGCCTTCGGGTCGGCCGCGGTAAGCGCGGCGCGGATGTCGCCCGCGGTCTTGGGCTTCCCGAATTGACTGAAATACGGCGCGAGGCGCCGGCCGATGCCATCCGGACCGGTGAGGATTCCTTGCGCGGGACGTAGAATGGCCAGCGGCGCGAAATCGGGATCGCGCTTAAGCCGTGGCCACAGTCCCGCCCGCAGGAAGGATGACTTTCCGGCTCCCGACGCGGCATCGATGACGATCAGCCGGGGCGAGTGCCTGCGGCGCACCTGCCGGATATCGGTTAGCGCGCTCAGGATGTCCGCTTCGCGCCCGAAAAAGATGCCTGCGTCGTCCTCGCCAAACGCGGACAGACCGGAATAGGGCTCCGGCGCGGCTACACCCTTGGGCGGCCAGCTGAAGCTATCCGGCGCGATTCCGAGATTGTCGAGCCGCGACTTGATGTTCTCCAGCGCCAGCGCGTTAAACGCGATGCACTGTGACTGCCCCTCGAACTCCACCGCTTCGTTAACGTTTCTCGGCTCCGCGGATAAATCGACGAACTGGCGCTCGCTGTAGCGAGCGAGCCGGGCATCCTCCTTGCCGATGTCGCGCAGAATGGCGACGATAACCTCCTTGCCGAGGGCCTCCGCCAATTCGAGCTCTTTCTGGCATTCGACGGAATCGAGCGATTCGGGCGAGGCCAGCAGGATGATGGCTTCACACCGCGCATTCGCCTTGCGGAGCGCATCACGCCAGCGTTCGCCCGCGCCAATGCTGTGCAAGTCGACAAAGACGTCGTCGGAATCCCAGCCGCTCGCGACGAGCCAATTCTTGAAGGCAAGCGCCGGAATGTTGTCTCGGCTCGAATGCGACAGAAACAGACGGCTCACCCGTTCCCCCCAAACCAAACATCAACAGATTGTTTTCCAGGCCCTTTCCCTATCAACGGTCGTGAATTAGGTACCTTCCCGCTAAACTGCGGACAAGGGGCTGAAACATCGTGGCGGCTGCATGACCCCACTCTCGCTTTCCGTGAGCATCGAACGGTTTGCCATGGTGGAACCGTTCATGAGCACAAACAGGTTGACCAGCGAGGCCGTGGTGGTTGTGGCGGAGCTGACCGACGGTTCGCATCGCGGCCGCGGCGAATGCACCCCCGATCCGCGCTTCGATCAAACCGCGGAGCAGGCCGTGGCTTCGATCGCCGCGATGCGGGATGCCTTGGCGCGGGGTCTCGACCGCATCGACTTGCAATCCGCAATGCCGGCTGGGGCGGCGCGCAACGCGCTCGATTGCGCCTTCTGGGACCTTGCGGCCAAGCAATCGGGCACACCGGTTTATGAGCTCGCCGGCCTCGCTGCCCCGGCGCCGGTGATGACGGCGTATACGATCGGGCTCGGAACCCCAGCGCAAATGGCGCAGGCCGCACGCGCCGCCGCCGGGCGCCCGCTTCTCAAGATTAAGCTCTCCGGCGAAAACGATCGCGAGCGACTCCGCGCCATCCGGTTGGCGGCTCCAAAGTCGGAGTTGATCGCCGACGCCAATCAAACTTGGGACGAAGGCAACCTCGCCGAGAACCTGGCGGCCTGCGCGGAAGTGGGCGTGACGCTGATCGAACAGCCGCTCCCCGCCGCGAACGATGCCGCACTCGCTGGCGTCGCGCACAGCATCGTCATTTGCGCCGACGAGAGCCTGCACGACAGCGCCTCGATCTCGCGGCTCGCGGGCAGGTACGACGCGGTAAACATAAAGCTCGACAAAGCCGGCGGCCTTACCGAGGCGTTGAAGCTGAAGGGGGAGGCAAAGCGCGAGGGACTGGACATGATGGTCGGCTGCCGGCTCGGAACCTCGCTCGCCATGGCGCCGGCCCTGTTGCTCGCGCAGGGCGCAATTTTCGCCGACCTCGACGGGCCGCTCTTTCTGACCGCCGATCGTCCGCACGGGCTGCGCTATGAGGAGGGTCTCGTCCATCCCGGCGGCCGGGAACTGTGGGGTTGACGGCTTCGCAACCAAACCCTGTGGCTATTGACATTTGACCGTCGTTTAACATTTGATTGAACTGCATCGCTGCTGGAGTGATCGATGAAAAAGTCAACCAAGGCACGCAAACTCGTCATCTTATCGGCTGGAGCGGCGATCGGCTTGTCGGCCACCGCCATCGTGCTGCTGCAGGAACCGGGCGCCCCGAGCGAGCGCACCAAGCTGATTCAGTCGGCGTTGCGTGACGGCGTGGCGACCGTCCACAATGGCCACGGCTCTGCTTATGTTCAGGTTGCCGACCGCAAGGACTAGCCGGCATATTCTTACGGACAGGGCGCCAAGGCCTATGGGGCCTTGGCGCCCTGTTTTGTTTTCCGACCCCGTCATCCGACCGACGATCCGATCGTGATGGCTCGGTGGCATCCGCGTAGTGCGAAGTCCCGGCCGTCGAGATCGGTGTGCGGCGGATTCACCGGCTGATCCAATAGGCGAAATTGGTGCCAGACGGCTTTTCGATCGATTTGGCCAGGCTCCTTCATCCGGTCACGCCGGACATTTTTTTCCGTGAGTATTGGGAAGAAAAGCCTCTCCTGATCAGCCGAGCCGACCCAGATTATTATGGTTCGCTGGTGTCATTAGACGCGGTCGATACGCTGGTCACGCTGCTGCCCGCTGACGGCGTCACGCTGATAAATTCTGATGTCCCTTTGGACCCGCAAGAATTTATGCGGCCGGATTCGTCGCTCGATGTCATCAAGGCTTGCCAGCTTTTCGCCGGCGGCGCGACGATTTTGATACGGGACGCACAAAAGCGGCTGAGATCATTGGCCGTCTTGTGCCGCCGGCTCGAACGCGAGTTCGCCGCGCCGCTGCAAACCAACTTATACCTCACTCCGGCACGCGGCGCGGGTTTCGAGACCCATTTCGATACCCACGACGTCTTGCTGCTTCAGCTCTCGGGCTCGAAGGAATGGACGATCTTTGACTCCCCGGTCCGCCTGCCGCTCAGTGGCCAGCGCTTCGACCCTAGTCTCCATCCTGTGGGCGAACCGACAATGTCCGCCGTGCTGAAGGCGGGCGATCTGCTCTACATTCCACGCGGTTTCCTGCACAGCGGGCGATCGCGCGACGCGGTCTCGCTGCACGCCACCCTTGGCATCCTATCTTACCGGTGGGCTGACGTGCTGCTGGAGGTGACGGCGCAGGCGTGTCTTTCCGACCCCGAATTTCGTCGATCCCTCCCGGTGGATTTGGGCCGGCGGGACTTCGATATCGCCGCGGCGCGCCGAACCGTGATGAAGCTGATGGCGCGAGCGGCGAAACGCGCCGACCCCGACCGGGTGCTGAACCGTTTCGCCGACGAATTCGCCGTCGGGCGCCCCGCCTCGGTTGCGGGGCAGCTCGACCAGGTGCGGCTGGCCAGCGATCTTCTGCCAACCGATCGGGTTGGCGCGCGCCCAACCGCGCTCTATCGCACACAGATCACCGGCGACGTGATGACGATACGCTCACAGGGGCGCGAGCTCAGCATGCCGTCCGCGGTGGCCGAAGCCGTGACCTTCGGGCTTGAGACCGAGAATTACCGGGTGCGTGACCTGCCGGGAGATCTGTCGGATGACGATAAACTTCTCATCGTCACGCGGCTGATCGAGGAGGGGTTGGTTTGGAAGCTCAGCGGCGTCTGAGGTCGCGATAGAGGCGGTCGAGGTGATCCTCGGCAAGACGCCTGATCGGTTCGGGGATCGGCCTTTCACCCTCCGAGCGGCGCTCGAACAGGCGCGGCATAGCGTCCTTCGAATAGTAGCGCGCCTCCGCCTTCATCCGCTCGATCTCCGCTGCGCCGAGCGGACACTGAAACAGCGGCGCCGCGATCGTCCATGCCGCGTCCGGCAAGTCCTCATAGTCGATCGTCCGTAAAGCGCCTGCCGGCAGGGCTTGCGCCGCTTGCAGCAGGATGGAAAGCGCGCGGGCGCAGAGCGCGGCCGGCTCGAGGCTCGCGATTTCCTCGAACGGAATGCCGAACAGCGAGCCGGTCAAGTTCGGGTCGCTGTCGCGCGCGCGCAGCCATCCGGGGGGCTGGGCCAACAGCGACGCAATGATCTCGCCTGGGCTGCGCTGCAACCACACTGCGGGCGCGGCGGGAAAAGCGCGGTGGAATAGGTGAAACTTGCGCAAATTCCAGCTGGAAAGCTTGATCACGTAGTGCCGCTCGTCCCCGATCCGCCGGCGGCCCAAGGCGCGGACGAGCAACCGCACGAGCGCTACGTGGGTCGCCTCATCCACGAACTCGGGATTGGCGACCAAAAGCTCGTTGAGGATGCTCGGTTCCGAGATCACGACGCATCCCGGAATTTGGCGAACGAGCCGCGCCAGAAGGGTCGAGCCGCACCGGGACAGATGGAAAATGAAGCCGTCAGGGTCGAGCGAGGGAGCCTGGTCGAGAGTTGACAGGGCGTTCAAATCGGTCCGCACCGCGCGCGGCGGCGGTGTCTGAGCTGCCCAACGGGCAACGCTCTCGTCGAAAAACGGCTCGGAAAACCGCCGGTCGCCAAAGTCGCCCCATTCCACGAACGGCGTTTCAGCTTCGAGATCCAGCGAAACGGGAACCCATCGGGCAAGCTCGGCTGCGTTTATGGTTGTCATGCCCCAACTTCGCCGTCTGGTCGCTCATCGGATGATTATAAGCGCCGCGTGTCAGCCCGACCTCTCCTAAATGGCCTGGGCGGACCGTCCCGCAGACACGATCGAGAGCTTGCGTTCCGCTAAGAAAATAACCTTAACGACCACAATACCGGTTGAATAATACTGACATTTAAACTGATCCGCCTTGACGATTTATTTAGGATAACATTTGCTTAACGCTAGCTGAGCAAGCGGCTGAGTGTTTCGAGGGAAAATCAATGTACGCTCGTGCGCGAGACGGCCTTGATCTTCTATCGGCGAGACTTTGGAGCCTTAAGAAGGACTATAACTGGGCGCGCTCTCGCGGCGATTCTGAGCGTGTCCGTCTGTTCGAGATCCAAATCAAGGCGATAACCGCAGAGCGCGAACGCCTCATTCATCACCTGTCCGAGAACATGTCCCGCGACATGTCACGGCGTGGACGGTAAGGACTTCTCCAAGCGCCGCTTTCGCGCCCGTTCGGGCGCCAGTGACGATGCGGTCAGGCCGCCAGCGCTGTTGTCCGGCATTTCATCAGCGGCTGAATGCGCTGGCCGAACTGCTCCATGCCGATGACGAAATCGTCGAAGGTGAGCATGACGCCGCGCACGCCGGGCACGGTCGCCATCTCGTCGAGCATCTGCGCGACCGAGGCATAGGAGCCGACAAACACGCCTTGGTTGGTCGGCAATTTGTCGACGCCGAGGGTCTTGCGGCGAAGTGGCTGCGAAAACGGATCCTTGCTCGGGTCGTCTTCGGCCTGCGCGTCGCGATAGGCGATCGCCTCGAGATCGATCCCGGCCTTGTAGTGCTCCCACTTCGCCATCGCCGCCGCGTCGGTCTCGTCGGCGATGATCATTTGTAAGAGCAGCGCACCGCAATCGCGGCCGGCTTTGGCGTTGGCCTCGATCAGACGGGCGACGCTGGCTTCGGCCGCCCGCGGCTGGTTGACCTGGCCGCCGCTGCAGAAATTGTAGTCCGCGTACTGCGCGGCATAGCGCGTCCCCGCGTCGCTTTGCGCGGCGCAGATGATCGGGATGTCCGCGGTCGGCGTCGGCAGGCAGCGGCAATCGTCCATCTGGAAGAAATCGCCCTTGAAGTCCGACCGGCCGGTCGCCCACAGCTCGCGCATGATGGTGACGTATTCGGCGCAGTAATCGTAACGGCGGCGGTAGTGCTCCGCGCCGGGCCAGATTCCCATCTGCGTGTATTCGCGGCGCTGCCAGCCGGAGATGATGTTGATCCCGAACCGCCCCTGCGAGATCGAGTCGATCGTTACCGCCATCCGCGCCGCGAAGGGCGGCGGCACGGTCAGCACCGCGCAGGTGGCGAAGAGCTGGATGCGGCTCGTCGCCGCCGCCAGCCCGGCCATCAGGGTGAACGATTCGAGGTTGAAGTCCCAATACCGCGACGGGCCGCCGAACCCGTGCAGCTTGATCATCGACAGCGCGAAATCGAGCCCATAGCGCTCGGCCTTCAGCACCACCTCGCGGTTCAGATCCCAGGTCGGCAGGTATTGCGGCGACGTCGTCGAGATCAGCCACCCGTTATTGCCGATGGGAATAAAGACGCCGACCTGCATGGCTTCCGCCTCACAACAGAGGAGCGAGAGCCTCCGCGACGCAAGACGGGTGCCATCTCGTGCTCAACAAAGCGGCAGTGGAACGCCCCTCGGGTTGGCCGGGCTTTTGCTAGTCTGTCGGGGCGTCGCAGGAGCCCCCCATGTCGATCTCCGAGGCCAGAGACAGCGAAGAGAAGGATCTGCCGCTGCGCGAGGACATCAGGCTCCTCGGCCGCATCCTCGGCGACACGGTGCGCCAGCAAAAGGGCAACGCCGCGTTCGAGACGGTCGAGCGCATCCGCCAAAGCTCGATCCGCTTTCGGCGTGACGAGGACGGCGCCGCGCGCGATGAGCTGGAGCGCGTGCTCAACGCCCTGCCGCGCGACGAGGCGTTGCAGCTGATCCGCGCTTTCGGCTTCTTCTCGCACCTCGCCAATATCGCCGAGGACCAGCACCACATCCGCCGCAGCCGCGCGCATGCCTTCACCCCCTCGCCGCCGCGCGAGGGCACCATGGCGCACGCATTGGCCGCGGCGCGAGAGGCCGGGGTATCGCCGGAGCGGCTGCGCGCATTCTTCGCCGGCGCCATGGTCGTGCCGGTGCTGACCGCGCACCCGACCGAGGTGCGGCGCAAGAGCATGATCGACCGCGAGATGGAGGTGGCCGACCTCCTGGCCGAGCGCGACCTCCACCCGCTGACCGCGAGCGAGACCGCCGCCAACGAAACCGCGCTGCGCCGCGCGATCCTCACCCTGTGGCAGACCAATCTGTTGCGCGGCAGCCGGCTGCGCGTCGTCGACGAGGTCAATAACGGGCTCGCCTATTACGACTACACCTTCCTCGACCAGCTGCCGCGCTTCTATGCCGATCTCGAAGCCGAGCTTGAGGCGCAAGGGGTCGCGGTCAATGGCGGGTTGGCGTCATTTCTGCGCATCGGCAGCTGGATCGGCGGCGACCGCGACGGTAATCCGTTTGTCGACGCCGCCGTGCTGAAGGAAGCGCTGCGCCTGCAAAGCGCCAAGGCCCTGCGCCATTATCTCGCCGAGCTGCAAGCGCTGGGTGCCGAGCTGTCGCTCGACGGCAGGCTCATCGATGTCGCGCCCTCGCTCTCCGAGCTGGCGGCGCGCTCGCCCGACCGCTCGGCCTATCGCCGCTACGAACCCTACCGCCGCGCAATCACCGGCATCTACGCGCGGCTCGCGGCGACCATGCGCGCGCTCGATCATGCCGAGCCGCCCGCGCACCCGGTCGGAAACGCGCCGGCCTACGCCGACAGCAGCGAATTGCTCGCCGATCTGACCATCATCGCCAACTCGCTGATCGCCAACCGGTCTGAGCTGCTGGCCAAAGGCAGGCTGCGTGATCTGCGCCGGGCGGTCGACGTCTTCGGCTTCCACCTCGCCTCGATCGATTTGCGCCAGAACTCGGACGTCCACGAACGCGTCGTCAGCGAGCTGTTCGAACAGGCGGTGCCGGGCACCAACTATCTCGGCCTCGACGAGGATGCGCGGGTCGCGCTGTTGCGCGCCGAGATTACCTCGCCGCGCCCGCTGGCTTCCGACTTCCTGCCCTATTCGGCTGAGACCACGGGCGAACTCGCCATTCTGCGCGCGACCGCCGACGCGCATCGCCGCTACGGGCCGCAATCGGTGCCGCGCTATGTGATCTCGAAGGCGACCAGCGTCTCCGACCTACTCGAGGTCGCGGTGCTGCTGAAGGAAGCCGGGCTTTTGCACCCGCGCGAGCAGGCGCTCGATCTCGACATCATCCCGCTGTTCGAGACGATCGAGGATTTGCAAAACTGCGGCGAGGTGATGGAGGCGGTGCTGAGCCTCCCCGATTACGCCCGCCTGCTCGAAAGCCGCTTCCGGGTGCAGGAGGTGATGCTCGGCTATTCCGACAGCAACAAGGATGGCGGCTTCCTGACCTCGGGGTGGGAGCTCTACAAGGCCGAAATCGCGCTGGTCGAGGTGTTCCGCCGCCACGATATCGGCATCCGCCTCTTCCATGGCCGCGGCGGCTCGGTCGGCCGCGGCGGCGGGCCCAGCCACCAGGCGATCCTCGCCCAGCCGCCGGGCGCGGTGCAGGGCGCCATCCGCATCACCGAGCAGGGTGAGGTCATCGCCAGCAAGTATTCCAACGGCGAGCTCGGCCTCCGCAACCTCGAAATCCTCGCCGCCGCGACCTTGGAAGCGACCCTCTTGCGCCCGGAGGAAGCGGCGCCGCGCCCCGAATATCTCGACGCGATGGCGCAGCTGTCCGACGACGCCTACCGCGCCTATCGCGGCCTTGTTTACGAGACTGACGGCTTTCTCCGCTTCTTCCGCGAGTCGACGGTCGTCGGCGAGATCGCCAACCTCAATATCGGTAGTCGCCCGGCGTCACGAAAATCTTCGGAAAAGATCGAAGATTTGCGCGCCATTCCCTGGGTGTTCAGCTGGGCCCAGATGCGGCTGATGCTGCCCGGTTGGTACGGGTTCGGCAGCGCGGTCAAGTCCTGGGTCGAGGCGCATCCCGGCGACGGCATGGACACGCTCCAGGCGATGTATCGCGAATGGCCGTTCTTCCAGATGCTGCTGTCCAACATGGACATGGTGTTGGCGAAGAGCGACATCGCCATCGCCTCGCGCTATGCCGAGCTGGTGTCGGATATCGAGCTGCGCGAGCGCATCTTCGCCCGGCTGCGCGCCGAATGGAGCGCGTCGATCGAGGCGCTGCTGGCGATCATGGGCCAGAACCAACTGCTGGAGGCGAACCCGCTGCTCGCCCGCTCGATCCGCAACCGCTTCCCCTATATGGACCCGCTCAACCACATGCAGATCGAGTTGCTGAAGCGCTACCGTTCCGGCGACGCCGGCGAGGATGTCGTCACCGGCATCCATTTGACGATCAACGGCATCGCCGCCGGCCTCAGAAACAGCGGTTAAGTTCCGCGATGTAGGGCGGAAAAGCACAGCGCCTTCCGCCGAGCCCAGTTGGATGGTGGATGACGCTTTGCTTATCCACCCTACGGTGATGCCGGGCCGTATTGCCCGCTTGTGGGGCCGCGCCCATAATTGCGCTCGTCCGGCCTCACGAGGAGACCATGCTCGACCATCCCATCGCCGGCCCCAGCGCCTGGCACCGCGCCGACATAAGCAGCGAGGATTACCGCGTCGTGCTCGACGCGCCCTGCCTCGACGAAATCCGCCGCGTCGTCGACGAAATCCGCGCCCACCCGCTGCCGACGATCTTGCGCACCCCTGCCGATTTCGACATGACCAACTGCCACGCGGCGATGGCAGAGGTGAGGCGCATCCTCAAAGAGGGCGTGCGTTTCGCGGTCCTCGACCGGCTGCCGGTCGAGGAATTGTCGAAGCAAGAGGCCGAGACAATCTACTGGCTCCTCGCCTCAATGGTCATGCGCCCGGTGGCGCAAAAACTCGACGGTACGATGATCTACGATGTCCACGACACCGGGCTTCAAGCGCTGCCCGGCTCCGGCATCCGCCCCGACAAAACCAACATCGAAATCCGCTTCCACATCGACAACGCCTACAACACGACGCCGCCCGAGATCGTCGGCCTGCTCTGCCTCAAGACCGCGAAATCGGGTGGGACGAGCCGCGTCTTGAGCTTCCACAGCGTCTACAACGAGCTGCTGGCGCGTCACCGCGAGCTGCTACAGCGGCTCTACCGGCCGTTCTGGTTCGACCGCCAGCGCGAATTCTTCCCCGGCGAGTCCGAGACCTTCTTCGCCCCGGTGTTCGAGGAGGGCGAGGAATTGCGCTCGCGCTTCAGCGTCCACCAGATCAATTCCGGCTACGCGCTGAAAGGCGAGCCGGTCGACAACGAAGGCGCCGCCGCCCTCGCCGCCATGCTCGACACCTTCGAGCAGCCGTCACTATCGATCGATTTCGAGTTCCAGCCCGGCGAAATCCAGTTCGTCGACAACCGCATCCTCGGCCACAGCCGCACCGAATACGAGGACTGGCCCGACCCCGACCGCCGCCGCCACCTCGTCCGCCTCTGGCTGCGCGACCATGGCAGGCGCGCGTATACGGGGTAGCGGCTAGCGGTCGTCCCGGCCGCGCGACACCGCCCTAAAACCGCCAGAAAGACGTGTTACACACCCCGCCATGCTTCGCTGCGGCATCCGTTCGCCTGATAATTTCCAGCAAAAACAGGCGGAACAGGCCTGGCGCGGATTTGCTGTTGATTAGCTGTTTTAGCAGCAAATCTGGGCGCGGCTCGGGCCGGTCTGGTAAAAGGGACGCCGAAAGGAAGTCCGATGCCCGACCCACGTCCCGCCAATATCGACATCGACGCCGCGCTCCGCGAAGCCGAGGAGCAATACCGTGCCCGCAACCCCAAGAGCGCGGCGCTTTACGAGAAGGCCTGCGACGCGCTGCCCGGCGGCAACACCCGCTCGGCGATCTACGCCGAGCCGTTCCCGCTGACCATGGTCAAGGGCGAGGGCGCGCATCTGTGGGATGCCGACGGCCACGAATACGCCGATTTCCTCAGCGAGTTCACCGCCGGGCTTTACGGCCACTCGCACCCGGTCATCCGCAAGGCGATCGACGCAGCACTCGACGGCGGCATCAATTTCGGCGCGCACGGCATGGCCGAGGCCAAGTTCGCCCGGGCGATCCGCGACCGCTTCCCATCGATCGAGCTGGTGCGCTTCACCAATTCCGGCACCGAGGCCAATTTGATGGCGGTGCTGGCGGCGCGCGCCATCACCGGCAAGAACAAGATCCTGGTGTTCCACGGCGGCTATCACGGCGGCGTTTTCTATTTCCGCGGCAAGGGCAGCCCGATCAACGCACCGTTCGACTATCTGATGGGCGACTACAACGATATCGATGGCGTGCGCGCGCTGGTCGCGCCGCACAAATCCGACCTCGCGGCGATCCTCATCGAGCCGATGCTCGGCGGCAGCGGCTGCATCCCGGCGACGCGCGACTTCCTTGCCGATCTGCGCGCGCTGGCGAGCGAGACCGGCGCGATCCTCATCTTCGACGAGGTGATGACCTCGCGCCTCGCGCCCGGCGGGCTGCAGGAGGTTCACGGCATCACCCCCGACATGACCACGCTCGGCAAATATGTCGGCGGCGGCATGAGCTTTGGCGCGTTCGGCGGGCGGACCGATCTGATGGAATGGTTCGACCCGCGCAACAAAAACGGCTTCCAGCACGCCGGCACCTTCAACAACAACGTGCTGACAATGAACGCCGGCTATGTCGGGCTGACCGAAATCTACACGCCGGCGGCGGCGAAGAAGCTCAACGATTGGGGCGACGGATTGCGCGAGCGGCTCAACGCGGTCGTCCAGCGCAAGGGGCTGGCGATGCAGTTCACCGGCATCGGCTCGATGATCGGCGTGCACATGACCGGTCGGTCGATCCATAACGCCGCCGACGCGGCGAAAGGCCATGCCGGACTGTTGGAGCTGTTCTATTTCGACCTGACCGCGCGCGGCATTTGGTTCGCCAAGCGCGGCATGATGGCGCTGTCGATCGCGCTCGATGACAATGACGCCGACAAGCTGGTCGGCGCGGTCGAGGAATTTGTCGAGACCCGTGCGCCGCTCTTCGGAGGCGTCCAATGAGCGAAGCCCGCTCTAATCCGCAAAGCAATCAGCGCGTCGCCTATTTCAACGGGCGCATCGTGCCCGAGCGCGAGGTGGTGATCCCGTTTCGCGACCGCGGCTTCAAATACGGCGACGCCGCGTTCGATATGACCCGCACCTTTCACGGCCGGCCGTTCAAGCTGAAGGAGCATGTCGGCCGCTTCTACCGCTCGCTCAAATATCTCCGCATCGACCCCGGCCTGTCGCCGCAAGAGATGGTCGGGATCAGCGAGGAGGTGCTGGCGCGCAACGCGCATTTTCTCACCGACGACAGCGATTTCTGGCTGGCGCAGCGCGTCTCGCGCGGGGTCGACGCGGTCGGCGACGAGGGCTGGGATCACACCGGGCCGACCGTGATCGTCGAATGCATCCCGCTGCCCCTCGCCAAACGGGCGCGGCTGTTTCGCGACGGGATCGATATTATCGTCCCGCCAATCCGCCGCACCGCGCCCGAGGCGCTATCGCCCCGGGCCAAAACTCACAATTATCTCAACCTCGTAATGGCCGATCTTCAGGCGAAAGCTCAAGACCCGGACGCCTGGTCGGTGCTGCTCGACCATAACGGGCATCTCTCCGAGGGGATCGGCAGCAACATCTTCCTCGTCCGCGACGGCGAGGTGTTGACGCCCCGCAACGAGTTCGTGCTGCCGGGAATCAGCCGCGAGACGGTGATCGAGCTGTGCGGCGAGCTCGGCATTCCCTGCCGCGAGACCGATCTCGACCTCTACGATTCCGGGATCGCCGACGAAATCTTCATGACCTCGACCAGCCTCTGCATCTGCCCGGTGCGCAGCATTGGCGGGCGCACGCTACCGGCGCCGCTTCCCGGGCTGGTGACCAAGCGGATCAGCGACGCCTACGCGCGCTTCGTCGATTGCGATTTTGTCGCCCAGTATTTGAGGCATCTTGCTTCATAGCATCGCTTCCCGGCGGAAGCCGGGACCCACTTTTCAGGGTGCGGGACGGTGGATGGATGGACCCCGGCGTTCGCCGGGGAGCGATCGAGAGGGCCTGTTAACCGCTACGCCACACCGCCTTTTCGTAAAGTTCCGGGCCGAAATCGGGCGGAACATTGCCGGTCATGCGACGCTGATGGTGCTCGAAATCGGCGAGGAACAGGTCGCGGCTGATCTGCGCGGTGACGGTCGGGTGGCCGCGTTTCATGCTCGGCACGTCGCCGATCGGCACGCCAAAGCTGACGAACCCGGCCGGGTTGAAACAGTGGATGTCCTTGAGATAGGGCGCCGCACCGGGCTCGCGCTCCATGAATTCATTACCCGGCCCGAGATAGGGGTGGGCGCCGAGAAACGGGTCCTCCTCGTCCGCCGGCGGGGTATAGCGGTCGCGCCACAACAAAATGTGCCGGGCGAAATCGGCGAACTCCGGCCGCAAATTCGGGTCGGCTGCATAGCCGGTGCCGGCGATGGCGAAGTCGAAGCGGTATTGGCCGTCGGCGGCCTCGGCGGCGATGCGGCCGGTTTCCTCTCGGGCCGAAACCCACGGCGCGGCCAGATGCAGGTGGAAATTGGAGAACTTCAGCACCCGATCGATCGCGTCTTGCGGCGCCGTCGAGCCGGCGCGGCGATAACGGATCGCCTGCTGCCAGCGCACCGCGTCGGGCAACGAATAGTAATTGTCGTAGGCGCCGGGATAGCCGCGGACACGATTGATCGGCGTCGCGGCGAGTTGTGGCCGGCGGGCGAACAGATGCACCGACTTGGCGCCCGCTTCGAGCGCGACCGCGGCGGTGTCGAAGGCCGAGGCGGCGCCGCCGATCACCGCGACCTCCTTGCCGACGAGCGCGGCGAAATCGATGTCCTCGGCGGCGTGGGCGTAGAGCGACTTCGGCAGGTCGCGCAGCATCTCGGGGATGGCGAGACCGCCGCTGCCTTCGAACCCGGTGGCGATGATGATCTTCCGCGCCGTCTCGACACCGCTAATGAGATGCAGGCGGAAATATCCTTCCCCCGGCTCGATGCGTTGGAGCCTGGTGCCGTACCGCACCGCGATGCCGAGGAAGTCGCGGTACCACGCCAGGTAATCGATCCAGGCCTGGCGCGGAGCGCGCTCGAACGCGGCATAGGCGGCCTCGCCATGGCGAGCCTCGTACCATGCCTGGAATCCGAACGCGGCGATGCCGAGTTCGGGGCCGGCCAGGCTCTTGGGCGTGCGCAGCACGTTCATCCGCGCGGTGGTTTGCCAAATTCCCGCCACCCTTCCATCTACCGCGGCGTCGATCACCGAGACCTTGCCGATCCCGGCGCGGCGCAGCGCGAAGGCAAAGGCACAGCCGGTCTGCCCGCCGCCGACGATCACCACGTTGTGGTCGATCCCCTCGCGATCCGGCACCCAGTTTGCCGGGTCGGGGCCGGTCAGCCGCAGCGCCGCGCGGGCGCCGGCATCGGGGTCGGTCACGCCGCGAGCCGGCCCTTCAGCACCTGGCCGCCGGAGTTACCGGTCGCTTGGCCGTTCTCGATCGCGACCGTGCCGTTGACGATGGTCGCGGCGATGCCGTCGGCCTTCTGCACCAGCCGCCGCGCGCCGCCGGGGAGGTCGGTCTCGACCGTCGGGAGCTGCGGTTTCACCTGGTCTTCGTCGAACACCACGAGGTCGGCGGCGTAGCCGGTGCGGATCAACCCCCGATCCGGCAGCTCCCAGGCCGAGGCGTTGTCGAACGTCAGCATCCGCACCGCTTCTTCGAGGGTGAATTGCTGCTTGTTGCGCACCCAGTACGACAGCAGATGCGTCTGCAGCGATGAGCCCATCTCCTGGCAAACATGCGCGCCGGAATCGGAGAAGGTCGCCAGGGTGCGCGGATGCTTCAACAGGTTCAACACATCAGCGGGCTGCTCGTTGACGATCGGCTGGACGAACATGCGGTTGTCATTCTCGAGCGCGAGATCGAGGATCACTTCGACCGGGTGCTTGTTCTGGCGGCGCGACAGCTCGCCGACGCTGGGGTCGTCCCAGTCGACGCTCAGCATCGGGAAAAGGTTGTCGTAATTGGGCTTGCGCGGGTCGGTGGTGGCCGCGCCGCCGCCTTGCAAGGTGCGCTCGCGCGGCTTCATCGTCGCTTCCGCGGCGATGAGGCGAGCGCGCACTTCGGGGTCGCGCAGCCGCGCCTTCCGCTCAGCCAAAGGCAGCGCCCGAACCTCCTTCCATGCCGGCAGCACGTCGAACGGCAGATAGGATTTCAGCGAGAACACCGCGTTGATCGAGCGCGTCGTCGCCTGGCCATACATACGGCCGCCCAAGGCCACGGTCTCGTCCATAAACCGGGTCTGGAAATCCCATGGGTTGGGGTCGATGCCCTGCTTGGTCGCGAGCATGCCGAACATGATCGGGCGGCCGGTGTCGATGGCGATCTTGCGCAGCTGTTCGAGGCAGGCCTTCTGCGCCTCGCCGCCCGAGATGTCGGGGCCGATCTGGAAGATGCCGGCATCGAGCTTGCCCATCGCGCCGACCAACCGCTCGATCTCGCTCCATTCGGCGATGCGGCTGGCGACCGGCGTGTCGTCGGGGGTCACATGCGTCGTCGCCCGCGAGGTCGAGAAGCCGAGCGCGCCGGCCTTCAGCGCCTCGGCGACCGCATGCTCCATCGCGCGCAGATCGTCCTCGCTCGCCTTCTCTTCCAGCCCGCGCTTGCCCATCGCGTACATGCGCAGCGCCGAATGCCCGATATACATGCCGTAATTGAGGCCCTTGGGCAGGCGCTCCACATTGGCGAGGTATTCGGGGAAGGTCTCCCAGGTCCAGTCGATCCCCTCCATCATCGCCTCGGTCGGGATGTCCTCGACCGCGGTCAGGCAGCGGGCGAACCATTCGCGGTCCTGCGGCTTGCACGGCGCCAGCGCGAACCCGCAATTGCCCATGACGACGCTGGTCACGCCGTGCCAGCACGAGCAGCTGCCGAGCGGGTCCCACGCAACCTGCGCGTCCATGTGGGTGTGGCCGTCGATAAAGCCGGGGCTGACGATCATCCCTTCGGCGTCGATGACCCGCTCCGCTGGCTGGCGGATGCGGCCGATCTCGACGATCCGCCCACCCTTGACCCCGACATCGGCGCGGTAGCGCGGCAGCCCCGAGCCGTCGATCACCGTGGCGTTCTTGATCAGCAGGTCGAGCGCCATCGCCGCGTCTCCTTCAGTTGCCGGCGTCCAGGATCGGGGCAGCGCTCCGCGACTGTCAACCGACGCAGGCGCAATACGGGGCCCTTCTGGGCGCTTAGTGGAATCTTAGGCGTGATTGGGTATCAGCGTCTCGGGCATCGGTAAGGCGCGCAATGAGCATTTCCCTGCAGCATCCAGGCACCGGCCGGGTGAAGATTTTGCCGGAGGGCTGGAGTTGGTCCTGCTTTTTTGGCGCGACCTTTCTCGGGCTACCCCTATTCAGGCGAGGGCTCATCGTTTGGGGATCGGCGATGCTGGTGTTCGATGTCAGCGCGTTTGTCGTCGGGTGGATCGCGACCGACAGCGCCGAAAGCCTCGACACTTGGATGACGGTGATCGGTATCGCGGCGAGCCTGTTCTTCGGGATGAAGGCCAACGCCATGGCTGCTCGCCATGCCATCGCCAGCGGCTGGGAATCTGTCGATAAGCATCGCAAATGGTTCGACTGACGGGCTTGCCCTGATGGCGGTTGTGCGTCGCACCTGGCGGGCGGCATCATGGAAGCCGCACGGCGCCGGGGAGGGGACATGGCCGACTACAAGTTCTGCAAGGTCGAGGACGAGGGCCGCATCCGCATCGTCACGATCAACCGGCCGGAGGTGCTGAACGCGCTGCACAGCGAGGCGCATTGGGAATTCGATCGTGTCTGGAACGAGTTCGCCGCCGACCCCGAGCTGTGGGTCGGGATCATCACCGGCGCCGACGAGCGCGCCTTCTCGGCCGGCAACGATTTGAAGGTTCAAGCCGCCGGGCGGCGCGGCCCACGTCCGGCGACCGGGTTCGCCGGGCTGTCGCATCGCTTCGACCTCGACAAACCGCTAATCGCCGCGGTCAACGGTGTGGCGATGGGTGGCGGGTTTGAGACCGCGCTCGCCTGCGACATCGTCGTCGCCGCCGAGAACGCGGTCTTCGCGCTGCCCGAACCGCGGGTCGGCCTCATCGCCGGCAGCGGCGTCCACCGCCTGCCGCGGATGATCGGGCAAAAGAACGCGCTTGGCATGATCCTCACCGGCCGCCGCGTCTCGGCGGCGGAGGGCAAGGAACTGGGTTTCGTCAACGAGGTGGTGCCCGTGGGCCAGGCGCTGGAGGCCGCCAAGCGCTGGGCCGGGCTCATCCTCGAATGCTCGCCGATGGCGATCCGCGCGTCGAAGCAGTCGGTCTACCGCGGCCTCGATGAGCCGACCCTGCAACAGGCGATGACCACGATTTACCCCGCGGTGCAGGCCAATCTCGACAGCCAGGATTATATCGAAGGCCCCAAGGCCTTCGCCGAGCGCCGCAAACCGAATTGGCAGAACCGGTGAAGTAGAGCGCGAATATCTGCCATGGCTAAAAACCGGGCAGGGTCGTTGTCGTTTCCGTGTTAGTGCCTGAGATCATATCAGCCGCACCGGCGCGCGAAGGTGAGTGCGCCGAGGGAAGGAAATGACCACCGAGGTATCGACCCAGCCCACCATCGAGCGCCGGATCGCCGAAGGCACCGCCTTCTCGATTATCCTCGCGCTCAGCTTCTCGCACATGCTCAACGACATGATGCAGTCGCTGGTGCCGGCGCTCTACCCGATGATCAAAGACGGCTACAGCCTCAGCTTCGTGCAGATCGGCATGATCACCCTGACCATGCAGGTCATCTCCTCGATGATGCAGCCGCTCGTCGGCTTGGCCGCCGACCACAAGCCGCAGCCTTATTCGCTCGCGGTGGGGATGTGCTCGACCTTCGCCGGGCTTTTGCTGCTGGCCGGCGCCACCCACTATCTGACCGTATTGCTCGCGGTAGCGTTGATGGGCGCCGGCTCGGCGGTGTTCCACCCGGAGGCGTCGCGGGTCGCGCGGTTGGCGTCGGGCGGCGCTACGCGGCACGGCCTGGCGCAGTCGTTGTTTCAGGTCGGCGGCAATATCGGTTCGGCGACGGGGCCGATCCTCGCCGCCTTTATCGTCATCCCGCGCGGTCAGGGCAGCGTCGGCTGGTTTTCCAGCGCGGCGCTCCTGGCGATGGCCGTGCTGGTCCTGGTCGGCAACTGGTACCGGCGCGAGCACCCACCGTCGCGGCGCGCTCGATACACTTCGGCCGTGCCGCTCAACCTGTCGCGCCGGCAGGTGTTCTGGTCGCTGGCGATCCTGTTGTCGCTGGTGTTCTCGAAGGCGTTCTACCAGGCGAGCCTCGGCACCTATTACACCTTCTACCTGATCAGCAAATTCCACCTGACCCTGGCCAGCGCGCAGATCTACCTTTTCGTCTTCTTGGCGTCGGTGGCGGTGGGCACCTTGGTCGGTGGGCCGATCGGCGACCGCATCGGACGGAAAGCAGTGATCTGGGGCTCGATCCTCGGCGCCATCCCGTTCGCGCTGATGCTGCCCTTCGCCGATCTCTTTTGGACCAGCATCCTGACGGTCGCGGTCGGCGCGACGATGGCCTCGGCTTCGTCGGCGATCATCGTCTACGCGCTCGACCTGGTGCCGGGGAAGATCGGCACGATGGCCGGCCTCTTTTTCGGGCTCAGCTTCGGCATGGCCGGGGTCGGCGCGGCGGCTCTCGGCAGCCTCGCCGACGCCACCAGCATCGACACGGTCTACCGCGTCTGCGCCTACCTGCCGTTCATCGGGCTCCTCACCGTGTTCCTCCCCGATCTCCGCCGCGCCGCGCGCCTCGCGACCGCATAACTCCCTTCTCGCTGCCGCGGCCTGGGCTTACCATGCGAGAACAAGGCCGCACGGAGGCTTAGCATGTTTGCGCGCAATGCCTGGTACATCGCCGCGTGGGGTGACGAACTCGGCGACAAGCCGCTCGCTCGCCGCATCTGCAACGACCCGATCGTGCTGTTTCGCGACAAAGACGGCCGCTCCGCGGCGCTGGCCGATCGCTGCTGCCACCGCTCCGCGCCCTTGAGCCTCGGCACCATCGTCGAGCAGGGCATCCAGTGCGGCTATCACGGGCTCATCATCGACGCCGATGGCAAATGCGTGAAGGTGCCGGGGCAGCGCCTCATCCCCGGCGAGGCGACGGTGAAGAGCTACCCGCTCGTCGAGAAGAACCAGTTCCTTTGGGTATGGATGGGCGATCCGGCGCTGGCCGACCCCGCGACGATCGCCGATTTCCCCTATCATGACGACCACGCGAAGTGGCCGAACAAGCATGCCTGCTACCCGATCAAAGGCAATTACATGCTGATGGTCGATAACCTCATGGATTTGACCCATCTCGGTTATCTCCACGCCAAGACGGTCGGCGGCAACCCATCGGCCCATGTCGATGCCGAGATGAAGACCACCCGAACGCCCACCGGAGTCAAGTTCACCCGCTGGATGAAGAATTCGGTTCCGCCGCCAAGCTATGTCCGGGCCGCGGGGTTTACCGGAAGGGTCGACCGCTTGCAGGAATTTGAGTTCGTCGCGCCGTCGAGCATCCTGCAATGGACCGGCGCCACCGATGCCGGCTCCGGCGTCGAGCCCGGCGATTTCGCCTTCAAATTCCGCCTGTTCCACGGCCTCACGCCCGAGACCGAGACGAGCTGCTTCTATTTCTGGTCGGCGGCGAACGGCTATCGCCAGAACGAGCCCGAGGCCACCGAGCAGCTTTACCGAGAGATCGCGCCGACCTTTCTCGAAGACCAAGAAATGGTCGAGGCGCAGCAGGCTCGGCTCACCGAGTTCGGCGAAAGCGGGCTCGTCGACATCGCCTCGGATGCGACGCGGATGACGATGCGACGGCACGTCGACCGGATGATCGCCGCCGAGCAGCAGCAACAAGCGGCGGAATAGCCCTTCGAGACGGCGCTTCGCGCCTCCTCAGGGTGAGGATGTTCTTGATGCCATGAGAAAAGTCCCCTCATCCTGAGGTGCCTCGCGCAGCGAGGCCTCGAAGGACGCAGGGCCTCCACGCAGTTCAGATTGAGGAGTTATTTATGGCCAACACACTGATCTCCTGCGACGACCACATGGATCTGGGCCAATTGCCGGCCGATCTGTGGCAGACGCGCCTGCCTGCCGAATTCCGCGACCGCGCCCCGTACATCGACGAGCGCGACGGGCAGGCCGTGTGGATTTGCGACGGCAAGGTGTGGGGACGCTGGAACGGCAAGCCGCCTGCCGACCCCAACCAGCGGCCGGTGAAGCCGCTCTACGATTCGTTCGACCGCGCCGGCATCTACGACCACAGCGCGCGTCGCCCGGCGGTCGCCGAATTGCGCCTCGCCGACATGGACCGCGACGGCGTCCGGTCGCAGGTGATCTTCGGTCCTATCTTTCAGATATCAACAAACGATCAGGCGCTGCGCGTCGCCTGCTACCGCGTCTACAACGACTGGCTCTTGGAGTTCTGCCAGGCCGCGCCCGAGCGGCTGATCGGCGTGCCGATGCTGCCCGAGACGCCGCAGGCCGCGACCGATGAATTGCGCCGCCTCGCCAACAAAGGCGGCGTCAAGCAGGTCACGCTGATGATCGCCAACATCGATCCCAAGCTCGACGACCCGGCATGGGAGAGCCTGTGGAATGCGCTGGAAGAGACCGGGATCATCCTCTCCTGGCACATCACCGTCTTCGTCGGGAAGCCGGGCGACCGCGCTGCCGGCAAGGCGGCAAGCGTGTTCGAGAACACCAAGTTCTTCCTGGGCAATTTCCTGGAGCCGTTCGTCGACCTGTTCGCCTGGGGCATCCTCGAGCGCCACCCGAAGATCAAGATGGTGATGGCCGAGGCCGGCACCGGCTGGCTGCCCTGGCTGGTCCAGGAGCTCGACTACCGCCACTGGCGGCTGTGGGAAGCCAAGGAGTTCTGGGCCGACAAGGGCGGCAGTGCGCTCGAAACCAAGCCGTCGGAGCTGTTCAAACGCCAGATTTATGCGACCTTCCAGGAGGATTACGCGGCGATGGCGCTGATCCCGTTCTTCGGCGACGGGCATTTGCTGTGGGCGTCGGACTATCCGCACCCTGACGGCGTCTGGCCGCACTCTAAGGACGCGATCGCACGGCAGATGGCCGCTCTCAGCCCGGAGATGCGCCAAAAGCTGACCCATGACAACGCCGCTAAGCTCTACGGGCTGGCGTAGGGTTTTCAACACCCCGGCGAAGGCCGGGGCCCACTTTTCAGCCGCTCGAAAGGCGGATCGGTGGGTCCCGGCCTTAACCGGGATGAGAAAAAAGCACTGGGAGGAACCTCGATGAAAACCAGCACCGACCGCATCCTCACCACCCATGTTGGCAGCTTGCCGCGCCCGGCTGCGCTGCGCGAGCTCTTGGTCAAGAAGGATCAGGGCCAGCCCTACGACAAGGCTGAGCTGGCCCGGCAGACCAAGCAGGCGGTGTACAGCATCGTCCGGCGTCAGGCCGAGGCCGGGGTCGATATCGTCGATGACGGCGAGATGTCGAAGCCGGGCTACTCGACCTATGTCGCCGACCGCTTGTCGGGTTTTGCGGGGCATGAACCAGCGAAGCAGCGGCTCGATACCGGGCCGCACCCGAATTTCTCGGCGGCGATCGGGCGGATGACCGGCGAGAATGTCCCGCGCCGCGCGGTCTGCGTCGGCCCGATCGCGGTGCAGGACCGCCAGCCGCTCGCCGACGACATCGCCAACCTCAAGGAAGCGGTCGCCGGGGTGAATGTGACGGACGTCTTCATGACCGCGGCCTCGCCCGGCCTCGTGCCGGTGTTCCAGACCAATTCCTATTACCCCTCGCACGAGGCCTATGTCGAAGCCATCGCCGCGGCGATGCAGGAGGAGTACGAGGCGATCGTCGGCGCCGGGTTCGTACTGCAGCTCGATTGTCCCGACCTGGCGATGGCGCACCACACCAGCTTCCAGGAACTGAGCGAGGCGGACTTCCTCAAGCGCGCCGCCTTCCATGTCGAGGTGCTCAACCACGCGCTGCGCAACGTGCCGGCCGGGATGAGCCGCATCCACATCTGCTGGGGCAATTACGAAGGCCCGCACGACCACGATATCGATTTCCGCAAGGTCGCGCCGATCCTGGTTAAGGCCAAACCTCAGGCGCTCGTCGTCGAGGCCGCCAACCCGCGCCACGCGCACGAGTGGGCGGTGTGGAAGGACGAGATCAAGCTGCCCGACGACAAAATCCTCATCCCCGGCGTGCTCGATACCTCGACCAACTATGTTGAGCACCCGGAGCTCGTCGCCGAGCGGATCTGCCGCTTCGCCGACATCGTCGGGCGCGAGCGGGTGATCGCCGGCAGCGATTGCGGCTTCGGCACCTTCGCCGGCTACGGCAAGCTCGACCCCGACATCTCGTTCAAGAAATTGCGGGCGATGGCCGAGGGCGCGGCGATCGCCTCAAAGCGGCTGTGGAACCGCCATTGAGCTTGCCCGAGGCTTTTCCGGCCCCGTTCGACCGCTACCGCGGCGAGGTCCTGCCCGAGTGGATCGACATCAACGGGCATATGAACCTCGCCTATTACACGGTGCTGTTCGACTACGCGACCGACATGCTCTTCGACGTGCTCGATCTCGGGCTTGCCTATCGGCGGCGCACCGACCTCGGCACCTTCGTTACCGAGACGCATAACCGCTACGAGCGTGAGCTCTTGGTCGGCGACAAGGTGCGAGTGACGATCCAGATCCTCTTTGCCGACGACAAGCGGTTGCACCTCGCGCACGAGATGTTCCGGCTCGACAACGGCGAGCGCGCCGCGACGCAGGAGCTCTTGTTCCTGCACGTCGATCTCAACAAGCGCCGGGTGACGCCTTTCTCGCCGGAACTTCACACCCGCGTGCACGCGGCAGCCGCCGCCCACGCCCATTTGCCGCGCCCGGACTGGGTCGGACGCCATGTCGGAGCGAAGCGTTAGCGGCGCAACACGCAACTTAAGTCAAGTTGAGTCGCATCCACGTTTCCGCCAGTCGAAAAAATCTGCATTATGGTGATTACGGGGTGTATGGCCCCGGGTCTGGGATTGGGAATTGCGTCGTGGAAAACGGGAGAGGGCATCGCGACCGCGGTCGGCGGCGCGAATTTGACGAGGGTGAGTTTGGCGGCGGCGGTGGCGGCGGGGGTTATGGTGCACCGGCGCCGCGGTTTAGTTCGGGGCCGCGGTTTGAGGAGCAGCCGTCGGGTCCTCCGGTGACGGCGGTGGTGAAGTGGTTCAGGGCCGATCGCGGGTTTGGCTTTGTCGAGCTGGCGGACGGGTCGGGCGACGCGTTTTTGCACGCGAGCGTGTTGGGCCGGATCGGGGTTCAGGCGGTTGAGACCGGCGAGACCCTGGAGGTGCGGGTGGCGCCCGGACAGCGCGGCCCGCAGGTGACCGAGGTGATCAGCGTCGACAGCTCGACGGCGGCGCCGGCGCGGCCGCCGCGCTCGGGCCCGCGCCCGGGTGGTGGCGGCGGCTACGACCAGACGCCGCTGGCGGCGTCGTCGCAGGAGGCTGGCACGGTCAAGTGGTACAACGCGACCAAGGGGTTTGGCTTTATCGTGCGCGACGGCGGCGGCAAGGACGTGTTCATCCACGCTTCCGCCTTGCAGCGGGCGGGCCTCACCAACCTCGCCGAGGGTCAGCGGGTGGTGGTCGACATCGCCGAGGGCCGCAAGGGACCGGAAGCCGTCGGCATCACTCTCGAATAGCGAGTAGCCCTAAAACAAAACGAGCGCAGCCGCTGGGCTGCGCTCGTTTGCGTTCGTGCGCCGCTACCGGCGCGCCATCCGCTTAGCGCGGCGTCGGCAGCGGTGTGGTCGCTGGCGGCGGCATCGGCGTTGATGCCGGCGGCGGCTCGGTAGTCGAAGCCGGCGGCGGGGCGGCGTGATGCACGACGTGATGAATCACGTGATGGTGGTGATGGTAAACATGATGCACGTAATGATGGTGCCGGTGGTAGACGTGATGCATCGGCGGCGGTGCGGGCGGCACGGTGTAGGGCGCCTCGGCGGGTGGCGGCGCCGGAGCCGGCACCATGGGGGCCGGCGCGGGCGGCGGCGGGCTGGAACACGCGCCTAGCAGCGCCATGCCACCGGCAATGAGACTTAGCCGAGCATAATTGACCACGAAGCTCTCCCTTGGCTGAACGGCGATTCTGACGGTGCACATAGCACTTCGGCCATCTCGACTGAAGCGGCTATGTGCAATGGCTGATACGTAACTATATGGTTGGTGAAACGCGCTCGTTTATGCGGCGTTCCGCCGCTGCTTCCTTATTTATTGCGCGAATCGGTCAGCATTTATTGCGCGAATCGGTCAGCGCTTGGCCAGCCGGTAGCTTGCTTGCGTCGTTGGCGGTTCGTCGCAGGCAGCGATCCCGCGCTCGATCAGATCGACGAGATGGGCGAGCACCGAGCGGCCAGCGGCGCGCTTCAGGTTGGGGTTGAGCCCGATATAGAGGCGCTCGACCATCGTATCGATACTCCCGACGCCGGCGCGCAGGCAGTCGATGACGCCCTCTTCGCGCTCACGGCGATGGGCGATAAAGGCGCGCACATGCTCATGCGGCTCGGTGATCGCGGGTCCGTGTGTCGGCCAATAGACCGCGTCGCGGCGATGCAGCAGCTTATCGAGCGAGGCCATATAGGCGGCCATATTGCCGTCGGGCGGAGCGATGACGCTGGTCGACCAACCCATCACGTGGTCGCCGCTGAACAATATGCCCTGGTCGGGCAACGCGAAGCAGAGATGGTTCGAGGTGTGGCCGGGAGTATGCACCGCCTCGAAACGCCAGCCGGCGCCGACAATCTCACCGCCATCGGGCACGACGATGTCGGGCGTGAAATCCCAGTCGCCGCCTTCCTCGACCCCGGGTTCGCCGCGCTTGCCGCCGGCGTGCAGGCCAAACCCGTAGGTCGGCGCGCCGGTCGCCTCCTTGACCGCGGCCGCCGCGGGCGAATGGTCGCGATGGGTATGCGTGACGAGGATATGGGTCACCTCCTCGCCGGCGAGGTCCATCAGTAGCGCTTCGATATGCTCGGGCAGATCGGGGCCGGGGTCGATCACCGCGACCTTGCCCTCGCCGACGACATAGGTGCCGGTGCCGCGAAAGGTGAACGGACCGGGGTTGCGCGCGACGATGCGCCTAATGCCGGACGCGACCGGCTCCAGCCGGCCATACTCGAACTCGAAGTCGCGGCGGAAGGGGATTTCGACGGCCATCGGATTGATCCTTTATAATCGCGGCTGATCGTAGGAGGCGGCCCGATGAAACTCAAATTCGACGTCGATTGCACCCCCGAGGAGCTGCGCGGCTTTTTCGGCTTGCCCGAGGTGAAGCCGATGCAGGACCGCCTCATGGCCGAGCTCGAGGAAAAGATGCGCGCCAACCTTAAGGCGCTCGACCCCGAGACGATGCTGAAGACCTGGCTACCGGCGGGCCTCAAGGGGTTCGAGCAGTTGCAGGAAATGTTCTTCAGCCAGATGGGGCGCGGGGCCGGCAAGAAATAGCCCAAGGGGACCATGATGGCGTTCGCACTGAGGACACGACGCCTTTTGCTGCGCGAATGGCGCGACGACGATGCGGCTCCGTTTGCCGCGATGTCGGCCGATCCAAAGGTGATGAAGTTTCTTGCGCCGTTTGCCGACCGGGCAGCGATTGACGCGTACATCGCGACGGCGCGCGATCATCTGCAAGTCTATGGTTTCGGGAAGTTCGCCGTCGAGCTGCCGGGCGAGACCTCGTTCATCGGCATGATCGGGCTCGATCACGTTCGCGTCGCGGTGCCGTTCGCGCCGGCAATCGAGGCGGTATGGCGCCTCGCGCCAGCCTATTGGGGTCGCGGCTACGCGCTTGAAGCGGCGCGCGCTGCGATCGAAGACGGGTTCTACCGGCTCGGCCTTCCCGAGATCGTCGCCTACACGACCGACGACAACCGGCGCTCCCGCCAGGTCATGGAGCGACTTGGCATGAGCTACGATGCGAGCGAGGATTTCGACTTCCTCCACCCTCGTTCGCCGCGGGATCATCCGCCGCGCCAGTGCGTGCTCTACCGGCTGCGGCAGCCCGCGCCATGATCCTGCTCGTCCGCCACGGCGAGATCGAATGGAACCTGGCGCGGCGCATTCAGGGCTGGGGCGACTCGCCGTTGACCCGGCGCGGCGTCGCCCAGGCCGAAGCGATCGGCCGCAAATTGCGCGAGCTCTCCGAATCGGACGGCCTGCCGATCGTCGCGAGCCCGCTTGGCCGTGCGCGACGCACCGCCGAGTTGATACAGGCCGCGCGCGCCGACCTCGCGCCGATCCGCTTCGACGAGCGGCTCAAGGAAATCTCGGTCGGCGCGTGGGACGGGCTCGACCGTGGCGAGATCGAAGCGCTGGCGCCTGGCATCTTCGACGGCGATGGTCGCCACGAATGGTATTTCCGCACCCCCGACGGCGAGACCTACGACAAATTCGCGGGCCGGATCGCCGCCTGGCTCGCCGACGCCGGCGACGGCGCGATGATCGCCGTCGCGCACGGCATCGTGACGCGCGTGCTGCGCGGCCTCTATGCCGGGCTGCCGCGCGAGGTCGCATTGAGCCTGCCGGTGCCGCAAGATGTCATCTGGCGTCTCGCCGACGGGCGGATCGAGGAGATCGGGGTCTAGATCGCCGCGCGGCGAAGTGGTGGCTCGGCCTCGCCAGTTCCTCGCGCGCGGCGACCAGCGCCAGCTCGTAGCGGCCGAGCCCGACCGTTGTCTCGATCACCGCGAACATCGATGCCGCAGTGTGGGCGAGTGCGTCGGCGAGGCTCGCCCCGTTGAGCAGATTGCCGAGGAACAGCGCGGCGGTGACGTCGCCGCAGCCGTTGAGCGTCGCCGGCAGATGCGGGGTCTCGACGACCCAGGCGCCATCCGGGCCACTGGCCAGCATCGTCAGCTGGCCGGGCGCGATGTCGAGGCTGGTGACCAGCACGATCTTCGGCCCCCGGTCGCGCAGTGCGGCGGCGGCTTCGCCGGCATCGTCAAGACTGGCGATGGTCCGGCCGGTGAGGAATTCGAGCTCGAAGCGGTTGGGGGTGACGATGTCGGCCGCTGCCAAGGCCGCGTCGCGGAAGAATTCGGCGACCCCATCCCGCACATAGGAGCCGGTGTCGATGTCGCCGATCACCGGGTCGCAGCAGAAGCGAGCCCGCGGGTTTGCATCCCTGACCCGGCCGACGATGTCGAGCAGCACCGCGCCGGTCTCGGCCGTGCCAATATAACCCGACAGCACCGCGTCGATATCCGGCAGCACGCCAAGATCGGCGATGCCCTCGAACAGGCTCGCCACCGCCTCGGCGGCAATGACCTCGCCGCGCCACCGGCCATGCCCGGTGTGGTTCGAGAACGCGACCGTGTCGAGCGCCCAGGCTTCGATGCCGAGACATTGCAGCGGAAACACCGCCGCCGCGTTGCCGACATGACCGTAGGCGACACGCGACTGGACGGAAAGGACCGCGGTCATCAGGGTTGCGCCTTATTCGTCACCCCCGCGTACGCGGGGGCCCAGAGGCGAGCGGTTGAAAGGACGTCCTGGATTCCTGCTTTCGCGGGAAAGACGAAAAGAGAAAGCCGCGCCCAAACGGATGGCCCGGCTAATCATGCGCGTCGAGATGATCGAAGACCCGCTTCAGGCTGAGGAAGATCACTGCTCCGCTGGCGATGAAGAGGGCGACGCCCGCGTTCTGCAGGCTGCCGCTCGCGCCGGCGCCCATGAACAGTCCGGCGAGCGCGATCACCACGAACAGCGGGATCACCACCAAGAGGCCTCGCGGCGTTTCGACGAACAGGAACGCCATCCAGCCGGTGGCGCCGCCGTCAAACCACAGCTTCAAGCGCATGAAGGCGAGGGCGATGGCGGCGAAGGTCAGCAGGAGCCCAGCCGCGTCGTCGCCAGGAGCGCCGCTTCCGGCAATGGCTAGCCCGAGGATCGCCGCCGCTCCCAGGATGACGAATTGCGCCCAGAACCCGATCCAGGCCCAATAGTCTCGGCCCCAATGCTGGGGTGACGTCTCGGAATCGTCCATGCTTCCGGCCTCTTTATTTTGCCGCCACTGGATTATATCGGAACGCGACATGCACCCGGCAATTCCGTGAGCGCTTGATGCTAGATCCGATCCGCCCCCGCCGCAGCCTGCTGTTCATGCCGGGCGCCAATACGCGCGCGCTCGAGAAATCGCGCGAGCTTAACGCCGATGGGCTGATCTTCGATCTTGAAGACGCGGTGGCGCCGGATGCCAAGGAGGTGGCTCGGGCCAATGTCGCTGCAGCCGTAGGGCAGGGTGGCTACGGCCGGCGCGAGCTGGTGCTGCGGGTCAATGCGCTCGACACCGAATGGGGCGAGGCCGATCTGGCGACGGCCGGATCATTGCCGCTCGACGCGGTGCTGCTGCCCAAGGTCGACAGCGCCGAGCGCGTGCGCGAAACCGTGGCGCGGCTCGACGGAGCGCCCAACCTGGCGATCTGGTGCATGATCGAGACGCCGCGTGGCGTGCTCGCCGCCGCCGAAATCGCCGCCGCGCCGCGCGTCGCTGTGCTGGTGGTGGGCACTTCCGACCTCACCAAAGATCTGCGGGCCCGCGAGACGCCGGACCGGTTGCCGCTGTTGACGTCGCTGCAGCTGGTGCTGCTGGCGGCGCGCGCCTACGGCCGTGCCGCGCTCGACGGGGTGCACCTCGATCTCGCCGACGACGCTGGGTTTGCCGCCGTTTGCGCGCAGGGCCGCGCGCTCGGCTTCGACGGTAAGACGCTGATCCACCCGAAGCAGATCGCGCCCGCCAATGTGGCATTCGCGCCGGCGCCCGAAGAGATGGCGCAAGCCCGCACCATCATCGCCGCGCACCAGGCGGCGCTAGCCGGCGGCAAGGGCATCGCAATCGTGGACGGCCGGCTCATCGAGAATCTGCATGTCGAGGCGGCGCGCCGCACGGTCGCGCTCGCCGATGCGATTGCCGAGCTTGGGCGCTCCTAGTAGTGCAGGACCTTCGCCAGAACCTCCGCCGCGACCCGGTGGCCAAGCGGGCTCCAATGCCCATCGCACGACAAGAAGAGTTTCTCTGTGTTCGGTTCGATCGCCTGCATCGGCGCCAGCAGATCGACGATGTCGATGCCGTTCTCGGCGCCGAACCGCTTCATGATGTTGCCGAGTCGGTTCCAGCCTTCCGCCGCGACGCGGGCGAAATCGCCAGATCGCGGGATGATGGCGATGGTGACGTTGCGCTCCCCGGCTAATCTCTTGATCTGCGTGAACGACCACAGCACCGCCTTTAGCTGGGCGTCGGTGAAGTCGAAATAGCCGCTGTAATGTGCCGACCGCGAATGGGAGAAGCTGGCGTCGCGATACGCCGTCACGATCCATGAATTCTCGACGATCGTGTCGCCGATCGTGGCGAGAAGGCCGGGCGGCGCGACGTGCGCGGCGGTGTCCTTCGGGTTTGGCACCGGATAATACGGCACATAGCCGTCCCCCGCGGCTTGGTAATATGGGCGGTAGCGGCGACCAAAATCGAGTCGGTTGCGGCGCCACCACTCCAGATCGTTATCGGTAAAGTCATTATCCGGCAGGAACAGAATCAGGACCTGGTCGTGCGAGAAGCGTGAGGCGAGCTTGTCGTAAATGATCTGATATTGCAGCGGCCCAAGATCGTACTGGGCCCCGAAATTGAGGAATTCACGCTTCAGCCTCTGTTCCAGAAGGTCGCTGACCCGTTCGGCTGCCTCGACGCCGAACCCCTCGGCAAGCGAGTCGCCGAGCACGATCGTGCGATGCGGATTACCGTCGAGGTCGCGCTCGTGGTCGCGCGCGCCGTAGGAGTTGGACTGCAGCGAGACCGAAAAGCACGCTTTCTGCTGGTGGGAAGTGGCGTTGGGGTGGTGCCAGGCACCCCATGGCTCGTCCTCCGTCAGCCATGGCGCCGTCATGTTGAGCGGTCCTTGAGCGTACTGGGGGCGCCAGCCGCTGCGGGAGACCAAGTCCTCCCACAGAAAGCAGGCGAATTCGCAGGACGCGACCACCAGTACGACGACGAGGAGAGCCGACGCCAGCCGCCTCAATCCGATCCCCCTCGTCGTCAGGAAGCAGGCCCCTCACCCCCCGTGAGGGGCCTGGCGCCTCAGCCGCAGGCGACGCAGTAGGCGTCGCGCACGCCTTCGGGAAGCCGGCTTTCGTGCCAGCTCTTGCCGCCATCTTGGGTGCCGAACACTTGACCGGCGCGCGACACCGCGTAGACCTGGTTCGCGTCGCGCGGGTGGATGGTCACACCCATCATCGTTGCGTCGGCCTTGATGTCGTGGTCGAAGCGCTTCCAGGTCTTGCCGACATCCTCGCTCTTGTAAACCGAGCCGTCGGTTGAGCGCGCCGCCGGGCTCAGCGCCGCGTACATGATTTTCGGGTCGTGCGGCGAGGTGCGGATGTCGCGCCCGTAGGTCAGCGGCGAGAAGCGGCCGATCTCCATGTCCTCCCAGGTGTTGCCGCGGTCGGCGCTCTTGAAGAGCCCCATGCGGTTGGCGAGGAACACGGTACCCGGCGCCGCCGCGCTGCACGCGAGCGCGTGGCCGTCGAGCATGCCTTCGATCTCGGTCTGGCTGCCGATGCGGCTGCGGTATTTCGGCTGCTCGCAGAAGCGGATGAGGTCGGCGGTGCAGTCCTCCCAGCTTTCGCCGGCGTTGCGGCTGCGCATGGCGCCATTGGCCTCGATCGTCGCAAACACATCGTCCGGGGAGTTCGGGTCGACATCGAGGCGCATCACCCGGCAGGCGAACGCCATGATGACGCGGTCGGGAAGGTGTGGGTCGGCGAGCTTCTTCCAGTGGTCGCCGCCATCGTCGCTGCGATAGACCGCGGTCGGGGTCGCGCCGGCGTAGAGCCGCTTGGGATCCTTGGGATGGATCAGCACCGACCAAATGTCGGGGTCGCCGCCCGGCACGCTCAGCTTCTCGAACTTGCCGCCACGATTGCTGCTGCGATAGATGCCCTTGGTGCTGCCGACATAGATCGTGTCGTGATCGGTCGGATGCACCGTGATCGCGTGCACCTCAGCGTCTGCGGCGAGGCCACTCTTCAGGTGCTCCCAGCCCTTGTCGCCCGGCGCCTGGCGAAACACGCCGCCGAGCGTTCCCGAATGTTCCATTCCCACCGTGGCCGCCACGCCGGCATACACATGCGTTTGACCCGCCATCGCTTCCTCCTCGGTCTAAATCTGTACGGCAATCATAGCGTGCCGGCAGAGACGCGCCATTGGGTTTGTCACAAAAACTCGTGGGCGTTTCCGCCAATCCGTTATTCTGCGAACAGCACAACGGAGGCATTGATGGCTGCACAAAAGCGTCGGGTCGGGAAGAACGGGCCGGAGGTCACCGCGATCGGTCTCGGCTGCATGTCGCTGTCGGGGGTCTACGGGCCGAGCGACGACGCGGCAGGCGTGGCTTTCGTCCAGCAGGCGATCGATCTCGGCGTCGGTTTTCTCGACAGCTCCGACATGTATGGCTGGGGCCAAAACGAGGAGCTGCTCGGCCGCGCGCTCAAAGGCCGGCGCGACAAGGTGGTGCTGGCCTCCAAATTCGGTCAGACCCAGAACCCGGGCGGGCAGAATGGCGTCGATGGCCGGCCGGAATATGTGATGCAGGCCTGCGACGCCAGCCTCAAACGGCTGCAGACCGATTACATCGACGTCTATTTCCAGCACCGGGTCGATCCCACCGTGCCGGTCGAGGATACGGTCGGCGCGATGGCGCGGCTCGTCGAACAGGGCAAGGTGCGCCAGCTGGGCCTTTGCGAGGCCAAGCCTGAGCGCATCCAGGCGGCGCATAAAATCCACCCGATCGCCGCGGTGCAGAGCGAATATTCGCTGCTCTACCAGGAGGTCGGGATCGCGACGCGCGCCGTCACCCACGACCTCGGCATCTCGTTTATCGCCTACGCGCCGCTCGGGCGCAGCCTGCTCGCCGGCGTCGTCCCCGATTTCGGCAACCTGGCGCAGGGCGACACCCGCGGCCGCCACCCGCGTTTTTCGGGCGGGAATTTTGAGAAGAACCGGGTCTTTGTCGAAGGGCTGGAGGCGATTGCCGCGGACAAACGCTGCACGGTGGCGCAACTCTGTCTCGCCTGGCTTCTGGCGCAGGGCGAGGATGTGATCCCGATCCCCGGCACCAAGTCGCTCGACCGCCTCAAGGAGAACCTCGGGGCGATGGACATCGCGTTGAGCCCCCAAGAGCTCGACGCGATTGCGCAGGTGCTCCCGGTCGGCGCCGCCGCCGGCACCCGCTACCCAGAAGGCGGGATGAAAGGCGTGTTTATCTGACCCCGCTCGCCGCTATGGGGCCTCTATGGGGCCTACGCTCTCAAATCGACGATCTCGACCCAATTGGGCTGCGTCCCCATCGGATAGTGCCCGACTGGGCTGAGCGCCCCGGTCGCGCCGTCGATCGCATGGACGGTCATCGCGCCTGAATCCATGCCCACCGACAGCAGAAACTTGCCGCGCGGGTCGATGTTGAAGCCGCGCGGCGTCTTTTCGGTGTCGAACTTGCCGATTGGCGTCAGCGTACCCTTGTCCTGGTCGATCTTGAAGCCGTAGAGGCTGCTGGTCTTGCGCTCGGCGCCGTAGAGGAATTGGCCGTCCGGGGTCACATGGATATCGGATGCGGCCGGCTGCTCCTTGTAGTCGGCGGTATCGACGAACCCGACCTCGCTGAGCGTCCCGTCCGCCGCGATCGCGTAGGTGCCGATCGTCGCCGTGGTTTCGGTGATCAGATAGCCCCAGCGCCCGTTCGGGTGGATCGTAAAGTGGCGCGGTCCGGCGCCGGATTTTGTCGTGACCTTGCCCGGCCCGTTCGGCGTCACCGTGCCGGCCGCGAGATCGAGCTTCAGCTCCAAGACCTCATCGCCGCCGAGCACCGGCACGTAGAGGTTGTTGCTGGCGCCGACATAGACGCAATGCGCCTTGGGTTTGGTATCGAGGATCTGCGTCGCTTTGGCCTCGACGAGGCCTTGGGGATCGACCGGGTAGATCGCCAGCTTGGCCCCGGCATAGGACGCGCAAAGCAGGTATTTTCCCTCGTGGTCGGTGTTGAGATAGGCCATCTGGTCGACGAGCGGTGTCGTCGCCAGCAGCGTTAGCTTGCCGCTGGTCCGGTCGATCGCGAAAGTCGAGACCGGGTAGGGCTCGCCGCGCAGCTGCGCGTAGAGGAACTTCTTGTCCGGGCTCGTCGCCATCGGCAGGCTCGCCGGCGACGGCTTGTCGGTGCCGGGCACCGACACCTTCTCGATCAAGTCGAGCCCACCGGTCGCGCGGTTCATCGCCAGCACATAAACGTCCTTGCTGCCGGCATTGGAGACGTAGACGGTCGTTTCCGGGGTATCGGCCATCGCCTTGCGCGCTCCGAAGAGGGGAAGAGGGCTTGCGCCGAGCCCGGCGATGCCGCCAAGCCCGAGCTGCAGGGCGCGCCGCCGCGCCAGCCGCCTGCGTTCCATGCGTCTCCTCCCGCGTTGCTTTGCCGGGAGCGTAGGGGAGATCGGCCAGCCAGGACAAGCCGCCCGACCTCGTCGACAACCAACCGCATATCCGGGTTCGGCACAGCGGGTCGTCGTCGCTCACACCGTCATCGCCGGCAAGCCACTATTTTCTGTCGGCGCGCATTGCCTAACCTATCTCGGTCAGGCGAGCGCGTTATCGGAACCCGGTATCGGAAAGGTGAGCGCCTGCGTGTTTTTCATGCCGAAAGCCCCGGGCCCGCCGAGCAACCGTTCAACTTCTAGGGCAGCCATCCCGACGTGATATGGCGTGCTCATTGGCATATAATCGCAGTCCGGTTTGAGGCTTTGATTTAAATATTCATGCCAGGCGCCGTCGACCGTGCAGTACTTCTCTCCGATGAACTTTATCCAATGGGCCAGAGTCTTATACGACTGTTCGCCGCCGCTGATCCGCGCGAGCGTGACCAGTGCCTTGATGCATTCGGTCACCGGCCAAATACGCTTCCGATTGCTGACGACGTTGCCGCCTGTGTCGACCATATCGTAAATGCCGCCTGCGCCAGGGTCGACGCCCCAGCGATCAGCCCAGGCCATGATCGGGGTACAAGTCGCACGGTACGCTGGCAGGCCAGCGATGTCGGCGTACTCGTTCACTAGCCAGTACCATTCGTATAAATGTCCGGGCTGGATTAAGTTTCCCTCCTCGCCGGAAGGTTGACCGTTCTCGTCGAGGTGCTCGAGAACTTTGCTGCCATCGGGCGTTCGAAGTATCTCGGTGTAAATGGACATTATTTGTGTGCTGCATTTCAGGAATGAATCGTCTTGGGTGGCATTGTAAGAAGAAAGATACGCCTCAAGCAGGTGCATGTGAGGATTTTGTTCCAAATTCCTGCCAAGAATTGACCAATCCCGTGTCGTCGACGGCGCGAACCACCCTCCGGGCAAGCTGAAGTGACGAAAAACAAGTTCGTTGGTTTTGTAAAGCCAATCCAAGGCATCCTTATCTCCAAAAATCGCAAGGTAGTGAGCAAGACCAAATATTATAAAGGCGTGGCCATACAAATCTTTGGTTGCGTCGTGCGGAGTATTGTCGTCGTTGAGACTGAAATACCATCCACCGTTTGTTTTGTCCCAGAAATGGCTCACCAGTTCCGCGAACAGCCACCGGGCACGATCCTCATAGATCGGATCTCGCATTAGGCGATAAGCATGCGAGAAAAAGAACAATTGGCGACCCGCAACCATTCCTCGGCGGTAGCCAAGCGGGGTGGGAGTCAGATCGGCTTGCAAACGCTCGACACTCCGGTTGCGAGCCGCATCCCAACCAAGTGTCGCGCAAAATCGCGCCATATCCATGAACGTATAGGTAACGAACTCGCGTGCGCCGCGGCACTGATCCGGGGTGAAACCAACACTCACTGATTGACCCTCCGACATCCGATCCAACTCGACGCGGCAGGCCGCTTTCGCGGGAAAGACGAAATAATTTCTACCGCTGCAAGTCCCGGGCGGCTTTGGCGGCTGGGCGCAGCGCGCAGCGGCTGAGCCAATCGGCGGCCTTGGGGAACGGCGCGAAATCGATCCGCGCCGGCCGCGCCCAGGAAAGGATGCTGGCGACGTTGAGGTCGGCGACGGTGAAGCCGCTGCCGACCAGGTACCCGGTCTTGCTCACCGCGCCGTCGAGCACGCCAATCGGGTGCTGCAAATCCCTTTCGGCCTGATCGGCCGCGGCGGTGTCGCGCTTGTCCTCGGGGTAGATCGCGCGGTTGAACATCGCGGTCAGCACGTTGCGCTCGATCTCGGTCATCCCCCACAGACTCCACTGCCAGCACCGCGCCTCGTCCTCGAGGCTTTTCGGGTAGAGCGTGCCGAGCCCGTGTTTCTTGGCGAGATAGAGATTGATCGCCATCGACTCCCAGAGGACGAAGCCGTTGTCGTCGATCGCCGGGACGTGGCCGTTGGGGTTGATCTTGAGGTAGTCGGGCTGCCGGGTCGCGCCGGTGGCGAAATCGACCTGTACGTTCTCGTAGTCGAGCCCCAATTCCTTGGCCAGCCACAGCGCGCGAAACGCCCTTGAGCGCGGAACGCCATAGATTTTCAGCTTAGCCATCGTCTCCTCCCTCACCATTCCGCCGAGCCTCGCACGATGAGCTGAGGCCGGCAATAAGGGGCCTCTTGACAATCGGGATTGAGTTCCTATTTTGTGCTTATTATCCCTTTCACAAAGGTAACGCTAGATGTAGTATCGGCTGGACAGGCCGGCGCGGGCGGGTGCGCCTTGAGCGCCCCGCTTCCTCCTCTGACAGTCGAACTGCTTGATGCGGGAACGAACGCACTAGAAGAAATTCTATTGTGTTTAGATGATGGTTCTATAAGTCCTTCGCGAGCGGTTGCAATAATTTATGAAGCGATGGCGCAGTGTTCTTCTCGCGATAATCTATCAAATAATTCATGCAGATGATTGACTGATTAATATCCCTATCCGGTTAGCACAGGAACGCTATCCACCGAGTGAATCCCAGGCATCCTGGTAGGCTTTCCACTTTTGAGCAAAGCCGTAGTTGAGTCTCTCCCCAGCACCCCGTGTCGGTCTCAACCG
>Ga0209517_10000568_pt1 | contig 62660 bp, 55 predicted proteins | sample PeaSoiMetSII2010_FD_187695 | JGI IMG/M metagenome (GOLD analysis project Ga0209517, IMG submission 187695) | Peat soil microbial communities from Weissenstadt, Germany - SII-2010 (SPAdes) (version 2) | ecosystem: Environmental > Terrestrial > Soil > Wetlands > Peat | place: Germany... | reverse complement strand
TGGACGTGGTCCCGCTGGCGCGGCGCAAGGCCGAGCGGGCCAAGGCTGAGCAGCGCGCCAAAGATGCGCTGGCCGAAATTGACGCCATCGGAGTGCAGGTGAAGGACCTCGACATCGGCCTGCTCGATTTCCCCTGCGAAGTGGACGGACAGATCATTCTGCTCTGCTGGAACCTGGGGGAGAAATCCATCACCCACTGGCACAGCACCCAGGAAGGATTCGCCGGACGCAAGCCCATTGACGAGAGGATCGCGCGGGCGCGGAAGGCGAACTAGTTCTGAGCCATCAGCCATCAGCCATCAGCCGTCAATAAATCTCAGACCTCAGACTTCGGACCCCGGACTTCGGATACCCGTATTTTGGAAGCTGGCGGGATGGCCGCTTCCGGCCGGGATTGGGCCTTTTGCCTCTAACGCTTTTTCTGCTAATTGTTTACCCCGCTGAGAAACATACTCCAAAGTCCAGGGTTAACATGGGAGGAACGTAATTAGGCCAGGCGTGGGCTTTTGGGTCAAAATGGCGTTATAAGGCTAGAAGCCGTTGGGCCGGCCTGGGTGGCCAAAGGGAACTGCAATGAACATGAATCGCTCCATAACTCGCTGGCTGTTGCTCGTAATCGTTCTGATGTCGGTTTCTGCCGCGTCGTTTGGGCAAATCGCGATTGGCATCGGAGTCCGCATTGGACCTCCTGCGCTGCCCATCTACGCGCAGCCGATGTGCCCCGGCCCGGGTTACTACTGGACGCCGGGCTACTGGGGTTGGAACGACGAGGGCGGTTACTACTGGGTGCCCGGCACCTGGGTGGTGGCGCCGGTGGGCATGCTCTGGACGCCCGGGTATTGGGGCTGGGGCGGGGGATTCTATGCGTGGCACGGCGGATACTGGGGCCCGCACATCGGTTTCTATGGCGGCATTAACTACGGATTCGGCTACGGCGGCGTGGGCTTCGTGGGCGGCGAGTGGCGCGGCGGAGGGTTCTATTACAACCGCGCGGTCGCCAACGTGAGCGTCACCAACGTGACCAACGTTTACAACAAGACCGTCGTGGTCAATAACACCACGGTGAACAACGTCAGCTACAACGGCGGCACCGGAGGCGTGACGGCTCAGCCGACCGCCGCGGAACAGGCGGCCGAACACGAGCAGCACACGGCGCCGCTCGCGGCACAGACTCAGCACGAACAGCTGGCCTCGCAGAACAAGCAGAACTTTGCCAGCGTGAACAATGGCAAGCCGGCGATTGCCGCGACTTCCAAGGCTGGCGATTTCAGCAGCCGCTCGGCGATTCCTGCCCGGGCCGCCGGCGCCGAGTACCACGCCCCTGCGATGTCGCCCAAAGAGGCGCGGGTCTCCACGCCGGGGAACATGAATAACGCGAAAGGATCCACGAGCGGCTCGCCGCAGGAGAAGTCCAACAACGGCTTCCGGTCGTTTACCCCGCCGAACTCGAACAAAGCGCAGAACAATAACTCGCAGAACAATAATTGGCAGAACAAGGGCGCGCAGACGAATCCGATGTATAAAGACAACAAAAACAGCGGGACCAACCCGCTGTATGAGTCGAAGGACAAGGCGGCCAGCGCTCCGGCCTCGAATCCGCCGAAGTCGAATTATCATCCGGCTCCGCAGTCGCAGCACAAGTCGAGTCCGCCGCCTCCGCCTCCGCACCATTCGAATCCGCCCAAGGAAGAGCATCACAAGGGGCGGTAGAGGGGTCGAGGGCAGGGGTTAGGGGTCAGTGATCAGGGTTCGTTGGCCAGCGGCCGGTTGCGGCGCTGGCCTTTCTCTTGCCAGGTGCAAAGTGTCAAGGTTTCAAGGAATGCGACGTGACAACACGATCAGGACTAAGTACCTTGAAACCCTGAAACTTTGAAACCCTGAAACCGCTGGAGTTGAAATGTTCCTGCAAGCTGGCTGGGGGCCGGCGTTCTACCGGGGAAGCGGCCTGCGTGCGGGATTTTCCGGGAGTGATTGCAGTGGATACTGCAGGGGACGATTTCAGAGGATGATTAGCAGGAATGGTTCCTTTTCCCCGGTCACGTACTGGAGAGTGCGCTGGGAGAAATCATCTCTGCTACAATTTTCGTAGACGGACCTGTAGAACGAAGATTAAGAACCGAGCAGGCGCGCCCAAGGAGTCTCAAGAACTATGCCCTCGACGAAGTCCAAACTCCGCTTGATGTGCGCGTTTGCCGCGCTGGCTGCTTTGGCTCTGGCCGTGAGCTGCAGGGGATTTTTCCCGCCCGAACAGTTGTCCTCGATGACGATATCCCCGTCCAGTGCAAACGTGCCCCTTAACGGCACAACCCAACTCACGGCTTTTGGGACCAACAGCGACGGCAGCTCGGCGGGGAACATCACGGCCAAAGCGACGTGGACAAGCACCAGCGGTGCGGTCGCTGTTACCGGTCCGGGGACGCTGAGCGGCGTTCAGCTCAGCACGTCGCCGGCTACCATCATGGCTGAGTATCAAGGCATAAGCGCGACGGCCTCCGCCAATGTGTGCGTCGAAGGCGGAAGCGCCTTCGCGCTCGCCTTCACCCCCACAGAAGCTACCGTGGGCGCATCGGAGACCGTGGAGGCGACCGCGACCGTGGGGAGCATGACCGGCGTAGACATCACTTCCGGGGTTACCTGGTCAACGAGCAATACCAGCGTCACAGTTACCCCCGGAGATCCCGCGTCTATTGACACGACCAATCTCGTCATTTCGGTCAACACGAACGTGACCATCTTCGCGACGTATACCTGCAACGGGGTCAACAACAATTTCAACGCCGTCCTGACGGTGCAACCATAGGGCCCGGCGGGTAGCTGGCTTCCCGGCAATCGTCAAAATGAGACCACTGCGGGTGCCCCATTTCTCGCGGTTTTTGCGAGAAGCGGGGCCTTTGACTTTGATCTTCTTTGACCGGTTGGAATGTGAAGTTTCGACCGGTGTTCCCAAGTGTTGTGACATCGTAAACAGAAATCCCCACTTCTCGCGCAAAAAGCGCGCGAGAAATGGGGCACCCGGTGTTGTGACAGTGTAAAAGGAGAACCCCCACCCTTCGACTGCGCTCAGGGCAGGCTTTCCCGCGCACAGAACGCGCGGGAAATGGGGCACCCGATTCCTTTACCCTTCTCATCCGCCCAGCAGTCGAACCCCCTCGCTCGTGGCGGCGGCGCGCAGTTGCCGGTCCAGCGTGGCCAGCGGAATTTTCCGGCGAGACGCGATCTCCAGGTAAGCGGCGTCGTAGACCGTAAGCCCGTGCCGCTCGGCCAGAGGCAAAGCTGCGCCCCAGGCTTGCCGGTCGGCTTGCGCGTCCACTTTGACGGGAAGCAGCGACAGACTGGCCAAGGCTGCATCGCGAAAACCACCGGCGTGGCGACCGCGCCGGACATTCAGTTGCAGAACATTCGCAATTTCCCACCGCCATAGCCCTGGAACCCATGCGCCATGCTGTCTTACGTCGTCGAACAAGCGCAGAACGGCGTCGGTAGTTTCGTCCGCATAGACCCAGGCGAGTGCAACCGAACTATCCAGCACCAGGCTCATGCCAGCGGCTCACCGGTTCCCGCAGTGGCGATCACCGGCGTCCCTCGTCGCGCAGCTTCTTGATCTCTTCCCAGTCGAATGCCGGCCGCCCCGGATTTTCCCTGGCCAGCTGTCGGGCGCGTTCGCGCAACTGCTCGAATGATGCCTGGACCTGTTCTTGATCGGAGTATCCGGTGTTGGGGACGAGCCGCGCCACCGCCCGGCCGTGCCGTGTGATGACGATCTCCTCGCCGCGCTCCACGCGGTCGAGCAGGGTTCCCAGGGTATTCTTGGCCTCGAATGCGCCGATTTCCGTCATGGGGCAGATCTCTCGGATGATTTAGTTTGATCTAGCTTAGTCTAGCTTAATTGGCGAGAAACATCAACTGTCATGGCCGGACCAACGGCCGGGTGCCCCATTTCTCGCGTTCTTTGCGAGAAGTGGGGCCTTTGATCTTGGTCTTCAGTCTCGACTGACAGAAAATCCCCACTTCTCGCGCACAGAACGCGCGAGAAATGGGGCACCCACCTTATACTCTACGTCCACTCGTAATTCACTCTTGTGGTGTGCTGAAGCGATATCATCGTGGAGATGTCTGACATACGCTGCATCGGCATTGCTACTGGAGGCGGGGACGCTCCCGGCCTCAACGCGGTTATTCGCGCGGCTACCAAAGCTGCCATCCTGAAACATGGATGGAAGGTGATCGGCATCCCTGACGGTTTTGACGGGCTGATCTGGCCGGAGAAATCGTTCGAGCTCACGCTTGACCGGGTCAGCGGAATTCTGCCGCGGGGCGGAACGATTCTGGGCACCACCAACCGCGGCAATCCCTTCAGCTACCGGACCGAGGAAAACGGCCAGGAGGTGGTGCGCGACATTTCCGACGAGGTGATTGCCAACGCGAAAAAGCTGGGCATTGACGCCATCATTACCATCGGCGGCGACGGCTCGCAGAAGATCGGCTACGAGCTCTCTCAAAAGGGCATGAAGATCGTGGGCGTGCCCAAGACAATTGACAACGATCTGTCGGCCACGGAACTGACGTTCGGCTTCGACACGGCGCTGCACACGGTTTCTGACGCCATTGACAAGATTCACACCACGGCGGCCTCGCACCACCGGGTGATGGTGGTGGAAGTCATGGGCCGCGACTGCGGCTGGATCGCGCTGGCCGGAGGCATTTCGGGCGGCGCGCACATCATTCTGATTCCGGAAATTCCGTTCACCATCCAAAAGGTTTGCGCCTTCATCGGGCAGCGGGAGAAAATCGGCAAGCGCTTCACGATTGTGGTGGTGGCCGAGGGCATCAAACTGCCGCCGGAGTTGAAGCAGATTGCGCATGGCGGGCCGGTGGGCAACCTGGTGGGGGAAGCGATCTCGCTGATCTCCCAAAAAGAGGTTCGAGTCAGTGTGCTGGGACACATCCAGCGCGGCGGTTCTCCCTCGCCCTACGACCGCGTGCTGGCGACGCGTTTCGGAGTGGCCGCGGTGGACCTGATTGCCGACGGCAGCTTCGGAAAGATGGTCTCGTTGCGCGCCGGTTCGATCGTGGCGGTGGACGTGGCGCGCGCCATCGGGCACCTGAAATCGGTGCAGCCCGACGGGGAACTGGTGCGCACGGCACGAGCGATCGGGATCGGGTTCGGGGACTGAGAGCGATCTCTCTCGCTGGGGAATTGGCTCACTGTGGGCAGCGGTTCTCTTTTTTGCGCCCACTCTTGGAGAGAGAGACGTTGCAAGCAACGTCTCTACGAGTGATTTCGGTCACATTCCCAATTTGGGATGCCGTGGGAGGATAATCCGACCCTGGGGAAATCCATGTCGGATTCTGTGGCTGCTCCCTTGCCGAATTCGGCTGCCGCTCAGCGCGATCAGCAGGAACTGCGCGCGGCGCGCTTTGCCATGCGTTTGTCGCTGGCGGTGGGCGTGGTCATGTTGCTGGGCAAGACTACGGCCTATCTCGTCACGGGATCCGCCGCCATCCTGTCGGACTTTGCCGAGTCGGTGGTGCACGTCATCGCGGTCGCCTTTGCCGCGTTCAGCCTGCGGTTGAGCACCAGGCCCGCCGCTCCGACGTTTCTATACGGATACGAGCGCATTGCGTTTTTCTCCGCGGGATTTGAAGGCGCGATGATTGTGGTGGCGGCCATCTGGATTCTGGTCGCCGCGGTGGAAAAGTGGCTGGCAGGGCTGCCGCTGGAACATCTGGGAGCGGGCGCTTTGCTGTTGCTCGCGGCGGGCGCGTTGAATGCGTGGCTCGGATGGTATCTGCTGCGTGTGGGCAAGCGCAGCCGCTCGCTCATTCTGGAAGCCGACGGCAAGCACGTTCTGACCGACAGCCTCACCAGTTTCGGCGTGGTGGCGGGACTTGGGCTGGTCATGCTCACCGGATGGAAGCCGTTTGATCCCCTGGTGGCGATTGCGGTCGCGATAAATATTTTGTGGTCGGGCGGGCGGTTGGCGTGGCGTTCGGCGGTGGGACTACTGGACTATTCGGATCCCGAGACCGGCAAACAGATTCGGGAAAAGCTGGATGCGATCTGCAACGAACTCGGCTTGACCTATCACGGTGTGCGTTACCGGACCACCGGATACCGGCAGATCATCGAGGTGCACCTGCTGTTTCCCCACGCCACCGCTGTGGGAGAGGCGCATCGGCTAGCCACCGCACTCGAAGAACGCCTGCCCGTGGAACTGGCCGCTCCCGCCGAAGTCATTACCCACCTGGAATCGCTGGAAGACCACGAAGACGTGCATTCGCAGCAGCACTACACCGGAAGACCGGAGTAGCGGGATTGCAGATTTCAGATTTGTGATTGCAGATTGAAAAACCTCGCCTGTGCTTTTCAATCAGAAATCTGCAATCTAAAATCTGCAACTGCGGCAGTCGCCGTGCCTTACTCTTTCATCACCGCATCAATGGTCGAGTAGAGCTGGCTGGTGGGTTCTTTGACTTCCACGTAAGGCCGGCTGGGATTGCGGCTGCTGACCACGTAGACGGTTGGAGTGTGCTCGAGCTTGATAGCTCGGCCCAGATCGCGGTCGGCGTTGACCAGAGCGGCGAGCTTGCCGCCGGGATCAATGACGAAGGGGAAATCCACTTTGTGCGCGGCGGCGAACTTCTCGGCATAGCCGCGCAGGTTCCCCGGAACAATCTCGAGCTGGTTCTCGAAAATGTAATCGCGGAACTCATTGCCCAGTTCTTTCGAATGGGTGTCGAAATACCGCGCCATCACCGCGGCCTGGTAGGACCAGTTGTGGGCGGGCAACGGGAAGTCGTGGCGGATGACTGGAATCTTGTAGGTCTTGGAGGCCTGCTCGACCAGAGGCGCCGTGCGCCGGCACATGGGACACTGCAGGTCTTCGAAAAGGACGATGGCGACCTGTGCCCCCTTGGGCGGGCGGAGCGCCGAATTGACGGCATCCTGCGCCCGGAGCCCGGGGGCGGAAGCCAGCGCCATCAGAGAACCGGCAAGGCAAAGCGCGAAGAGATTGCGGCGTGCGTTTTTCATGAGCGTTTGAGCGTTCTCCCGAAAATCCGCGTCAGAATCTTTAGACGCGGGAAAGCGAATCTTGGCAGCTTGCGGCGCTAACCGCAAGATTCCAAAGGCCTGCTTTTATGGTAACCGATGCGGGTCGGCGGTGTCTTCGACATGTGTCAGGGGGACGGAAGTGAGCAACAGGTCACGGGGCGTAAACCTCCGTGCGACAACCGCGCGGCTGCAACGCGCTATAGTGAAGGGTTCCGCCTCCTCATCGTGAAACTTCCGGGTTCATTGCGCGCTCGCCGCCTTGCTGTGGCGCTGGTCATGGGCGCGCTTTTTCTGCTTCAGGGGTGCAGTCGCGGGCGTCACCGCGTGCTGGCTGTGGCCTATGTCTCGGCGCAGCAGACGGCGTTGCGCGATCAGGTGGCTGCGATCAGTAACCGCGTCGGCAGCGTGAAGAATGGAGACCGCGTCGAGATTCTGGAACGCGAGAAACGCTTTGCCCGGGTGCGCACGGCCTCCGGCATCGAGGGTTGGATCGAGCAGCGTTACCTGGTGGATCAGAAAACCTTCGATGGTCTGCAGAAGCTCACCAGGGATAACCAGAGCGATCCGGTGCAGGCTCCCGGAATCCTGCGCAATGAGACCAATCTGCACCTCACGCCCGGCCGTGAGACCGAACACCTGTACCAGCTTGCGGCCGGGGCGAAGGTCGCAATCCTGACGCGGGCGACGGCGGAAAAACAGCCGGGCGCGGCGCCTGCGGCCAAACCCCCCGCGGTTTCCGCGGGCACGAGGCGGGGCGCGCAAACTCCGTCCGGCCCTGCGCTCGAAGATTGGTGGCTGGTGCGCGACGACCAGGGCCGCGTGGGCTGGGTGCTGGCGCGCATGGTGGACGTGGACGTCCCGCTCGAGGTCGCGCAGTACGCCGAGGGCCAGCGCTTTGTCGCCTTCTCAGTGCTGAACGAAGTGCCGGACGGAGACAAGAAAGTCGCTCAGTATCTTTGTGTGCTGACCGATCCCCATGATGGCCTGCCTTACGACTACGACCAGATCCGGGTCTTCACCTGGAACGTGAAGAAGCATCGCTACGAGACTGCCTATCGCGAACACGGCCTCGACGGGATCTTGCCGGTGACCGTCACCCACGAGAACTTCGACAAGGAAGGGACGTTGCCGGTGTTTGTGTTGCGGGTGAAGGACGAAACAGGCAATGTTAGCGAACGGAAGTACAAACTGAACACCCCGATTGTCCGGCGCGTGCTGGCGCCGGGGGAGGTACCCGCCAAGGCTTCGCGGAAGCGCCGGAAGCCTTAAGTCCCAGCCCCAACCCCCGGTCACCTCCCGCAGCTTCTTCCAAAAGCCATACTTGCCCCGGCTGAATTCTACTGATTTCGGTACCAGGACCGCCCAACATGAAACTAACCCATTGAAAACAAACTGTTTATTGTGGCATTGTTTTGGATTGTCAGTTGCTTGGTATTTCGGTTCGAATGTGTGCAAGAACCGGCTTTGTTTCTAGTTTCGCAATAAGAAACCCGCAGTAGACGGGCGACAGTCTCGAGGAGTTCTGTAGTTTGCAATTCATCGGATCGCGCCATTGTTCCCAGGAAACCGGCCAAGGCGCTTCGATACGATCCCGAGTGACGAAAAATTTCTAAGGAGGCAGGAAATGCGATTTAAAACTACCATCTGGCTTGTGGCATTACTTGCAACAATGGCCCTGTTGTCGGGCGCGTTTGTCTACGCCCAGGAAACGACTGGTGGCCTGCAAGGAGCGGTGAAGGACGCTACCGGTGCGCTAGTGTCCGGTGCTCACGTCGTGGTGACGGGCACCTCGCTGGTGGGTAGCAAGGCCCAGGATACGGATTCGGGCGGCTATTACCGTTTTTCGAACCTGCCGCCCGGGATCTATGCCATCAGCGTCTCGGCGAAGGGATTCAAGACGACGAAGCGCGAGGGCCTGACGCTGGAAGTCGGGCACCTCCCCTCGGTCGATATCACGCTCGAGGTGGGCGCTGCCACTGAAGTGGTTGAAGTGAGCGGCGCAGCTCCCGAAATTGATGTGACCACCAACCATACGATGACGAACATTACCGAGGACGTGATTAACGAGGTCCCACACGGACGTTCGTTTCAGTCGGTAATTCAGTTTGCGCCGGCGGCCAGTAACGAACCTCTCGCCGGAAGTTTGGGCACGAGCGGAGGCAGCGGAACCGGCGGGCAGTCCCCGGGCAGCAGCGGCAACGGACAGGGCTTCGGCTACTCGGTGGCTGGTGGCGCTGATTCGGAGAACCGCTATCTGGTAGAGGGTCAGGAAACCGCCGATATTATTGGTGGTTTCTCCCACACCCAGGTGCCTTTTGACTTCATTCAGGAAGTGCAAGTGAAGACTTCGGGTGTCGAAGCCGAATACGGCGGCGCCTTGGGTGGCGTCGTCAACGTGATCATGAAGAAGGGCAGCAATGACATTCACGGTTCGGTCTTTACGCAGTTCGAAAACCAGGCCATGGATGGCTCACCGAACGCCCAAACCCGCTACAACCCATTGGACGGGGGTACTCAGAATCTGCTCGACCCCTCACAGCAGCTCTTCCAGCCCAAGAAAGATAAGACTAGCGATGTTTTTCCTGGCTTTACGTTAGGCGGGCCACTCGTCAAGAACCGCATTTGGTTCTTCCTTGCCTTCAATCCCGAATTTAACCGGGACGAGCGCACGGTGAACTACGGCCAGAGCCTCGCTACAAACCTTCAGGGTTTGGGATCGGTACCTTATAGCGCAAATACGAACACGTACTACACAACCGCGCGCATTGATGCAACCGTATCGCAAAAAATCCGCGTGTTTGCCTCCTGGCTGTATCAGTTGCAGAAGCAGAATGGTGAAGCACTGCCCGGCGCGGACGCTACTGCCGGTTTCAACCCCAACGCCAGCGCGGCTTGTCAGAAAGACCCGACATGTGCCGGTTATGACAACGTGTACAACACGATACCGGTGATCGCATTCGGGCATGAGCTCGGCTACACTGCCCCCAATATTGTGACCAACTTTGGCGCCGATATCACGCTTACGCCGCGTCTGGTCGCAACCACGCGCTTCGGCTACTTCTTCCAGAACTATCACGACTTCGGTTATCCCACCAGCGGCGTTACCGATTACTGGGTGACCAACGGCATTGGCGCCACGGACGTAAACGGAAATCCGCTAGGTGGAGCAGGCGGAGTAGCACCCAACCTAGTGCAGGGAAGCGGGTATTTCAACGCCCCCCAAAACCTTAACTACACCGTCGTCAATGCCAACAAGCGCGTCCAGTTCGACCAGGATATCGCTTGGTTCAAGAGTGGATGGGGTGGGACGCATAACTTCCGGTTCGGCTACCAGTTGAACCGCTCTTCCAACCAGATCAACCAGAGATGGAATCAGCCGTTTGTCCAGATTTTCCCTGGCGCTTCGGGTACCTACTCCGTGGCGGGATCCACGGGCGCTGGGAACTGCGGCGCCTTGGTGACAACCTATGGCCCCCAGTACGGTGGCGCGATTTATTACAACCCCGGCAACCCCGCCCCCCAGGACGGCGACTGCACGGGAACGTATGGTACTGCAACGGTGCAGGACTATGGCTCTTTAGGATATGCAGTCAGCTTCAACCATGGTCTATTTGCGCAAGACTCGTGGACGATCGGCCATGGAGTCACGATCAACGCAGGCATACGCCTGGAGAAGGAGTACCTGCCCGGCGAGACGGCCAACCTGACGATAGCCCTGCCAGCGCACCCGATCGACTTCGGTTGGGGCGACAAGGTTGCCCCCAGAGTCGGAGTTGCCTGGGATGTCTTCAAGGACGGAAAGATGAAGGTGTTCGGAAGCTATGGCGTATTCGTGGACAATATGAAGTTGAACCTGGCGATCAGTTCATTCGGTGGCCAATACTGGAACAATTGCACCTACGCGATGATGGACCCGAACTCGCTGGCTTTGCTCGACCCGGTGCGCGATAGTACCGGGCACTACTGCAGCCCTGTCGGAGGCGCCACCACCGCGGCCAACCTACAGCCTCCCCCGCCTGCAAACTCGTTGATCTTCCTGGAGAATGCGAACGAGCGCGGTACGGAGGGTGTTACGCCCGGCTTGAAGCCCTATCGCCAGCATGAGTCGGTGTTTGGGGTGGACTACCAACTTGCCAAGCACGTTGCGTTTGAGGCCCGCTGGGACCGGCGGCGCCTCGACCGCGTAATTGAGGACGCAGCGCTGTTCAATTCTTCGGGTGAAGAAGTGTTCACCATTGTCAACCCCGGTTTTGGACAAAATGCCATTAATGCGACTTGCGCTACGGCCGGTGTCAGCCCCTATACTGGAGACTCCTATGCCGCCTGCCCCCCGGATCCAAAAGGGGCTCGCAGCTATGATGGTCTGGAACTACGCGTGACCAGGACCGGCTCCAAGCGTTGGTTCGGCATGGCCTCTTACACGTATAGCCACTTCCGAGGCAATTACACCGGACTAAGCAGCACTGACATCTCCGACGGCGGCGGCGGCCGCAATGCGCCGAACAACAGCCGCGCCTTTGACGAGACGTACTTCTCGTTCGATGCCTACGGCAATTCTTCCAGCGGGTTGCTTCCAACCGACCGGCCGAATAAGTTCAAGGGATACGCTTACTACGAGTTGAGCGAGGGTAAGCATTCCTCCACTGACTTCGGTCTGTTCCAATTCCTCTATCAGGGGTCGCCGGTTAGCAGCTTCGTCGACGTGGGCTACAGTGTTATCCCCGGTAACTTTTTTGCCGTTTACACAGAGGGCCGCGGGAAATGGGTGGATGTTACCGGCACCACCGGGAATCTCGCCATCAGCAACTCGTACACGCGACGGACACCGTGGTTCATGCAGTCTGATTTGAATTTCACGCAAAACTACAAAATATCCGAGACCAAGGCCATCAACTTCTCGGCAACCATTCCCAACGCGCTCAACCAACGCGCCATTACGGCGTACAACGAACAGATCGATTCCCAGAATTTTGCAAGCTTTCTGGCGCCCGGAGGACTCCCCTTCTACTACGGAGGCGAGGCATATTCCCTCTACGAACACCCATATCCCTGGAAGCAGATGGTCAACGAACCAGCCTTCACCAGCAGCCCGAATGGGATCATTCCCAACAGCAAGTACGGTGACCCTTACCTCTATCAGCTAAGCCGCAATATCCGTCTACGGGTTGGGTTCACGTTCTAGTTGGACTGTAGTCTCAAACTAAAGGGAGGCTCTTCGGAGCCTCCTTGTTCTTGGCTGGGCGGTCACGTGCCGGCGCTGTGTCTTCCATCGGCGCGCATTGACCACAAGTGTTGCGGAAGTCGCGTGCTCATCTGGAATGCCGCATTGTAGGTTTCAGCCTCCGAACATTGGGTAATGACTGGCCCTCTGTTATTAGCTCGGCCCAACAATGCGCTCTTGCCGCGAATCAGTGGTGCCCGGGCGAGGAACTTAAGACCAAGCCGGCAAAGCGGCTGCTAGCGCGACCGCTACGCAGAGGAACGGTTCCATCTTGGCAGACTCCACTGGAAATCTATCCAACCAAACGTATGCGGGAGGCTGCAGATGGAGGGGCGCAGCGGGCCGTTGCTTGCCCTCAAGCCTGACCGGCATCAGAAAAGCCCCACGCCGCTGGCGCGGGGCTCAGGACAAGAGCCTGCTACTTCCCGAAGATCACGTAGTGGTAGCTGGTAGCCATGAAGAATAGCAGGGGCACGGACAGGAAGAAGTTCGTGCGCGAAGCCAGGAAGGCCTGGCGGGCCAGCGCAGGGCCCTCGGCGGGAGGGGTGCCGGCGAGCGTGCCGCGAATGATTTTCTTGTTGTTGGGCCAGATGATGCCCCAGACGTTGAACAGCATCACGATGCCGAAGCCACCGCCCACGCCGATCGAGAGCACATGGTTGTCGTCCTGGCCCACGGGGGTGTAGTTGAGGAAAAGCCAGCCCGCGGCGATGACGAGGATGGCTGTAATGGTCCCCAGCACGTATCCGCTGGGCGTCATCTTCTTGATTACCATGAACAGGATGAACCAGACGGCGATCCAGAGCAGCAGGAAGAATCCTATGGTGGCCAGGGCACTCTTGCCTTCGCGCTGGGCATCGGGCCCGACGTAGAACTGCGCCCAGTACCAGAAGCCGAAGAACACCGTGAGCAGGGCGCTCCAGCGGAACCAGTTCAGGGCGGGCAGGGTCAGGTTCTGGAAGATCTTGGGTTTCATGGCGGCGTCCACCTGCTTCATAAAGGGGACGTTGATCAGGTTGAAGAAGTAGAGCAGGCCGATCCAGGTGATTCCGGCCAGGAAGTGAAACCACCGCAGGATGAGCTGGGTGGCTTCCGAGCCGGTGTGGCTGGGCATGACGAAAGCGGCTGCTGCTGCGAAATGGTGCATAGGAGTTCCTCCGGTGCAACTAGTGGTCAGTGATCAGTGGCCAGTGGTCAGCAGAAGCGCGGATGCTGAGCCGTTGCTGTTGCTGGCCACTACCTACTGACCACTGACCACTGGGGTTCAAGTCGGGGCAAGTCTGCACTTTCCATGTCGGCGCTGTCAACACATGGAGGGAGCAAGTTAGGGTTGAAAAGCTGGCGGGATCGCCGTATCGTACTCACATCTGCCTGCCGGGCTGAATCCTGCGGGGGTTGGGATGAGCAGCCGGCGGGGTTGTCCCCCCTTGTTCCTGGGGCACACGGGAAGGCACCGGGAACATGCTGTACGCGTGAGCCTGCGCACGGAAGACGTTTTCTGTGGGCAGGGCATGGTTCGCAGTCTGACAAGCGAGGAGATCGGCTATGGACAGCAATAAGCCGGCGCAGAACATTCAGGATTCCTTCCTCAACACGGCCCGCAAAGAGAGAATGAGCATCACGATTTATCTTTTGAGTGGGGTTAAGTTAACGGGCCGCATCCGCTCCTTTGACAAGTACTCCGTGGTGCTGGAGGCGAACGGTCAGGAGCAGCTCATCTTCAAGCACGCGATCTCCACCGTGGTGATGGGGAGGGTAGCGTCGTCGCATGGGCCCCACGTGGCGCACACGGAGAAGCCGGCGGCCAACGCCGCGGCGGCTTCCACCGGGCCCGCCCCGGCCTCGGGCACCGAAGGATAAGGCGTTTTCGGCTTGGGAAGTTCTGGTTCCAAGAAATCCCGCGACACAGCGCGTGCCCGCGGACGTGCGCCCTTCGGGGCCGAGGCCGCGACCGCAGGACCGGATCGCGAACGCGCGTTTCTGGTCGGCCTCGACGTGAGAACGCGGGGGCGCGGCGGCAAGGGTGTGGTCACGGCCCAGGCCGCGGCCGCGCGCGATGCGGCGGCAACCCAGCCCTCGACACAGACGACGACCGCCGGGGCGCCGCCGAAGCCAACGGGCAAGCCCAGCATTCCAGAATTCGACGCTGAGGAATCCCTGGCGGAGCTGCGCGCGCTGGCCGAAAGTGCGGGAGCCCGGGTGGTCGGCGAAATTCTGCAGCGGCGCGACCGGGTTGAGCCTGCAACTTTGATTGGGGCGGGCAAGCTGGAAGAAGTGGCCGGAGCGGCCGCTTCGGTGAATGCCGACGTTCTTCTGTTCGATCACGATCTCAGTCCATCGCAGCAGCGCAATATCGAAAAGATCGTGCACCGGCGGGTGATTGACCGCACTCAGCTCATCCTCGACATTTTTGCCCGGCATGCGCGGACGCGGGAGGGCCAGTTGCAGGTGGAACTGGCGCAACTGCAATACATGATGCCGCGGCTAGCCGGGCGCGGCGTGGAAATGTCGCAACTCGGCGGCGGCATCGGCACGCGCGGTCCCGGTGAAACGCAGCTCGAAACTGACCGGCGGAAAATTGCCCGACGTGTCCGGCACGTGGAGCAGCAACTGGAAAACGTGCGGCGCATCCGGGCGCAGCAGCGGCAGCGGCGGGAGTCGGCTCCGGTGGCGACGGTGGCTCTGGTCGGCTACACCAACGCCGGGAAGTCCACGCTGTTCAACGCGCTGACCCGGGCCGGAGTTTTGTCGTCGCCGAAAATGTTTGCCACGCTCGATCCGACCATTCGCGGCGTCGTTCTGCCTTCGAAGCGGAAGGTGCTGCTGTCGGACACGGTTGGATTTATTCGCAGCCTGCCGCACACGCTGGTCTCGGCGTTTCGCGCGACCTTGGAAGAGGTGCAGCGGGCGTCGCTGATCCTGCATGTGTCCGACGCCAGCAGCCGCCTCTCGGCCGAGCAGGACGCGCAGGTGGAGATTGTCCTGAAGGAACTGGAAGCGGAAAAGAGGCCACGCCTGCGCGTGATGAACAAAGTGGACCTGTTGGATGGGGAAGTGGCGGAGAGTCTGATGGCGGACGCGGCCCGCGGCGGGAATACGGTGTACGTTTCGGCGGTGGAAGGGACCGGCCTGGACCGCTTGCTGGAGCGCATTGACGCCATGATCGAAGAGGACCCGGTCAGCCGCGTGCATCTGCGCGTGCCGCAGCAGGAAGGGAAGACGCTGGCGCTGCTGGAAGCCAAGGCGCGGATTTATTCGCGGAAGTACAAAGACGGCGCGGTGGAGTTGGAAGTCGAGGCGCCGGAGTCGGTGGTGCGGCGCGTGCGGGAGTTCGTCGTAGCGTGAGAAGCGGGACTTACTCGCGACGCTGGCCGACGCGCAATTTAAATGGGCCGGCAACCAAGAAGCGGTGACATTCCTTGGCTATCGGCCCATTCGATCCTGAATTGGATCGGAGGTGATACTTGTATGCTAATCCTTTCGATCCGGAAGTCAAGAATAATGCGCAAGAAACTGCATGGTATCACCAAGCGACTCGGCCCCTCTCGGCCAAAGGCTTTCCTTTGTATACTTTAGGCGTACGTGGCCGGAACCCAGCGAGGGGCGCGGGTTTCGCAGAGCCTGACGGTCCGTCCGGCTTTGCTCCCGGCTTGGTCGTGAGTCACCCACCAGAGTCGGCCCGGATTGCCCGCCTCCCACTTAGTTGACTCGCGCGCGTATGATATTGAGTCCTTCAGCACTTAAAGCGGCCCGGTGCTGAGATGCTGAGCGCGGAATGCTGCCCTTCAAACTCGTTTACAGTGACGCCTATTATCTGCCCATCGGGGACCACGTCTTTCCTGCCGAGAAGTACAAGCGCGTTCGCGACCGGCTGATTGCCAGCGGCGTTGCCGACCCTACCGATTTTCTTGAACCTCAGCCAGCCAGCGATCAGGACATCCTGCTGGTGCACACGCCGGAGTACGTGGAGAAACTGAAGACCGGAACGCTCAGCCAGCGCGAAGAAATGGAAATGGAAGTTCCCTACTCGCGCGACCTGGCGGATGCGTTCTGGCTGGCGGCCGGCGGGTCCATCCTGGCGGCGCAGCAGTGCCTGACCGACAAGGTCTCGATCAGCATCGGTGGTGGATTCCATCATGCGTTTCCCGACCATGGCGAGGGATTCTGCATGATCCATGATGTGGCCGTCGCCATCCGGAGCTTGCAGCACGACGAAAAGATACACACTGCGATGACTCTGGATTGCGACGTGCACCAGGGCAACGGCACGGCCACGATTTTTGCCGACGCGCACAGCGCAAGTTCGCCGCTGCCTTCGGTCGCGAGTTCCACGCTGCGGCGGCCAGAGGGCGCGCCGCGGGGAGGAAGGATGCGCCAGGCGCGCGCCGGCAGCGTCTTCACCATCTCGCTGCACCAGCACAATAACTATCCGCTATGGAAACCGCCGTCCTCGATTGACGTGGACCTGCCGGATGGCACCGGCGACGACGACTACCTGGCTTGGGTGGATCACGCGCTCAGTTCCGGACTGCGGCAGCTTGAACCCGATCTGCTGTGCTACGTCGCGGGCGCCGACCCGTACAAGGAAGACCAGCTCGGCGGCCTCAATTTGACGATCGAAGGACTGAAGCAGCGCGATGAACTCGTCTTTCGCGTGGCCCGCGCGCGCGACATTCCGGTGATGGTGACCTTCGCCGGCGGCTACGCCCAGAACCTGGAAGATACGGTGACGATTCACTGCAACACGGTGGTGGCGGCGAAGGAAGTGTTCGGCTGACTCACCCTGCAGGCAGTCCCTACAGATAGCGGGCCAGGAGTCCACCGGCGGCATCCTGCGCGAAGTGCGTAATCATGCCCGGGCGCAGGCTACGGCGCCACTGCGCCAGCAGGCCGAACATGATGCCGTAGACGGCGATCAGCAGCATGTATTTCCAGCCCTGATATCCATGGCCGGCGCCGAAGGCGATGCCCTGGAGCACGATTCCGCCGGCGGCAGCCTGGGTGAGGGCGGCGAACTGGCGCCGCAGATATCCGCGAAAAATGACTTCTTCGCAGAAGCCCGCAGTCAGCGACATCAAGACCCAAAGAACGACTTCGGTGCAGCTCTGCGGAAGCAGGCTGCGAAGCGTCGGATTGTCCGTAACTTTGAGCAGATAACCCAGCCCCTCCAACGCACCACCGCCGACGAGGAGAAATCCGACCGCGATTCCGAGGTCGCGAAGAAAGTCCACAGGCCGCGCCCACCGGCCCCCGACCAGATCGGACATGCGGATACCGCGGCGGCTCACGCCATGCCAGATGAACCCCACCAGCACCCATTCGAACGTCATGACGAAAATGTATTCGGGGACGCGTCGGGAAGCTCCGCCCAGGGGCAACAGAGCGCCCGCCAGAGAGAGACCAAGCAAAATGCAGAGAACCACGGCCGTGTGCCACGCGGGCGCGACGGCGCCGTGGGATGGCTCGGTCCCTCTCTGTGCGCCGATCAGTGGTGATGCGTTCATTTGGCCTCCTCGATTCGGTCTGCGTGGGGCGTGAAAGAAGGGTCCTTTGCACCCCGCGCCCCAAACGCCCCGCTGCTAGAATAGTCAATTACACCTATGTTCGAGAACCTACAGGAAAAACTACAACGGGCGTTCAAGAGCCTTCGCGGCCAGGCCAAGCTAACCGAGGAGAACATTGACGAGGCGCTGCGCGAAATTCGCCTCGCGCTGCTCGAGGCCGACGTCAACTTCAAAGTCGTCAAACAGCTCATTGATCAGATTCGCGCCAAGGCGGTCGGCCAGGAAGTGCTGACCGCTCTCTCGCCGGGCGAGCAGGTCATCAAGATTGTCCGCGACGAACTGGTCGAGATTCTCGGTAAAGACACGGCGCGCATGAAGTTTGCCTCGCAGCCGCCCACGGTCGTGCTCATGGCCGGGCTGCAGGGCTCGGGCAAGACCACGACTTCCGGCAAGCTCGCGAACTGGTACAAGAATGGCGGGCATCGTCCGCTGCTGGTTTCGGTGGACGTCTACCGTCCCGCGGCGCGCGAGCAGTTGAAGATCGTGGCGCAGGCGGTCAAAAGCCACATCTACGAAGGCGAAGTCGGCGAGGCCAACACCGCTACGGTGGAGCGACTGGTGAAGGAAGCCCGGCGCGAGGCCATCGTTTCCGGCTGCGACGTGCTGATCGTGGACACCGCCGGCCGCTTGCACATTGACGAGCAGTTGATGGAAGAAATGCAGTCGCTGAAAAAGCTGCTGAATCCTTCGGAGATTCTGTTCGTGGCTGACGCCATGACCGGCCAGGACGCGGTCAACTCCGCCGACGAGTTCCACAAGAAGCTGTCGCTCACCGGCGTGGTGCTCACCAAGATGGACGGCGACGCCCGCGGCGGTGCGGCCCTATCGATTCGGCAAGTCACCGGCCAACCCATCAAGTTCATCGGCGTGGGCGAAAAGTACGATGCGCTGGAACCGTTCCATCCCGACCGCATCGTTTCGCGCATTCTCGGCATGGGCGACATTCTCTCGCTGATCGAGCGCGCCGAGTCGCAGATTGACAAGAAGAAGGCCCAGGAAATGGCCACCAAAGCCCTTTCCGGCGACGGCTTCTCGCTGGAAGATTTTCGCGACCAGTTGCGGCAGGTGAAGAAGATGGGCTCGATCAAGAGCCTGATGGGCATGATGCCGAGCATCGGTCCGTTCTCCGGGCTGCAGAAGGCCGCCGACCACGTGGACGAGAAACAGATCAACCGCGTCGAGGCCATCATCAACTCGATGACCTCGCACGAACGCAATCATCACGAAGTCATCAATGGCAGCCGCCGCAAGCGCATCGCCCGCGGCTCGGGCACAACGGTGCAGGAAGTGAACAATCTTCTTCGCCAGTACGCGCAGATGAAAAAAATGTTCAAGCAGATGGGCAAGCCCAGCTTCGCGAGAAGGCTGGCGGGGATGAAGCTGCCAGGGATGTAGAAAAACAGTTGCCAGTTGCCAGTACCCAGTTGCCAGTACCCAGTTGCCAGTTTTCCGTTTCAGCGATAACCCTTAACGAGTTGTCATCCTGAGCGGAGTTGCCGCGAGCGAAGCGAACGGCAACGCGGTCGAAGGATCCCTATGAGCTTAGTCGCCCCACGAATATGAAATGGCGTTCTCTAGAAGAATCCGGTCCACAAACTGACGTTCGTCCTCTGCGCGAGATCTTTGCCGAGCGCAAGGAACTCATCGCCAAGTATGTTCCGGCGGAGACGCAGGCCATTCACGCGCAGGCCGTCGCTGAACTCAAAGCTCGGCATCTCGCGGCGAGCATCCTGCCAGTGGGCGCAAAGGCGCCCGCATTCGAGCTTTCCGACCACGACGGCAAGGTCGTCTCTTCCTCCGACCTGCTCGGGAAGGGAAGGCTGGTTCTCTGCTTCATCCGCGGCCGCTGGTGCCCGTTCTGCGTCGGTCAGATGGAGTCCATGAACCTCATCCTGCCGCAGATCGAGCAGGCTGGAGCGACGCTGGTCGCCATCTCTCCGCAGACGGTGAAGCAGTCGTTCTTCATGCACGATCAACACAAGTTGCGCTTTCCGTTGCTCCCGGATGCTGGCAACAAAGTTGCCCGGCAGTTTGGGCTGACCTATCGCGTCCCGCCGGCGCAGGAAGCGGTCTACCGCCGCGCCTTCGTCAATCTGCCCTTCACCAACGGCGATGAAAGCTGGGAGCTCCCGATTCCGGCGACGTATATTGTGGATCGCGATGGCACTGTGCTCTACGCGTCGGCGAATGAGGACTACACCGAGCGGCCGGAACCGGGCGAGATTGTGAGTCTTCTCCACCAGCCGTAGAGACGTTGCTTGCAACGTCTCTGCCACCAGCGTCACAAGCCTCAGGTTCGTCGTTAGCGCCGGCAGAGACGTAACAAGTTACGTCTCTACGATGGGGCGCTGCGTTTTCGGTACACTGATACCTCATGCACTACATCTATGGTATTAACGCCGTCACCGAGGCGCTGAAGGCGCGCGGACGGGCTTTCGAGTGGGTGGGCATGGCCAAAGAACGCCACGACATCCGCCTGCAGCGACTCATCGAAGACTGCCGGCGGCTGAGCGTGCCCGTGCGTTTTGTGGCGCGCACGGAACTTGATCGCATGGCCGGGAACGCGGCGCATCAGGGCGTGGTCGCGGTCACCTCGGCCAAACAATATAGCGACCTCGACGACGTGGTCGGCGGCAAGCGCGGGCAGTATTCGCTCGTGCTGGTGCTCGATGGCGTGGAAGATCCCCACAATCTGGGAGCGATTCTACGCACCGCTGACGCGGCCGGCGCCGATGGCGTGGTTATCCCCGAGCGGCGCGCCGCGGGCGTGACTGGAACTGTCACCAAAGTCTCGGCTGGCGCGAGCGAGCACTTGCCGATCGCCAAAGTAACCAACATCTCGCGCACGGTGGAGGAACTGAAAGACCACAATATCTGGACCGTCGGCCTCGACGAACACAGCAAGCAGACCTACGACGCCCTCAACTACAACATGGACTGCGCGCTGGTGCTGGGCGCCGAAGGCAAGGGGCTGCACGATCTGGTAAAGAGGAAGTGCGACTTCCTGGTTTCGATTCCGATGCTGGGCAAGGTGTCGTCGCTGAATGTTTCCGTGGCCGCGGCGGTCGTCTTATATGAAATCGTGCGGCAGCGGCGGGCGCTCGAAGCCGCATCAAAGACAGAATGAAGTTGTTCAAGATGAGGTCCGCTCTCAAGAGCCTCGCCGTTCTCGGTACTCTCTGCGCCTCAACGGTGAACTGCTTTTCTCTCGACCGCGAGGCCTTCACCGTCACCAACTACGACCTCAACCTGCAAGTGGATCCGGAACTGCACCGTCTGGGCGTCCGGGGCAAGATCACGCTGCGGAATGATTCGACAGCGCTGCAGAAGATTGCGGTGCTGCAGATTTCGTCGTCGCTCGACTGGCGGTCCATCAAGGCAGACGACAAAGCGCTGCAGTATCTCACCCAGCCGTACACTTCCGACATTGATCACACCGGCGGGCTTTCCGAAGCGATCATAACCCTGCCGCAGGCAATCACGTCCAAAGCAACGATCGAACTGGAGATCGCCTACGAAGGCGTGATCGTGCTCGATGCGACCAGGCTGACGCGCATCGGCACGCCTGAGGAAGCGGCCAAGAGCACGGACTGGGATCGGATTGACCCGAAGTTCGTAGGATTGCGCGGAGCCGGATATGTTGGTTGGTATCCAATTGCCACGGACGTCGCAAATCTTTCAGAAGGCAACAGCCTGTTCGAGGTCTTGGCGCGATGGAGGGAGAAGGAGGCGGGATCCGCGATGCGTTTAGGTATCGAGCTATCACAGATGAGCGGGAGTGGATTAAAAGCCTCGTTCAACGAAGATGGCTCAGTCCGGGTGAGCGGAAACGACCCAGAGGTTCTTTTCAACGCGATCGGATGCGCACCGCGGCAGCGAAAATATCCGGGCAATTCCCTCCTGTCGTGCAGCCCCCAGCCTCTGCGATTAGACGCACCGACTCTGCTAATCGCCGATTATCAGGTGCTCGAACGTACGGGAATCGAGGTGCGCTACTTGAGCGGGCACAACGTAGCAGCCGCAAACTTTGCTGACGCAGCAGAAAAGACCTTGCCTCTCATCACCGACTGGTTTGGACCGCAGCGTGAGAGGGCAAAAGTGGCCGATCTACCCGATCTTAGCGCCGCTCCGTTCGAGAGCGGTGCGCTGTTGCTAACGCCTCTCGCCAACACAGATTCGAAGCTGGCCGGACTGGCCGCCGCCCATCAACTCACGCACGCTGCTTTTCTGTCTTTCCGTCCCTGGATCGAGGAAGGCCTCGCCCACTTCGCGCAAGCTCTCTATCTCGAACAGCAACGGGGCCGTCAGACTGCGCTCGACTACATGGGATTGCACCGCTCGGCATTCGCCGAAGCGGAGAAAATAACCACTGTGCCTCGATCGGACGACGAAGTCACCCACTCCCTGGTGAACACCGCCAGCGAGGAACTCTACCGCAGCAAGGCGATGTATGTGTGGTGGATGCTGCGGGACATGATCGGTGATGCGGCGCTCAAGAAGGCGCTCGCGGCCTACCATGCCGAGGAAGATAAGGACCCTTCCTACATGCCGCGCCTGATTGCAGCGCAGACCCAGCGCGATCTGGGATGGTTCTTCGACGACTGGGTGTACCGCGACCGCGGGCTGCCTGACTTCAAAGTGGAGTCCGCGTTCTCGACAAAGAGTGCGGCCAACACCTTTCTGCTCACGGTCACCGTGGGCAATCTGGGCGGGGCTGGCGCCGAGGTTCCCGTCACGGTCAAGTTCGCCGGCGGAGAAATTGCGAAGCGGCTCGAAGTGCGCGCCAAGAGCAAGGCCTCGATTCGCGTGGAGACGCCAGCACCTCCGCAGGAAATCGTGGTTAACGATGGTAGCGTGCCCGAGAGCGACCTGACGAACAACGTGTTCAAGATCGAACCGGCACAAAAATAGAGTCTTCGACAGAGACTAAAGAGGCACAGAGCAAGCATGGCCTACATCCAATTCTTAGGTGCAGCCGGCACCGTTACCGGCTCGAAGCATCTGATCAACACGGGAGATGCGTCGGGCAGGAACGGATTCCAGGTGCTGATTGACTGCGGGCTGTTTCAGGGTCCGAAAGAATGGCGCGAGCGCAACTGGCGCGACACGCCGGTTCCGGCCAGGCAGATTGACGCCGTCATCCTGACGCACGCCCACCTGGACCACTGCGGATGGATTCCGCGCCTGGTGAAGGAAGGCTTTCGCGGGGCGATCTATGCCACACCGCCCACGATTGATTTGTGCGGTATCATTCTGCCCGACTCCGGACACCTGCAGGAAGAAGACGCCGCTTTCTACAACAAGGGGAAAAAGTCGAAACACGATCCGGCTTTGCCGCTTTACACGTTCGAAGAAGCGCAGAGCTCCTTGCAGTATTTCAAGCCTGTGCAGGTGGGCCAGACGGTGCAGCTCTCGCCTGAAATCTCATTCCGTTTCGTCCGCGCCGCGCACATTCTTGGTTCGTGCATGGCCGAAATCGCGCTGGCCACGGACGGCCAGAAGCGGCGGTTGCTCTTCACCGGCGACATTGGCCGCGTGCTCGACCACAAAGTTGCGCCGGGGAAGGTGGTGCATTCCGGTCCGGCGGAAGGCGAGATCGCCGACCTCGTGGTGATGGAATCCACGTATGGGAACCGCACACACCCTAAGGAAGATCCAATGCCGGAACTGGCGGAACTCATTACGGCAACGGCCCAGCGCGGCGGCAGCGTGGTTGTGCCCGCCTTCGCCATTGAGCGCACGCAAAAGTTCGTGTTCATTCTGAAGCATCTGATCGAGTCGGGGCAGATTCCCCGCCTGCCGGTTTTCTGCGACAGCCCCATGGCTATCAAGGCAGTCGAGATTTTTCTGAAGCATGACGAAGAGTACAGCGACGAAACCCGCAACATGATTCGCAAGTACGGCTCACCAATGGAGTGGCCCGGGTTCACGTTTGCGTCAACCCCGGAAGAATCGAAGAAAATCAATTCGGCTGTGGCTCCGGTGATCATTATTTCTTCCAGCGGCATGGTGACGGGCGGGCGCATCCTGCATCACCTGGCGCAGCGGCTGCCCGACCCGAAAACTCTTGTGCTCTTTATCGGCTTTCAGGCGCCGGGGACGCGCGGGTTTGCCATCAAGAGCAGGTCCGACGAGGTAAAGATTTTCGGTGATCTCGTGCCGATTCGCGCCCAGATCGCCGCGCTCGAGCAGTTCAGCGACCATGCCGATCCGCCGGAGTTGCTGCAGTGGCTGCACACATTTCGCAGCCGGCCGGCGACAACGTATCTCGTTCACGGTGAGCCGGACGCTTCCGGGCAGCTTTGCGAGCTGATGAAAAACGATTTAGGATGGAACGTTCAGATCGCGCAGTATCTGGAGAAAGTGGAAGTGAACTAGCGTCGCCCTCGAAGAAGCTTGCTGGATAATCAGGGTGCAGAGCTAAAGTGCACGAGAGCTTCCAGTTTTTCCGCGGCGGCGCCGGAATCGATTGACTTCACCGCGAGCGGGATCGCCTCGGCGATGTGATTGCCTCGACCTGCCGCCACCAGCGCGGCCGCTGCGTTGAGAAGTACCACGTCCCGGCGCGGCGACTTCTCCCCGCGCAAGACCGCACGAATGATCGCAGCATTCTCCGTGGCATCACCGCCAGCGATCTCTTGCAAAGTGGCGCGAGTCATGCCGAACTCCTCCGGCTCCACTTCGTAGGATCGCACCGAACCTTCGCGCGCCTCGGCCACGCGCGTCGTCCCCGTGATCGTGATCTCATCCAACCCGTCCAGTCCGTGCACGACGAGCGCGCGGCGCAGTCCCAGCATGCTCAGGGCTTCGGCCAGCTTCTCCACCAAATCAAGCGAATACACGCCCACGACCTGCCCTGAGGCCCGCGCCGGATTGGTCAGCGGCCCGAGCAAGTTGAACATGGTTCGCATGCGCAGTTCACGGCGCACGGCCTGCACCTGCTTCATCGCGGGATGCAGATTGGGCGCGTACAGAAAACAGATTCCGACCTGGCGCAGGCACTCCGCGGCGCGCTCGGGCGAAAGCTGGATGTTCACGCCGAGGGCCTCGACCACATCGGCGGAGCCGCACCTCGAACTGATGCTGCGATTGCCGTGTTTGGCCACACGCACGCCCGCCCCCGCGGTCACAAACGCCGTCGCGGTTGAGATGTTGAAAGTCCCGCTGGCGTCGCCGCCCGTGCCGCTGGTATCCACTAAAGATTCATCCGCAAGGGCGTCGCGGCCGGTGCCCGTAACGGCGAGCGCATCTGCCGAAAGTCCATTCGCATTCTCTGGGGCACGCTCAATGGGCAAGGGCGCCGCGGCCGCGCGGATGGCCTCGGCGAAACCCACGATCTCCTCGACCGTCTCGCCCTTCATGCGCAGGGCGATGAGCAGGGCCGCGATCTGGGCGTCGCTGCACTTGCCGCTCAGCACTTCGGACATCACCTCGCGTGCTTCGGCGCGGCTGAGCGACTGGCCGTGATTGGCGATGCGATGGAGGGCGTCAACGATCATGTCGGTTCAACAGCGTGGCCAATAGCCTAGCACTTTGCCCCCGTTCTGGCACGGGTCGCGGCCAATGCTCGCCTGGCGTTTGCCCTATCTGCCGCCCTTCGATAGAATCGTAAGTTTGCTGCCCGGCTGTGCGACGCCGCAAGCAGGGTCCCTCCGAATTCTTTACTGACGAGTTTCTTTTATGAAAATCCATGAGTATCAAGCCAAGGCAATTCTAAAGAAATACAACGTGACAGTGCCGCGCGGAGCGATGGCTGCTTCACAAGATGAGGCCGAATCCGCGGCCAAAGAGCTTTTCAGCTCGGGCGCGACTGGAGTGGTGGTCAAGGCGCAAATCCACGCCGGCGGCCGCGGCAAGGGCGGCGGCGTGAAGATCGCCAAGTCGGTCGGCGAGGCCGGCGATCTCGCGGGCAAGATGCTGGGCATGAAACTGGTGACTCACCAGACCGGCCCCGAAGGCCGCATCGTGCGCCGCTTGCTGATCGAAGAAACGCTGCCCATCGAGAAGGAACTCTATCTGGGCATTCTGGTGGACCGCGCGGAAGGCAAGCCGGTATTCATGGCATCGGCAGCGGGCGGAATGGAGATCGAGCAGGTTGCCGCCGAGAATCCCGACGCGATTCTCAAGCAGCACATTGATCCGGGCATGGGCCTGGAGGCGTTTCAAGCGCGGAAGATCGCCTTCAAGCTTGGATTGAACGCGAAGCAGATCAATCCCGCCGTGCAGTTTCTAGCCAGCCTTTATAAGGCTTTTCTCGACACCGACGCTTCGCTGCTCGAGATCAATCCTTTCATCACCACGACCGACGGACGCCTGTTTGCGCTCGACGCTAAGATCAACTTTGACGACAACGCGCTGTTCCGGCATCCCGACCTGCGCGAACTGCGCGACATTACCGAGGAAGATCCGCTCGAAGTCGAGGCCTCGAAGTACAGCCTTAACTACATCAAGCTCGACGGTAACGTGGGCTGCATGGTCAACGGCGCGGGCCTGGCCATGGCCACCATGGACATCATCAAGTACGCCGGCGGCATGCCCGCGAACTTCCTCGACGTGGGCGGAGGCGCCAACGCCGAGCAGGTGGCGCATGCGTTCGAAATCCTGCTCAGCGACAAGAACGTGAAGGCCGTGCTGATCAACATTTTCGGCGGCATCCTGCGCGTGGACACGCTGGCCACGGGCGTGGTCGAAGCCGCGCGCAAGACCAACATCAAGCTGCCGGTGGTGCTGCGCCTCGAAGGCACCAACGTGGACGACGGCAAGAGGATTCTGATGGAGTCGGGACTGAACTTCGTGGTCACCGACACCATGAAAGACGCGGCCGACAAGGTAGTGGCCGCCGCCAAAGGCACGCTCGGCGGAACCGAATGGCGGTAGGCAGTTTGTGAAAGAGCGGCCCTTCAGGGCCGCGTACTAAGTCGAATTGAGACGGGCTTTAGCCCGGGGGCAATGAGGAAATTTCATATGGCAATCCTAGTTGACAAGAAAACGCGGGTCGTCGTGCAGGGCCTTACCGGCCGGGAAGGCACGTTTCATGCGAAAGCCAGCGCCGCTTACGGCACCCAGATCGTCGGCGGAGTGACGCCCGGCAAAGGCGGGACGACGCACGAGGGCTGGCCGATTTTCAACACGGTCCGCGAAGCGGCCGACCAGACAGGCGCCAACGCCACCGTCATTTTCGTGCCGCCGCCGTTTGCCGCCGACGCCATCATGGAAGCGGCCGATGCGGAAATCGACCTGATCGTCTGCATCACCGAAGGCATCCCCACACTCGACATGGTGAAGGCGTGGGAGTTTCTGCAGAACCGCCGTTCGCGCCTGATCGGGCCGAACTGCCCGGGCATCATCTCGCCGGGCAAGTGCAAGATCGGCATCATGCCGGCCTCCATCCATAAAGAAGGACCGATCGGTATCGTTTCGCGCTCGGGCACGCTGACTTACGAAGCTGTTCATCAGTTGACGCAGCGCGGCATTGGACAATCCACCGCGATCGGCATCGGCGGCGATCCGATTATCGGCACCAATTTCATTGATGCGCTCGATCTGTTCAACCGCGATCCCGAAACCGAAGCCGTGATCATGATCGGTGAAATCGGTGGCAATGCAGAAGAACTGGCGGCGGAGTTCGTGAAGACTCACATGAAAAAGCCGGTCGTGGGATTCATAGCTGGGCAGACCGCCCCTCCCGGACGCCGCATGGGACACGCGGGCGCAATCATCTCCGGCGGCAAAGGCACCGCCGCGGAAAAGATCAAAGCGCTGGAAGCCTGCGGAATCCGCGTGGCGAAATCTCCTGCCGCGATCGGAGAGACGCTGGCGGCCGCCATCGGGGTAAGCGTCTAGCAGCAGGCGCCGGGTGTAGAGACGTAGCTTGCTACGTCTTGCCTGCACGGGCAAAGAAGACGTTGCAAGCAACGTCTCTACAAAGACTAACGACCAAGGATCAACAACCGAACTTATGAAAACTCTGCAACGCACATTGACCATAGTTAAGCCCGACGCCGTGCGCAAGAATGCCATCGGCGACATCATCGAACAATTTGAGAAGCAGGGATTCCGCATCCTTGCCATGAAGATGCTGGAAATCTCCAAGCACCAGGCCGAGCAGTTTTACGCCGTGCATGCGGCCCGGCCGTTTTTCAACACGCTGACCGACTTCATGTCGAGCGGCCCAATCGTCGTGCTGGCCCTGGAGAAGGAAAACGCCATCGCCGACCTGCGCACGCTCATGGGCGCCACCAATCCGGCCCAGGCGGCGGAAGGCACCATCCGCAAGAAGTGGGCGACCAACATCGAGCACAACGCCATTCACGGCTCCGACGCGGAAGACACGGCGCGGTTTGAGTTGAGCTTTTTCTTTGCGGGATACGAACTGGCAAAATAAGTTCTCAGTTCCCGGTTCTCAGTATCTGAGGCCGAGAGGTTTGTTCTGAGAACTGACAACTGAGAACTGCTCCTATGCCTCTGGTTCAAATCACGATGCTTACAGGCCGCACCGCCGATCAGAAGCGCAAGATTGCCAAGCGGATCACCGATGCTCTGGTCGAAGAAGCCGGAGCACGGCGGGAAGCGATTATCGTTGCTTTCCACGAAGTGTCGAAAGAGAGCTACGCTTCGGGCGGCGAGTTGATGGCCGACAAGGGGAAGTAAACGGCACGCTTTATTGGGGCCATTCTTGTAGTCAAGAAAGAGATTCCTATGAAACTGAATCGAGCGTGGTTCGCGGTCGTCCTCGTGCTTTGCGCGTCGGCTGGTTTTGCCCAACAGTCCACGGAAGAGCAGGCTGTCTGGAAGCTGGAGCATTCCTACTGGGAATACGTGAAGGCGCTTGATCTGAAAGGCTATCTGGAACTGTGGCACCCGAATTTTGTTGGATGGCCCTCGGTCAGCGCTCAGCCGCAACGAAAAAACCACATTACCGATTGGATCACGGCTAATACTTCCAAAGGACTTCATCTGAAGTCTTACTCGCTGGAACCCGCCGCCAGCCAGGTGACCGGGAACATCGTCGTTGTGCACTATTGGTTGACCTCGGTTTGGGCGGACAAAGACGGCCGCGGCGAACCGCATACTCTTCGCGTAACGCACACCTGGATTAAAGATGAGAAAGGCTGGCAGATCATCGGCGGTATGTCGTCACCCGAGCTCGCGGCCAGCAAGTAGTCAACTATGTCCAAAATAGCGGGTCTCTCAGCTCTAGACGCGCGGCACTCTAGGCGCCGAAAGCAGCATGAGAATAAGTCCACCGATGTAGAAGGCCACGACATCTGCAAAAGAAAATCCTTCATAGCGCAGTATGAGGCCGTAAAGCATAACCGCTTCGCTTGTCATAAAACTCAGGATATGGCCAGCCTGCCACCGCCGCAGGGCTCGAGTATCTCCCAGATCCTCGGCCAAACGGCGGGCTCCTTCTCGGACGTATTTCGCCCGCGCCACTCTCCAACTCACCACCACCAGCATTGCGAGCAGCGTGATCGCGAAGAAGAGACCTTTACTGGGGTGTCGCGAGGCAGGCCCGGTTTTCTCCGCGATCGCGGGGAACACCAAAATACTAATGAACGTGAGGGACCATACCGTGCGCGTGAATTTCAGAGCGGCCGGCAGAGTTAACGGTAGGCGTGTGTCGCGGTCCAAAAAGCCTCCTGCGATTTCGAATCGCAATCCCACCGCGAGTCAGCCCAGCGGCTCGAACAAATGCCCTTCCACGCGGTCGGCGTGCTTGGGGAGATCCTTGCGCGCGAACTGCAAAAAGTGCGGAGCCGTGCGGTGGGCCTCGAGCGCGGCGTCGTCTTTGTACTGCTCGTAGATGAAGAACCGGCGCGGTTCGGTTTTGTGCCGATGCACCTGGTACATGGCACAGCCCGGCTCGTTGCGGGATTGTTCGGTCAGTTTTTCAAACAGCGCGGCAACTTCGGCTTCGTGCCCAACTTTCGCCATCCAGGTAACCGCCAGCACCACCATCGTTTTTCGCTCCTTCCCCGCTTGCAGGTCAGCCGGGGAAGTCATTCTAGGCCTTCTTTGCGGCCACCTTCAACTCCGTAACGAAATCCTTCACCAGTATGGTGTGGTCGCGGTCAGGGCCGGTGGAAATCATGCCGATCCGTGCCCCGGCTTCCTTTTCGACGAACGTCAGGTATTCCCGAGCCAGCCGCGGAAGCTTCTCATATTCGGTGATGCCCTGGGTGGAAGTCCGCCAGCCCGGCAGTTTCTTGTAGGCGCACTCGATCTTTTCATAGCCGCTGGCCTGCGCGGGTGCTTCGGCGGTCGCCTTCCCGTCCATCTTGTAGCCGACGCAGACCGGAATCTCGGCCAGATCGTCAAGCACGTCGAGCTTGGTCACCACCAGCCACGACGTGCCGTTGATCATGCCGGAGTAGCGCAGAAGCGGCAAATCGAGCCATCCCGTGCGGCGTGGGCGTCCGGTGACGGCGCCGTATTCGTTGCCGCGCTTGCGGATTTCTTCCCCGGCCTGGCTTTTCTCTTCGCTGGGGAACGGTCCTTCGCCCACGCGCGTGCAATAAGCCTTGGTGATCCCGATGACCGAATCAATGGCGTTCGGAGCCACACCGGTCCCGATGACCGCGCCGCCCGAAGTCGCGCTGGAGGAAGTCACAAACGGATAGGTGCCGTGATCAATGTCGAGCATCGTACCCTGCGCGCCTTCGAACAGGATCGAGCCTCCGCTGGCTAGCGCCTGGTTCAGCAGCACGGCCGTATCGCAGACAAACGGCGCGATCTTCTCCGCCGCCTGGGCGTATTCCGCATACATTTTGTCGGCGTCGAGCGGTTCGGAGTTGAACAGCGCGTGCGCGATCATATTCTTTTCGCGCACCGCGTTCTCGATGTGCTTCTTGAGTAATTGCAAATCGAGCAGGTCGGCAACACGAAGCCCGCGGCGCCCCATCTTGTCTTCGTAAGCCGGACCGATGCCGCGCGAGGTCGTACCGATCTTGACCCGCCCGGGCGCGTTTTCCGCCGCCAGTTCGATCATGCGGTGGTAGGGCAGGATCACATGCGCGCGATTCGAAACGAACAGGTTGCCGTCCACTTTGACGCCGGCCTGGCGCAGGGCCCCCGCTTCCTTCAGAAACGCAACCGGATCTAGCACCACCCCGTTGCCGATGACGCTACGGCAGCCGGCCCGCAGCACCCCGCACGGCACAAGCTGGAGAATAAATTTCTTTCCATTGATGATGACGGTGTGACCGGCGTTATGGCCGCCGGCATAGCGGGCCACGACCGAGAAGTTCTCCGACAACACGTCAACGATCTTCCCTTTGCCTTCGTCGCCCCACTGGGCGCCCACGATCACCGCGGTCTTGCCTTTTTTCAAGTTCAGCTCCGTTGCGGGAGATTTCAGGCAGGCAAATGGCTGCGCTGCCCCCGGGGTCGCACACTCCTCACCCGCGGGGATGCCTCTGCGGAAATTACTTGGGAAATAAGCGGAGAAGATGTGTACGAGCTATCTTATCGTGCCCGCCGGAAGGAAGCAACGCGCGACAGCCTGGCTGGCGTGGCCACGGTCGCCTCACCCTTTACTTTTCTTCAGTCCCTTCTTAACCTTATTGCCCATGCCTGCTTATTTCACGCCCGAACTCTTCCGCTTTCTCGCCCGGCTCAAGCGCAACAATAATCGCGACTGGTTCCTGGCCCACAAGGACGAATACGAGACCTGGGTCCGCCAGCCCGCGATCCGCTTTATCACCGAGTTCGCCGGGCCGCTGTACGAAATTACGCCTCATCTCGTCGCCGATCCCCGCTCCTCGCGCGGCTCTCTGTTCCGCATCTATCGCGACACACGCTTCTCCGGCGACAAGCGTCCGTACAAGACGCACCTGGCCATGCGCTTTTCCCATCGCGGCAAGGATGTTCACTCTCCCGGGTTTTATCTGCACCTTGAGCCCGGCGGCTGTTTCGCGGCGGCGGGTCTGTGGCATCCCGAGCCACCGGTCCTGCTGATGGTGCGCAACGCCATCGTGGCCCGGCCGGAGGAGTGGCGCGCTGTCCGCAAACTCTTGAACTGGGACGACGCCGGCAAGCTCAGCCGCGCCCCGCGCGGCTTTCCCTGCGACCACGAATTCGTGGAGGATCTCAAACTTCGCGATCTCGGCACTGCCTTTGAGTTCACTGACCGGCAAGTCTGCAGCCCGCGGTTCATGTCGCTCTTCGCCGCCACCTGCCGCAAGATGTCGCCCATCGCGGCATTTCTTAGCCAGGCACTTGGGCAGAAGTTCTGATTGTTGAGTGGCGCGAGCCCGGTGTTGTATGGTAGGCCCGGCAGGAATCGAACCTGCAACCGTCGGATTAGAAATCCGATGCTCTATCCGTTTGAGCTACGGGCCCTCGGGACGGAAGACTTCCCGTGCAGACTTCATTCTAAACGCGAGTCCAAGCCAAGCCCAACCCGATGCTTTCTCCCGCAGCCAGAACTCAGGCGGGAGCTTGTGTATAATGAGGGACTTACCGCACCAAAGCGGGCGCTTAACTCAGCGGTAGAGTGCCATCTTCACACGGTGGAAGTCATAGGTTCGAATCCTATAGCGCCCACCATTTCACTCCTCACGCGCGAGACTGCTCTGCCATTTTTTTCGCGCTCCCCTTCCTGAACCTCTGGCTTCGCAGGGCCGAAGTTTGGGCGCTGTGGCCCGGCGTGGTAGCCTATCGGCGGCAGGGGTGGAAAGCGGGTTTGGCGCCTGTCGGCTGCCCTGGCCGGTTCTCGCTTTTCATGGCACGCGAATCCAAACCCTCGCCGGCACCTCTATCTCCTTCATCTAAAGGGACTTCCTCGGTTTCTCCAGACGGGCAGAAAACGCAACTTTCGCCCGCATCCGGGGTTGAGATTAGTGTGAGCACCGCCGCCCTGAATCAGTCCATGCTGATGGCAGCGACGACGCAGCCGGCGCCGGCGGCATTCTTGCCCGCATCCGGCGGAGAAGCGCCGTCTGACGCCGAGATCATGCTGCGGGTGAAGACGGGCGACCAGTCGGCGTTTGATTATCTGGTGCAGAAGTATCGCCGTCCGATGATCAGCTACATGTACCGGATGGCGCGCAATGCAGCCGCGGCGGAAGATCTGGCGCAGGAAGTTTTCCTGCGCGTGTATCGTTCGCGCGAAAACTACGAGGCCAGCGCGAAGTTTACGACCTGGCTGTATCGCATCGCGACCAACTTGGCGGTGAATCACGCGCGCGACACGCGCCACGAGCGCCCCGAGGTGACGGTCAGCCTGGACGAGCCCGACGAGGAAACCGGCACCACGCTCGAACTGCCTGACGGGAATATGACCGCGGAGCAGGCCATGGTGCGGCGGGAGCGGATGCTGGCGATCCGGCGCACGGTCGAGGCGCTGCCCGAGCAGCAGAGGCTGGCGGTAATCATGCACAAGTACCAGCAGATGGATTACAAGCAGATTGCCGAAGTACTGAAGAAGAGCGAATCCGCGACCAAGTCGCTGCTCTTCCGCGCTTATGAGACTTTGCGGGAACAGTTAAAACAATATTTGTAGCCAGGCAGGTTTTGTGTGGGGTTGTGTGAACGACAGTGGCGAACAGAGACAAGGGGAAGCAGTCATGAAATGCGATGAGATTCGAGAGCGGATGCCCGATGTGGCGGCGGGATTGATCGAGCCCACAGCGGAGGAAGGCCAGCATCTGGCGGGTTGCGCCGCCTGTGCGGAGCAACTGAAAACGATGCGCGCCACCATGGCGTTGCTCGACGAGTGGCAGGCTCCTGAGCCTTCGCCGTACTTTGACGTGCGCCTGCAGGCTCGCCTGCGCGAGGAAATGGCCAAACCGCAGGCGGGCTGGTTGTATTGGTTCCGCCGACCGGTGCTGGCGGCGGCGCTCACGGTGCTGATGGGAATCGGTGTGGGTTTGTTCGTTACGCGAGGCATCGGTATCTACAACCCGAGGGTGGACGATTCGATTTCCGACAACCGGATTCCGCTAGATCTTGGCGCTCCCGAGCCGGGCACGGCGGTGAGCGACTTGCAGGCGCTGGAGAAGAATCACGAAATGTATTCCGATTTCGAGTTGCTGGACGACCTGGACTTGCAGCAGGATGTCGTCGCCAACCCGTAAGCGGGAAGGGAAGGGTTTAGGGCCCAGGAAGGATCGAACAGACAGATGGGGCGGGGAAAACTTATGACGGGATGGCTGGCCAGCGCATCTGTGGCGCTGGCATTGGCCTGTCCTGTGCCCAGCCTGGGACAAAGACGCGGCGCTCCGCAGCAGGTGCATCCCGCCCCTGCTTTTCAAGCGCAGCGGCCCGCAGCGCGACCGCCGGGTGCACATCCGCAAGTAAGTTCCCGTCCGAAAGGGCACGCAGGAGACTGGCTGCGGCGCTATAAGGACCTGCCTCCGGCGGAACAGGAGCGCGAACTGCAGAATGATCCCGCGTTTCGCCGCCTGCCGCCGGGCCAGCAGCAGCAGCTCCGGCAGCGGCTGGACCATTTCTCCAGCCTTCCCCCACAGCAGCAGTTGCGCATGCTGAACCGCATGGAAACCTGGGAGCACCTGACGCCCGAACAGAAGCAGCAGGCGCGGCAGATTTTTGGTCAGATGCGGCAGCTTCCGCCGGACCGCCAGCGCCAGGTCACGACGGCGGTTCGCGACCTGCGGGCCATGCCGCCGCAGCAGCGCGAAGCCGTGATCAACTCCCCGCGCTTCAAGAGCATGTTTTCCGACCAGGAGCGCGAGATGATGCGCGGGGCCACACGTCTGCCGCTGGCCCCCGCCGAAGGCGGCGAGGCTGGCCCGCAGGAGTAATTTTCAGGGGCCAGGGGCTAGGGATCAGGGATCAGTGGCTAGACTCCGCAGCTATCGGTAGATGTCTTTTCGGTCTCCAACGCGCACAACCAGGACCCGCAATTCCTTGTCCCGCAGCTCGCAAATGATGCGGTACTCTCCAACGCGATAGCGCCAGAAGTCCCCCAAAGGCCCACGCAGGGTTTTACCCACAGTGCGGACGTCGTCCAGGGGAGCGACACGCTTGTCCATGTAGTCGAGAATTCGGCGTGCTGACGGTTTGTCGAGCTTGCGAAGCTGGCGGCGGGCGGTTTCGCTGTACTCAATCGTCCAGGCCAAGATCCTGTCTCACTTCGCGCGCGCTGAAAGTGCGCTCCTGTCCTTTGCGCAGGCGCTCGACCACATCCGCTGCGAGATAGTAGTCCTCCATTTCGTCAATGTGGGTCAGGATCATTTCGCGAATGTAGAAGGCCTTGGTGCGGCCGGTTTTTTCGGCCAGTGCGTCCAGACGGCGCTCGATCTCTTCGGGAAGGCGAATGGAAGTGGCCATGAAGGGTCTTGCAATACACGTATTCGATGTATTCAGTATATCACAGGACGTCCAGCAACTGCCTTTCCGCACTCGGAAATCAGCAATCAGCATTCAGCGCGTCACGCCTACCCTTCGTTCACAAGCTGAATGCTGAGTGCTGACTCACTGCCGCAGCAGATTCCGGGCGATGAAGAAGACGTTGGCCGGGCGCTCACCCAGCCGCCGCATGAAATAGGGATACCACTCGGTGCCGAAGGGGATATAGACGCGCATGCGCCAGCCGTCGCGCACCAGGCTCTGTTGCAGGTCTCGGCGAATGCCGTGCAGCATCTGGAACTCAAACGAATCCCGCGCGATGTTTTCCTGCGTGGCAAACGCCTGCGCTTGGCGAATGATGGCTTCATCGTGCGTGGCCAGGCCGTGGTAGGTGCCGCTTTTCATCAGGATCTTCATCAGCTTGATGTAGTTCGCGTCCACGTCGGCTTTGCTTTCAAACGCGATGCTGGCGGGCTCCTTGTAGGCCCCTTTGCATAGGCGGATGCGGATCCCCTCCGCCAGCAGTTTCTCGACATCGCTCTCGGAGCGCTTCAGGTAGGCTTGGATCACGGTCCCGACACTTTTCTCGTTTCCCGGCATGCGGTGTAACTCGTGCACAAAATCGAGAGTGCGCTGGGTGTAGGGAGAGCCTTCCATATCCACGCGGACGAAACCGGGCGGCGTCATGGAGGCGGCTTTGGCCACCAGTCCGGCGACCAGATCGCGGGCCATGGTTTCATCCACGTCCAGGCCCATGTGGGTCAGTTTCAGGCTGATATTGGCGTTGAGACCGTTGGCGGTGATGGCCTCGAGAATGTGCTGGTAAAGCCGCGCGCTGTGGCGGGCCTCGTCGGGGTTGGTCACGTTTTCGCCGAGATTATCAATGGTGACGCTCATGCCGGCGCGGTTGACCACCTGGGTGACACGCACGGCGTCGGCGATTTCGGTGCCCGCCACAAAGCGGCCGGACACGCGGCGCCCTACCGCAGAGCGCTCGGCAAAGCTGCGCATAGAACGGTTTTCAGAAAGATGGACGAAGAAAGCCCTTAGCATGAAAGACCTGCCAGCTCCGGAATAAGCGGGTCCGGGAGGATAAGAAAAGGGATGCCCGACCCCATGAAGATCACAGAGTGTTGTATCACACTCTTGGCCAAGGTCACTTGCCGTGCGCTTCCAGGAATTTCTCCACTTCGATGGCCGCCATGCATCCGGTGCCGGCTGCGGTGATGGCCTGGCGATAGCGGCGGTCCTGCACGTCGCCGCAGGCATAGACCCCGGGCACGCGAGTGTGTACATAGTCGTGCGTCTTCAGGTAGCCGTCGGCGTCAGTGTCGAGCTGGCCGGCGAACATCTTCGCGTTGGGCTCGTGTCCGATGCCGAGAAACAGCGCGCTGGTGGGGAAATCCCACTCTTTACCGGTCTTCACGTTGCGAAGCTGGAGGCCGGTGACTTCCTGCTTGCCCGCGTCGTAGACGTCTTCGACGACCGTGTCGAGCAGGAACTGAATCTTTTCGTGATGCTGCGCGCGATCGAGCATGATCTTCGATGCCCGGAACGCGTCGCGGCGATGAATGACCGTGACCTTGGTGGCGAAGCGGGTGAGGAAAAGCGCTTCTTCCATGGCGGAGTCTCCGCCGCCGACGACCACAATCTCTTTTCCCGAGAAAAAGAACCCGTCGCAGGTGGCGCAGGACGAAACGCCGTGACCGATGAGCTGCTGTTCGTGGGGCAGGCCCAGCCAGCGCGCCGAGGCGCCGCTGGCGATGATGAGCGTCTGCGTATGAATCTGCTGGTGGCCGAGATGCAGCAGGAATGGACGCTTGCTCAGATCCACGCTGGTCAGGTGCGCCATGCGGTATTCGGCGCCGAAACGCTCGGCTTGCTTGCGCATGTTCTCGACCAACTGCGGGCCGAGGATGCCTTCCGGGAATCCAGGAAAGTTTTCCACCAGCGTAGTTAGAGAAAGCTGCCCGCCGGGCTCGTGGCCCTCGATGACCAGCGGTTTCAGGTTGGCGCGCGCGGTGTAGAGGGCGGCGGTGTGTCCGGAGCATCCGGAACCGATGATGACAACGTTGCGAGTTTCGCTCATGGATGATTGTCTGCTTGGCAGATTAGATGGCTGAGTTCCGATTTTGATGCGCAGCGCCTGCCTTCTGACATCTGGTCATTTCTGATCTTCCGCAGGCTTCTTCATTTTGGGCGCTGGAGTGGTCTTCGGACGCGACTCCCCGCTGATCTTTGCCAGTTCCTGGGGGACCGTAGTTTTCACGCCCAGCAGCCCGCGATAATTTGCCAGCACCTCGGACGCGCTGTGAAACAGCGGTTCGTAAGCGCTCTGGTCGGCTGCCGGCCCTTCGGCCGCAGAACAGCGGGCCAGCGCGACCGAGGCTTTGCCAAAACGCTCCAACCGAACCCGGTTGGCTGGATTGTTGGCCCCCAGCATGGCTTCCGCGGTGGTGACCGACGACGCGCTGCCTTCCAGAGAGACCTGGATCAGATCCTTGGGATCGCGCACATGCAGCACCAGCGTCTCAACCATATTCTGTCCGTCATTGCTGAAAGAGTACTGCACGCTGGAAAACAGGGCCTGCACCGCGAATTCGCGGCGAATGCGGACATAGCTGGCCACCGACGGCTCCCCGGCAACGTGGGTGCTCGCTCCCGGCTGCAGGAAGTTGGGCATATCGGTCAGAGTGGAGCGTCCGCGGGATACTTCAAAATCGGCGGCGAACAGCGGCTGTTTTGGGATGCGAGCCAGAGCCGAGGCGATCTCCTTCTGCTCGTCCGCCGACGGCGTGCAGACATTCAGCATGTTGACCTTCACCTGCGGCTGAGTGGAGGGCGGCTTGGTCTCCTGGGCCGCAGTCCGGGGTGCGGGCAGCAGCCAGAGGAAACCGACGAGCAGGAAAACGGGGATTCTGGGCACCGCGAAATTCTAAATGAGAAAGAGGGAAAAATCTCGGATCGCGGGGGGCAGTGGGCCAGCTTGAATCTTCGGACCTTTCTTGAAGGCGGCATCCCGAAGCCCGGGAAGGATTTCGCCAGAGATGCAAGCCAAGGACCCCAGAGAAGCCTTAGAATTCTGCTATGGCGAACCTGACATTGGTTTATGGCATGCGGCTGCTGCCGTCCGAGGATGTGGCGGAAGTGGGACAGGCTCCGGTGAAACTCACGAATGGCCGGGAGGCCCACGTCACCATGCACGTGCTCGAAGGCAGCAAGGAAGAGATCGAAAAGCAGTTGCGCACGAGCCTGGAGGCGTTCTTCGACCTCTATCCTGAAATTTAGCGGCGCAGGTGTACGCGGTCGGTTCAGCGGGGGCGAGTTTCAGGGCGGCACGTTGCGAGGTTGATGTTCATCTCGCCGTATAATCCTAGTTCTCTGCCGGGTGTCCAACAAAGCATGCAACGGTCTTATCCAGAATTGCGCCGCCGGTTGACCGAAGCCGGACTGTGGCCCGAAGGCCGCATGGCTCGCCTGGCCTGCTATCTGGCGGGCATGGCGGCGGTCTTGTTCGGCTTGCAAAAGCTGCTGGGATTGTTCGCCGCTTCCTGGGGCGATCATTTGGGGGGCTGGGTCGGGTTCCTCGCCTTCCTGGCTGCGGTGCTTTTCTCGGTGCTCGCCTTTCGCTGGCTGAAACGGAGAATTCTGTGGCGGCTGCGGAACCGGCTGATCGTCACCTATGTTTTTATCGGTGTCATTCCAGCCGTGTTGCTGGTGACGATGGCGCTCATCACTCTCTACGGGCTCGCCGGTCAGTTTGCCGTATTTCTCGTGACCTCTGAAATTCGTTCTCAGCTAAGAAGTCTTGAGGCAGCCAACGCCGCGGTCAGCAATGAACTGGCGGCGCGACTGGAGCGCGGAGAAAATCCGGCTGCTGAATCGCTGGCCGGGCTGAGAAAGCGCGATCGCGCCTGGGGACGACGGCAGATTTGCGCCTGGTACGGGGAAAAGCCGCTGCCCCTGTGCAACGAATTCCAAGGAGCCACGCTTACGTTCCCAGGTTTCGCGAAAGGCACGTTTCGCGAGATTGTCCGCGATCGCGAAGAACTGCACCTGCGCGTCGTCACGTCGCTTCCGCTGGGGGCAAACCGGCTGACGGTTGTGACCAGCGAGCCGTTCGACAAGGAGCTAGTGGGGAACATTGCTGCCGATCTGGGCGAAATCACGCTGTTCGCCTCCGGCATCGCGATTAACGAGACTCCCACGCAGAGTTCCGCCAGTTCTGGCGGTGAGCCGAATCCCGGTCCTCATGCTTCGGCCTCCATCACTCCGCAAGACAACAAGGGCGGAATCGTCATCAGCTCAAATAAGCAAGGTGTATCAGTCCAAGCCGACAACCAGGTTCTGCAGCCTACTTTTGTCGTGGGAATGTTGCCCAGCCCCGACGGCCGGTTTGATCTCGAGATCCCGCTCGCCGGCACGTCCCTTTCGGTGGTGGACTGGAACAGCGGCGAACGGGCCCGCCGCGCTCTGCTGAGGGTTCGTACCCGTCCCTCAGTGCTGTACGGACATCTGTTCGCCGCGCTGGGAGAATTCGTGCAGGGAGTGGCGTACATCTTGATCGGCGTAGGGATTTTCTTCGCCATCATCGAACTGATCGCGCTGATCATCGGGACGCGCATGACTCGCACCGTCACGGCCGCGGTCGCGCAGTTGTACGACGCTACCCGGCACGTGGATCGTGGCGACTTCAGCCACCGCATCCCGGTGAAATCCGGCGACCAACTGGCGGATCTGGCGCTCTCGTTCAACTCGATGACGGCCTCGATCGAGAAGCTGATCCTGGAGCAGAAAGAGAAGCAGCGGCTGGAGAACGAGCTGGTGATCGCGCAGGAAGTGCAGGCGCAGTTGTTCCCGCGCCAGGTTTCCGAACTGGAGTCGCTCGAAGTGCACGGATTCTGCCGTCCGGCGCGTACCGTCAGCGGGGATTATTACGACTTCGTGACGGCCAGTTCCCACAAGCTGATTCTGGCCGTCGGCGACATCAGCGGGAAAGGCATTTCGGCGGCGCTGCTGATGGCCACCATCCATTCCGCGGTGCGGGCCTACAGTATGGAGCACCTGCCGCAGATGCGAGAACCGGTTGCGGTGGGTGCGGTGGCCGGCGCCGGGAGGGTCCTGGCAGCCTGGCCCGAGGGCGTGGAGGTTTCTCCCGGAGCCTTGCTCGGCCTGCTCAACCACCAACTCTTCGAGAGCACTCCGCCGGAGAAGTATGCCACGCTGTTCCTGGGCATTTATGACGGCCGCTCGCACCACCTCACCTACAGCAACGGCGGCCACTTGCCGCCCATTCTGATCGCGGAAGACGGATCTATCCGCAGACTCGAGGCTGGCGGCACGGTCGTAGGCCTGTTCGACAATATGACCTACGCCGAAGGCGCAGTGGACATGCGTCCCGGCGAGGTTTTTATCGCCTACAGCGACGGTGTTACCGAGCCAGAGAATGACTTTGGCGAATTCGGGGAGCAACGGCTGATTGATCTGGTCCGCGAAAACCGGAAACTGCCCCTCGCCCAGATCAGCCAGATTGTGACCATGGCGGTGGATGACTGGATCGGCGATAAAGAGCAGCCCGACGATGTGACCCTGGTTTTGGCGAGGGCGAGATGAAGTTGCGGGTCGCAGTGTCAGCAGCCCTGAAAAGGCTTGCCGCTAGCCGCTTTTCGCCCAATGCCTTCGGTGACAGTCCCTTCGTATTGACAGAAGCAGTACCATGCAATACCTTGGAGCGTCAGTATCTAAAAATTCGCACGCGGGAGTAGCATAACTTCGGCAATGCGCCGGGGCTCCATCCCGGAGATGACGGTTCGATACCGTTCCTCCCGCCCCATATGTCTCCGCTCGCAGCGGTCCTAGGATTTTCTGCTGTTTCCAGCGTCCCTGCGGCAACAGAACGCCGTTAGTGGCATTGGCCTCTTCCAGGAACAAAAAAAACGGCGGGTGGTTGAAGGTCCCCCACCCGCCGCTTCCTCAGGAGGTATACGTGATGTCAGCTCTGAAAACTTCGTTCTGAAACAAGCACAGGCTACTCCGCAACGCCTCGCAGGGGGAGATCACGAAGGTACTTTCGCCAGCGTAAAGGCCGCCGGAAGGCTTCCGTTGTGGGATGAGTTCCAGTCGGGGACTCAACTTATCGCTTCGGCACAATCAAGACCCGAGCGGTTAGCGCCTGATTGCTCAACGTTCCCCCAACAATCAACGATCCCACTGGCGTGGAAACCATGCCACGGCTGTCGGCGCGCACATCGAAGGTATCGTCGGTGATGGTCTCCCAGCGGTTGCCGCGGACATCGTAGTCGAAGCTCATGGGGGAGATTTCCGCGGGCTTGCCGTCGGCGTCCAGGCCCTTGAAGTTGTGCGGAGCGGTCGTCCCGCCCGAGAAAATGACCCTGTGATCTTTTTCGCCGGCCACAATGCCGAACCGCCCCGGCCCGGGGTGGGCAGGCAGTTTGCTCCACGCGATCTTGTTCGGATCCTTATGATCAATCTTGCCCAGCCAACACTCATCGGAGGCGATGTAGGGACTGCCCTCCGCCGTGTTTTTCCTGGCGCCGTCCACGAAGACAATGGCGTCGTCCGTCAGTCCGCCGGCATGACCGAAAACCGGGGTTCCCGGGAACGGCGTAGCCTGGCTCCAGGTGTTTTTCTCGGCGTCATAGACTTGTACGATGTTGACCGGCCCATTCTTGGACCTTCCCCCGGCCAGGTAGATGTAGCGGTTTTGATTCAGCCCGATTACGGCGCTGTCCACGGCAACCGGCATGTCTTCGGCGCGGTACCAGCGCTTCTCGTCCGGCAGGTAGGAGTTCACGTCAGCGACGGTAAGTTCAACGCCCTGGCCGTCCACGAGGTATCCGCCGAAAAGAAAGATCTGGCCCCGGGCGCCCACGGCGGAAGCGCCCAGTCGGCCTCCGACTCCCGGCACCGGGCGGCCTTCGCTCCATTTCGCCGACGACAGGTGCAGGACGTAAACCTTGTTCGTGATATCGTCCCAGGTCTTCTTGGAGCCGACGCCCATGAGGGAATAGACCTCGATTCCGCCTTTGAGCGAGGCCACCGCATTGCCGGAAACCGCGGCGGGCATGGGAGGGATTTTCGGCTGATCCGCAGCCAGCAGAAAAACGGCACAGGCCGCCGGGAGGAAAAACGCAGGGAGTTTTTTCATTGCTGAGATATTACGTCTTGGAGCGGGCGGCGGCAAAGGGCGAGCCGGCCGGGGGAACTCAGAACCACGTCTTGCGCCGGTATTCGCGGTAGGCGTCGCCGAAGGCCGCTTCCAGCACACGCGCTTCGCGGCGGGCGCGAATCGTCTGCCCGATTACCACGATCACGAGGACGATCCAGAGAGCCGGTTTCTCCAGGACTAGCAACAGTCCCGTTAGCATCACCGTGCCGAACACGTAGATGGGGTTGCGAATTTTCGAGTAAAGCCCGGCGGTGACCAGTTGGTGAGCCTCGGGACTAATGGAAAACGACTTACCGAGTTGATAACGGGCGACTGCTATGAAACTGACGCCTGCCACAGCCAGTGCCGTGCCAATATAGCGCTGCATGTTCCAAGGCGTGGGCCACGTGGCAAGAACCCAACCCAGAACGCCCACGGCCACAATCTGCAACGCGGTGAATACCTGGAGTCCTCGGCCTTCCATGCCTGGTTTCCTCCTTACTTGACCGACCCCTGGCGCACGCTGTGAATGAAGTCCGTGTATGCCGGCGTCTGGCCGAGGGCCCGCATGTGGCTGGCAATCTGTCCGCGATGATAGGCGGAATGGATCACGACGTGAGTCAGAATGTCCACGATCGCATTGGTCCACACTTCGCCTTTGCTGTTCTTATAGGAAATGGACTGAGCCACGTCCCCTGCGGTGATCAGATCCAGAAATTCGCGCCACAAGCGCGCCAGTTCGGCCGCCTGCGCCTCACACTCCGCCAGATCGCCCTTCGGCCACACGGGGGAAGTTTGCGGCTGATGCTTCAGCCGCTCCAGCCAGAGCCGCTCGGCCGAAAGAATATGCGCCATGAGCTTCAGCGACCGCTCGTCGGCGCCCGTCGCCCGGATCGCGGCAAGAACTTCCCGGTTGGCCCACTCATCGTAGTCAAACTGGCGGCGCAGATAGTCAGCGAGATTCAAACGGCCGGGCCTCCACAATATTAGGACTGCAACACCAATCTAGTCTGGATTGCCACTGCGGGCAATGTTGTAATGATCCTTTCACATTCCGAGAATAGACTTACTGGTTCGTTTCTTGCCAGGGCTCCAAGCCGCTTCAACGCGGAGGTTTCTTCTGAAGATGCCGCGCCGCACGCTGACATCCCGAAAAGTCGCAGCACAGCAGGAGGAAGCCACCCCCCCCCTGCGCTCCGCAGGGGAAACTCCTGCGGCAATCGAGGCGAAGCTCAGCGGCACGGGCGATTTGACCAAACTGGCGCTGAAAGCCTGCCTGATCGCCCGCGATGCGGCATTCAACGTCCGCGACCTGCTCACCGTCAACTCCCGCATGGCCTTTCTGGCCATCAAGGACTGCGAAAAAGAACTCGATCTGATCGAGCGGCAGATTGACGAACGGCTGCCCGCGGCCATTACACGGGTCAATGAAGCGCGCGCCCGCCAGTTGCTCTCCAGCCTGAAGTGCACTACCGACCTGGAGCGCATTGGCGACCTGGTCATGAGCGTGGCCATGCGGGTACAGGCAAGAACCACGAAGATGGCGGCCTCCGATGTTCGCCAGTTAGTGGAAATGTCGGCCATCCTGCACGAAATGCTCGATCTGATCCACCGGGGCTTCTCCACTCTCGACCTGGAATGTGCCCGCAAGGTACTGCAGATGGACAAGGACATTGACCGCGTCTGCCACGCCCTGTTCCAGAAGCACCTGGCGGAAAGCGTGTCGCGCGGCGATGCCTCAGGTTTCGATGTGCTCCTGATGGCGCAGGCCCTGGAGCGCGCCGGCGACCACACCACCAATCTCGCCGAAGAACTCTACAGCCTGATCGAGGGCCGCAGCCTGCGGCATGCGCCGAAGAAGAAGGCCGCAACCTAGGAAATCCCGCGGGAAATTCATCGTTCGTTAACAAACGGGAAACATTCGCGCAACATTCCCCCAATACAGTCTTCTGAGAGCGCTTTCGGCAGGTCCAGCCGATGGACCACTGGGAGTGTATGAAACGAGCGAATGCACCTGCCGGCTGAAACCCACGAAGAATCTGCAAGCCCCGGCCGCATGGGGTCTCTCCGCCCGGTCATCTTCGTCGTGGAAGACGACGAGGACATCGCCCGGCTGATCTCCCACAACCTGCAAGCGGCAGGGTTCGAGGTGCAGAGTTTTGTGAGCGGTGCTTCCGTGCTCACCGAAGCCGCCCGCGAGATGCCGGCGCTGTTCCTGCTCGACGTAATGTTGCCCGGCGCCGATGGTTTCGATCTCTGCCGCCACATCCGCCAGGCTCCCATGCTTTCGGCAACGCCCGTCATCTTTCTCACGGCAAGAACAGCGGAAGCTGACCGCGTGAAGGGGCTGGAGCTGGGCGGAGACGACTACATCACCAAGCCTTTCAGCCCGCGGGAACTGGTGGCCCGGGTGCGCAGTGTGCTGCGCGGATTAGGGCAGACTCCGCCCACCGCCGAGGTGCTGCGGCTCGGCGATCTGGAAATTGACGTCTCTTCCATGACGGTTCACGTGCAGGGCCGCAATGTGCTTACCACGGTCCGCGAATTCCGCCTGCTCGAGTACCTGGCTACGCACCGCGGCCGCGTCCTGACCCGCGATCAACTGCTGGACGCGGTGTGGAAGGAAACTCCGTTCGTGACCCCGCGCTCGATTGACGTCTATATCCGCCGTCTGCGCGAGAAGATTGAAACCGATCCCCGCCATCCGCAATACCTGAAGACGCTGCGCGGCATCGGCTACCGCTTCGAAGTGCCGAAATAGCGCCGCCGCCGGCGGAATTCCTGGCGTGGCAACCATATAACGGAATCGCCGCCCGCCTGCATACCACGGGATAACGAAAACCATTTCAGATTGTTGATTTTAGATGGCAGATTTTAAGTGCAAGGTCCGCCAATCTGAAATCCCTTCCCCAAGATGTTGGCTATCCCTTCTTCGCTTCTGGGCTCGCACCGGCTTGACTGACATCCTCGCGGGCCGTCTTCTTCTTGGCGGGTTGCTTCGCAGCTTCTGCCCGTTTCCGCTCCTGATAGCGGCGGTCATGAAACTGTTGATCAGATGCTTGTTTCTTCATGCTTCCATCATGTCACAGATTCCGCGGCCCGGAGGTCTGTGAACTCCAACCCGCACCGGCTGTTCATCCTCCGCTAACCTCACGCCCCGGCATCCGTCTGTAGTATCGTGTCCGGTCGGGCCGGAGTGTCGCGGAGTTTCAACATTCTCGAATGGAACCTGCCGATCTCGATATGCGTATTTTCTACCGGCCCAGTCTGTTCAAATCCCAAACCGTGCCATTTCCATGAGGTGATATGACCATTTCCCGTTTGAATGCCGTGCTCGTGCTCAGCCTGAGCGCAGCCCTGTTTGCGCATGCCGGCCTGGCCCAGACCGTCAGCCCTAATTCTTTGACGGCCCGCAGCGCTCCAGCCGACGAAGCCAAGCAGCCCGCGCTCGAACGCTTTGATCCTAACCTGGCCGACAAGACGCTCGATCCCTGCGACGACTTTTACAAGTACTCCTGCAACAAGTGGCTGAGCGTCAACCCGATTCCTGCCGACCAGGTCTACTGGAGCACCAGCAGCGGCCTGCAGTTGTGGAATGAGAATCTGCTGCGCGAGACTCTCGAAGCCGCCAGCTCCAACGATCCCAAACGGGACGCGGTCCACCAGAAGATCGGCGACTACTGGGCGGCCTGCATGGACGAAAGCGGCATCGAGGCCGCCGGCTTGAAGCCGCTGCGGCCGGAACTGGAGCGCATCACCGCGCTGAAGTCCAAGAGAGACATCACGCTGGAAATCGCCCATCTGCATCACCGGTTTCCCGGAGCCTGGCAGCAAGGCGACAATCAATCCAATTCTCCGTTCTTCGGCTTCACCGGCCAGCAGGATTATGACGACGCCTCCAAAGTCGTGGCGCAGATCGATCAGGGCGGACTCAGCCTGCCCAACCGCGACTACTATCTGAAAACCGACGACAAGTCGAAGGAACTCCTGAACAAATATCGCGCCCACGTGCAGAAGATGTTCGTTCTGGGGGGTGAATCCGAGGCGCAAGCCGCCGCCGACGCGGGCACCGTGATCGAACTGGAAACCGCGCTGGCGCAGGCGCAAATGGACAACATCAAGCGCCGCGACCCCAAGAACGTCAACAACAAGATGACGCTGGCCCAGGTGCGCGAACTTACGCCCTCGATTGACTGGGACGCCTATCTGAAGGCGGTGAAGGCGCCGGCCAGCGAACACTACATCGTGACCTCGCCAGACTTTTTCCGCGCCGAAGAAAAACTGCTCGCCCAACATCCCCTTGAGCACTGGCAGACCTACCTGCGCTGGCATCTGATCCACCGCTCGGCGCCATTCTTGACCAAGGCGCTTGTGGATGAGAACTGGGAATTCTTCGCCCATACGCTGGCTGGCCAGGAACAGATCCAGCCCCGCTGGAGACGCTGCGTGCGCAACGCCGATCGCGATCTCGGCGAAGCCCTCGGCCAGGCCTATGTGGACCGCGCCTTCCCGCCCGAGAGCAAAACCCGCATGATTCAGATGGTGCACGCGATCGAGACCGCCCTCAAGGCCGACATTCAGGATCTTAGCTGGATGTCCCCGGCCACCAAAGAACAGGCCATCACCAAGCTGCAGGGAATCGAAGACAAAATCGGATATCCTTCCCACTGGCGCGACTATTCCGGCGTGCAGATCACGCGCGACAGCTATTTGAACAACATCGGCCAGGCTTCCGCTTTCGAATTCGAGCGCTGGGTCGCCAAGGTCGGCAAGCCCGTGGATCGCGCCGAGTGGACGATGACTCCGCCCACGACCGACGCCTACTACGATCCGCAGTTGAACACCATCAACTTTCCCGCCGGAATCCTGCAGCCGCCCTTCTTCGACGCCACCATGGACGACGCCGTCAACTACGGCGCCACCGGCGTGGTCATCGGACACGAAATCATCCACGGCTTCGACGACCAGGGACGCAAGTTCGACGCCCATGGAAACCTGCGCGACTGGTGGACTGCCGAAGACGGCAAGCAGTACAACGAACGCGGCAAGTGCATCTCCGACGAGTACACGCAGGACGTTCCCCAGGCCGGTCCCGGAGTCAAACAGAACGGCCTGCTCACCCAGGGAGAAGATACCGCCGACAACGGCGGAAGCCATCTCGCCCTGTACGTCCTCGAAGCCACACTGAAGCAGCAGGGCAAGTCGCTCGACGACAAGGGGCCCGACGGCTGGACCTATCGCCAGCGTTTCTTCCTGGCCTTTGCCAATGTGTGGTGCGCCAACATACGCCCGCAGGTCGCGGGTTTGATCGTGACCACCGACCCGCACTCCCTGCCGGTTTTCCGCATTGATAACGTGCTTTCCAACATGTCGGAATTCCAGCAGGCCTTCGGCTGCAAAGCCGGACAAAAGATGGTGAGAGCCAACGCCTGCCGGGTCTGGTAAGTACCGTTTTTTGTCATGCTGAGCGGAGAACGAGCAGCGCAAAGCGCTGCTCGTTCGTAGTCGAAGCATCCCTACCCCCGGCCTGTTTCCGGTTTTGAGAACGGACGCCCGATCCATACCGGGTCAAAGCACAAAGTCATAAGCTCTTGACAACGCGCCCCCGATGGAGCAGAATCCTGAGTAGGCGAATAAAAAGCGAAAACGCCTCCGCGGCTCCCGACTTATAAACATCAGCCCGGCGTTCCCTGAAATCTTTCCGAGGAATCTTATGTCTTCCGCAGTGGTTTCCACTTCGGCGGCCCTGGGCCGCCCTTTTGTTTTTGCCGATGAAACAGATCCTGAGGTGCGCTCGCTGGCAAGCCCCCATAAAGGAGGGCCAACTGGAGCACAGGAATCTCCCATCGCTCGCCTGCAATCCGCAATTAAAAATCAACCATCAAAAATTTCCCCGGCGGGCGTGACCCCAGCTTCGCGGCTTGAGATTCGCCTCGCGCCCGAGATGGTCCCCAGCGGCATCCCCGCCCTTGACGCCCTTACTGGCGGTCTGCCCCGCGGCTGCCTGACCGAAATCTGCGGTCCGGCTTCCTCCGGGCGCACCACATTGCTGCTGGCCGCACTCGCCGCCGCTACCCGTCGCGGAGAATTCTGCGCCGTGGTGGATGCCAGCGACGCGCTCGATCCCCACTCCGCCGCCTCCGCCGGGGTCGCGCTGCACCGGTTGCTGTGGGTGCGCTGTGGAGATGATTCACCACAGAGACACCGAGGCACAGAGAAGCAAAAGAATCAGAATCAAGGGTGCCCCATTTCTGGCGCGCCTTTTGCGCCAGAAGTGGGGACTTTCGAGCAAACTGTATTAAATTTTGACGAAAAGAAATTACCAGCATCGGAGCACCGTCTTGAGCAAGTTCTGCGTGCCACCGATCTGCTGCTCGAAAGCGGAGGCTTCGGCCTGATCGTCCTCGATCTCGGCGATCTGCCGCCGCAGGCCGCCCGCCGCATCCCGCTGACCACGTGGTTCCGCTTCCGCCGCGCCATCGAGCACACGTCCACGGTTCTGCTGGCTATCGAGCCGCAGCCCATCGCCGGAAGTTGCTCGTCGCTGCTGCTTCAGCTTGGCCCAGCAGAAGAAATAGCCACAGAGCGGCGTAAGAATAAAGCCCACGGCGTAAGCCGTGGGTCAGTCGCCTCAAGTGAACCAGCCCCGGAGGGGCGAAAGAAGAATTGCGGAGGCGAACAGTCCGTCATTGATTCCCAATTTGCCGGACCTGCGCATGCGCACTTGCTGACCGGACTCGATATCACTGCGGAACTCATTCGTTCGCGGATAGAACGCAAACCCGCGTGCTCGGTAACGTTCGAATCCAAAACCGCCTGGGCGGGATAAAACCAGTTGTCAGTTGCCAGTACCCAGTTGCCAGTTGGCAGAAAAAACTTAACTGGGTACTGACAACTGGGTACTGGGTACTGCTTCATGTTCGCCTGCATCTACGTGCCGAACTTTCCTGTGGCAGCCGCTCTGCGCGCCGAACCGGAGATGCAGGGGCGCGCGGTCGCCATTCTCGAAGGCAAGCCGCCGTTGGAAAAAATCATTGTAGTCAATGAAAAGGCCGAGCGCATGGGCATGGCGCCGGGCATGACGAAAGCCCAGGCCGAACTGTGCGCCGAACTCGCCTTGCGCCCGCGTTCGCCGCTGCGGGAATCGGCCGCGCACGCCGCCTTGCTCGACTGTGCCCAATCGTTTTCGCCCTGCGTGGAAGATACGGCCTGCGACACGGCCCTGCTCGATCTTGCCGGCATGGAGTCGCTGTTCGGACCGCTGCCGGAAATTTCCCGCGCCATCTGCGATCGCGCCGCCGCGCTCGGACTCGAAGCCAATGTCGCCGTCGCTTCCAATCCCGATGCGGCGCTGCTCGCCGCCCGCGGCTTCTCTGGCGTCACCGTAATTCCCGCAGGCAAAGAGGCAGAGCAATTGGGCCCATTGTCGGTGGAAGTTTTGTTTGCCGGCCGTCTGGAAGGCGAAGAGAAAAAATCCGCTGGCCGCCTGCTCGAAACTCTCGACCGCTGGGGCGTACGCAACCTGCGCGCCCTGGCCGCGCTGCCGGAAGTCGCGCTGAGCGAGCGTCTCGGACAGCCGGGCCTGCGGCTGCGGCAATTAGCGCGCGGCGCAACTGTGCGCACGCTGGTTCCGGTGGAGGCGCCGCGGGTGTTTGAAGAAGCGGTCGAACTGGAGCACGCCATTGTTCTGCTCGAGCCCCTGGCCTTCCTGCTGAATCGTCTGCTCGAGCAACTCTGCGCCCGGCTGGCCGCGCGCGCCCTGGCCACGCAGGAACTGCGTCTCACGCTCGCACTCGAAAACTTTTCGCCGTTTAATCAACCATCAGCAATCAAAAATCAACAATTTCTCCGCACTCTGCGTCTGCCTCTCCCCATGCTCGACGCCAAAGTCTTTCTCAAGTTGCTGCAACTGGATTTGAATGCGCATCCCCCCGGGGCGCCCATCGTCAAAATTCACCTGGCCGCCGAACCAGCGCAGCCGCGCTCGGCGCAAGGCGGCCTCTTTCTGCCTCCGTCGCCGCCACCGGAGAAACTGGAACTTACCCTGGCCCGCATCGCCGGCATGGTCGGCGAAAACAAAGTTGGAGCGATGGAGTTGCTCGACACGCACCATCCCGAAGGCTTCCGCATGCAGCGCTTCGTGCCAGAAGTTCCGCACAAGAGTCTTTGTGAGAGAGATTCGGCTTCGACTGAAGAAAAATCCGCGGTCACTGCTCTGCGCCGATTCCGTCCGCCGCTGCGCGTCCACGTGACTCTGGAAAACGGCCAGCCTGTGTATTTGGTTTGTCGAAAGAAAAACGTGCAGGGCGAGGTGCTTTGGAAGGCCGGCCCCTGGCGTTCCTCCGGCGATTGGTGGGAGCGCGAGGCCTGGTCGCGCGACGAGTGGGACGTGGCTTTGCAAAACGGCGAGCACATTGCCTTATACCGACTTGTTCACGATTTGCTGGATGGTGGCTGGTTTGTGGAAGGAACCTATGACTGAAAGGAAGTGGTCAGTGACCAGTGGTCAGTGGTCAGTCAAAGCCTTTGAGTTCATTGCTCTTTCTGGCCACTGGCCACTGGCCACTGACCACTGATGTCCTACATCGAGCTTCACGCCCGCTCTGCTTTCAGCTTTCTCGAAGGCGCATCCCTGCCCGAGGAATTGGCGTCCACCTGCGCCCAACTCAGCATGCCCGCCATGGCGCTGCTCGACACCGACGGCGTTTACGGCGCGCCTCGTTTTCACCTCGCGGCAAAGAAAGTCGGGCTCAAGGCCCACATAGGAGCGGAGGTCACGGCAAATTTGTTTTCCCCACAGAGACACAGAGACACAGAGGAGATCAATCAACAATCAACAATCAAAAATCAACAATTTACGAATTCCTCCGTGTCGGAGCCTGCCCTGAGCGCAGTCGAAGGGTGCCTCCGTGGTGAATTCCGCCTTCCCCTCCTCGTCTCCACCCGCATCGGCTACCAGAATCTCTGTCGCCTGATCACCAAAATGAAGTTGCGCGCCAAAAAAGGCGAAGCCGCAGTCCGCGCGGAAGAACTCGAACAGCACGCCCACGGCCTCATCTGCCTCACTGGAGGCGCGGAAGGCCCGCTGGCAGCGGCCCTGCAACAAGGCGGCATCGAAGAAGCACGACGGCAAGTCGAGCAACTCACCGGCATCTTCGGCCCCGGCAACGTCTACGTCGAATTGCAGCGCCATTTCCAGCGCGAAGAAGAATCCCGCAACCGCGCCGCGATTTCCATCGCCCGCTCGCTCAATCTCCCTCTGCTCGCGACCAACGGAGTCAGTTACGCCACCGCCAAAGCCCGCGAGCTTTGTGACGCCTTCACCGCCATCCGTCATCACCGCACGCTGACCACCGCTGGACGCCTGCTCACCCGCAACTCCGAGCGTTATCTGAAGAGCCCACAGGAAATGCAGCAACTCTTCGCCGACCTGCCCGAAGCCCTCGCCAACACACTCGAAGTTTCCGCGCGCCTCGAATTCACACTCAACGATTTGGGTTACGAATTTCCGCGCTATCCCGTGCCCGAAGGCGAGACCATGAATTCCTTTCTGCGCGAGCGTGCCTGGGAAGGTTTCCTCCAGCGCTATGGCGGCGCTTCGCATGACCTGCAAGCCCGCGCCCGGCGCCAGATTGAGCGCGAACTTGCTCTCATCGAGAAACTTAAACTGGCCGGATATTTCCTCATCGTCTGGGACCTGGTTCGCTTTTGCCGCGAGCAAAACATTCTTGCCCAGGGACGCGGTTCCGCCGCCAACAGCGCCGTCTGCTACTCGCTGGGCATCACGGCGGTGGACGCCGTCAGCATGGAACTTCTCTTCGAGCGTTTTCTTTCCGAAGAACGCGGCGAGTGGCCCGACATTGATCTCGACCTGCCCAGCGGCGCCGAGCGCGAAAAAGTCATTCAGTATGTTTACAAGCGATACGGCGAGCGCGGTGCCGCCATGACTGCCAACGTCATCACCTACCGCAATCGCATGGCCGCGCGCGAAATGGGCAAGGCGTTGGGATTCGATCCCGAAACCCTCAACAAAATATCCGCCGCCGTTGCCACCTGGGAATTTCGCGACGAAAATGACGCGCTCGACCGCCGCTTCCGTGATGCCGGGCTCGATCTCAACCATCCCCGCCTGCGCAAATATTACGAACTCTGTCTCGCCGTGCAGGACATGCCGCGCCATCTCGGCCAGCACTCCGGCGGCATGGTCATCTGCCAGGGACAACTCGATTCCGTGGTTCCACTCGAGCCCGCCTCCATGCCCGGCCGCGTCGTCGTGCAATGGGACAAAGAAGATTGCGCCGACATGGGCATCATCAAAGTGGATCTGCTCGGCCTGGGCATGATGGCCGTGCTCAAAGATTCGATCGAACTCATCCGCGAGCATTATCACGAAGAAGTGGACCTGGCGCATCTTCCGCAGGACGATTCGCAGGTGTATTCCGCGCTGCAGCAAGCCGACACTGTCGGTCTCTTCCAAGTGGAAAGCCGGGCGCAAATGTCGTGCCTGCCGCGCCTGCGTCCCATGCGCTTTTACGACATCGTGGTGCAGGTCGCGATCATCCGCCCCGGGCCGATTGTCGGCCAGATGGTGAATCCGTTTTTGCAGCGTCGCCAGGGACGCGAAGAAGTCACCTATCCGTACCCCTCGCTCGAACCCGTGCTCAAACGCACGCTCGGCGTACCGCTCTTTCAGGAACAACTGCTGCGCCTGGCCATGATCGCCGCCAACTTCACCGGAGGTGAGGCCGAAGAACTGCGCCGCGCCATGGGATTCAAGCGCTCGCAGGCGCGCATGCGCGAAATCGAAGCCAAACTGCGCGCCGGCATGACGCAAAATAAGATCCCACCGAAAGCGCAGGAAGAAATCATTCTCTCCATTACTTCCTTCGCGCTCTACGGATTCCCCGAATCCCACGCGGCCAGCTTCGCCCTGATCGCCTACGCCAGCGCCTACCTGAAATGCCACTACCTGGCCGCGTTCACCGCCGCCCTGCTCAACAACCAGCCCATGGGATTTTATTCGCCCGCAACCATCGTCAAAGACGCACAGCGCCACGGCCTGAAAATGCTGCCGGTGGATGTGACGTGCTCGGAGTGGATGTGCACATTGGAAACAGTACCGAGTACCAAGTACCGAGTACCGAGTGAAGTCGTTGGTCGTTCGTCGTTAGCTGTTGGCGAATACCCCAACACAGCCGCGGAGCAGCGACAGAATACAGCCCACGGCGTAAGCCGTGGGTTAGCCGCCAGAAATGACCAAGCCCCGGAGGGGCGAAAGGATATTGCGCTGCGCCTAGGCCTGCGCTACGTCCGCGGCCTGCGCGAAGAGGCCGCTCAGGCCCTGGTCTGCGAACGCCTGCACGCTCCCTTCGCCTCCATCCACGATCTCACCCGTCGCGTCCCCGAACTGCGCAAGGACGAACTCACCACGCTGGCAGAAATCGGAGCGTTAAACGCAGTTGCCAGTGCCCAGTTGCCAGTAGCCAGTAAAACCTTTGTCATTCCGACCCCCGAGCGCACGCGAGGGGCGGAGGAATCTCAATACTCGGTACTCGGTACTCGGTACTCGCAACCCGGTACTCGCAACTCGCAACTCCACCGGCGCGACGCCCTCTGGCAAGTCGAACGTGCTGTGCGCGGTTCCGGCCCGCTGCTCGAACAACAGCCCGAACCCGACTCCCCCTCGCCGCTCCAGCCCATGAACCACGAAGAGCGCCTGGTCGCCGACTTCCACGGCACCGGACTGACCGTCGGCCCGCATCCCATGGCTTACCGCCGCGCCTGGCTCAATGCCATGGGCATTCGCCGCGCCAGCGAACTGCGCGACCTTCCCAGCGGCCGGCGTCTTCGCATCGGAGGCTGCGTCATTACCCGCCAGCGCCCGGGCACCGCCAAGGGCTTCGTCTTCATCAGCCTGGAAGATGAAACCGGCGTGGCCAACGCCATCATCACGCCCGATCTGTTTCATCAGAACCGCCTGCTGCTGGCCAGCGAACGTTTCCTGGCGATTGAAGGGATTCTGCAGAATCAGGACAACGTCATCTCAGTCAAAGCCGAACGCGTGCTGCCGTTGTTCGTCACGAAAGCCGAAACCGTCTCCCACGACTTCCATTGAACCCCGTGACCCTCGTACCCTTGCGACACCGCGTCTGCGGATTAAACTCCTCCACATGCGAAGATTTCTGATAACCATTCTTCTCGCATCTGGTGTCGTCTGCAGCGCCGACACTACTGTAAAGACTCACACTGTCATAACCGATGCAGGACCGCAGCCGGGCGTGCAGAATCCGACGGAGCATCGGGAAATCCAATATCGAAAAGGATCGATGAGAAGGAAAGACAGCCTCGAGAGCGGAACTATGGCTTCCTTCTCCGACATCGCGAATTGCGACACTAGGACCGGTTATCTCATCGACCTTGTCGCACATGAGTATCAGAACTACAAACTCGTGAAGTTCTGGACTATGGCGGAACTGGAAGGTTACCTGCAAAAGAATTCGCAGGACGCAGTACAAATCGAGAGCACAACGGTGGACACAGGGGAACGACAGATGTTCTTCGGCCGTTCAGCGAAGCACTTCATAACCACGACCAGACGCCCTCCTGATAAGAACAACCCCGGCGGTGAAGAAACGATCGACGCCTGGTACATCGACCACGAGCCTCCAGATAAAAACTGCGCTCCAGAGTATGTGCGAACCGAACCGTATTACGTGATCGGAACCGCACTTGTTCTCTATCCGCAGCTTGCGCGATTTCATCACACAGGGCCGGTCCCAGCTGGACTGAAGGTCAAAGTGATTTACATCCACAGAGTTACGGGCACCAAAAATAGCCCAGATCGGATCCTCACGCTCGAAGAAACCGTCGAGGAGCTTTCCGACTCGCCCCTCAATCCATCCTTATTTGAACTGCCTGCGGGTTTCCACGAGAATCCCCATCTCCTCAAAGCCAAATAATTGCTGACGGTTCTTACTTCCCCACGTAACTGACTCTCCAAATCGAGTTCGACCCATCGTCGCTCACCAGCAGCGATCCATCCGGCGCCACCGTGATTCCGACCGGACGTCCCCACACATTTCCGTCCGGCAGCACAAACCCGGTCAGGAAATCCAGATACTCGCCGGTAGCGTGGCCGGTCTGATGCAGCGGCACGCGGATCACTTCATAGCCCACGCGCACCGCCTTGTTCCACGACCCATGTTCCGAGGCAAAAATATCTCCCCGATATTCCGCGGGAAACTTGTCCGACTCATAGAACGTCAATTCCAGCGATGCATTATGCGGCTGCAGCAGCACGTCGGGAACAATCACCTTGTCCTTCAATTCCGGATGTTTCCCCTCCTGTCGCGGATCCTGGTGCGCCCCGATGTACCACCACGGCCAGCCGTAGAAGCCGCCCTCCTGCACATGCGTGATGTAGTCAGGCACCAGGTTGTCGCCCAACGCGTCGCGCTCATTGACCGAGCACCACAGTTCTCCCGTCTGCGGATTCACGGCTATTCCGCCCCCGGCATTGCGAATGCCATAGGCATACACGCTCAGCACGCAGTTTGCCGGATCGCACTGAAGAATATCGGCGCGGTTCTTTTCACCCGGATGCGTATCCGCATCGTCGTCATTCGATCCCGATCCCACCGCGACAAACATTTTCTTGCCATCCGGAGAAAACTCCACCGCCCTCGTCCAATGCCCGCCGCCCGCGGGCAGATCCGCGATGTGCTGCGACGGTCCGTTCGCCTTCAAGTCTCCATTGCGATACGGGAAGCGGATCACTTCGTTCGTGTTGCCGACGTAAATCCACTGCGGGTCGGGCCCGGGCGGATAAAACGCGATCCCATATGGCCGTTTCAGGCCGTCGGTGAAAACCTGCATCTGTTCCGGTTTGCCATCGCTGGTGATGCCGCGAAACACGCGAATGCGTCCCGGTTCGCTCTCTGCTAGGAAAATGTCGCCATTCGGAGCCGTCCGCAGCCAGCGTGGATTATCCAGCCCGGCGGCGTAAAGCTCCACCTTGAATCCTGCCGGTGCCACCGGCCACACATTCTCGGGACGCGCCACCAACTCCGCGCCGTTGTTGGCTGAATCGGTGGCATACGGCTGCGGCAGATCGTTCACCGTGATCTTGCGAGTCGTGCCCGGCGTTTCATAGCGGAAATCGGTGAACGGAGCTTTTGGGGGCGGGGCCTTCAGGGTTGTCGCACTGGCGGCCGCCGCCGAAGCGATGCCCACGACGCTAGCCGTCGGCGCTTTGCCCGCGGACAGCGACTCAACATAAGTGACGACCTGCCAGCGTCTCTGCTCCGGCAAAAACGCCCACGACGGCATCCCGTTATCGGCGTCTCCTTTGCTGATGAACCAGAACACCTCGCCCGCGGCCACCCCCTTGAGTTTGCCATCCACCAGAGAGGGCACGTTGCCCGTGCCCTTTCCGGTTTTTCCGTGACATGCCAGGCAGTTGCGCGCATAAAGCGTTTTACCGGCGGCAGCCGCGTCCGCTTGGCCTTCCAAGGGATTCTTGGTGGCCTTGGCTGAATCCGGCGCGTCATGAAAGTGCTTATCCACTGCTTGCAGGGCGGGAAGTGTAAGGAGAACGACAATGACCGCGCCAACCATTCTGCTGATGCCAGGGTGCATAGGAAACCCTCAGGGTTTGATTTTCTACGTTAGAGTAAACGTTCGACCAAAAGGATGCGAAAGTGAATTGCCAGAGGGCAATTCACGATCGTTCTAGGGCATGAAGAATTCATCGAGCAGTCCGGGGAGCAGTAGGCCGGCCTGTCCCAAGTGGCAGTCGGTGAATGAGGCAGCGTTTGCCGGATCTTCTGGCCCCACGTAGATCGTCCTTGCCCGGTCGCCAACATGAGTCACGAAGCTGGCGGCGGGTTCGACTACGCCGGAAGTTCCCACCGCCATAAACACAGAACACTGGTCGAGTGCGCGGAAAATGCGGTCCAGTGCAAACGGCACTTCGCCGAACCAGCAGATGTGCGGGCGAATCTTTCCCCCGCAGTCGCAACGCGGGATTTCGGCGGGCGCTTCGTAGAGATTTCTGTCCTCGAACGGTGGACGGCGGCAGGCATCGCAGCGGCTCTTGAAAAGCTCTCCGTGCATGTGGACGACGTTTCTTAAGCCGGCCTGCTCGTGCAGATTGTCCACGTTCTGGGTGCAGACAAATAACCGCTCTCCGAGAGCAGCTTCCAATCTTGCGATGGCAAGATGCGCCGGATTCGGCTTGGCGGCTGCCGCCACGCGCCGCCGCATAGAGTAGAAGTCCCAGACCAGACGCGGATCGCGCCCCCACGCTTCCGGCGAGGCCACGTCCTCGATGCGACGGTTCCGCCAGAGACCGCCCACGCCCCGAAAGGTGGGAATCCCGCTCTCCGCGCTCACACCAGCCCCGGTCAAAATGAAGAGGCGATCCGTCGAAGAAAACTGAGGCATTGCCGAGAGTGTATTCGAGATCTAGTAATCGATGCCTCGCCAGTAGTTCGGTGTGTCAACCATCTCGAAGCGCTTGGGATCGGCCTTGACGAGCGCATCGGCGGTCGAGTTCCAGACCGTGCCGTGGCCAATCGTGCCATTGTTGTACATGTTGTTGTCCTGCACGACGGTCTGATCGAGCAGGTAGTTGCTGAACCCCTGGGCATTGCGGGCGTTGCTATCCTGTTGTGCCCAATAGCCGGCGTGTTGCGCTTCGTTGGCTGCTTCGGTGGCGTTCATGCGCGCGGTGGCGTTCGCCCCGATGGCGTTAATGTTAGCCACGGCCTGCCGGCCCCAGGCCAAGGTGGCCTGGTCGCTCGCCTGTTTCTGCCGCATATTCTCTGCCATTTGCTGATTGAGCACTTGCGCATTCAGCTTCCAGCTGGCAATCATGGCGCCGATGGTCGTTTTTTGCTGGTCGGCGAGGGAATTGGGGAAAACAGAGTGGTGGAGGATCACCAGGTAGCCACCCCAACTGAGAGGCAATGTCGCGCACATCATGTCGCTCATCGTCTGCATGCCCTTCCCGTCCGGATCCAGGTGCCCGTGTGCGATCACACACTCTTCGTCCTGAGCTCCCTGGGGCGGCGGGGTCTGGTCGATCTTGTCAATCTCCAGCTTCGCTGGACCCTGGCCGGCCGCGCGCCGCCATGCCTGAAACAGCTCCGGGAAGGCCTTCACAAGGTTCCCATGGTAGGCATAGACAATCGATCCCGGAATAGGCCGGCCGCCTTGTCGCCAAAAATTACGCTGCCACTGACTCGTTGGGTCCACGGCGTTGCGCGTCAGGTTGAGGGCAAACACTTCTCCGTGTGGACCTTTGACTATGATGGCTCCGCGTCCGCTGCCGGGCTCCAGCGTCCATCCATCGGGAACGCCGATACTAACCGAGTTATCCGAGGCGGATACCGTGTGCAGCTTGGGCGCCGGGCCTGAGTTTCCACCCGCCGACCCGGAAACGGCCGGAGTTGCGTTTTTCGCGCTCGCAGCGGCCGGCTCCCCCGGATGCCACGCGCCGAACAGTTCCTTTAACATCGGATTCACCGTCGTGCCGAAGCGCGCGGCATCATCCGACACCAGCGCCCCTTCCACCTGCCCCGGCCCCTTCATCGCCGCCAGAGCCAGGCCTGCAACCTTGACGTTTCGTGCCGGGTGGTTCACCACGGTGAAAAAGACTGCCACGGTTTCCGTACCACGGAATCTGAAAACCCTTCCGATTTGCGGACGCTCGCCGCAGTTGTTATGTACCGTTCGCAACACGTAGGCCAATCCGCTCGCCTGGTTAGGGGCTCCATCCACCGCGCCGTACATGATTCTGCCGCCTTCGGGCGAGTTAATGGATTTCAGCGGCGTCTGCGCCGGCGCAGAGCCTGCACTAGCCAACAGTAAGCTCAACAGCAGTCCGGGAAGTCCCAAATCAGGCCAAAGGATTCGCATCACAACTGCCTCCTTTTCTTCATCTCCGGCAAGCTTGGCACGTCCCGCAGGCGCGTGTTTCCCTGACGCATCGGAATCCAGCAAGAAACCAGCCATCAATTCTCTGACTTGACCGTCCGGACTGCAGTGATCAGCAGCACAGACGCCGGTTCGTGTGAAAACTGGTTTGCAGCCTGCCCAACCGGGTGTCAGTGATTTGGGTCCTAGGACGAGAATGGAACGCGCGCCGGGCATCGCGCAGAAAATGGAGGGTTCAGCGCTACCGGGAATCGCCTTGCTGCTATTACCAGGGATGAGCGCTGAGCAGGTAGATGCCACTTCCCAAGAGAGTAAGGAGTGTAAGCGATCCAACAACCACCCGGAATACTCCCCGTCGCGCCGGCTTCTGCTGATCCAGCGCTGCTCTATATTTCTCGATCCACGCGTCCGTGCCAGGGTCGGTGAACGACTGAACCACCGCTCGCAGCCTGCGCTGGTCGCATTCCTCGATTGCCGTGAACCGGAACGGCTGCTGGGTGGTCGAAACCGGACTCAACATTTCCGCCGCCCCCAACACCGGCCCTGTCTGCGTGAGGAACATCAACTTGATGCGGGAGCCCCGATCCAGCATGTTGGGCAGGCTGAGCAGGCCACCGGTAAGAGAAATGGTCTCCAGTTGGCCGCGATGGCGGCGTCCGTCCGGCAATCGCAGGACCGCCGGCGTGATGTCCGCAAGCTGTACCCGCGGGCTGCGCCAGTTCGGGCGAGAATGGGCCAGGTAATTCATGTGCCAAGGCGAGTATGGTCCGCTCCCGCCAAGAGCAGAAGATTACGGAAGGACGGCACGGCGCAAGTTACCCAAACAGATCACCCAAGCAAGTCACCCAAGTACAGGGTGATCCCTGGGTGGAAGGACACCAAAGTTCCACGTTTTGGGCCGTGTTCTGACAGGAGGGTCCAGTCAACCTGACTCTGGTGCGCCATACCTGCCCCTACTAAGCCTCACCCCCCAGCGATGCGCCGTGAAGGCCCTAGCTGGATACGCTCTGTCCCGAGCCTCCTCCAATTGGGTCAGCCAGCGGAGTGTGCGGTACCATGATCCTCATGGAAATCAGCACCACCCAGTCGTTTCTTGATTACTTCAACAAAATCCGTGAGCGCACCATGCGGGTTGTTGCCTGTATTCCGCCTGACAAAATCGAATGGCGGGCGGCGGCAGGCAAATTTACGCTTGGCGACCTTGCCCGGCACATCGCTGCAACCGAAAGGAACGTTTTTGCGGAATGCGCATGTGGCGGGCGCAACCGCTACGCGGGATGTGGACGCGAACTGGCTGACGGCCGCGACGAGGTTGTGCGATTTATGGAACGGATGCACAGCGAATCGATAAATATGCTGAAGCGGCTCGGCGAGAGCCAGTTGCAGCAGAAGTGCCAGTCGGCAGACGGAACTCCCATGACCACCTGGAAGCTTTTGCGCTCGATGGTGGAGCACGAAGTTCACCATCGCGGCGAACTTTACGCGTACCTTGGAGTGCTCGGTGTCGTTGTGCCACCGCTCTACGGCCTCACCTCAGAGCAATTGCAGGAGATCGCGGGTCGCACACAGAACGCAGGCGACCCCGGCTAAGAACGAGCCCTTCTCTCCCCCAAAGCGATCGGGAACGGCTCGCCCAGGAAGATTCTTCAGGGAAATTAGGAAGCCAACCTGAGGACAAGTAAAATGGATGCCATCCACTACGACAAACAGTGGCAATAGGTAGCAAGAGGTACTTGGTAGCGCTACCGGGAATCGAACCCGGGTTTGAAGATTGAGAATCTTCCGTCCTAACCCCTAGACGATAGCGCCCCGGGAAGCAGACACAAAGTATAACAAAACCTTGCCTTTTTTCGGGCGCGCGTTCGCTATGAAACGTCCCTACGAAGCGTCGCTACCAAACGACGAGCCGGGCCCCGCGCCAACAGGTTCCATTCTGGAATTCCGCAGGGACGCATCACATTTATCACTGGAACTTGCTCCTTTCCACAGGCCGTCACGATCTATAGTGGAAGTACGCCTGCAGCCGCTCTCGAATGGAGTGACGGGTGTTGGCGGGGCACGTGTATGTCGTTCATTTATCAACAAATTCAATCATTCCTAACCTTAGGAGCATGTAAGGAGTACCCACCGATGGCGAGACCAAGAGCACCCAAGAAGACTACCGACGTCAAGGAAGCAGTCCCCAACCCACAGCCCATGTCCACCACCGCCGGGAGTGCGGCAGCGGCGGCGCCCGCGATCGAAGCGCAGCCAACGCCGGCCAAAGCCAGGACTACTGCGAAGAAGCCGGAAATCGTCCGCAGCGAGCCCCGGACGAATCTGGTTCCCATCAACCTGGACGACGAGATTCGTCAGCTTGCCTACCTCCGCTCGGAGCGCCGCGGATTCGAGCCCGGCCACGAGACCGAAGACTGGCTGGCCGCCGAGCACGAAGTTCTCGATCGCTACCAGCAGCACAGCGCCTAGCAGGCCGCTGGCCTAATCCGCCTTTGGCGGCCGAGCCCCGGCCGCCGCTTTCCGGCGGGGCAACGCGCCCCGCAGCCTACTCCTGTCTGACGCTCCAACCTCGCCGATGCCCTTCCGGCATCGTCCGGTTGTCCCAGCTACGGTTGCTTGCGCCGTAGGTTTCTGGAAGAATGTTTTGGGGTTCTTTCTTAATGGCGACAATTGGCGTTTATGCGCTGCTCTTCGCCTTGGCGTTGAGTGCCTATTCGTTCGTATTTGGACTCCTGGCCCTCATCTTCCCAGGCATGGAACGTGTGGGCGAGACCGCGCGCCGCGCCGGCGTGGTCGTTTTCGGGGCAGTGCTGCTGGCGGCCGTGGTCCTCGTGGTCTCGGCCTTCCGCAACGATTTCACCATCGCCTACATCTTCCACCACAGCAACCGCGACCTGCCCGGCCCCTACAAGTTCGCCACTCTGTGGTCCGGCCAGGAAGGCTCGCTGCTGTTCTGGTCGCTGCTGCTCGCCGGATACGGCTTCGTCCTCCGCCTGCGCTACAAGACCGATCCGCGTCTTTTCGCCTACGCCTCGGTCGTCCTCGCCGCGGTCCAGATTTTCTTCTTGGCGCTGGTAAATTTCGCCGCGAACCCGTTCGGCCTGCTTGAAGGCCCCATGCGCCCCGACGGCAGCGGCCTCAACCCGCTCCTTCAGTATCCCGAGATGGTGATTCACCCGCCCATGCTCTACCTGGGCTACGTCGGTTTCACCATCCCCTTTGCCTTTGCTCTGGGCGCGCTGATCATGAAGTATCCCGGCGAAAAGTGGATCAGCATCACCCGCCGCTGGACCATGGTCACCTGGGGATTTCTCACTTGCGGAATCTTTCTCGGCGCGCACTGGGCCTATGCCGTACTGGGCTGGGGCGGCTACTGGGGCTGGGATCCCGTCGAAAACGCCTCGC
>Ga0209517_10000567_pt1 | contig 62750 bp, 48 predicted proteins | sample PeaSoiMetSII2010_FD_187695 | JGI IMG/M metagenome (GOLD analysis project Ga0209517, IMG submission 187695) | Peat soil microbial communities from Weissenstadt, Germany - SII-2010 (SPAdes) (version 2) | ecosystem: Environmental > Terrestrial > Soil > Wetlands > Peat | place: Germany... | reverse complement strand
ATGGAGGACTCTCACCGGCTTCGTTTCCGGCACGGTGGGTTCGGACAGCGGATGGAGAGGCGGTGGGTTTGTCTGGTTCACGTATTTGCGCAGGAGCCAGGTCTTTTGCATGGCTTCAACCAACCGCTCCACCTCACGCATCGAAGTCTGCGTGCCGATTACTTTGTGCTGCCCCACTTCCAATTCCGAATCTCCGGCATGTCCTCGCCGTATTTATCGATATATTGCTTGTGCTCGATGAGCTTGTCCTTGAGCTGCTGCTTCCGGGATTGGTCTTGGTTTTGCCTTCAAAGTCGTGTGCGGAAATCGGTGAAAATCGATTTTATCTTAAATTTGTCGGCAAGGCCCGCCGCACGGCTCGCGACTGTTTATTTGTGGGGTTCATCTTTCCGAATTTCCCGCTCTGCTTGGAGCCAGTCCTGAACATCGTGGCCCTCGGGGTGGCCTTGCCGCGCGTAGAGTTCAAAGGCTCGCTTGGCGATTTGCGGCGTTAAATCGGACAATGTCTTGGATTTCGCTTCCGTTTGAGCCGCAGCTTTGACGGGATCAAAAATCCGATACGCCAGCAGTTTCACACGGTCGCTTACGAGGAACCACACCAGCGCGTAACCCCAAACGAACCCGGCCCAACCCCAGCCCAAAGGCGGCATCAGGAATCCATAGACCGCAATCAACGTCGCCACGATTTGCGTGCCGATCACGGCTATCAACAGAATCTTTGCTGGACGGATGGACCAGAATGCGCCACGCGTGCGGGTGAGAAAAATCGTCAGATGTCCGGCTACGGACAGCATCAGATACATCATCGGCTGGAGATGCGGATGGTCGAGGTGAAAAACGCGGTCGCCCAGGTAGAACAGGCCAAAAGCGGCGATGGGTCCGACGATGCCCAGCACCGAGGCGATGCCCAGCACCAGCCGCATGTTCCAGGCTTCCGGCTCCTCCTTGTAATGAACATTGTCGTAGGCAATGGACAGGATGGCGCCGTCGTTGAGCAGCGCCAGCATCACGATCATCACCGCCGTCAATGGATAAAAATTGAAGATCAAAATCGCCGCCGTCATGAACAACAGCACGCGCAGCGTCTCGGCGATGCGATAGATCGCGTAACTGTTCATCCGCTGGAAAATCCGCCGGCTCTCCTTGATCGCGTCAATGATCACCGACAGGCCGGGGAGTGTCAGCACGATGGCCGCCGCCGCGCGCGCCGCGTCCGTCGCGCCCGAAACGGCAATGCCGCAGTCGGCTTTCTTGAGCGCGGGCGCGTCATTCACCCCGTCGCCCGTCATGCCGACCATGTGGCCGCGTTTTTGCAGGACATCCACAATGTGAAACTTGTGTTCGGGAAATACCTGGGCGAAACCGTCGGCCTTCTCGATGGACTCCGCCACTTCTGTGCTTTCCTCCTTCTTCGAGTCGCCCAGGCTGGCGGCATCAAGGATGTTGGTGCCCATGTCCAGCTTCTTGGCGGTTTCCTTGGCGATGGCCAGGGCATCGCCCGTCACCATCTTGATCTTCACGCCCATCGCCAGCGCGGTCGCAATGGTGGCTTTGGCATCTTCGCGCGGCGGATCGAACAGGGGCAACACGCCAATGAACTGCCATTGGCCATCGCCTTCATCGCGGGCCACGCCCAACGAACGAAACCCGCGCGCCGCGAATTCGTTGACGGCCCTCTCGACGGCGGACTTCACTTGGCCGGCATTGGCGGCCAATTTCAAAATCACCTGCGGCGCGCCCTTCGTCACTTTGAACGTTTTTCCGTCCTTGGTTTTGACGGTGGCCTCGGTGCGTTTATGCACCGGATCAAATGGCTGGAAATGAACCACCTCGTAAGCCTTCAACGCCTCCTTGTCCTTCAATCCGCCCAGCACGGCCAGGTCAATCGTGTCGTTGTTGTCCGCCCGCGAAGCCAGCGCGCCATTAAGGATGACTTGATCGGCAGCGTCATCAATCACGCTAAAGGGATCGCCCATCGTCAGTTTGTTTTGTGTCAGCGTGCCGGTCTTGTCCGCGCACAGCACGTCCACGCCCGCCAGTTCCTCGATGGCCACCAGCTTGCTGACAATCGCCTTTTTCCGGGCGAGCAGGCGCGCACCGACCGCCATTGTCACCGACAACACCGTCGGCATCGCCACCGGAATCGCCGCCACGGTGAGCACCAGGGCGAACTGCAAGGTCGTCAGGATCGCGTCGCCGCGAAAGATCGCGACGGTAATAATCACCGCCACCATCGCCACCGCGAGAATGATCAGGTAATTGCCGATCTTCAAAACCGCCTTTTGAAAATGGCTGACGGTGTGCGCCTCCTGCACGAGTGACGCCGTCTTGCCGAAGTAAGTGTTCGCACCTGTGGCATAGACCAGTGCGCCGATTTCGCCCTGGCGAATGATCGAACCGGAAAACACCGCCTGGCCGGATTTGCGCTCGGCGGGCAACGACTCGCCCGTCAGCGCGGACTGATCCACCTCCACCGGATCGCCGTCCAGCAGACGCGCATCCGCCGGCACAATGTCGCCCAGGCGCATACGAATCACATCGCCCGGCACCAACTCGCGCGCCGGCAGGTTGATCCACTTGCCGTCGCGTTTCACGCGGGCCTTGATCGCCAGTTGGGCTTTCAGGGCCTCAATGGCGTTGCCCGCCGTGTGTTCTTCCCAAAATCCGACCACGCCGTTGGCTACCAGCAGAAGGAGGATGATGAAAAAGTCAGGCCAATGCTGGACCACGCCCGACAAAATTACTGCCACTTCAATCATCCACGGGATGGGACCCCAAAAATACGAGAGGAATTTAAGGATCGGATTGGTCTTCTTTTCTTCCAGCTCGTTCGGCCCGTACTGGGTCAGCCGCTTCTGCGCCTCGGCTTGCGTGAGACCTTCCGGCGACGACTCCAATTTTTTCTCCACCTCCGCCAGCGGCAGCGTTTTCAAATCATCTTTCGGATCGGGTTTGGCATCGGGCTTGGCGTCAGCCTTCGCACCGGTTTTCACATCCGGCTTGGACGCGGCCTTGGTATCAGGTTTGGTGGGGTTCGCGTCAGTTTTGGCCTCGTCCTTCACCTCGGGCTTGGCAACGGAGGCGTCGGGCTTCGATTCAACGGATGCACTCGGCTTGGGATCAGGCGTCTTCGGCTGGTCGGTGTCTGGTGTCATAATTTGCATCCTTTCACGCTTTTGAATTTTCGAGAACGGGCGCGTTACGCCTTGCTTCCGGTGAGTCGGCGGCCGCTCCGGGTGGCAAGTGTACCGGCAGGTCAAGGCGGGCCACGCCAATCCGGTTGTCGGCCATCCCGTAATACACGTCGAAGCGGTCCGGCGTGCCGAGATCGTCACGCCGGTCAATGCCGGTGGGGAACACGACGTTGGCGATGGTCCCGTGGCGTTCGTGCGGCAACTCCGGCGTCAACACCGGCTCCGCCGAACGATAGCGAATCGTGCGCGGATGCTCCTTCGAGAGCATCATCACCCCGGCCGAGTAGCAGAGCTGGCGTTCGTCGCTGCCCGGTTCCGCCATTTTGCTTACGCCGTGGTACAGGATCAGCCAGCCGTGCCGGGTCATTATGGGTGGAGTGCCGCCGCCGATTTTTAGCTTCTCCCAAGGCGACACCGGAGTTGCGAGCCGGTGATGCGAGTTGAACAGGCCGGGACGATGCGGCTCCATGCCCTTGGGCGGCATTGGACAATAGGAAATCCAGATGCTTTCATGCTCGCGGTCCACCATCCGGGACTCGCCCTGGCCGGCGGTTTCCTCGGGGCGGGTGCCAGGGAAAAGCGGACGGTGAAGAAGGGCCAACTGCATCTTCCCGGCGTGATTGGGAATCGCGACGGGGAAGATGCAGGAGTCCTTGTTGTCCACGTGGACGAAATCAATGCCTTGAAAGGGTTCAAAGGTCGCCAGCCCGATCCGCTCCCAGTGGAACAAATCCTCCGACATCGCCAGGGCAATTCGGGGTCCGTTCGGCGAAAGCGCCGTGTAAGTCATGACGTAATGCTGGAGCGGCTCAACAAAAGTAACTCGTGCATCCTCGCAGCCGCCGTTGCCGTCGGATCGCCGCTCGTAATCAGCTTCTGGCTCCAGTGCAATGCCGAGTCGCTCGACTCCGGACGGGTCGCCGGCTGCGTCGAATTTTACGCGGGCGATGCCGATGCGTGAGTAGTTGCCCCTGGCGACGAGCCTTGGGAACAGGTAAAGCCTGCCATCCGGGCCGCGAGCGGCCGCCGGATTCAGGACGCCTTCAATCTCCTGCGGATTGCCCGTCTCCGGCTCCATTAACATTCCCAGGCGCTGCAATTGAAAGCCACTCATCCGGTCTTCTCCTCACGAGGTTTTGTGGGTTGAATGCCATCCAAACAAGCGACGATGGCTTCAATCACCGGTTTCGACTCGTTGGGATCTCGGACGCGGATGGACACGACACCGGCTTGTTCGGCCGGATAGTCGTTTCCGCCGGGAAACAACGCATCGCCGATAAAAATCATCTCATCAATGGCAATGCCAAGGATGTCCCGGAGTTTTCGAATCCCGTAGGCTTTATCAATGCCCGGCTTGGTGACGTCAACGGAGGTCGTCCCTCCCAAGCGCACTGAATACTCGGGGATCAGTTTTTCGAGGAGAGCTTTTATCTTCTTCCGCTTGGTGAAATCGGGGTCCCATTTTTTCTTTTCCTCGATGGGCGCCTGCTGCCCCAGTGCGGAAAGCGTAATCTGGCTGCCCCGGTCTTCAATGGTTTCTCCCCAGACCTTTTTGACTTTGAAGCCTGCTGCTTCGAGCGCCTTTTTTAGCGAACTGATGATTTTCTTTTTTTCGTCCGAGGTGAAATCTTCCGAGTAGATCTTTTTCCAACCGCTTGCGTATTGGTAGAACTTGGTTCCACAGGTGGGAAGCAGCGACAGATTCTTCAGGTGTTCGTCGTGGGGCAGATTGGAGAGCACTTGTTTCTCAAACTGTGGCCAATCGCCGCCGGAAATCACCGCCACCTTCACAATTCCCAGCAGCGCACTGAGCAGTTTGGCCATCTCGGCATCGAGCGATGCTTTGCTTTCGGCCAGCGTGCCATCCAGATCGAAAACAATGAGTTTTTTCATGGGTCAGGTGACTTCCGGAAGTGAAATTTCCAACAAGCTGATGGCACCACGCGGCCGGCACAAACACGCTCCAACCACGGCGGGCAAGAGCAGCACATCCCCCTTGCCGACGGCGTAATGGGTGCCATCGTGCTCAACCTGACCGTCACCGGCGAGACACACCAGCACCCGCGGGGTTCTTTCGGCGCCGACTCCAAATGGCGATTCTGCGCCGAACCGCCACAACCCGAAATGTTCACAATCAAAGAGCCGCTCGCGCAACACCGGCTTTACCTCATCCACCATTGGCACCACTGGACCAATTTTACCTTGCGCAAAATCAATGCAGGCCATCGCCTGACCAACTTGAAGAAGTCGAGGCTGGCCTGTCTTGGCGTCAACGTGGTTCCAGTCGTAGAGACGAAACGTCACGTCGCTATTTTCCTGCACTTCAAAGACCACCACGTCGCCCAACGAATGAACGGTTCCGGCCGGAATAAAAATTCCATCGCCGGGCTTCGAGGTGAAGGAGGCGAGGTGGTCCGCCACCGTTCCGTTCGCGAGCGCCTGCCGCAGAGTGTCTGCCGTGGTGGCAGGCTTGAGGCCCGCGTAGATGCGGCTTTTTGTCCCCGCCTCCAGCACCACCCAGGCTTCGGTTTTGCCGCTTTCACCTGCGGGGATATACTGGGTCTGCTGATCCGATGGATGCACCTGAACGGAGAGCGTGTCGCGCACGTCGAGAAACTTAAGCAGTAGCGGGAACCGGCGGAAACGCCTGGCCAGTTTACCCAGCATCTGCTCCGGCCACTGATGAAGCAATTGTCCGATGCTTCGTCCCTTGAGCGGTCCATCGGCGACGCGGCTCGGATGATCGGCGCGGTCGCTCAACAGCCAGGCTTCGCCGATGAGGCCATCACCGGGCAGCGGAGCGGAGAGCAGGTTGGCCAAACGTCGGCCACCCCAGAGCCGATACTGATAAATTGGTTCGAAGCGCAGTGGATACAGGGAGATTTGATCCATGACATGCCTCTTCGTTGTCACGCTGATGTCCTTTCCATCGCGGCAGTGTATTCGCCACGGCGTGCAGCCCAGTTGCATCTTGCCCGATGAAGCAAAGCCCGCTGTGCCGCCAACACGTTGGCGTCCTTGCCTTGCCAGATTTCCAAAGCTGGTTGCTGGATGGCGCGGGCAAACGAAAACGCCAGCGCCCAAGGCAATTTCGACTTGAATCGAAGATTCATGGTATTCAAACGGGCCGAGGCCAGTTCAGCGGATTGGCCGCCGGACAAAAAGGCAATCCCCGGAACCGCAGCGGGGACAGTTTGCCATAGACTCTTCACCGTGATGTTAGCCACCTCGTCCACGGATACTTGCGCGGGGCAGGTCAATCCCGGCAGCACCATATTGGGTTTGAGAATCATCCCTTCCAGCAGCACGCGTTGGGAATTAAGTTGATTGAAAACGGTTCGCAGGACTTCCTCTGTCGCCGCGCGGCACTGCTCCAGAGTATGATCGCCGTCCATGAGCACTTCCGGTTCGACGACGGGAACCAAGCCCGCTTCCTGGCACAACGCGGCGTAGCGCGCCAACGTGCGCGCGTTGGCCTCGATACAGCTCCGGCTCGGAATGCCAACACCGATTGCAATCACCGCACGCCACTTGGCAAAACGGGCACCCATTTGAAAGTATTCCTTGAGGCGGTCGCGCAATCCGTCCAGACCTTCGGTGATTTTTTCGCCGGGATGACCGGCCATGTCCTTGGCACCGGTATCTACTTTGATGCCGGGAATAATGCCCGCATCGTTTAGGACTTTGACAAAGAGAGTGCCATCTTGCTTCTGCTGGCGGATGGTCTCGTCGTAGAGGATCGCGCCGCTGATGCTCTCGCCGAGACCGGGCGTGGTAATGATCAATTCCCGATAAGCGCGCCGGGCGTCCACCGTCTGCGGAATGGCCAGCCTGGCAAATCGTTTGTTACAGGTTGGATTACTTTCGTCCATCGCCAGCAATCCCTTGTCGCCGGCGACCAGCGCCCTCGCGGTGTCTATCAGCTCTTGTGCATTCATTTGGGTCCAGCCTACGTCAAAGGCTGGCCCTGTCCTATGGGGTATAACCCTGCCGTGGATCAGGGGAGGCGCTCTCCGACAACTGATCCAGCCGGGTTACATCCAGATTTTCGCCGGCGGGCGATGGTGTGGTGCGGCAGGCTGCGAGTTCGTGGACGGTCAGTCACGGGCGAAGTCGATGAAACCGCGCTCGACGTCGGTGTGGATGAGCTTGACGTGAACCTGCTCGCCCACGTCGAGACCCTGGAACCCGCGCTCCAGTCTTCCTTCAATGGGCGGCTGCAAAAGCCGGACCCACGTGCCTTTGTCCGAGGCGCCGGTGACGATGGCATCGAATTGCTCCCCAATCCTCGTTTCCAGCAGAATGGCGGCGGCGGATTTTGTGACCTGCCGTTCCACTTTTTTCGCCGCGTCTTCCGCTTCGGTGCAGTGCTGGGCGAGCGCTGCCAGTTCGTCGTTCGCGTAGGGCCGGGAACGTCCCGCCACGGCTGCTTTCAGCAATCGCTGGGTAATCAGATCGGGGTAGCGGCGGTTCGGGGCGGTGGAGTGAGCATAGTCCTTGACCGCCAGACCAAAGTGCCCGGCGACACTGCCGCCCGGAAGTTGGACGACGTATTCACCGGCGCCCAGGAGTTTGATGACGCTGAGTGAGAGATCGGGAAAGCGGAGAGGATCAGCGGCTTTCGCCGATATCAGGAACTGCTCCAGGGCCTTGGCGTCGGGTTCCTTGGGCAACGTTGCGCCCCGCTCGGCGGCCAGCTCGACGATCCGGTCCCAGCGCTTGGGGACGCGGACCACGCGCCGCAGCGACGGAAACTGTTTGGACGCGAGGTATCGTGCCGTAACGCCGTTGGCGGCGATCATGAAGTCCTCGATAATATCTTTGGCCCGGTTCTTTGTGTCGGTTTCCAGGTCCTTAAGCTCATCTCCGTCAAAGACCGGACGGGCTTCGATGGTTTCGAGGTCCAGCGCACCGTGCAGGTGCCGGAGCGCCTTCAGTTTCTGTGCCACGCGGTCCTGGAGTCGAAGGTTCTCATCCAGACCGCTGACCGTGCCGATCCCCGGTGGCATCGGGCCATTACCATCGAGCCAGGCGGCCACACTGTTGTAGGCCAGCTTGGCACGATTACGCACCGTGGCTTGATAAAGGTCCGAACTCTGAAGCGAGCCATCCCCGGCGAGAACCATTTCAATGACGATGGCCAGGCGATCTGATTCAAGATTGAGCGAGGTAAGATCCGTGGAGAGTTTCTCGGGCAGCATCGGAAACGTCTCGGCCACCGTATAAACCGAGGTGGTGTTTTGCCGCGCATGATCGTCCAGCGCCGATTGCTTTTTGACGACCGCGTCAACGTCGGCAATGGCGACCAGAATCTTGGTGGCCCCGTTGGTCCCGCCTGGGCGGGCTTCGGCAACGGTCAGCTGGTCCAGATCGCGCGAATCACCGTTGTCAATGGAGCACCAGAGAAGGTTTCGTAGATCGCGCGCCGCTTCCCCATCCCGCGTGGCGGGCCCGTGGATTCCATCAAGCTCGGCGAGCGCCGGGGACGGAAAATCTGGAACCAGTCCTTTTTCAAGCATCACCCGATGGGCAATGCTTTGCAGGATCGAGCGGTGCTGTCCGTCGTGTGTATCCGTCATAATGTCACCTTCCTATAACTCTCGTTTCCCTTCTCCGCAAACTCGCGGCACTTTTCTTCCATTTCTTGCTCAATGAATGCATTCTCCCCGCCACGGCCATCATTCGCCAAACCGGCGAATAAACCAGGTCTTCACCACCTGGGTCAGCAGCGCGTAGCCCAGCAGCATGAGGGCCAGATACAGCCAGTATAGCGGCGGGAGCGGGACAAACCCAAGCGTGTTCGCCAGCGGCGAAACCGTCAGCTAGGCGCCCACCGCGACGATGATCAAGGATGTGACGATGAGCGGCCAACTGGCCCAACTTTGAATGAACGGGATTTTGTTGGTGCGAATGACATGGATGATGAGCGTCTGGGTGAAGAGCGACTCCACAAACCAGCCGGTGTGGAACAGGGCCGGGTTGTGCCAGCAGTTGAAAATGTACAGCATCAGGAAAAACGTCAGGTAATCGAATATCGAACTGATCGGCCCGATGAACAGAATAAAACGCAGGATCTTGCCAATCTCCCACTTGCGCGACTTGATCAGCCAGTCGGCATCCACTTGGTCGGTGGGGATGGTGGTCTGCGAGAAGTCGTACAGGAGATTGTTGGTCAGGACCTGGATCGGGAGCATGGGCAGGAAAGGCAGGAACGCGCTGGCGCCCACGACACTGAACATGTTGCCGAAATTCGAGCTGGCCGCCATCTTGATGTACTTGATAATGTTGCCGAACACCCGTCGGCCTTCCAAGACGCCTTGCTCCAGCACCAGCAGGCTGTTTTCCAGCAGGATGATGTCAGATGACTCCTTGGCGATGTCCACCGCGCTGTCCACCGAGATGCCCACATCGGCGGCCTTCAAGGCCGGGGCGTCGTTGATGCCGTCGCCCATGAACCCCAACACGTGGCCCTTGCTCTGGAGCGCGCGGATGATGCGTTCTTTGTGAGCCGGGGCCAGCCGGGCAAAGACGCTCGTGGCGCCGGCGGCTTCGGCCAGTTCCGGCTCGCTCATCGTCTCGATTTGGGAGCCTAGCAGGAGATGCTCCACCGGCATGCCCACTTGCTTGCAGATGTAGGCGGTGATGATCTCGTTGTCGCCGGTCAGGACCTTGACGTCCACGCTCAGGCTGTGAAGCCGCTTCAAGGCCTCGGTAGCGGTGTCCTTGGGCGGGTCGAGGAAAGCCAGGAAACCCAGCAGAATCAAGTCTGATTCATCCTTGACCGAATAGACGGGTTCATCGGAACCGCCCGGCATTTGCTTATAAGCCAGGGCGATTACCCGGAAGCCCTGACCGTTCAGGTCGTCCGCCAACTGTCGGCGTTTGGCGTCGTGCTCGGGCAGTACTTGGATGACTTCCCCTTTGACTTCCACCTGGGTACACTGGTTCAGCACTTCCTCCACCGCGCCCTTGCAGATCAGGGTGTTCAGCCCGGTATCATCTTCCACCACCACTGACATGCGGCGCCGCACGAAGTCGAAAGGGATCTCGTCGATCTTGTGGTACTTCTCGTCCGCTTTCAGGTGCTCTCTCAACTCCTTATGATCGAGGATCGCTTCATCAAGCAGGTTCTTCAACCCGGTATGGTGGAAGCTGTTCAGGTAACCGTACTGCAGCACCTTCTCGCTGGGCTCGCCGTACACGTCCAGATGCTTTTCGAGCACGATCTTGCCCTGGGTGAGCGTGCCGGTCTTGTCGGTGCACAGCACGTTCATCGCCCCGAAGTTCTGGATGGCGTTCAGGCGTTTGACGATGACTTTTTTGCGGGCCATGGCCAGGGCGCCCTTGGACAGGTTGACGGTCACGATCATGGGCAGCATTTCCGGGGTGAGCCCGACGGCTACGGCCATGGCAAACAGGAATGCTTCCAGCCAGTTGTGCTTGCTCAGTCCGTTGATCAAAAAGACCAGTGGCACCATCACGGCGATGAAGCGGATCATCAACCAGGTGAACTTATTGATGCCCAGATCGAAGCTGGTCAACTGGCGCTGCCCGACGATGCTGGCGGCCAGCGATCCAAAGTAGGTCCGGCCCCCGGTGTGGATGACCACGGCGGTCGCGGAGCCGCTCTCTACGTTGGAGCCCAGGAAGCAGAGGTTGGGCAGATCGAGCGGATTTTGAACGTCAGCTGTCGCCGGGGCTGCTTTCTTTTCTACCGGCAGGGCTTCGCCGGTGAGGGCCGCTTGATTCAAGAACAGGTCCTTGACCAAAAGCACGCGCACGTCCGCCGGCACCATATCACCGGCGGCCAGCCGGATGATGTCGCCAGGCACCAACAGCTTGAGCGAGATTTCTTCTTCCTTGCCGTCGCGCACCAACGTCGCCGTGTTGCTGACCATCGCCCGGAGCTTCGCGGCCGCGTTATCGGCACGCAGTTCCTGGAAGAAACGCAACACCACACCCAGAACCACCATCACGAAAATGACCGCCGTCGCCCGCAGGTCACCGGTGAGATAGGAAAGCACACCCAGCGCCACGAGCAGCAGGACCAATGGATTCTTGACGTTGCTCAAGAGGCGCATCAGGACCGATTGCCGCTTCTCCCGGGCAATCTCGTTCGTCCCGACCTGCTTCAAGCGGGAATCGGCTTCCGCCTGGCTCAGGCCGCCCAGTTGCGATCCAAGCTCCTTGAGGACAGTATCGGAATCGGCACGCGCCTTTTCCAACAGTTCAACGGAATACTGCGCCCCCTTCCCGCCGGGGACGGTCACGGAAGCGATGGGAGGGGGCTTGGCGTCTGCCGGCTTCGATGGTGCTGGCCCGGCTTCGGTTTCATTTGGGGGCGTTGGCACAGTGGACATCCTCTCTGGAGCCTGCCCGATTTACGCCGGTTTACTTGCGTTGGTCGCGCCCCACTTCCAGTTGCGAATCTCCGGCAGGTCCTCGCCGTATTTGTCGATGTATTGTTTATGTTCGATCAACTTGTCCTTGAGTTGCTGCTTCAGATAGATGCCCTTGCCGCCGGTCTGCGGCACGCGATCGATGACGTCCATCACGAGGTGGAAGCGGTCCAGCTCGTTGAGCACCGTCATGTCGAAGGGCGTGGTGATGGTGCCTTCTTCCTTGTAGCCGCGGACGTGGATGTTGTCGTGGTTGGTGCGGCGATAGGTCAGCCGATGGATCAACCACGGATAGGCATGGAAGGCGAAGATGACCGGCTTGTTCTTGGTGAATAGTTCGTCGAAATCCATGTCGCTCAACCCGTGCGGATGCTCGGTTTGCGGTTGCAGTTTCATGAGGTCAACGACGTTGACCACCCGGATTTTCAGGTCGGGCAGATGCTCGCGCAGAATGGAGATGGCGGCCAGCGTCTCCAGCGTGGGCACGTCGCCACAGCAAGCCATGACTACGTCGGGCACCACACCCTGGTCGTTGCTGGCCCACTGCCAGATGCCGATGCCCTCGGTGCAGTGCTTGACCGCGGCGTCCATCGTGAGCCACTGCGGCGCCGGGTGTTTGCCCGCAATCACGACGTTGACGTAATGGCGGCTGCGCAGACAATGGTCCATCACCGACAACAAACAATTGGCATCGGGCGGCAGGTAAACGCGCACGATGCTGGCCTTCTTGTTTACGACGTGGTCAATGAAACCGGGATCCTGATGAGTGAAACCGTTGTGATCCTGGCGCCACACATGCGAGGCGAGCAGGTAGTTCAAAGAGGCGATTTTCCGCCGCCACGGCAGGCACGACGTGACCTTCAACCATTTGGCATGCTGGTTGAACATCGAGTCGACGATATGGATGAACGCCTCGTAGCAATTGAAGAGTCCATGCCGCCCGGTGAGCAGGTAGCCCTCGAGCCAACCCTCGCATTGGTGTTCGCTGAGCATTTCCATCACTCGCCCGGCAGGCGCGAGAAATTCATCGTTCGGCATGGTTGCGGCGTCCCACTGGCGCTTGGTTACTTCAAACAGCGCTTCCAGGCCGTTGGAGAGCGTTTCGTCAGGGCCAAAGACCCGGAAATTCCGCTGCTCACTGTTCAGCTTCGCCACATCGCGCAGGAAAGGGCCTAGCACATGTGTGTCGCCGATACCGCGCACTCCCGGCGACGGCACGACCTCCGCGTAATCGCGGAAATCCGGCATACGCAGGTCACGCAGCAGCTTGCCGCCGTTGGCGTGGGGATTCGCGCCCATGCGTCGTTCGCCCTTGGGTGCCAGTTCGGCCAGTTCCGGCTTCAGGCGGCCCTGCTCATCGAAAAGTTCCTCGGGCCGATAGCTCCGCAGCCAGTCTTCCAGCAGCTTGAGATGTTCGGGATGAGTGGCTGGGTCGGAGAGCGGTACCTGATGCGCACGAAAGGTGCCTTCGACCTGCAGACCATCAACCATCTTTGGCCCCGTCCAGCCTTTGGGTGAATTGAGGACAATCATTGGCCAGCGCGGGCGTGCGATGTCGCCATGAGCGCGGGCGTTCTCCTGGATTTCTTTGATCTGCTTCACCGCCGTGTCCAGGGCCGTGGCCATGGCCTCGTGCATCAGCGCTGGCTCGTGCCCTTCGACGAACATGGGCGTCCAACCGTAGCCGCAGAGCAACTGTTCCAATTCTTCGCGGGTAATGCGAGCGAGGACGGTTGGGTTGGAGATCTTGTAGCCGTTGAGATGCAGGATCGGCAGCACCGCACCGTCGGTGGCCGGATTGAGAAACTTGTTGGAATGCCACGCGGTAGCCAACGGTCCAGTCTCCGCCTCGCCATCGCCGACGACACAAGCGACGACGAGATTGGGATTGTCGAACACCGCCCCGAACGAATGGCTGAGGGAATAGCCCAGTTCGCCGCCCTCGTGAATCGAGCCCGGGCACTCCGGCGATGCGTGGCTGGGGATTCCTCCGGGAAACGAAAACTGGAGGAACAGTTTCCGCAGCCCGGCCTCATCCTGGCTGATGTTAGGATAGATCTCACTGTAAGTGCCTTCGAGGTAGGTGTTGCCCACGACAGCGGGGCCGCCGTGCCCAGGGCCTGAGACGTAAATCATGTCGAGGTCGTATTTTTTGATGACCCGGTTCAGGTGCACGTAAATGAAGTTCTGCCCGGGCGTCGTGCCCCAGTGACCCAGCAGCATGTGCTTCACATCCGCGAGCGTCAGCGGCCGTTTCAGCAGCGGATTGTCGTAGAGATAAATCTGGCCGACCGACAGATAGTTCGCGGCTCGCCAGTAGGCGTCCATCTGGTGGAGCAGTTCGGGCGTGAGCGTCGTGGTCTTTGTTTTCATATTTTCATCTCTTGATCGCCGGCAACTTGCCAGCCAGCACGGCGCGTTGGGTTTGCACCTTACTTTTTCGAAGGGCGATCATGCATCAGAATGCTAATAATAAGTAAGAGACCACCTCCGCCCACGCCCAGAAAACATATGATTGCGAAACCAGGATACCCAAAGATGTGAAACGAAGTGTCCACCCGCGCCAATAAAGCTGCGCCGACGATCAACGCAGCCAAAACCAAACCCAAGGTGATGCGATTCGCGATCTTCTGAAGTCCCTCGATGATGACGTCCTCGTCAATCGCGTCCACGTTTACCTTGAACTCGTTATGCGCGATCACGTCGAGAATCCGATTGAGTCGGCTTGGCAGCCGCACCAGAAGATCTTTCATCTCCAACAAGCCACCGAACAGATTGGTTGTCGAGAACGCTTTGCTCACCCGCTGCTGCAGAATTTTTTCCGCGTTGCGTCGAATCGAAGCGTTGGGATTAAATTTAGGGTCGAGGGTTTGGCCGACCAGGTCCAGGTTCAGCAACGTTTTGCTCAACAGGGTCAACTCCGCGGGCACCCGCAGTCCGTTATCAGCCGCAATTTGCGTGATTTCCAGGACGACTCGCCCCACCTGAATCTGGTCCATTTTCGATCCTTGATACTCGCCTACCAGACCCGCCACGCGCTGGCGAAATGTATTCTCTGAAAAATCTTCTTTCAGCTCGCTGATTTTGATCGCGCTGGCTGCGGCATCGTCGCCGCGCCCATCACTCACCGCCAGCAGCAACTGAAGCAGGTTCTCCTGCAGCTGCGGCGTGATGTGACCAACCATGCCCAGGTCAAGCAAGGCAATGCGATGATCGTCCGTGAGGAAGACGTTGCCGGGATGAGGATCAGCGTGGAAAAATCCGTCCACCAGAATTTGCTTCAGATAGGCGTGAAAAAGTTCTTCCGCCAGCTCTGCTCCTTTTAAATCCAAACGAGCCAAAGGGCCAAGTTCCGTGATTTTTTTTCCGCGGATGTATTCCATGGTCAATACGCGCGAGGTCGTAAAATCCTCGATCGGAGTCGGCACAACGATCCCTGGAAATTCCAGCAGGTTTGCGCCTAAAGTGCTGAGATTTCTCGCTTCCTGGCGATAATCCAGCTCACGCCACAGGCTCTTGCGCAATTCCTCGAGCATCTTGCCGAACTCGTAACGTCTGCCCCACCGCGTGTGGTTGTCCAATAACCCTGCGATCTCTTCCAGCACCTCCATGTCCTCCGCGATGATTTCTCGAATTCCCGGCCGCTGCACCTTCACCACCACCACCCGGCCGTCATGCATGGTCGCACGATGGACTTGTCCCAGCGATGCCGTCGCCAGAGGTTTTGCTGCAAATTTCGAAAATGCTTTTGAGATCCGCACTCCCAACTCGCCCGAAAAAATGGCTTCCACCTGTTCGAAAGGAAAGGGATCGATCTTGTCCTGCAATCGTGTCAGCGCGTGAATATAGGCCGGAGGTAGAAAATCCGCGCGCGTGGACAGGAGTTGACCGAGCTTGATAAAGGTTGGCCCCATCTTCTCCAGGTCTTGCGCCAGTTCATCTGCTTTTGCCACGCCCGCCGTTGACTCCACCGATGACTCCAGTTCCAGCGCGTCGTGCAACCCGGCATGTTTTACAACGTCCGACCGTCCATACTTGATCAAAAGCAGGGCAATGTCCTTGTATCGTTTCAGATGTTTAAGCTTTAGAGAAATTCTCATTCATTAATCCTTGTTCGTTGGCAGCAATTGGTCACGACCCGCCCGGGTTGGAGCAGTTCCGGCGTGAACGTCTTTGTTTCTGTTTTTAAGTTTCGCATAAATCACAGTCGCAACCCGCCATCAGCAGTCGCGGGGGACTGCCGATAAGGTCGACGGCCGCATCCAATCAACCAGCCGCGAAACCGGACCAGCGCGGAGTTTACCGGTGGCCGATCAAGTTGACGCCGCCTGGGTCATGATTTTAACAATCGTATCCTCCACTTCCTGCGCCACCCCTTTCAGTTCGGGCGTGTTGAACAGCGCCAGCAGGGTAGTTGGCTTCAAAGTCGCCAGAACAGTTCTGCCGCCCTCCTCGTAAATGGAGATCCGGCAGGGCAATGCAGTGGAGACGCTCATGTTTTGGTCGAGTACCTTCTTCGCCTGTTGCGGCTGATGACCATCGCGGCATAAAGCGTGCGGCCCACCTGTTCTCCGCAGATCGCTCGTGCCGGTGTATCCCATTAAGCGCTACTGCGGTTACTGGAGTCTTCATAACGACTCATTTGCGGCTTCGTTGCTGGCTTGACGCATTTGATCATGCTCTGCTTCGGCGATGCCTTCATCCACCAGTCGTTCATTATCACTTCGACCTTCGTCGTCCTCATCGTCGCCGGAAGCCACGGGCACTTTGTGTCCGGGTGAGCCCGGCACCGGGTCCCAGCGTTCGGATTCGAGTGCTGATTCAAGGACTGCCTCTTTCGGGTCCATGTCCGGTTCACCCGTCAATTCCCGTTTGGCCTGTTCCCGGTCAGATTTCGACACTTCTTGGATCGATCGACCGTTGATGACCGCCAGTTCAACCGCGCGCTCCCGCACCATCTTGCGGGTCACCGCGCCGATGCCGGCGGAATTTTCGGTCAAGGCACCTTCCTTCATTGGATTTGTTTTCATGGCTTAAAATCACCGCAAATGCGGAAAAGCGTTTGTGAGTTATGCGTTGTTTTCATTCGACGCGAGCCACGATCCTCGTGGGTGTCGCGGGATTTGAAAAAAGTGTTGTCCCGCTGTTGAGACTTTAGGCTTGGGGTGGTTGCTTCGGAATTTAGCCGCAATCGGTGAAGCATTTTTTGGGAAACAGGATTTTGGGGTTTTTTCGCAGGTTTGGTCATAGATCTTTTTCAAGGCCGAAAGCATTACCTGAGAAGCTTGAGGACGCTATCAGGTGTAACCAGAAGGTGTTTTTTGCGAATTACCCGGCGAAATTCGGTTTAGTTTGAAACTCAGTTTCTACCGCGCGCAAAGAGCATCGGATTTGCAGACAATGCAGGTAAGGAAAACACCTTATAGCATCGCGAGAGTGCCCAACTTATTCTCCTGCCATAGGAAAAAGAAGACTCGGCCCAAGTTAAGGGAAGTCGTCTCAGCCAAACAATAAATAAATCGAAGCACTTCTGAACACGTTTAAAAAAATATTTCTGAAAGCATGGACGGGCCGATCGGACTCGAAGTTCGGTGTGGCCCGACGATGCCATCGTCGGTTGTGATCAGGAGTTTATTGACCATGGAAACCAGGAATATGGATTTTTTAATAGAATTGGATCAATTACAAAGTTCTCCTTCACCCAGGGAAGTTCAGAACCTGCACTGGAAGCGCACTCTGGATGCTTTGCTCATCCTGCTGGCGCTGCCAGTCCTGATTCCGCTGGCGCTCCTTGTAACCCTTCTGATTCGCAGCGGTTCCCGTGGGCCGGTTTTGTTCAGGCAGGAGCGCGTTGGCTACCAAGGCCGGCGCTTCACGTGTTTCAAGTTTCGGACCATGTTTGTGGATGCCGACACGACCACGCATCAGGAACACCTGCATCAACTGATGAATTCGAATACGCCCATGATGAAAATGGACTCACGAGGGGACCAGCGAATCATTCCTTTTGGCTTGGTCCTCCGCGTGTCGGGCTTGGATGAGTTGCCCCAATTAATCAACGTGCTGCGGGGTGAAATGAGCCTGGTTGGGCCGCGTCCCTGTTTGCCTTACGAATACGACAAATATCTGCCATGGCAGAAGGAACGGTTTGGAACCGTGCCCGGTTTGACTGGACTCTGGCAAGTGAGCGGAAAAAACAAGACCACCTTCGTGGAAATGATTCAATTGGATATCCAGTATACGAAAAACAAAACCCTCTGGTGGGATTTGAAACTCATCCTGATGACCATTCCGGCCTTGATCATTCAAATGCTGGAGTCACGTCAGGCCGGAAAATTGTCAGCTTCTCCAATTCGCCCGAAAACCGGTTATTCCCTCTGTGCCACACAGTCGTATTCCTTCACGAAAGCAGCTCTGGTCGGGACGGTTCAGGCGAGAAATGGCGAAGATGTTTGGATCAGGAAAGAAACAAAATTGAATTTATAACATGGCAAAACAAATCAAAGTGGGTGTTGTCGGATGTGGCTATTGGGGCCCCAATCTGGTTCGCAATTTCAGGTCGCTTCCCGATTGCAGCATGAAAATGATGTGTGATGTCAGCGAAAACCGCCTGACTCATCTTAAATCACTGTACCCCGAGGTTGAAGGCGAGATGAATTACAATCACATGTTGAACGGCGTCGGCCTCGACGCGGTCATCATCGCCACGTCCGTCAAATCGCATTTCCCCATGGCCAGGGAAAGTCTTTTGTCCGGCAAGCACACCTTTATCGAAAAGCCGATGGCAGCCTCATCCGGGGAGTGCGAGGAGTTGATTGATATTGCCAGGGAAAAGGGATTGGTGCTGATGGTGGGGCATACGTTCCTGTATTCGCCTGCGGTCAGGAAAATCAAGGAAATCGTGCAGCGCGGCGACATTGGCGATATTCGATACATTTGCGCCCGGCGTTTGAATCTGGGAATTTTCCAGAAAGACATCAACGTTGCCTGGGACCTGGCCCCCCATGATATTGCCATTATTTTGCACATCATGGAAACGGAAGTGGTCACCATCAACTGTGCGGGCAGCGCGCATATCACGCCGGGGGTGGAGGATGTGACGGCCATGTGGCTCAATTTTCCAGGAAATCGCTCGGCGATCATTCACAGCAGCTGGCTCGACCCGAGAAAAATCAGGGAAATGACCATTGTCGGCAGCAAACAAATGATTTTCTATGACGACGTTTCTCAGCTTGAGAAAATCCGGGTCTTCGATATGCGGGTGGAAAGGCCACCGCACTATGACACTTTTGCTGAATTCAATTATGCATATCATTATGGAGACGTCCACGTTCCACATCTCAAGCACGAGGAGCCGTTAAAGATCGAATGCCAGCATTTTCTGGATTGCATCAATCAAGGGACAACTCCCCTGACAGATGGCAAACAAGGTCTTGAACTGGTTCGCATATTGGAGGCGTCTTCTCAATCGCTGAAACGAGGCGGGGCCTCGGTCAATCTTTCTGACCGGGACATTGGCAGTGAATGGGTTCCCGCCGAGGTACGAGCCGAGCCATCTACTGACAGCAACCGGAGTTTTGCTAACCAACAGGACAGGCATGAAACCATCATCGAGGGATGAGAATGATAACTGAACCCCCCGTCAGAGAATGCTGTCATATTATCCACATTTCTGACCTCGCCCGTCCAACTCAAATGCGCACGCCAATTGAAAGTATGAGAGAAAAGGAGCGGTCTTTGATCCCTTTGGAACGCCGTATTGCCACGTTTACTTCGCTTCGAACTATCGCAGGGATGATCGCTATTGTTTTTTTCGCCAATGTTGGTATGCTGGAAGCTCAAACCACCGTTGTCGCGAGTGACAACTTTCAAAGACCCAACGGCCCTCTCGGCACTAACTGGGCAACGCCTTTAGCCGGTCTGGCGCCCTATTCGTTTGGGAATTTGGTTATTACCAACGATGTCGTGGGCGTCAATTCGAATGACTATCATTGTTACGCCTACGGGGCGACAAATACTTTCAGCGACAATCAATACTCGCAGGCCATTATAACGTCGATCGGACCGTGGACGGGAGTGATTGTGCGGGCCGATACTAATCAGGACATGTTTTACTTAAGTCTCGTCTTCGGGCCGAACGATTATCGCATCTACGCTCGGTATAATGGGGTGTACTACGAACTGGCGACGGGGAGTGCGGTGACCTGGCATGTTGGTGATACTTTGAAATTGGAAGTTTCGGGTCCGGTCAATCAAGTGACGCTATCTATGTACCAGAATGGCGCGCCAGTCCTCATGTGGAGGAGCACGCTTTCTGCTCAGGTGTTTACCGGGGGCAGCCCGGGGATTGGGATATATTCGCCATCTGGAGATAACTTGACAATTGGCAGTTGGAAAGGGGGAAATTTGAATCCGGACACGAATGCACCGACCGTGCCTGCCAATTTGGCAGCCACTGCGGTAACCGGGCCGCAAATAAATTTGAGTTGGACATCAGCGACGGACAACGTTGGAGTTGTGGGATACCTGGTGGAACGCAGCCAGGGTGAGGGATCGACCAATTTCTTCCTGCTGGATTCTCCGACCGGAACGAATTACAGCGACGCGGAGTCAACGACACTCTACACAATATACACTACAAACTCCGCGGTTTTGTTGCCCGGCACGACCTATAATTACCTGGTGATGGCGATCGACGCGGCGGGAAATGTGAGCCGACCCGGTCGGGTGGTGACGGCCACAACCCCCATTCCCCCGCTCCCGACAATTACCGTAATTCCGAATCAGACGACTCTGGCTGGGATATCGGTAGGGCCATTCCCTTTTTATATATCCGATCCCGGAGTTAATCCGGCATTACTTACAGCCACCGCGACTTCATCGAATACCAACCTGGTGCCGAATGAAAATCTTTTTGTTTATTACTACAATGGCCCGCAATCACTGACGATCACACCTGCGGATGGCCAATCCGGGACCAGTCTCATCACCTTGAACGCAAGCAATGGTTTCAACAGCACAAATACCACTTTCCTGCTGACGGTTAAGGCCCCGGGTACCGGAAATAATGTCTTTGCCAATCCCACGAACATTGTAATCCCTTCTCTTGGTAAGACCACACCGTACCCGTTGACGATAAGCGTCTCCGGCGAGGTGGGAACGATTACGAACGTGGTGGTGACGTTGCACGGGATGAATCATACATTTCCGGGTGACGTAAACATGCTTCTGGTCGGTCCAGGCGGCCAGGCGGTGGTACTAATGTCCCACGCGGTGGGGCCTTTTCCGATGACGAACATCACGTTTACGCTTTCGGATCAGGCGAGCTATCCACTCCCGATAAATTCACCGATGGCTTTCGGCACTTTTCAACCCACCGACAATGCGCCGGATCACACAAACTCGGCCTGGGCTTTCCCGGAACCAGCACCGGCCCCCCCATTCTCGACAACCCTGGGGACGTTTGATGGTCTCTCGCCTAACGGCACCTGGTCCTTATATATATCGGATGGTGCGGCTGATGGTGGTGGCCAAATCACGGGAGGTTGGAGTCTGGCGATTACGACCGTTTCACCACTAACCATCACATCCATTCGGTTGACAAGTTTGATGAACGCACTTTTAACAGGAACCGGCAGCGCGAGCCTGGCTTATACGATCCAAGCATCTACAAATTTGATAAACTGGACACAAATTGGGACAGCGACAGCCGGAACAAATGGGGTGTTTACTTTTAAAGATACGCAAATCAACAACTTCAAAAAACGTTTCTACCGCGTCGTGCTGCCCTGATCAAAACTTCTCTTGCTTAAGGCTTTTTAGGTCGCCAAGGCACGGTCCATCTGCAGCACATGGCACTCGCGGGCGTATTCGTCCAGGATCGTCAGAATCGGTAGACTACCGCCAAGGACCGTGGCGTCGGCGATAAAGTCCGACGTCCGACGTCCACAAGTGGTTCCGATGCGTGGCTGTGTTCGGCAAATCCGTGGACACCCCACGCCGGATTACCTTTCGCTTGGTGGGCGAGACGCGCAATCCTTCCGCTCGTCACAATCGTTGAATATGCCGCTTGCCCACGGGCCAGCCTTCTCCCCGCAGCAACGCTGCGATCCGTGCCGCGTGCTGGGACTCGCCCTGGCTACTTGAGATGAACTCCGGCGACGCGATGAAACACACCTTTCGCTGGTTCGTTCTCGGTAGGAGGCAGTGGCTCTCGGAATCCACGTTAGTGTTACACCTGATAGCCATAGAACGGACCATCGCGTAGCGTCACTCCAGAAAATGATGGCAAATGGATTGCCATCAAAAACGAAAGACAAACTATGCATCTATTACTATTATCGCCGATTCTTGCCAGTGGCATTTGGATTGGCGGAGGCATTGGCGGCCTCATTCTCGTCATCGTCGTCGTGGTTCTGTTGCTCCGTTAACCACTGGGCCGTACTGCAAAGATTTTACCAGTCCAGCACGACTGGCAGTCGATGCCGTTAGGAAAACCTTGTTTACAGCGGAAGCAGTTTCCAAGGGTGCGCGTTCGGGAACCATTCGGACCCCGGACGGGCTGTTGGATGTCACATTGGGAAATCCGCTGGTGAAAGGCATCGAGAAACGCGGTTCCAATACCGAGTTGTTGTTTGCTGGCGCATATTCCGCCTGTTACAACGGCGCATTGGGCAACGCGGCCAAGAAGCTCGGCACACCGGTCGAGGATTCCGCCGTGCGGACGCTGGTGAGCCTGATTGAGGATGACCAGGGCGGTTATCGCCTGGCGGTGGAGTTGCATGCGCAATTCCCGGGAATCGATCGCGCCCCAGGTTCAACGCATCATGGACGAAGCGCACAAAACCTGCCCCTATTCCAAAGCCTTGCGCGGCGACACTGCCGTCAAGCTGGTGGCGGACTAACCAAAAGAACCGAACATGAAATCGCACAATGGGGCGGCCTTCCCTTCAAGCGGTTGATCGAGATCGTCAAACCGAGGCGCGAAGCAAAAGTCGTGGCTTTTTATTCCTACGCGAGGCCTAGTACAATGGAGAATATTACGACACGCAAACCATCAAAACCGCTCTCCAGGCGCGATATTTGCTTGCCTGTGTTTTTGCGAGCGTTACGCCCAAGATGAGGCGGCCTGCGGCGTCATTGCGGGCATCGCGCAAACGCTTCGCCTCGCATCGGTCGCAGGTGTGTAATCTTTCCTTCCCATACAAAGACGTTTTAAAATCACAGTTCCGCTCTGCATTTCAGGGCATGGCAAACCTTATAGATCTCATTTATGCGGGAGAGGGGGGGTAACACCGTATGGTACCCTTCCGCATCCCGGCCTATGATCGGGTAGACAAATGGTTGTGGTTTGTTGAAGTGCATTCTCGAGCCAAAAAGCTAAAGAGAGCATTTCCACCACTTAAACCGAGAAGAAAGAGAGAAACACATGAAAACCAAATCCATCCTGTTCGCGATTGTCAGTTCACTGTTGCTGGCCGCGCCGGTATTGCCGGCGCAAAACAACTTCAACTCTAACACTCAAACCCGGCAATCCCCAAGACCGTTTAAGGGCGAACAATTGCTCCTTCCACCTGGTCTCAAGGAGAAGTTGGATCTCACCGATCAGCAAAAAGCCGAACTGAAGCCAATCGAGGACGACTTTGCCAACACGAGCGAGCAATACCAGGTAGCCAATCAACCTCGCATTGATGCCGCACTGGAAGCCAATCGTCAGGCGCGCGAATCGAAGAACGCGGCACAAATTCAGGCAGCGCGTAAGCAGTTGCAAGATGTTTGGGCCGGTCTGCAGCCATATCGGGTGGCAGCCATCAATCAAATCAAGCCTCTGTTGACACCGGCACAACTCACAATTTTGGAGGACCCGAAGAATCAATGGCGCGAAAATCATGCTGATGAAGCAAATGATCCGTCTGCAAATTGAATCGTAACGACCGTTTGATCGTCCAGGTTGATGAATGACACATTGAACGAGAATGACCGAATTATGACAACATTAACCAAAACTCTTTTGGCGGTTTCTGTGACTGGATTTGTGGCGGGAACCGCCATTGATTTCGGCAGATTCAACCTCAATCCGTCGTGGACAGTAGTGCTGCCATTGGGCGCGGTTTCTCTCGGGCTATTCTTAATCTCGTTTATGCTGGAAAAGGAGACAGCGATATTCAACGAGGAGAAGCAAAGAAATGAGTCTTATGTCCCCATCGGAGCATAATCTCTTGCAGAAACAAATTTGGGTAGTGGTGTCCTAGTTTGTTGCTCGGGGCCTTGATTTGGATTTACTCTTGATGTTCTGGACTTGTGTTCGGAAGACTTTAAACTGAATCCCACCGTTTCGAAGTTGAACATCACGGTCTTCGATCGCTTTCATAATTCGCTGTATGTCGCGCCGATTTTCTTTTCTGCTCATTCCACTCCTTTCCTACCAATAGTTAAATCCTACACGGAGCGTGTCGCTTCTTCAACCAGTTTTTCTATTGTCCACGTTTCGGCAGCCAATTTCAAGCCCACGGCTGGCGTGCATCCGAGCGTGCCGTGAACCTTGCAAAGGTTATACGCTGCCGCGAATAGCGCAATCGCGTGCCGGTGGTTTTCCAGTTTTCGTGACCAGCCCAAGCCAAGTCTGGAAAATCGCTTGGTAAAATGACGCACAGACAAGTTTGTGCGTTCAACATAGGTAGTTGAATGAGTCAAAGTGCCGATGTTGCACAGGTTCCCGGACGGACCGCGCCCGGAGGGCTCTTGATTTCACGGAATTTTCAATAGGGTAATACCTGATAGCCCCGGTCCAGTTCCCTGCCTATTGTGGAAACTACAACAAAGAAACTCTCTTTACGATACGAGAAAATTATATGAAACGAAAATTACAAATGATTACCAGCGCGTCCGCCGTGTCTCTCCTGGCGTTCTCGGCGGTGGCCCAGGATACCATCAATTCCAACACGGATGAAACCGCCCCCGCCCGGCAACGTATGGCCGAGGCACGTGCAGAACGGCTGAATAGCGTGGCCAAAGCCACCGACATCATCGGCATGACGGTCAATAACGATCAAAACGAAAAACTCGGCAAAGTGAACGACCTCGCCGTGGATGTGGAGTCCGGACGGATCGTCGTGGTGATTCTGTCCAGCGGCGGATTTTTCGGCATGGATAGTACGCTCACCGCGGTGCCACCGTGTGCCTTGCGTGACGATGTCGCTGATAAAGTCCTTCAACTGGACGCCAGCAAGGATAAATTCGCGGCGGCTCCCAAGTTTGACAACTCGAAATGGGACGAAGACACGCAGTCCAATCAGGTGACTCAAGTCTATGGTTATTACGGCGTACAACCTTGGTTCGTAGCCAATCGTGACGGAAACGGGAACTCCGACCTGGATGGGACATTCACAAGAACATTGCCCCGCCATATGGATGGTACAATCAATACGCAGGGAGCGCGCGTGATGGACCGGGCCCACAATGTGGCAATAGCCGGCAACCTGGAGGCAACCAACAACTGGTTTTCTACCCGTAATCCGGACGGAACCTGGACGCGGGAATATTACTCAACTAATGGGCAACCCAACCTTTACTGGTCGCCGCCGAGTTATGTCGAGCGGGCCGGCAAACTCGTCGGCACGCCGGTGAAAAACCTGCAGGACCAGGACCTCGGCCAGGTGAATAATTTCATGGTGGATCTGTCGGCGGGCCGCATCGTTGCGGTCATCATTTCGACCGGCGGATTTCTCGATATGGGGAATGAGCTGAGCGATGTGCCGCCCACCGCTTTACGATTCAATGCCGAACGTGAAAACCTCCAACTGGACATCTCCCGGGAGAGGCTGGCCGGTTCAGTGTAATGGCTTGCCGTCATTTGAATCGTGGAGTGCCTAAGTTGAGCGCTGCCAGCGAAGATTCCGTTTCGTTTGACGATTGCATCACCAAAGAGCTTTCGCAGTTCGTGAACTTTTTTTCTCGCGTTAATCCCGTTGGCCTCCAGCCATTCGGTGAGAGTCTCCCAATGCGGTTCGCAGCGATAGCGCCGGTACGTCGTGGCCTTCCACTCCAACGAGGAATTGACCACGAAGCCATCTTGTCCTTGCTCTTTGAAACTGAGCAGTTCTTTCATCAGCGATGGTTCAACGTAAACTGTGCCGCCTGAACCGTGCTTCGGTTCGATGTATTGGTTGGCTTCGATTCGGATTGAATTGTCCTCCGCGTTCAATTGAGTCCAGAGGCACACGTCCGCTTCGCCTCGACGGAGGCCGATGCAAAGGCAGAGAAGGAACAACTTGTAGACTTCGGGATTCGGTGCGCGCAGTTCATGACGCGCTTTCGTTACAAGCCCCTCGTATGTGACGCCGGCCGGCGCTTGGAATTTCATCGAGCCTGGTCGCTCGAAGTCCACGGTTTCAAACCAATATGCCTCTCGTTCCCCGCGTTGGCCGTCCGGCACTTTGAATTTGGGAACTTTGACGCGGAAGTTCGGTTTGCAGATGATTGCTTCGCTGAACAGACTTTTTGTGTTTCGCAGCCAACTATTGAAAGACCGGTTGACTTCGAGCTTCCGTCGCGGATCGCTCCCCGCACGTTGTAGCCGGGCAATCTTCCAATCGGCGACGGCAGCGGGCGTAATGGCTGAAAGGAGAGTTGCATCCACAAGTTTGCGCCAAGCCGTTAAACCGCCCTTGCGGTAATCGTATTTGGAAACATCTGACTTCACTCCTGCAATGTGAGCGGCCAACTGTCGCAAGGCTTGAGCATATTGTCGAAATGTCACCGGTTTCAGACTTGCAGTCCTTTCCACCTCGGCGAGGAATTCGCCGACAGTGGCGGAATCGCTGCTCATTTCGATGGGCGGCATTGCCTGTGGGGCAAGTTCATTGATGGTGGCAGACCAGCCTTTTGCCAGTAAGGACAAATACAGATCGCGCGCTTTGGTCGCCGCCTCCTCCTTGTTCGCGGTTTCCAAATCGAAACTCTTGCGGATTCCTTTGAAGTGGATACGGACCGACCATTCGGCGACCTCGAATGTTTTGCTGTCGCGCGTGTAAGACCGATGCTCAAGCCGGGACTTCCAATAATTGGCGTGGGTCTTCGGGTAGGACCGCTTGGCTGCAATCTCCGATGCGGCGGCATCCGCACCGTTTGAATCGGCAGAGATGTTTCCGGCGCTCATGCCATGATGCCAGCAAAAAAACAGAGCGCACAGGTGTATCAGCTACACACAAAAATTTGAACTCCACGCAGGCTCGCAAACCGAGATTTGCTTGGCCAATTCTTGGCCAATTTTTCGGTTTTGAGCAGTCGTATTGAGTTGCGTGGAGTTTTACAATTTGCTTGAAAACCACGAAAAAGCAGCCAATTTAAGACCAAACGCTACCCGGTGCTACTGGTCAAGACCCTGAACTGCGGGACTCTTAATCAATTGGTTTAGGGTTCGAGTCCCTACCGGGGCACCAGCTTTGGCTAAAGCTATCAGGCGTCGCTGAAAGCCTTGCTGCAGCCGGGGGAGTGAAACAAATAGCGCGCAGGGAAACCCGACGCAAAGGCGTGGCCGGCGGGCTATCGCGCCGCCAACCCGGAGCGGCTGACGCGTTGAATCATCCGACTTGATTTCGCTAGACAAATTGTACCGTCCGGCGCGTCATATCAGATGGAATGCGGCGGGAACCGGAATTCAGGCGGCTCTACGACGAGCACGCCCAGTCGCTTTATGCCTTTCTGCTCAATTTTACGCGCGACGAATCCGACACCCGCGATTTGCTACAGGAAGTTTTTGTCAAACTGGCCCGCAACCCCGAATTGCTGGACGATGTTCGCGACGAACGCGCGTTTCTCATCCGGTTCGCACACAACGCGGCGATTGATTTGATCCGGCGCCGCGGCACGCGCGAACGAACCAGAGAAAATTTTGCCGCCGAATCCGTTTCGCCGTTTGCGCCGGCCAATGATCCCGATGAACAGATCTTTCGCGCTGAACTGGCGAAGGCGCTGGCCGGATTGCCGCCCGACCAGCGGGCCGTCGTGCACCTGAAACTCTGGGAGGGGCTGACCTTTGAGCAAATCGCCGACGCGCTGGCCATTCCCCAGAACACCGCCGCCAGCCGCTATCGCTATGGCCTAGACAAATTACGCGAGCGCCTGCGTCCACTCTATGAAGAAATGAAGAGGACGGAACAATGAATGAAGAGATGGAACAATTTGAACGGCGCTTGAGCCGCCAGCCTTTTCGGCAGGTTCCCGCCGAATGGCGCGAGGAAATCCTTGCCGAGGCTGGCCGAGGGTCGAAGGTCGAGGGTCGAGCGCAGAAACGGCTTTGGCTCTCGTCCCTCGTCCCTCGTCTCTCGTCTGTTCTGTGGCCTCATCCCGTTGCCTGGGCCGGTCTGACGGCCATCTGGATTTTTATTTTCGCGGTGGATACTTCGCTGCGTGACCGGCCGTCGGTGGTTGTAATAAGCAATTCATCGCCGCCGGCAGAAATCATCGTGGAAGTGCGCCAACAGCAGCGGCTGCTCGCCGAATTATTGGGCCCGCGTGAACCGCGCGAGGCGGACCGGTCAAAATCCGCGGCGCCGCGACCACGAAGCGAATTTACGGGGATTCTGTCGGTGTAAGTCGGGAGGGACGGCGTGTCGCCGTCCCCATGTGAAATTTATGAATGAAGAACCCAAAAGCATCTGGAAAAAACCGCGGCCGATGTTCCGAGGATTACGGGCCTGGCTGATTTTGCTGATTGCCACTTTTCTCGTTACCTTCGCCATTGAAGCCTTGATCAATAATCTGCCCAGGAATTCATCGGACTGGCCGCCGGTCGTTCTGTTCATCGTAATCTTCAGCGCCATTATCGCGACCGTGTCTCTTTGTCTGTGGGCCTTTCTGTGTTGGCTTTGCCACTGGCGCAACTTCAGGCGGTTTCTCTTTGGACTTGTCTGTTTCATCACGCTGGCGGCGTTGTTCTATGTCGAGGAAGACTGGCGCGGGAAGCACGATTGGAAGAAATTCAAACACGAATGGGAAGCCAGGGGCGTACAGTTTGGTCCAGCCAGTGTCATCCCGCCGGCGGTTCCTGATGACCAGAATTTCGCCATGACGCCGGTTTTTGACGCGGTTGACAAATTGATGGACCAGAAATGGCGCACGCAGCATCGAAATCCGCACATGGGCAAAGATGGCGATCAAATGGAATGGGATACGAACATCATAAACCGGCTGGACATGGCCATATCCGAAAACGGCGAAAATCCCACCAATGGCATTGGCAACTGGCAGAAATCAACCGCGAGCGATTTGGAAGCTTGGCAGCAATATTATCGCGGACTACAGGCCAGGACGAACGAATTCCCCATTCCTCCACAGCCGCAAACGCCGGCGCAGGACGTCCTGCTGGCACTGAGTCCGTACAATTCGTCCATTGGAGAATTGCGCCTGGCGGCCCGACTGCCTGATTCGCGCTTTCCGCTCTCTTACGACATGGAGCCGCCCGCGGCCATCTTGCTTCCGCATTTGGCCGGCCTTAAACGCGCCTCGCAAGTGTTGCAATTGCGAGCCATTGCCGAGTTGCAAAACGGCCGAAGCGACCAGGCGCTCGCCGACGTGAAACTCATACTTCGTCTGGGTGACTCGATTCACACCGAACCATTTCTGATTTCCCAGCTGGTGAACATAGCCATCGTGAATATCGCGCTGCAGCCCGTTTGGGAGGGCTTGGCGGCGCACCAGTGGTCGGATACGCAGCTTCAGGAACTTGACGCGGAACTGGCAAAATTGGATTTTCTTTCCGATTACCATACAGGCATGCGCGGCGAACTGATGTTGTGTGAAATCGGCGACATTGAATATCTGCGTCATTATCCGGAGCAAACACCGAATCTGAGCGGGGACGGCGTCGTCGATTCTCCATCGCGAATTCCCGGGTGGACGATCTGGTGCGCAATTCCGAATGGCTGGTTCTACCAGAATGAATTGCGCTGTGCGCGTCCGATGCTGGGATGTTATTTGCCGATGGCTGATGTCAACCAACGCACGGTCCGGCCGGGGGACGTTCAGCGTGCGGAGGCAACCGTTAGCGGCGGACTCAAGCATCCCAATCCTTACAATCTTGCGGCTCGATTGTTCCTGCCGGCGCTGGGTGCGGTGGTGACCAAATTTGCCTCCGGTCAGGAGTCGGTGGATATGGCGCGCGTCGCCATCGCGCTGGAACGTTATCGCCTGGCCCACGGGGAATATCCTGAAGCACTGGACCCGCTGGCGCCACAGTTCCTGGCCCAATTGCCGCACGACATCATCAACGGCCAGCCGCTGCATTATCGCCGGACCTCCGATGGTCAATTTGTGCTTTATTCCGTCGGCTGGAATGAAACGGATGATGGCGGCGTGGTTGTCTTGAATAAGGGTTCTTCGTCCCGGGTTGATATCAACCAGGGCGACTGGGTCTGGAGTTCTTCAGCTGTAAAAAATTAGCCGCATTGTGGTCGACGTCTCCCAGGAATGCTACCAGTGTCGGGCTGAGAGTTGAGGCATTCGGGTATGCTGCAGAATGCTTGTGAATAACTCGTGTCACCCAAGCCGCAATTCTCCCTTGTCCTCATCGTGTTCCTGCGCCTGTTTGAGCGTGTAGGACTTTCCTCAGGCACAAAATCAATCCGGTTGCTTCTTATTCGTTCAAGCCCCACCGGATCTGGCCGCGTGTGTCACGGAGCAACGCTTCAAGAATCGGACCTATCTCTGTCGCCTGTATCCGAATCTGCTCCCGCATCTTTTCAGATTCATCCACCACCAATTCAATGTCGGTCTCCGCAATTTCCAGAAGCACCTGTCCACCCGGGCCGTTTGTGCCGTTCAATAGCTGTGTGGCCGGGTTCATATTTGAACCATGGGCCGATTCGGCATGATGTCAAGTCGGCAATTCCCTGGTCTTGATATAGGCGCGCTGCCTAAGGAGGGAACACCGGTTGCACCGCCGGCACGGTATTTTTATCGGCTTGAATTCCTTGAAGCAGATGGAGAACGTTGTCCACCGTGTCCTTAAACAGTCAAATCGCCGGTCCTGATTCGCCTCGCCAACAATCGAAGCGCCTCCGGGTGATTGGCAGCGTCGTGTTGGTGCTGGGACTCCTCAGCGCCGGCGCGGTTTATTTGATTCGGACGCACTCCGGTGAACCGACCGAGGACGAATTGCTGGCGGGAAATGCCAGGGCAGAGTCGCGGCAAATGGGCCTGCTTTATGGCAAGATGGGCCTTTTGACGCAGGAATGGTCCGACGACCTGAAACAACCCGGCACCCAGGCGCTTATCATTGCCGGCCTGTCTGTCTTGATTGCTGCAGGTTGTTTTTACTTCGCCCGGCTGGAAGACGATAACAACGAAATCCGCTGACCAAATAAAAGAGCGACGAAACATACTTGCGCCTCCGGCGCCTCCGGCTTAAGACGCGGTGATGCCTGAACCGTTCCAACCGGCCGATCCCCAGCGCTTTGAAGCCGCACTCCGCCGTTTCGACGAGGAAAACGCGCGCGACCCAAATGCCGAATTCGCCGACGGTGTGGCGCAACCTGGCGAGTTGCTGTACGCGCGGCGATTAAGCGACTGGGTGTTGCGCCTTTGCCCGGACGCGTCCGAGCCGCTGCGTCTGGCGGCGCGCTGCCAGCACCTGTGCCGCTGGGAAATCCCGCGCCGTTCGTATCCGATGACCCGCGCGGGTTATTTGCAATGGCGGACGGCGCTGAAAAAATATCACGCGCAGAAAGCCGGGGACATTTTGCGCGAGCTCGGCTACCCGGAAGACGCAGTCCGCCGTGTCCAGGACTTGAACCTCAAGAAACATTTTCCCGGCGACCCGGAAGCCCGCGTTCTGGAGGACGCACTCTGCCTCGTGTTTCTCCAATACCAGTTCGCCGCCCTGGCTGCCAAAACCGCCGAGGATAAGACCATCAACGCCTTGCAAAAGTCGTGGCAGAAAATGACTGCCGCCGCCCGGGCCGAAGCGCTGAAATTAAATTACGGCGAACGCGAAAAAGCCTTGCTGGAACGTGCGCTCAAAGGGTAATCAAACTCATGCCGCCATCGCCTGATGCGCCGCGCGAAAGCCAGGTCCCGCTCTGCGTGGATTTGGATGGCACGCTCATCAAGACCGATTTGCTCTGGGAATCGCTGGCGCGGCTGCTCCGGCGCAATCCGCTTCAGGTTTTTCCGGCCCTTTTCTGGTGGACGCGTGGCCGGGCTTTCCTGAAACAGCAACTGGCCCGGCGGGTTGCGCTTGACCCGGCGATTCTGCCTTATAACGAATCGTTCCTCGCGTTTCTCCGTGAACAAAAAAGTGCGGGCCGGAAATTGGTGCTGGTTACGGCGTCCGACCGCAATATGGCCTTGCCCGTTGCCAGTCACGTCGGGCTTTTTGACGAAGTGCTCGCCAGTGATGGCCGGATCAATCTCCGGGGCAAAAACAAGCTCGGAACCCTCGTTGAAAAGTTCGGCGAACACGGTTTTGATTACGCCGGCAATTCATCCGCCGACCTCGCCGTCTGGCGCGGCGCCCGTCTGGCGATTGTTGTCAACGCAGGTCCTTCGCTGGTGAAACGCGCCGCCGGGTGTGCCCGGTCCGGCCCGGTGTTTACCGCGGATTATTCACCCTTCGGCACTTTAAAACGGTTTCTCAACGAGCTTTTCCTGCGCAGCGGCTATCTGGCGGCGATCGGCGCGGGACTTTTGTTGACGGCGGCGTTTCCCAAATTCGGCGTTGCCGGCTTTGCCTGGGTTGTGCCGGGATTGTTGCTCGCCATTGCGCAGGGCAAGAGCCGCGGCGATGCCTTTCGCATCGGCTGTGTCGCCGGGCTGGCGCATTTTCTGTCGTCGCTTTACTGGCTGCTGCTGATTCCGGTGAATGGGTTCCCGATTTTGGGCTGGGTTTCCCTGGCCGCGGTCCTGGCGCTGTTTGTCGCAGCCTGGGTCTGGTTGGTGGCCGGAAAAATCGGCGAGGGTGATTGGGCGCGCCGGACGCGTTGGTCGCTTGCCGGCGCAGCGGTCTGGGTGGCGTTGGAAATGGTCCGCGCCCGGCTGCTCGGCGGCTTTCCGTGGGATTTTCTCGGCGTTTCGCAATACCGGATGGTTCCGTTGATTCAAATCGCGTCAGTGACAGGCGTGTACGGAGTTTCGTTTCTGGTCGTCTGGTTTTCCTTATCGCTGTTCTCCGCCATGCGCGCGATTTTCGGCGATCCGGCCCGGCGCTTTGTCTGGCAGGCCGAAATGGCCTTGCCGCTGGCAACCGTCATTGGCCTGTTCCTCTTCGGCTACGTGCGGCCGGGGCAGGGGAATTCACCGGTAGCGATGTTGCGCGTGACGCTGGTCCAGCCGAGCATTCCACAGACATTGATTTGGAACCCGGCTGAAGACGAGAAGCGGTTTCAACAACTGATGCAATTGACGGAAAAAGCGCTGTCGGAGAGCAGAAAGCGGGATTCGGAGGGGCAAGTGATACAAATAATCGATTCTTCCAAACCGGACGAAATGCAAAGTAACCAACCCCTTTCCCGTCCTTCGGACACCCTCTCCCCGCGCGGCGGGGAGAGGGATGGGACGAGGGGTGCGTCCCGGACGGACCTGTTGATCTGGCCTGAATCTGCTGTGCCGGAATTGGATGAGAATACCTTCGACGCCATCAGCCGGCTCGCGCAATCAAACCGCGTCTGGATCATTTTCAACAGCGAGGATGTGGTGTTCCAGCCGGACAAGACCAATTATTTCAACAGCGGCTTTCTGGTTGCACCGGATGGCCGGTTGGCGGACATTTATCACAAACGCAAGCTCGTGATGTTTGGCGAATACATCCCGCTGGTGCAATGGCTTCCGTATGTGAAATGGCTCACGCCCATCACCGGCAGTTTCACGCCGGGCGGCCAGCCGGTGACGTTTGCGCTGGGTGATCTGCATGTCAACGTTGCGCCGCTGATCTGTTTTGAGGATACGTTTCCGGGAACGGCGCGCGCCTCGGCCGGGAATGACGTGGATTTTCTGGTGAACCTGACGAACGACGGCTGGTTTGGCAACAGCGCGGCGCAGTGGCAGCACATGGCCACCGCCGTCTTTCGCGCCGTAGAAAACAACCTGCCGCTCATTCGCTGCGCGAACAACGGCGTGACGTGCTGGATTGATGCCAGCGGTCGCGTGCGGGAAATTTTCAAAGACCCCGGTGGCAGTGTTTACGGCGCGGGCGCGCTGACCGTTGACATTCCAGTGACAGAATCGGGCGCCGGGCGCGCGCCGACGTTTTACCACCGCCACGGCGACTGGTTCGGCTGGACTTGCGTGGCGGTGGCGGTCCTGGTTTCCATCCGGTCAAAAAAAACCGCTTGAAATATTTGGAGAAGAGGTAGATATAGAGGTAATCCAATAACCTTATGAAATCGAGCGTTCCAATCAGTGCGTTGTTGCATCACAAGGGCACGGCGCTGTGGTCCATAGCGCCGGAGGCGACGGTCTTCGAGGCCATCAAGCTCATGGCGGACAAAAACATCGGTTCGCTGCTGGTCATTTCGGGCGACCGGCTGGTGGGCGTGTTCACCGAACGCGATTACACGCGCAAAATCGCGTTGCAGGGAAAGCGGTCCAAGGAAACGCAAGTCCGGGAAATTCTTTCGGGCAAAATTGTTTCCGTTACCCCGCACCAGACCGTCGAGGAATGCATGCGGCTGATGACGGAAAACCGCGTGCGCCATCTGCCCGTCCTGGAAAACGGCAAGGCCATCGGCGTTGTATCCATCGGTGACCTGGTGAACTGGACGATTTCGGCCCAGGACGCGACCATTGCGCAGATGGAGCAATACATCAGCGGCAGCGTGACGGCGTAGTTGCGGTTCGAGCTACGCCTTCGGAATGACTTCCACGCGCGGCTTGATGACTGGCATCAGGGAGTTGGTACCGGTTCTCGGTAAGATACTCCAATCATCAATGCCTCTTTCCGGTACAACCAAGATGATGGTCCAGGGATAAGTCTGATAAACCCCGGGTGCCAGCGATTGGTGTTCTGATCGCTTGGCCAGCAAGGGCAGTTTGGGTTCGGAAGGTGTATCCGTATCGCTTGGGTTCAATTGGCGCGCAGGCGGGAAAGCGAGGTGGTCAGGGTCAAATTGAAGTGGCGACAGTGACGTTGGCAGATTTTCCAAGCCCATGGGCAGAAAGGATTTGGGTAACAAGAAACTTTGACCGGTCAGAACATCCGCAGTTGCAGGCGGTTGACTACATGTCAACACCACCGTTACTCCAAACACCAACACCGCTACGGCCAGTATGGCCGGTGTTAACAGGCCCTTCATGCTGAATCAGACACGGTTCATGGTCGGGCGTTCAGAAAAGCAAACCCGTATCCGCCGTTGCGCCGAAGTTTCGCTGTCTGTGCAAAAGGTTACGGCTTGGCCGGCGGCGCGTTGGTGTCCGCCGTGGGTTCGCGCTTCATGCCGGAGGTAACGCTGGATTCCCTGACGCGGTGGGCCACAAAATCCTCCTCGGCCACGTCGCCCACCTTGCGGTGGAACTTGATCTGGTCGCCGTTCACCTTGCCCGTGTATTCGATGCGGAGTTCGTTGTCTTGAAACTTGAGCGGTTCGACAAAGAAGATTCCATTCGTGCTGACCGTGCCCTCGGTAATCGCCACGGTGTTGGTGCCCATTTCCCGTTCGCCGGTGGCCGTGCCGGTAACATTGGTCCCGTCCACCTTGAACACGTAGGTGTACTTTTGCTGGCCGATCTGGCTGTCGAACTGGCCTTTCCAGGTCCCGGCGACGCTGTCGTCGGCGCGGGCGGTTCCGGCAAACGCCAGGGCACAGGCCGCGAAGGTGAGTGTTTGGATGCAGATTTTCATAATGGTTTTGATGGTTTTGGTTTGGACAGTCCGTAGAAAGCCACAACCGGGCAGGGGAGGGAAGGAAATTTGCGCAACAGCAGTTTGGCTTTAATCCTGCTTTTAGCGGCATAGCATGATGAACCGCCGTCATAGCCAATCGCTTTCTGCCTGGAAGACAATCCCGATCGCCGTTCTATTTTTGTCCGCAACGGTGCTTGAGTTTGCTGGCTTGCCGGTTGGCTCCGCCAATGCGTTGCCGTCCAAAATCGTCACCACCGACGGAAAAACCTACAACGCGGTAAAACTCCAACGGGTTTTGCCGGATGGATTGCTGGTTCGATATCAGCCGGATTCCGGGGGGATGGGTTTGGCGCGTCTTAAGTTCGTGAACCTTTCGAAATCACTCCAACAGCAGTTTGGCTACGACCCGAAGCAAGCCGACGTTTTTCAGGAAGGCGAAAAAAATGTGATGACGGCACTGACGCGAACGATGCGGGAGGATGAAAACATAAGAATCGGCGTGCTGGACCAGACAACCCGCTCTTCGGTTGTGGTCAAGGCGGGCAAACCCGTTGTTAAGTACTCGTACTACGATCCCGCCGGCCCAAAACCATCGCAAATCGCTGATGAGATGGATGGCGTGACTCAGTATGCCTTTGGCTGCAGCCCCACTTTTAGTTTTCAAAACACGCATCCGGGCGCCGGCGAACCTTTCGGTTTCCGTATCAAGACCATAACCATCAATCTCGACCTGATGGTCCGCATCATCCTGCCGAGGGGTGAACACGGTAAGCTGAAGGAACATGAAGAAGGTCACAGGAAAATTGTCGAATATTTTTACTCCCTCGGCCCGCTCGCCGCGCAGAGTGCCGGCGGGCTCTTGACGGGCACGGAGCAGACCTCATCAGCAGCAGATTATAAAATCGCCAGAACGGAAACCTTCACCCGGGCAACCGTTGAATTGCGGACGGAATATATGAAATACATCCGGGACCTCTGTCAGCAGGCGAACGACTATTACGATGATCTCACCGACCACGGCGGAAACGGCAAAGATTCGAACCAGGCTGCCGAAGAAGCCATCCGTTGTTTTGCGCCACGGGTGATTGACTGAAAATGCAGGGATTCACCCGGTGGCGTGGTCAAAGACGCCGGTGCGCAGGAATCGAATCGTCTGCCGGATGGCTAACTCTTTTGTCGCACTTCAATTGTGAAACTAAACGGCATTTTTATACACCCTTCGCGAGTAAGACTGCAATGGCCATAAACAAAAATCCTAAACCGAATGCCAGTAGCAACAGAGGCCCAATCCAAGATGTAAGAGGCGCTGCGATATCTGCATCTTGTGGGTTGTCGGGATAATAGAGAACCTTAACTTTGCCTCCAAGAGGAGCCAACCTTTTGGAACTGAAGGATGCAGCAAAAGTGATCTTCTGGCCATTTCGAGCTTCAAATTCCACTTCTGGCGAGTATGTCGTGTGCGCAGCCCCGCTGTGTTGCCGCTCCCTATTCCCAATCACAACGCCAATGGCTGCAATCCCGAGTCTTCCGTTTGCAAGACCGGCGCAGCAGGAATATACCCAGGAATCCCCAAAAACTGGCCATCGCCAGTGAGAACATTTCAATGATGATACGAGCTTTAAGTGGCATAATCGTGATGATGCCTAACTATGGTTATACGAGCATTGGTTCGTATATTAAGACTGATTTTATAGGGCAATTGGCATTTTGTATCCCATTGGTAATCGGCGTTTCGACATCTCTGATGTACGAACCAGCCGTCGCATATCCAAACACGCCAAGACGCCGGGGCGTGGTTTAGGGTGTTTGCACGTTCACGCGGTTGCGGCTCATCCTGGCCTTACCACACAAGCAGGAAACGCCAGAATTTACTTTCATCAGCTCACGCCAGTTTCGGTTGCCAACGATTGCCAAAAAACACAATTCAACATCATTGGACACAATTCAACACTGTTGGCAGGGGTTGGGCAAAATCGCGCTTGTGCCTTGCATTTATTGGTGTTTGAAGACTCCAAACTGTAAAAAGTGAATCGTCTGCCGGATAGCTTCGCGATTCTTCATGATGAACGGATGCGTTGCGTGAATGACAAGGTGATCGCTCATGCCCGCCAGTTTGGTCCGTTCAATGGATACCTTTCCGTCATCGCGGCCGGGAATGAGCAGGCTGTTGATCCAGTTGAGGGAACGGTCGCCGGCGATGACGCCGACGGGATACGTTGCCGGGCCGAGCTGGTTCGGCGTGGAATGGGCGTCCGTACCCAGTTCATTTCCCGCCGGGCCGTTGAGCCATTTGAAAGCAAACGTCCAACCGAGTTTATCCACGACCTCGCTGCCCTGGTTGGGCGGCGCGAGCATGACCACACATCCGAGTGACGGAACGGAATAACGGGCCAGATAACTGCGAACCAGAATCCCACCGAGTGAATGCGTGACAAAATCAATCTTCGTCGCGCCATCCTGCTGGCAATCAGCGACAGCTTTTCGAATCGCGTCATCGGCGAGCTGTTGGACGGACGCCGTGCGCGAGGGATAACCCACGTTTTTCACCCTGTAGCCCGCCCCGGTCAGCGCACGTTCCATCTTCGCCATTGAATGGCTGGTGCGGCACAGGCCATGAAGCAAAATCACTGTCTCCGGCGCGCCGAACGCCGGTGAAGTGAGTGCGACCGCGGCCATGAAAATAACAATTCTAGAAATCATCCGGACTGTAAAACCATTTTGGGCCAAATCCAACGATAAACGCGAAATGAGGGTTCGAGGCCCTTCACCCGTTGCTACCCGCAAATACAGAGTCTTAAGCGTCTGACCCATCCCGGTATTGGCTTTGACAACGTTCAGCTCCGGGAATAGTCTCTCGAGCATCTCTGGAACGAAGTTTACGAAAACTAATTCTACCAACTCAATTATGAAAAAATTACACCTCTTCATTCTTGCCTTGTGTGTGGTGGGCTTGTTTCAAGGTTGCGAAAACAGCGTAACGCAAAAAAAATTGCGCCTGGTTTTTGTCGGCGGCACTCCGGACAATTACTGGTCGGTGGTGCGGCTGGGTTGCGACTTCGCCACGCGGCAACTCAATGACGTGGATCTGGATTTCCGCTTTCTCGAAAATGGCACCTCGGCGGCACAGCAGGAGCTTTTGAGCACTCTGATCACGAACGGCACCGACGGCATTGTCATCAGTCCAATCGATCCCGAAACCCAGACGGATTTCCTGAACAATCTGGCCACCAATACACTGCTGGTCTGCGCCGACAGCGACGCGGCCAACAGCCAACGCCGGTGTTACATCGGCACGGACAATGTCGCCGCCGGCATGCAGGCGGCGACATTGCTCAAAGCCGCGCTGCCCCAGGGCGGTAAAATCATTTTTTTCATCGGCTATCCAAACGCAGAAAACACAAAAGACCGCGCCGAGGGCATCCAAAAGGGATTGGCGGGGTCGAACATACAGATTATCGACACGTTGTGGGATGGCGCCGCCAGTGACATAGCCCAGAAAAACGCGGAAGACGCGCTGGTGAAGCATCCCGACCTGGCGGGCATGGCCTGTCTGAACGGCTATCAAGGACCGGCCATTCTCACCGCAGTGCGCCAGGCGGGCAAGGCCGGGCAGGTGAAAATTGTTTGCTTTGAAGATTATGACAAAACGATGGTCGGGATTGCCGCCGGCGATATTTACGGCACGATTGTTCAAAATCCCTTGAAGATTGGTTACCAAACCATCTTCCGCATGGACAAATATTTGCGCGGCGACAAATCGCAGTTTGACCACGGGAAAATCCTCATCCCTTCGCAGTCAATCACCAAAGACAATCTGACGGATTATCTGGCTGTGCAAAGGAACCAGCTTCTCCAGACCCAGGCGGGAACTCCTTAAACCGGCGGACAGTCAAACGCCCGGAAGGCAGGGCGCTTTCTCCGAAAGCGCCGTGGTGGCCGCGGAAATGACCGATGCAGGTGGAAACCGCGCCCTGGCTGATTAAAATTCTCGAAATCTACAACTGCCCACTCGGCACCTGAATTGGGTTTTGATTCCGGCAAAGCGGGTGGTGGCGAGCCGGGCAAAATCGGAAGTGGCCACGTAACTTCTGGTTTAACGGTTCATTCGGCTGATGCGACCGGGTTGAGCGAGCTTAACTCGGCTCTGGCAGAAAAGAAGACGGCGTAAGACCGCGTTGGGGTGGCCAGGGATTTTAGAAAACGATCACTTGCCCCCGCCTTGTCGCCGGCCAAGAGGCGTTTCATGCCGGTGTAATACCAGAATTCACTTTGTTTCTTTCCGGTGTCGGAAGGTTCAAGCGCTTTGGACAAATCCGTCTCGTTGATTTGATTCAAAAGAAATTTTGCGATCTGCATCTGCCAGTCGGCGGGAGTTCCGTTCGTGCGGCCCTGGCAATAAACCAGAAGTCCCTGATCCGCTTTTTCCCTTTCGCCGGATTCGGTCTGGACCAGCCAGATGTGGATGGCGGCGTAATCTTTCACGCGGCCGTCGGGAAAATTCTGGCATCGCCGAAAATCAGCCAATGCGCCATCCCAGTCGTTGGTAAGCGATTTGAAGACACCGCGATAATAATATCCCCAGGCGAAGTTGGTGTCGGCTGCGAGTGCGCGGTCGAGCTGCTGCAACTGGCGGTCACGCCAGCGGCCCGGGTTGCGCGCGAGAAAATTGCCGTTGGTCGGGGCAGGGCCGGCGAAGGGAGAACCCATCTCTTCCGTCATGCGCACCCGTTCCATCATGGCGCCGGCAAAATCATTTTGCATTTCCTTGATGCGCATTCTTCCACGGTAGGCGTTCCGATTATCCGGCTGCAATTCAATGACCTTTTCATAATCACCAAGTGCCGGCTCAAAATCACGTCGCGCTGCTTCGATTTCCGCCCGCTGCACGTAATTGTTCGGATCCAGCGGATTCAATCCGATGGCCGAGGTGTAATCCTTGAGCGCCTTGTTCGTATCTCCCCTGATGGATTCTATGCCCGCGCGACTGGCAATAGCGGCAACGAAATCAGGATTTAATCGGATGGCATGGCTGAAATCGCCCTCGGCGCTGTTCAAGTCCCAGCGATAACTCCATTTATGGTCGGGATCGGCCGTGGACAGGGTTTGCGAACCTCGATTAAAATAAAATTGCGCGTCGTGCGAGGCCATGAAAGGCGCACAAAGCCCCGCCAGACAAAGCAGCGAAATGAAAACCATCCACTTATTCATCATTCAACTTGTATTACACTATACTATGGCGTTCAAGGACGGGCAAGCGAAGGTGAACGAGGGTAATGGCCCACCACCGGCTTGGCCAAAATCACCCACTTTGACATAATATCGGGTAACGGTAATTTCGGGGGAACACAGGGAGGCATTAACCCAACGGGTGCGCCTGTTGCCGTGACCCGATTGGAAGCGCAGACCGGGCGTCTGAATCGCGAATGAATCCAAAACCTCATTCATAAACCTGATCGGATTGTATCACTCAGCCCTGTTTTTTAAAGGCCGGGCGCTTTCTCCGAAAGCGCTGCGAATTGAAAACGGCTCGTCGCGGCGAAGCACAGCGGAACGGAGGCCGTGAAAATTGAAATTCTCGAAACCATTCAGACTTTGAAACCATTTTTTATCGTTATGTGCGAGGCAAATCCAGCCGGAGATTGCGTTGGATTTGTTGGCGCCAACTTTTCATTACCTGCGCCTGCTCCGCGTATTCCGGCCATTTGATTATGGCGGCACGGACTTCCTCAACAATGGCCTCCGTCCGGCCGCGTTTCATCAAAGCGCTCCGGGCACAGGCCCGGAAGTCGGCCAGCGTGAATCCGTCACGCTTACCGTCCATGGTCATCTGATGCCGGGCGGTCCAGTCGCCGGACGGGTTGTAACTGTACGTCACGTCGAACGCCGGCGCGAGCGACCAGCGGCCGGCTTTGTCCATCAGAAACGCGATGTTCTTGACGTGGTCGTCCTGGTTGCGGGCGATGATGTTGAACGCCATCCGCCGGAACTGTTCTTCAACGGCCTCCATCGGCAGATTCAACTGGCGGATGATCAACAGCGCCTGTTCATAGCTGTAAGCGCCGGCGTGGTTGAAATCAAAATGGGCCAGGGCGCACAACGATTGCATGTGCAATTTCTCGCCGCCTTCCAACCGGTCGAACCGCCGGGCCATAAAATGGCGCCGCCCGTTTTCCTCCAACAACCGGCACTCACTCATGGTAACGCCTGCTGCTCGCGCCATCAGATAATACGCGTATTCGATCGCACCGTAGCCCTTGGGATCTTCGAGTTCTTTGTCCTTGTTGCCGGTAACACCGTCAAATTTCAACAGCCAGTAATCGAATCCTTTTCCCGCCGCAATCTGCCCGGAACGGACCTCATTGGTCTGGCGGTTCCAGGCGATGACCGCCTTGGCCCGGGCACCGCCAGCCGAAGTCCCGACCCGCAGGATGTCGTTCAGGGCGTTCTTCCTTCGCTCGCTGGCAAAGGTGGTTTTCAGGTTCCGGCGATGGCTCAGCACCTCCGACGCCAGTTTGACCAGAGCGTCAATTTCAATTTTTTTTGCCGCTTGCGGTTTTGGGCCGATGGCCGGCGCAAATTCCAGCGCGCCCATGCCGCGCGCGCCGATGTAACAAAGCCGTTCCACCGCATTGAAACTCTCGGGTGTCCGGCCTTGCGTTGCCAGCCATGCGTCTATCAGGGCGTTGCCAAACCGGTCGGGCAACGAATCCGCCAGCAACCCGGGCAACCCGTGAAAGGTGATTTCCGGCAAATCGGGGAAAACATACACCCGGTTGCCCAGCGGCATCGTAATCGGCGAAATTTCAATCCCGCTCTGGGCAAACGCCGGATCGTACTGAAACGCCGCGAACCGTTGGCCGTCCTCCAGGGAAACCGCGCCGATGGTCCGTCCCCACAATTTGACTTCGGCCAGCGTCATCGCTCATTCCCCCATTGCCATTTATTGGCCGGAGGCGCGGCGGTCTTGGCGGTGGAAGCGCGCCGGCGCTTTTTGCCGCCGAGCTTCAACTGCGCGACCGGGCTGGGCACCGGTTCCGGGATGAGCAGGTCAAAGCGCTCGATCAAATCGAGCACGCGGCATACGCGGATGAACCCGGACAACTGGGTCGCTACCGCGCCCGCTTCCAACCGCTCCACGGTTCGCTTCGCGACTCCCGCCTGAGTCGCCAGTTGGGCCTGCGTGAGATTGTGGTCCAGTCGGATTTTGGCAAGCCGGCTGCCCAGCTCACCAAGGATAACCGTATCTGTGGCCTGTTTGGTTAATTTCATAACACGCCATTTATGACGAATTAAGGCATATATGTCAAGTAAATCGTCAAGAAAGACGAATTAGATGAAGCACGTTTGACGCCATCAAAGTGAGGGGATTTGAGGCGAAAATTAATGAGGTCGGCTTAAAGGTAGGGCGCTTTCTCCGAAAGCGCCGCGAATCCGGAACGGCGCGTGCGGAGATACGTCCTACCTGAAGCTTGTGGCGCCGACTTGCCACGCCAAAACAGCGCGCCGGCGGGAGCACAGCGCAGGCAGAGGTCATGATGATTGAAGCCTGCTTCGAAAAGCACGGCCAAAAACAACTTGAATGCGACGTAGTATGTTTTATAATGCCATTATATCCAGTAATCGGACCATGAAATCTGTTCTTCCTTTGGCGGGATTGATTTTCCTCGCTGGTATATTCCGAGCTGATGCTCAAACCTTCGCCTATGCTTCGCTGCACATTTTCTCGGTGACCTCTGGTTCACCACCCACCAATTACGATGGAACCAGCCCACGCGGCACGCTGTTGTTGACGAGCAATGTTCTTTATGGAATGACCGATTTGGGCGGCGTTTCAAATTGCGGGACCATCTTCAAATTAAATGCCGACGGCACCGGGTTTACGACGCTTTACAATTTCACCAACGGCGTGGACGGCGCGAACCCCGGCACAGGTAATTTGCTCATTTCTTCCAGTAATTGGCTTTTTGGGGTCACCGGTTTTGGCGGAACCAACACCCCTCGCCGGGGCGCCGTATTCAGGGTCAACTTGGACGGCACGGGTTTCACCAACCTTTACAGTTTTCACGGTCTGGACGGCCAGAATCCCAGCGCCGGTTTGACCATTTCCGGGAATACGCTTTATGGCACCACCTACGGCGGCGGCGGTGTTGGCAAGCACGGCACAGTATTCAAAATCAACACGGATGGTTCGGGATTTACGAACCTCTACGCGTTTTCCGGTGCCGACGGCGCCAGTCCAACGGCACCATTGCTGTTGTCCGGCGATACCCTTTATGGGACCACCATGCACGCCGGCACAAACGTTGCCGCCGGTTCCGTTTTCCGAATCAACACCGATGGCAACGCCTTCACCAACCTCTACTCGTTTACCAACGGCCTCGACGGCAGTTGGCCGGTTGGGCCGCTGGTGTTATCCAACAACGTGTTGTTTGGCGGCACGACCGCTGGAGGCATTTCAAACATCGGTACCATCTTTAAGGTCAACACCGATTCCACGGGTTTTGCCCCAATTCATCAATTTACCGGCCAGTACGACGGCGGACAACAAGTCGGAGGCCTCATCCTGTTCAGCAACCAACTGTACGGGGCGGCCTTTGTGGGTTTCACCAACTTCGGAAACATTTATCGGATGAATACCGATGGCAGTGGATTCACGAACATCTATCAATTCACCGGCGGCAGCGACGGCGCGGGGCCGGAGGGTACGTTGCTCTTGTCCGGAAATACTTTTTTTGAAACGGCCGTCGTCGGTGGTTCCGCCTACACCACCAACGGCAACGGCACCGTCTTTGCCCTCACCTTCCCGGTGACGTTGAATCTGACTCAATCAGCCGGAAACCTGACCGTATCTTGGCCGTCGCCTTCGACCGGCTTTAATCTGCAAACGAACGGAAATCTCGCGTCGGGGAACTGGGCGAATTACGGCACGCCTACGGACGATGGCACGAACAAGGGCGTGGTGATTTCGCCGTCATCCGGCGATTTATTCTTCCGATTGTCCCATCTGTAATCCGCGTAATGGTCTGGCAGATTGCGCTTTTGGCTGATTTGAGGAACGGTGGAGTAATTTATTGGAAAAGCGACGGACGTGGTGTCTGTCATATGCGTCGTCGGACACGTCCGCCGGCAAGCAAAACTGAGCGCTTTGCCGTGCTTAATAAAGCTATCAGCCCCCGGAAGCATTACAAGCTATTTAAATTGCGGGTTGTGTCCGAATTTGGAGTCCGAAATAACCAAGTGGGGCGCGAGTTGTCTCAACTCGCAGCCTATTCGACCGCTTCAGCCGCTGCGGATTGAGGACAATCCGCGCTCCGGGCGAATCAGGACAGTACCCAATTGCGCTTTCCGTATAAGCGCGGGGTCATTGAAAGCGCCGCCAATCAAAAATGGCTTGTCGTGCCGACTTGTCGCGCCAGAGCATCGCGTCGGCGGGAGCACAGCGAACGCGGAGGCCATGAAAATTAAAATTCTCGAAAACATTCAGACTGTAAAGCCCGTTTGGGTGAAGCGAACGACAAACGCGAAATGAATTTTTTGATTGGGTGGCTCAAGGTAACTCCGCAACCCTAGGCTGGATGATGGAATCCTGGTGGGATTCTCAAAGATCAGGCAAGGGGAAACGGGATTTGCGGTCTGTTTTTGATCCGAACCACTTGGAAGCTTTTTCTATCGCGTCTTTGTATGTTGAATCTCGCTTGTAAAAAAAGTGGTTGAGATTTTTAAAGTCACCAGTCTTTGTTGCTGTGTCAATCAAATCGCTAAAGATGGTGTCCAGAGAATTGAACCACTGACTCAGGCGGTTAAATGGTTCGTCTTTATTTGAGTCGTAATCCAACAAATCGTGCAAGCTGGAATCTTTTTGGGTTTCAAATTTCTGCGCGCGTTTTCCCGGTGTGGAAAATACAATGTTATAATCTGAACCAATCAGTAACTCCCGAGCTTTTTCAATTTTGTCTCTATTTCCACCCGTCATTTTCACAATGACAAAATTGATCAGGGCACAAACATGAAACTCCCAATAATCCAAAAACGCTTTCGATTGAACAATTCTACCTATGGGGTCAGCAGCAGGGTCAGCCCAAAGGCCTAATTTCTCTGGATAAATCTTCAGCCTTAACGCGTCGAGATATTGCAAAACAGCGTAACCAAACAAGGAATCTTGGATGAACGCCTTGCTTCCCGTGGGAATTGAGGTCAATACATCAGGAGTCGGTGTGTCATTACGAATTGAGCCTGTAAACCGGACAGATGCATCATCATGAAAGCCAAAAATTGCTTTATTGATTGCTTCATCTTCCCAAATTGACTTTTTCCGATCCTTGCTCCAATGAGGAAATCCCAAAACGGCCAAGAAAATTTGTCCTGCAACCTCGTTATTTACGGTTCTATAGCGTCGACCTCCGCCGGGAATCTGATAAAGCCCAGTTTCCTTTCGTGCTTCCACAGCAGCCCAAGCGCCCTCCCGAGTCTCAAAGAAAATCTTTGGGTTGAATTCTTTGAAATGCACGACTAACTCGCTTTGCGAATCTTGGTTTGCATGTAAATCACGGGAGGAAATAGGATTCTGTCTGTTGGCTGCTTCCGCGATCTTGCCTGCATCAACGTTATCTGCTTCGACAATTTTCACCATCACTTCGCCTTCAAGCAAGTCTTTGATGTCTTGTCCACCTTTTACGCGTTGGTCATACCACTCATGTATCGCGTATGAAGTTTGGCAGCCATTTACAATCTGCGGCGTTATTATTTTCAGATCTGTGCTTCCAGGTTCGATTTTTTCACCGATGAAAGTTAGTCCATTATTTCGTTCTAACAATTTGCTCGACTCTTTCTCCAGCGTCGCTCGTGTGGCATCAGCGATTGCATCGCTGCGTGCAGAGCTTGGCAATTTGTATCTGAAATTTTCAGAAAACAAACCAAGCCCATGCTCTTTAACAATTTCATACAAGGTCTTTGTTGAAATTGTGGTTATGAACGTCCTTCTAGGTTTTTTGCCTTTCTCTATTCGCACATCCGTTGACGCGGGAATGGAAATCATTTTTGGGGGAGGCAGTCCTGCTGGGTCGTTTCGTGAAATCCATTCCCTGTAAAGTCTTTCGTGATCATAAATTACAACACCACTATCGACTGCGTAATCAAAGGCGTCTTTCGCAAAAGTTCCAAATCCAATAGCCAATAATCTTTCCGGTTTTTGAGATGCGGCATTGTATCGGACACAGAACTCTTGACGTCGGGTATTTCCAAGTAAGGGGGATTGGATGGCGCGCTTTTTTGCATTCAGAACTTCATCTACCAAGTCTAAATTATAGTTGCCCTTTCCTCCCTTTGAAAACTTACATTGTGCAATTATTCGGATTGGCACATCGTCTTCGGCAATTCCAAGGTCAATTTTATGATCGCCAGAGGCTCCGATGTGCAATTTTTCAGCAACCAATCCCAATTCAAAGCCAAGAATTTCTTCGCCGAACCAAATTGCAAATTGATTGCCCTCGTCCGCAATGGCTCGTTCAGCTCCTATTTCAGCCATCCGTTCTTCGACTCGTTTTGTAAATTCTTCGGTTTTCATATTGAGGAGTTGGTTTGGATTTGGCCTATGGAGTAAGAGGCTAATTAAGGCGACTTACAACTTCAAATCCATATCCGTCACCGCGCCGAGTGAGGCACTGGTGACGTGCGCCGCGTACTTGGCCAGCACGCCGCGGGTGTAGCGGGGCGCGGGCTTCTTCCACGCCTTGCGGCGGGCCGCGATTTCCTTGGCAGGAATGTCCAGAGTGATTTCCCGTTTCCCGGCGTCAATGGTGATGGGGTCGCCGTTCTTCACGAGCGCAATGGTTCCACCCACATACGCCTCCGGCGTGATGTGACCGACCACAAAGCCGTGGCTGCCGCCGCTGAACCGGCCATCGGTGATGAGCGCCACGTCCTTGCCCAGGCCTTTGCCCATGATGGCGCTGGTGGGCGACAGCATTTCCCGCATGCCGGGCCCGCCTTTCGGGCCTTCGCTGCGAATCACAATCACGTGGCCTTTCTTCACCGTGCCGTCGAGAATGGCTTTGAGCGCCTTTTCCTCGGACTCAAACACAATAGCCTTGCCGGAGAAGCGCAAGCCTTCCTTGCCGGTCAATTTTGCCACCGCGCCTTCAGACGCAAGGTTGCCGCGTAGAATCACAAAATGACTGTCCTTCTTAATCGGCTTATCAAACGGCTGGATGATGGTCTGGCTGGCCGGATACGGTTTCGTGTCAGCCAGCGTTTCCGCCATGGTCTGGCCGGTCACGGTCAACGCGTCGCCGTGGAGCAGTCCTTTGTCGAGCAGCGTCTTCATCAATGGCCGGATGCCGCCGATGGCGACGACTTCGGACATGAGATGTTTTCCGCTCGGTTTCAAATCCGCGAGCACGGGCACGTTCTTGCCGACGCGGGCAAAGTCGTCAATGGTCAGTTTCACCCTGGCCGCATGAGCGATGCCGAGCAGGTGCAGCACGGCGTTGGTCGAGCCGCAGAGCGCGATGACCACGGTGATGGCGTTCTCGAAGGCTTTTTTCGTCAGGATGTCGAGCGGGCGGATGCCTTGCTTGAGCATTTCAATTACGCACGCGCCGGCGCGACGGCAATCGTCCAGCTTCGCGGGCGAGATGGCGTTTTGCGCGGAGCTGTTGGGCAGGCTCATGCCAAGCGCTTCGATGGCGCTGGCCATGGTGTTGGCGGTGTACATGCCGCCGCACGAGCCGGGACCGGGAATGGCGCATTGCTCGACCGCCTGCAATTCGGCGTCGGAAATTTTCTTGTTGGCATATTGGCCGATGGCTTCGAACACGGACACGATGTCGAGCTTGCGCGTGTCGCCGGTGATGCAACCGGGCAGGATGGTGCCGCCATAGACGAACACCGCCGGGCGATTCAGCCGCGCCATGGCGATGAGCGAGCCGGGCATGTTTTTGTCGCAACCGCCGATGGCCACAAATCCATCCATGCCGGCGCAGCCCACCACGGTTTCGATGGAATCGGCGATGACCTCGCGCGAGACGAGCGAGTATTTCATGCCTTCGCTGCCCATCGAGATGCCGTCGGACACGGTGATGGTATTGAAGACAATGGCCTTGCCACCGGCCTCGTTCGCACCTTTCTCGGATTCGAGCGCGAGTTTGTCAATGTGCATGTTGCAAGGCGTGACGTTGCCCCAGGTGGAGGCGACGCCGATGAGCGGCTTTTTGAAATCCTCCGGCTTGAACCCGATGGGATAAAGCATGGAACGGGCGGCGGCGCGTTCGTAGCCGTCAAAGACGATGCTGGAAAAGGGACGAAGTGAATCGGATGATTTTGAATTTTTCATTGCCCGGAAATCATGCCAGAAAAAACACCCGGCAGCAAGTCGCGTGGGTGGGCAGCTTGCCAACAGTACGCGAGGTTGCCTTGACATTGGAACACCGGATTTATCGGGCAGGCAGGCAAACCGCGCGTGAGTCTGCTGCATGAATGCTGCGTCCCGTCTCCCGGCGCATGTCCATTGCTTACGGCTATCTGCTATTCCCCCGGGCTTCGTCACCGCAAAAATGGTTGCGCGGGACGCTGCGGAGGCGCACAGTCAATACCAACAGCTTTTTCATAAAATTATAAGAACTGCATTTCAGCCGAGGAAAGCCCTTTACGTCATGTTCTCGTTGCAGGAAGGCATGGACAGCCGGATCAGCCGCCTGCCTAATGTGACGGGCCTGCTCCACGGAACGGTCTCTCCCGACGATCTCGACAAGTTCCCCAACGATCTCGATCATGGCATCAGTCCTTACGCCTTTCCCCTGTTCACGGGATGGGTGGATGCGCTGCGCGGGGCCGAGGGGCTGAAAAAGAATGGGGAGATTGCCAACCCGTTCATCATCGCCGCCGCGGTCCAGGATCACTCGAACCAGCGCACGCGTGGCAAGATGGACCCGACGGTGTGCTCACGCTTGTCGGGCCCGTGGGAGATCTCGTCAAGCATCTTAAGATCACGCCATCGTCCGACGCGAGTATCAGCACTTTTCTTTCAAAATGAACATGACACCCACCAACGAAAGGAAAAGCATGAACACTAACGATTCCACCGTGGCGATGAGACGGAGGTGGTCAATAAGACGGAATGGTTTGCGATTGGTGATCGCCGCCGTTTTCGCCAGCGGCGTGTTGACTCCGAGCGCGCCTGCCCAACTCGCCCCGTCCCCCACCATCACCGGCGTTTACAATGGCAGCTACGCTGGCGATCAAGGGCCGATCAAATTCAAGTTGTCGATCACGCAGCAGAGCAACGGAACCCTCGCCGGCGTATTCACGTTTTCCCCGCCGGGCAGTTCCGGCGCGACTCCCTACACCTGTGACGTGGTGGGACGATACCTCCAAGGGAACCGATACTTCCAACTGAGACGAACCAAATGGGAAACGGTCGCGCCGACCAATTTGAGGATGATGGGAATGAACGGCACGTTCAATCCCGACGGCGCCCAAGGTGCCGGACAGATTTCGGGCAAGATGCTTGGTCGTCCTCCTGGTCCCAACTTCGAGGCCAGTCGAAATGCGGCTGAATCGGCCAACCTGGCCAGTGTGACGGCGGCAGCACCGCCTTCTCCCGTTATCGCGCAGCAAACGCGTCAGCCAACCGCCGCCACGTCCGCCACGCCGAAGCCGCCGTCTTCATCGGCTCCGGGCACCTACATCGCGCGCACCGCCATCGACGGCGTCTATATTGGCACCTACGGATCCAACCCGGATGACGAGGTGCCGGCCAAACTTTACGTCAAGTTCATCGACAACGGATCGGTGGACGGAATCCTGGACGGATTGTTCACGTTTGATGTACCGCCTTCCCCCGAAGCCAAGCCCGTCACCTACACCTACAAACTGACCGGCGTTTATGCGACGGGGACGTTGGGTTGGTCCGCCAAGCCTTTGGGGAAACCCGCGCCGGACGCTTACGCGGTGAGCCAGATCTACGCCGAGTTCGACAAGACTCCCTACGTTAAGGGGCGCAACGGGCAACTGGAGTTCGATTTTATTCCCGATCAGATTTCCGGGAAGGTTATCGACAGGAATAACCGTGCCATCAATAAATTCAAAGGCACGCGAGACAAGGCCGAGTCGGCCAACCTCGACAGTCTCTTGGCAACCCAAACCAGCGCCGCCGGTCCGGTGGTAAATACGACCGCGTCCCCCGCCGCGCCCGTAGGCCGCATCGTTCGACCAGGCATCCCGGGCGTTTTCAACGGAACCTACACCAGAGCGAATGAGTCGCCCATCAAGTTCAAGCTGACGATCACGCGTCCGACCGTTCTCGTGAATGGCACCTACAAGCTCCAGGACCCGAACGGCCTCGCCGGCGTGTCCACGATTTACCTGCCCACCGATTCCGGCACCAAGGCCTACACCTATAGCCTCAAAGGAGCCCTCGACGGCTACGGCGCCTTCCATCTGTTTGTCCATGACTGGGAGACGACCCCGCCTAAGGATTTCAAGGATTTTAAGGCAATGGGTTTCAATGGCACGCTCCGTTCCAATGAGAACCAGCACACCGCGCGAATTCTCAGCGCACAGGCGTCCGGATCCCTCGCAGACATGTTCGTGCCCAAGTTTGAGGCGACGTGGGACGCAACTGAATCGGCGGATATTCGAGGCACCATCGTAGCTCAAGAGGCGCGGAGCGCGGACGAGGTTGCCGCCCTGAAAGCACGCGATGAAACCGTGAAAAACGCCCCGCCGAAGCAATTGGCGTCCAAGGATCTGGTCCGCAAATCCCGGCTGTACTGGGATGGCTACCAGACCGACATGATCCGGGAAGTCTTCGACGGTGGTTTTGGCGCCGCGATGAACGAGAACGATCAGTTCCAGAAAGTCTTCTGCTCGTACGTGGAAATGTTGTCGGCCAAATTTCCCGATTGTCTGCCGGCTAATCACGTGAGGGTAAGCATCACAGTGAGAACCAACCGGAAATTTGACAAACAAACTGGGCTTCTCATCAGCGAGGAAAACCATGACTACACAATCGACATGGATCCGCGGTTCGTCGATACATACGTCAAGTTTCACGATACCCAGTTCAACCGAGTGCCGATGCAAGGTGTCATCGCGGCCGCGCAGCCCGGGGGCGCCCAGCACTTGGTCCACGACATGATGGCCCTGGTGACCGACATGCAAAAGTTCTTCGCCGATCACGCGTGCAAGAGCGCCGCCATGCGGCAACTAACCGAAAACTTCCTGCGCGCCATCAACGGCGATCCCTCCCTACAACAGGCCGATGGGAAGATCGACGGCGCTCAGGCCGAAAGCGATAAAGACCTTCCCCCCGGCCGCTACGCGCGGTTTGTGGATGGCGCCAACGCGTATTTCCGCGAGCTGGATAAGCGCGACTCCGCGTTCGGCAACAGTGCATCGCACGATACCGCGCTTTGTCAGCGCCTGGCGGAGCTGTATGAGTACGACATGACCCGCGAAGAGGAATACTACTACGCGAACGATTTCGCGGGCCGCTTTCTCCCGATCATGGGGCCCAGGACATCCTGCCCCGACCCGGCCTGGCCGCAGCTTCATCCCGACGTCGAGAAGGCCATCGCGGAAATAAAATAGGGGCAGTGAAGCTGCGACGAACGACTCGCTGCCGCGCAGCCTGAGCCCGGAAATCGTCCCGCGCCCCAGTAAGCGGTGTTGTCGAGTGATTTGATAGACCAATGAATATGCAGTCAGTTGTGTTTGGAGCAAGCCACCGGCCTTGTGCGCCGATTCATTCGAGCCACAGGCTCGACGCTACACCGACTATTTTTGAACCGTATGTTCCTGCCACCCGCCGCCGAGGGCCTGGTAGAGATTGATCAAATTAAACAGGCGCGAGTATTCAGTCTGGATGAGATTTTGCCGCGCGTTGTTATAGGCTTGCTGGGCGGTGAGAACGTTGAGCGAACTGTCAACACCGCCGCGGAAACGCGCTTCGGTCAGTCTATAAGTCTGTTGTTCCGACCTGACCAAAGCCCGGTTGGCCGACAGTTGGATTTGTACGGTGGCCCGGACTGCCAGCGTGTCGGCAACTTCACGGAACGCAGTTTGAATTGCCTTTTGATAATTAGCGGCCGCAATGCGTTCGGAGGCTTTGATGGCTTGAAGTTCGTTCCAGGCGGTGCCCGCCGCGAAAATGGGCCAGACGATTTGCGGCGAAAAATTCCAGGCCTGGGAACCGGGAGCGAACAAGCCTTCCAGCGTGGTGCTTTCGGTGCCGCCCGAACCGGTGAGGGTGATGGTCGGGAGAAAGGCGGCCCGGGCAGCGCCGATGTCGGCGTTGGCGGCCTTGAGTTGATGTTCAGCTTCGAGAATGTCCGGGCGGCGCGCAATCAGGTCGGACGGCAATCCCGCCGGGATGTCGGACAGACAAATCTGCGGATTGAACGGCTCGGGTGACGGAAGATCATCGGGCAACGGGCAGCCCACCAGCAGCACCAGATAATTATCAGCCTGGGCGAGTTGTTGTTCGTAGCCGGCCACAGCGGCGCGCGCGGTTTGCAACTGAGTTTCGGCCACATTCAAATCGAGTTCGGAAAGGACACCGGCGTCGTAACTGTGTTTGATCAAATCGTAATTGCTGCGCGCCGCTCTCAGGGTTTGACGGGCCACGGCGAGTTGTTCAGTCAATTCGCTTTCCGTCAAATAGGCCGCACCCACTTCGGCCACCAATGTAATTTGCGCACTCTTTTGGGCTTCTTCGGTGGCAAAGTAGGTTTCCAGCGCCTGTTTCTTGAGGCTGCGCACGCGACCGAATAGATCCAGTTCATACGCGGCAACACCCAGGTTTACGTTGTATTGACTGTAGGTGAATCCCTGGCCTTGGCCACCGAACCCGAACGGAATGCGCTGGCGCGTACCGTTGGCGTTCAGATTAACGGTTGGAACCAGAGCGTTCCGTTGAACGCGGTAGAGTGCGCGCGTTTGTTCGACGTTCAACATCGCCGTGCGCAGGTCAAGGTTATTGGTCAGCGCCAGTTCGATGAGTTGTTGCAGGCGTTCGTCGCGGAAAAACTCGCGCCAACCGATGTCGGCGGCGGAAACTGCGGCGGCTGTGGTCGGCGGTGCAGGATGTCCAGGCACTTTGGGCCAGGAAGCTGAGATGGGCGCGGCCGGACGATGATACGTCGGCATGAGCGTGCAACCAGCCAGAGCCAGCATGTATACGGTAGCCGCCGACGTAAGGAGGCGGACGTTTGCACAGTGTCTGCTGAAATGCTCCGCCTCGTTACCTCGCCGGCTACGAGGGAACAGGGGATGCAGACAGGTTCTGAAAAATTTGCTCATGGCTGTCCTGATTTGCCGTTCGCGTCGTCCTCTTCCAGGCCGGTGGGTTTGGGCGCCATCATGGCGTGCGATGGTTTTTGGCTTTTGAAAATCCGGCGAACGACCACGAAGAACACCGGCACGAAAATAACGGCCAGCACGGTGGCGGTAATCATGCCACCCGCCACGCCGGTGCCGATGTCGTGCCGGCTGGCCGAGCCGGCACCGGTGCTCAACGCCAGCGGCGACACGCCCAGGATGAACGCCAGCGACGTCATCAGAATCGGGCGCAGCCGCAAGTGCGCCGCCTCCAGCGTGGCCTCAATCAGGCCTTTGCCCTGCGCCTGCAAATCCTTGGCGAATTCGATAATGAGGATGGCGTTCTTGGCCGACAAGCCAACGATGGTCAGCAGACCGACTTTGAAGAACACGTCGTTGGGCAGCCCACGCAACGTGGCGCCCAGCAGCGCCCCGACTATGCCCAGCGGCACGACGAGGATCACCGCCACCGGGATGGACCAGTTTTCATACAGGGCGGCCAGCGCCAGGAACACCACGACGAGCGAGAGCAGGTAGAGCAGGGGAGCTTGTTTGGCCGACAAGAGCTCCTGGAAGGACTGGCCGGTCCATTCGTAGCCAAAGCCGGTGGACAATTTCGCGGCCAGTTTTTCCATGGTGGTCATGGCCTGGCCCGTGCTCTTGCCCGGCGGCGCGAGACCCTGGAGTTCCAGCGACGGAAAACCGTTGTAATGTTGTAATGACGGCGAGCCGTAAATCCAATGCAGCGTGGCGAGGCTGGCCAGTGACACCATCTGGCCCTGGTTGTTGCGCACGAAAACCTTGCTGACATCCTGCGGCAACATGCGATACGGCGCGTCCAATTGGGCGATGACCCGCTGCACGCGGTTGCCGTTGACAAAATTGTTGATGTAATCCGAGCCAAAATAGGTCTGGAGGACGGTGTTCAAATCCGCCAACGAGACGCCGAGCGCGCTGGCTTTGGCCTGGTCAATATCCACCTTGAGTTGCGGCGTGTCCTCCAGTCCCACGAAACGCAACTGGGTAATGTCCTGATTGGTCGCGGCCATGGCAACCAACTGGTCGCGCGCCTGCATGAGCTTGTCGTGGCCGAGACCGCCCTGGTCCTCCAATTCAAAGTCGAAGCCGGCCGAAATGCCCAGTTCGGGAATCGGCGGCGGGTTGATGGGGTAGATGGTAGCATCCTTGATTTGGCCAAGGAACATGAAAGCCCGGCCGATGATCGCGTCCACGCCGTGTTCCCGGCCGTGGCGCTGGCTCCAGTCTTTCAAATGAACGAAGGCAAGCGCGGCGTTTTGCCCCTGGCCGTTGAAGCTGAAACCGGCCACGTCCACCATGCCCGCCACCTCCGGTTGTTTCAAATAATACGCCTCCACCTGCTTGAGCACGTCCACTGTGCGCTGCTGGGTCGCGCCGACCGGCAACTGGATGAGGGTGATAAAGTAGCCCTGATCTTCGTCCGGCAAAAATGACGAGGGCAAACGGTAGTAAAGCCAGCCCACCGCCGCGACAATCACCAGATAAATGACCAGATATCGCGGCGTCTTGTTGATGGTCCTGGCCAGGAAACTTTCGTAGTCTTTACGAGTGGCGAGGAAACCGCGGTTGAACCAGCCGAAAAATCCCTCCTTCCGCAAATGATGCCCTTTTTCAACCGGCTTGAGCAGCGAGGCGCACAACGCCGGCGTCAGCGACATGGCCAGGAAGATGGAGAACAACATGCACGAAATCAGCGACAGCGAGAACTGCCGGTAAATCGCGCCGACCGAGCCGCCGAAGAACGCCATCGGGATGAACACGGCCGTCAGCACCAGCGAGATGCCGATGAGCGCGCCGGTGATTTGTTTCATCGCCTTGATGGTCGCGTCGCGCGGTGGCAGGCCTTCCTCGCTCATGATGCGCTCCACGTTTTCCACCACCACGATGGCATCATCCACCAGTTCGCCCACGGCGAGCACCATGCCGAACATGGTCAGCACGTTGATGGAAAAACCGAGCGCATACATGACGCCAAATGTGCCCAGCAACGCCACCGGGATGACGATGGTGGGGATGATGGTCGCCCGGAAATTTTGCAGGAACAGGAAGATGATCAAGAACACCATCACGATGGCTTCCGCGAGCGTAAAGATCACTTCCTTGATGGAGGCGCGCACGAATTCGGAACTGTCATAAGGAAAATCAACCCGCACGGCCGGCGGGAAGAATTTGGCCAGCTGGGCGACCTTGGCGCGGACGGCATTGGCCGTGGCCACGGCGTTGGCCGAGGGTGCCAGCCGGATGCCGATGGCCGCGGTCGGACGGCCATCCACCCGCGCCTGCAAGGCGTAAGTCTCTCCCCCCATCTCCACGCGGGCCACGTCGCGCAAATACACCCGTGAACCGTCTGGATTCACCCGCAGCAAAATATTTTCAAATTGCTTGACGGTGGTCAGTGTGCTCTGGCCTTGCAGGGTGAGGTTGATTTCCTGGCCCTTCACGGAAGGACGAGCGCCAATCTGCCCCACCGGGACTTGCGCGTTTTGAGCTTCGATGGCGGCGATGACGTCGTTGGCGTCAAGGTTGTAGCTTTCCAGTTGGTTCGGATTCAGCCAGATACGCATGGCGTACTGCGTGCCAAACAGGTCGGCTTCGCCGACGCCCGTGACACGGCGGATGGGATCGAGAATGCTCGATGAAATGTAATTGCCCAGCGCGATGTCACTGATGCTGTTATTCGTGGTCGAGAGTGTAAAAAACATCAGGAAGTTGCGCGTGGATTTGAGGACGGTGATGCCCTGTTGCTGCACCGTCAGCGGCAGACTGGGGACGGCCAGTTGCAATTTGTTCTGCACCTGCACCTGCGCAATGTCCGGGTCGGTGCCGGCGTCGAAATACAGCGTCACCTGGGATTGCCCGCTCGCGCTGCTGCTGGACGACATGTAAAGCAGATGGTCAATGCCGTTCATTTGCTGCTCGATGACGGACGTGACCGTGTCCTGCACCGTCTCCGCCGACGCGCCCGCGTAATTGGCGGTGATGGAAATGGACGGCGGCGCGACGCTGGGATATTGCGCGACCGGCAGGTGTCTGATGGCGAGAATGCCCGCCATCATGATGAGCAGGGAAAGCACCCAGGCAAAAATCGGGCGGTCGATGAAAAATTTCGGCATGACAATCTCCCCTTAATTTCCCTTGGCCGAATTGGGCGTTGCGGAAGTATTATCGCCGGTGGAACTAAAAGGAACCGGTTTTACCGGCATTCCGGGCATGGCTTTTTGCAACCCTTCAACGATGATGGTTTCTCCCGCTTTCAGTCCGTCGGTGACAATCCATTTGTTCCCGATGGCCTGGCCGATTTTAATCACGCGGGCGGCCACCTTGCCGTCTGCGCCGACCACCATCACGCTGGCAACGCCGTTCGGACCGATGTTGACACCGCGTTGGAGAACCGTAATGGCCTGGTTATCCACCGCCTCTTGCAGCACTCCTCGGGCAAACATTCCCGGCAGGAGCAAGTGATCGGGATTGGGAAACTCCGACCGCAGGGTAACCATCCCGCTGGTCGGATCCACCGTAACGTCGGAGAACAACAATTTGCCGGGATGCGCGTAAGTCGTCCCGTCATCCAACAGCAATGTCACCTTCGCTTCACCAGGCGCGACGGTTTTAAGCGTGCCGTTTTCCAGTTCGCGCTGGAGCCGCAGCAGCTCGGTGCTCGATTCAGTAAAGTCGCAATAAATCGGGTCCAGTTGCGTGACCAGGGCCATTTGCGTCGCCGCACTCTGGCTGACCAGCGCCCCCTCGGTGACCAGCGCCGCGCCGATCTTGCCGGAAATCGGCGCGGTGACGGTGCAATAACCGAAATTGACCGCCGCGATTTCCTGGGCGGCTTTGGCCTGGGCCGCCGCGGCCACGGCGTTGTCGTAATCCTGCTTGCTCACGGCATTGATGCCCACCAGCGGTTGGTAACGTTCCGCCAATTGTTGCGCCTGCATCAGGCTGGCATTTGCGCTGTCCAGCGCGGCTTTGTATGGCGCGGGATCAATCTCGTAAAGGACTTCGCCGTTGGTAACATCGGCGCCTTCGCGGAAATTCCGGCGCAGCACGATGCCATCCACCCGCGCACGGATCTGGGCCACCCGCACGGGGTCAATCCGCCCGGGCAATTCCGTCGTCAGCGCCACGGATTCGGGCGTGATGGTGACGACGCCGACTTCCGGCGGCGGCATATTAAAACCACCGGCGCCCTGATTGTGGCCGCAGCCGGCCAGCGCCAGCGCGGCCAGGGCCACCGCGGCGGACATGGCGGCGCGCCGTTTCCCTGGCCTTTTTGCATCCGGAGATGCGTTAATCCGCAAACGCGTTTCCGGGCAAAAAGGAAACCTGTTCTGTCGTTCGTTCAAATGCATGTTCATCGTGTGTGTTGTTGCCGCCGATCGCGGCGCAAAACTGATTGATGACAAAGTCCCCGGCATTGCGCGACTCGCAGCAGAATCGCTGGCTTTTTTGCATCCAGCAATTGCGTTAAACAGCAAACGCAATTCCGGGCAAAAAGTAAACCTAAAGTCAGATTATTACAATTCACCCCCGCGATTCAAACATTCGTTTGGTTCATCCATCAGATTTTTCCCGGGGCAACTGGTTTGCCGGTAACCTCACGGCCTGGCGCAGAGTGGTTTGCCCTCGGGCAGGCTTGTGAAATAGAGCATCGTTTCGTATCCTGTCAATCCATTGGCGAATTGCGGGAGAGATGGCCGAGTGGTTTAAGGCACACGCCTGGAAAGCGTGCATACTCCAAAAGGGTATCGAGGGTTCGAATCCCTCTCTCTCCGCCAGTTTCAATAAAGTGTAATAAACACGCGGTTAAAATGAATACACATGCTGGAGTGTAATAGCGGACTGTATGTAAAACGTAAGTGGCCGGGTTGAATCGCTCATTATGCTTCAATCGCCAAGCATCATTTGCGTGTAGGTTTCGATTTGAGCCCGTTGAGCATCTTCGCTGCATCTGTGCAATCAAACCGCGCTGGCGTGACGTGGCGACTCTCAACAAGCGCTGCCGATAGTAATTGACGGACAATGTTTGATCCCAGTGTCAACAATTGTCTTTCCAACCGCCCTGAATTGACGCATCCATACATCAATTCCAATCGCCACGAATAAGTGGCGCAACAACAACCCAGTTCCACCTAGCCAATGAACGAACTGTTGCGTGAGTTTTTTTACGATGGCATCGCACGAATGATACCGGGTCTGATCGCGATAGCTTTTTACGGGCGACCAATTCTCCTACAGGGGGATTTTGAGCACGCCGCCTTACCACTCACAATATGTATCTTCTTAGCAGCCTGGGCCATTGGAACAGCCATCGAACTATTTTCGTTTCTCCCGATAGACATACTACTTCGCCGTAAAGCCAAAAAATCATCTAAGGCCAAAGATGTACTCAATTTCCTTGAACCCGACTATTCCACCATCCCCAAAACGTTGACCCCACCTGTTAACGCGGAAACTTTGTCCCGTCGGTACACGAAAGCAGTGGCTGAAACGACAATGTTTCGTTGCCTATCTATCCTCTTTTGCTTAAACTTATGCCTAAATCCAAAAGCGTTCTGGAGTATCACGTGGAACCGCTATTACGATGCCTTGACGCTCGCAGTCTTCATAACCGTCTTGTTACTGATAAAATACCATATTTTCTGGCATATTAAACAATCTGAAAGCGCCGCCAACAACCAGCACTCACCTTCTGTCACACATATTGATCAAGCATAGGGCGGGGGACGGACAATGTTTGAAGTGCAACTGATATTTCTGTGTCCCAATTCTGCTTGCAACTGTCCCCAAAAAAATGCAATCCTGAAACCGTGAAAATCTCACAGAACATTCCCAAGGTTGAAACCACACCTCCGATGGCAAAAGGGAGAATCTCACCCGCTTTCGCACACGACCTTATTCGAGAACTTACAGCAGAAACGCAGCGGGGAACCACGTGCTGCGCGAGAAAGAAAATCAAACTGTTAACAGAACAAAGACCGACAGCCGGCTGCGAGGTTTTGTTCCGTTGATAGGACAATTTGCACAACGATGCACGACTGCAACAAGAGCAAGAGCGGCGAAACAAAACATTGAGGGTTCTGGAACTGGAACTATCTCCACAGTTGCCTGGGCGGTCCCGATATTATCAGATATGCTTTTGCTCACGGCATCGTCATTCATTCCGAGCCATAATTCACCAGATTCAGCAGCGGTCAACCCGCCATTACTTCCAATGGCCCAGTAACCGGTAGATCGAGGAAAAAACGTCCCATCTCCCCAATGCCCTTGATACGGATCTGAACCGACATACGCAATCAATTCAGCGTTGTTAGCCGAACTCAGAAAGTCGTCATAATAATTCAAAGTGTTAGGTACCCCATCTGGCCCAAGCAGAACTTGGCCACCATACCAACCCGAAGTCCAACTCGCTTGAGCAGTAATCGAAACCGCATCTCCGGTGCTCAGAGCGATACCTGTATCAGTCCAAAGCGGGTTGCTAGTAACGGTAAAAATCTGCGCTGTGGTTCGGATACAAACGAATAAACAGCTTAACGTGATCAGATTTGTTTGCATAGTTTTCATGGGTTTGTTGGCTGTGTTATTGATAGGGACTCAAGTTATTGCGATGACATAGTAGCCTTTCGAACGCTTCATAAGGATTTTAGAATATGGTGTTACATGGGATTTGCCACGCTTATTCTACTTGCTTGAAGCCTTGCGAATCCCCACCCTTAAAAGTAATCAAACAACCGGCCTTTTGGCATGGCCTGCATTGCACCGATTATATCGCCGGTCACTGGCAACTTTTCACTCGTCGCTTGAAACGTTCAGCAGCATTGAGCTTTTTGGCAGCTATCTCCTGCGCATTGGAGGCATTAAGGTGGGGTGAGTGAAGATATTTTTGAAAATCCCGGACGGGATGATTTGTTTGGCAATTAAGCTGCTTATTGAAAACCGGATTTGCCCTGCTGTGTTTGTGATTGGCAACAAATCCGTGAACCGAATAAAAAAATCGATTAGAAACTGGTATGTGGTTGCGGCCGACGTGCCTTAACTGGAAATCGAAAGCAATCCGTCTGTTTCACATGTTGCAAGACATGTTCTGAGGATCGGTTGCACACGGCAATGGCGGGGCAATTAAGTAAAAGGCACTGTGACGAATCAGAGTGCCATTGAAAAGTGGGGCCGTTTTTACGTCGTGCCGAGGATGGCGACCTTGGCAGCTTTGGCTACGCGGAATTTCACGACGCGTTTGGCCGGGATCTGGATAGTCTCGCCGGTTTTGGGGTTGCGGCCCAAACGTGCGGCGCGGTCGCGCAAGACGAGCTTGCCGATGCCGGGCAGCGTGAAAGTGTCCTTCGCGTACTTGTAGGCGAGGGCGGCGATGTGTTCGAGGATTTCGCCGGCCTGCTTCTTGGAGAGTTCAGCCTTTTCGGCGATTGCGGCGGCCAATTGAGATTTCGATAGTGCTTTTGCCATAATTCGATCAGTTCGTTTTGGTTGTTAATAGGCGATACGAAAGACATACAATTACTTGATGAGCTATCTTTCTAAATTCCCTGCGCACGACGCTGTTGTCGTCCGCCGGCAAGACAGTGATTCGTTTCATGATACTGTTACGTCACAAACATTGCTTCTTGACCAACGTGGGTCAGTTGCCTCATTGCGTCTATAGGGTGTTCACCCCATAGACAGCTACCGGCTGGCGTCGAGAATAGCAATGTGGACAGTTGCCGAACTGGTTGAACACTGTGGCGAATAAACAGGATTATCTAGCGCGCCTTCAAGTGGCGATTCAGAGGTTGCACGATTGCGGAGCGAATTACCGCGAAACCGTGCCAGTGCAAGAGGTGTTTCAAGGCAAGACTATCTGGCAGGGTGAAGTCGAAGTATTTGACCTGTATGGTCATGACCAAGCCAAGATTTGCTACGGATGGTCGCACAGGGAGGGCAAAGACGACAAGGGCGAGCGATTTGTGACGGTCTTACAAAGACCTCCTGTAATCTCGCCAGAAACGGCAGTTAAGGTGGCAATCGCAGCAGAAGTAAAGGAAAAGAAATGAACACGAACATTGTGGCGCTCCTGGACGAAACAACAGTTCCGTGGACACCCTGGAGGCTCATAATTGTTTTGGGGTTGATTTTCATTATCTATGTAACCGTGAAAACCATAAAATCGGGAAAGAAAAATTAGTTCGTTTCAAATTAGGACACCGCCACTGCCCCTTTGCGTTTTGACCGAGCCATGAAATTCGATTATCATCGTTCCATTGCTGTGCTGGCTGCCGGTGACCGAGGCTCAGCTTGGGAACGTTAGGCGGCGTTTTCGTTAGTCGGCAGGACAATATTCGGATATTCTACGTCATGAACAAAAAATACTTAATCGGAAACTCCATTCTATGGGCCGCTGCAATAGTTGCGTCGGCGGTGATTCATGCGCCATTTATATTATCCAGCATTATTTTACCGGTATTGGCTTTCACCTCTGTCATAGTGATCTGCCCTAAGTCGAAGGATTGGGATTGCAAAAAAATGGAGCGCCCTTCCGTGTAACATGAAGTTACGGCAGCCGTCATGCTCCCTAATAAGCCTCCAGTCAAGTTTGTTTATATTCCGCGCGTTTGGCCCGCATTCGCTGTGTCAAGTGGCGTGGCGGCGATCCTCTGGCCTCTTGCGGCCGCCGTCGGGCAGCGGAAGGGGTTTTTGATTTTCGCAGCTGTCGCATTTTGCGCCGGAATTCTTTCATTTGTCCTGTCGTTGCGCCGAAGAGTAGGATTTTTACCGCTGGCATTACCATCGGCTGACTCGCGCACCTTGCTGTTCAGAGTCAGTATTGGGTTGTGCTGGGGAGCAGTTCTGTTTGCAATGTTATTGTTACGATGACGGCTCTTAAGAAACAAGACGCGCAAGTCGTTGATAATAAACAAAACGTCCCTGTCTTGTTTCTTGTGTCATTGCCCCCCGCCGGGCGGGGTTGGTGTGCTA
>Ga0209517_10000566_pt1 | contig 62785 bp, 50 predicted proteins | sample PeaSoiMetSII2010_FD_187695 | JGI IMG/M metagenome (GOLD analysis project Ga0209517, IMG submission 187695) | Peat soil microbial communities from Weissenstadt, Germany - SII-2010 (SPAdes) (version 2) | ecosystem: Environmental > Terrestrial > Soil > Wetlands > Peat | place: Germany... | reverse complement strand
CGCGAACTGGATTACAACGCCTACGTGGTCGAGCCCCATGCGCGGGGTCATGAGGGATATGTGCGGCAGTTCAGTCCGATTCGGGGAGCGCAGCCGGGCGACGCCTCGCCCCGCCGTTACCAGGCAGCGCGCGAAGATCTGGCACCGGATCTGGGTGCGGATTACTTCTGGATTTTTCCCAACTGGATGCTCAACTGCTATCCCGACAACGTCTCGTTGAATATCGTGTTGCCGGTCGAGGCGGAGCGTTCCCTGGCGATCTTCGAATGGTACTTGCCCGAGAAAGATCACGGGGCTCCGGCGGCGAAAGCGTCGGTGGAGTTCAGCCATCAGATTCAGATTGAGGACGTCGGCATCTGCGAAATCGTGCAGAAGAATCTGCGCTCACGCAGCTACTCGCGCGGCCGCTTCAGCGTCAAACAGGAAAAAGGCGTGCACGCGTTCCACCGGATGTATGCTGAATGCATGAAGGACTCGAAGCGCTGACGCCATCACCCTGATCGTTCTGGTTCTACGGGTTCCGGTCGACGGATTTTTTGTAGTTCGAATGGCGTTCGAGGCTGCCGCGGTCCCAATGTCCCAACTCAGCCGCTGCCTCATAGGTGCTGTGGAGAAATTCCAGCAGCGCAGTTCTGGGAGAATCGGTGGTTCGAACGTCGTCGTACATCAGCAAGAACTCTTTCAGTTGCGAGTGGTAAAAAGCTGCCGCGGGGCGAACCCGCCGTTCCGCGAAGCCGGGAGGTTCCGGCGCGGCATAAGAATAAAACGCAGGGCCCGGAATATCGCCGCCGCCGGGCCAGAATCCCGCGCTGCTCACCTCGTGCGAGTAGGCTTCGCGAGTGATGGAGTCCGCTCCCGGCCGCGCGGGCGCCGTTCTGCCGGAGAAGCGCGTCACCGCAAGATCGAAACTTCCCCAGAAAAAGTGTACCGGACTGACTTTGCCCAGAAATTTGGCGCGGAATTCCTTGAGGATCTGATCGACCCATACCAGGATTCGCCAGAACTTATACACGGCGTCCGGATCGTACGCCGCGTGACGGGTGTCCTGTTCAAAGGGAATGGGATCGGGAATCTCGCACGGAGTTGTCCAGACCTTCACGGTTACGCCGAGTTCGGCCAGTGCGGACATGAACTTCTTGTAGAACTCTGCAACGCTCTGGGGCTTGAGCGCGAGCGCGACTCTGCGGCCGTCGCTGACTTCGAGCCCGAGCTGGTGCGCGATGAAATCAAATCGGACTTCGACCGTTCCGTGCTGGAACGGCATGGCCGACGTCGTCATTCCTCGCGCGGTCAGGTAGAAGGGGACGTTCCAGAAATGATTCACCAGCGGGCACAATTTGAGCCGCACTTTTCCGACTACCTGCGTCCACATGTGCAAGGTTGCCAGCGTGTCTTTCCAGCTCTCGAGGGGCAAAGCCGGCAGCAGTTCCTGCTCACTTGCGCGGTTCGGTGTCATGACAATTCTCTGGCCAATTAATGTACACCGAAACCCTGGCCTTCACTGAGCCTGGGCTTATTTTTATTCGCGAAGTTTCTTGAGGGCGTCAATGCCGTTCTGGTTTCTGTGGGCGGAGAGTGAAGATCACTACGTCGACAGAGCCAAGTTCAGCACGTAAAGGGGCATGACTCGGTTGTGCAGATAGTTGTGCCGCAGGCTGTGGTCGGTTCTGACCTCGGGCGTAAAGTTCCACTCGTTCACCCAGCTATTCACTCCGAGGAATTCGAATCCGGGGATGGGTCCGCCGGTCTCCCCACTCAAATATTGTCTGCGGAGAGCATTGCCTGGCTTGGTTACGGCCGTGGCTTCCGATGGATCGATGCCATAGACGGCGGCGATGTTGAGAAAGGGCGCGACGGCGGGGATGAAGATGTTGAATTCGTTCACTCCGCTGCTGTAGGTGAACGCTTGTACATAATCAAACGAAAATGCGTTGGCGGTTAGAGAGACCAGTTGGGTTAAGACTTCTTTGACGAATGGGCCATCCTTGGCAAAAGGGCCCAGTTCGTGTCCGACGGAGCGGGCGCGCACGATGTAAAGAAGCGCCGTGTCACTGGTGGCGGCGATGATTTGTGCCCCCCAGCGGTTGACCACGTGCTTGAGTATGCAGAAGTTCACGAATGCGGGCGAGAGAGGGTTAGTCCATCCCAGAGATTGAATGTCGGCGTTGGCCTGTTCGAATTCCTGCGTGATGCAGATCATGAGGTGAGTGGGCTTGCCGGCTGACGGAAGCATCAGGATGACGGCGCGCTGGTCGGGTCCCTTTTTCGCGGCGAATACTCCGAGGCGTGCCGTGGTGGGACGTATGCTGGAAAAGGTGAGCACATTGTTGAGTATCCCGAAGCGAAACGAATGCGGATTCACGATTGCGATGGAAGGAATGATCTGCGAAACGAGATTGTTGACGCCGTCCATGCCCAGGATTTCATGGTTGATGGGACGGACGGTTATATCGGCGGCCGGATCGGTCATAAGGAACCCCGCTTCGGTGAGGTGAAGGGAAGGATTATAGCGTCTGCTGTTGGCGAACTCCAAAGCAAAGCTGTGTGTAGACACCAGCGGGCTTAGGGTCCTGACACTCCTTTCGGCGCAGGGTCGAACAGAGTCGCCAACTCCCGAGCGGTTGCGAATCCCGAATTCCCGCGCGTTTATCGTTCCAACGCCCGGCGGTCTCAATTCCCCAACTCGGCGGCTGCCTCGTAGGTGCTCTGGAGAAATTCCATCAGCGCACTTTTCGGAGAATCGGCCGTGCGGACATCATCGTGCATCAGCATCAACTCATTTGATTGCGGATGATAGAAAGCCGCTTGTGCGCGAACCTGGCGTTGCGCGACGATCCGGCGAGGCGCTACTACCAGTGAAGATGGGCGGCGTCACTGATCGACGAGAAGCGGTCGGTGGCTCTGCTGAGTGAGCTCGCGAGAAAGTAGTGACCGGGGCAGTTGAGAGTCGCTATTTCAGGAGGCCGTAGACCTCGACTTCACCTCTGGCTCCGAAGTAGACGCGTCCGTTGACCACGACTGGGATCACGAATCGCGTGGCCAGGCCGGCGCGATCGCGCTGGCTGTTTTGCTCCGAAGTGTAGATGGGCTGGCCGAGTTTGGTGGCGTCGAAGGCGTACAGGACGGCGGGTGTCGTGTCAGGGCTGTTCCAGATCTTGGTTGCGATGGCCCAGACGATAGCGTTCTTGCTGCCGTCGGAAGAAACTGTCGGCGTCGCGACCGGATTCTCGAACTTCATGGCGGACGACGCATTCAGGGTGAGTTGACCATTCTTGATGGCATAGTCGCGCAGGACGTCATCGCTCGCGGCGAAGTAGGCGTGGCCGTTCCAGTAGGCCATGGCGCCGAAACCTTCGCCAGCCATGCGAATCCGCTGGGGGATGGCGTCGCTGTCGGCGTGAAATTTACCCATTTGGTCACGATCAATCACATAGAGGATGGAGTGCTTGGTGGGTTGGAGCAGAAGATGACGATGCGGTCCGCGTTGATCGGGGAGCAGCGTGGGACCGCTAGAGCCGACGTCGGAATCACCGGCGAGGATGTCGGCTTGATCGAACGGGGTAAAGTAGTCTCGGACGGCGAGGGATGATCCGTCGAGTTTGAGAACGGAATCGCCGTAGTCGCGGCCCCCGCTGGTGGCGTCGAAGGTGCCATTGCCGGTGGGCACGTAAAGATTGCCTTCGGAATCGACGGCCGGGCCGGTGTCGCTGAGCCAGATTCCCGCCTCGCTGCCGTCAGGATTGACGTTGAGCACGGCTTTTTGCGCGAGCGTTTGCGGATCGTAGGCCATCACCCAGCCGTGGTAGGGATCGACATCGCAGGAGGAAGCCCAGGCGAGATAGACGTTGTTGTTGGCGAGAGTGAGCGCGGCGCGCGGGTTTTCGTGGAGAGGATCGAAGTCGACCTGGCGGTTGGACCTGCCTGCGCCCCGGCCTGGCACCGATGCCGTGATCAGTTTCGGGCCGCCGAATTTTTCGACCCCCGTGGTGATCGCCAGCGCGTGGAGATGCTGAAAGTATTCGTTGTCGCCGACCGCGTGACGGATGGCGGTGCGGGCGAGCACATAGAGTGTTCCGGTCTTGATGTCGATGACGGACGTGGAGGTGATGCCGACTTCCGGCCGAATAAACGGACACTGCACCATGTCTTCTGAGAGAGGAACCGTGCCGCGCGCCTTGTCGAGAAAGCTGACTGTCCAGAGCGGCGCGTCGCCCGGGCGAGTGGCGTCGAAGGCGTAGACGCTATCGTGTTCAGTAGCGACGTAAATTACGTCGTGCATGCCTTTCCCGGGAATAGGGACGTTCGGGACGTAGAGCGGCTGGGCGTAGACCGGGCCGTCCACCTTGAACGCGCCGAGTTTGCCGAACTGCTGGGCGTTGACATTCTGGGGAGTCAGGGTCTTCTCGGTGAGGGTTGCGCCGGTGCGGGCGTTGTCGTATTGCGAGGTGGTGATTTGCGCGAGCGCGGGGACGGCGAGGGCGAAAGCAAGAGCGGCATGACAGGTCGCTAACGGTGTCATGTGGGCATCCTCCCAGATCAATCGTGTGGAGCGAGCACTCCTACCCGCTAGCTGTTTGGCGCTGCAAGCAAGCGGGCAGGAGTGCCCGCTCCACACAAGCTCTAGTCACACAAGCGCAACCTACGGCCACCGAGCTAAAGTCCACGCCATCCCGGCTATGGCTTGCCGGCCGGGGCCTCCGCGGGCTTGGCGAAAAGTTTGGGATCGACCGTTGGATTCAGCTCGATCTTCTTGAATTCGGCGTTGCTGGTTTCCTGGCCGTCCTGTTTGTTTTGATGTTTGTAGGGCATGGTCAGGCCGTCGGCGGTGCGCCAGTCGGCGAGATTGGTTTCGCCATCGAAAGAGCCAGATTGTCCCAGGGCCTTGTATTTTTCGCGGAGAATGTAGCCGGTCTTGGGATCGATGTACCAGCGGACCCAGGGGATGGCGCCGCCAATGTCGAGGATGGCGGCGTCGACGTCGCCGATTTTCTCCGTGCCCGCGGCGGTGAACGTGAACGCCGGATCGTCGACGTGCTGGGCGACGTAGACGAGATCATGGTGAAGCTGCGAGAGCATTTCGTCTTTCTGCGCGGGCGGCATGCTGCGCGTGCCCATACCGGCCATGCTCATGAAGGCGGCGTCGGGCGTGGCCACGATGGTGAGCGCGCCTTGCTGCGTTTGCAAGTCGATATGCATCCGGTCGGGGAAGGCGACGGTTACATCGACCGGGCTCGGAGGAGCGCCGCCGTCGCTCTCGGCGATGCTGATGTGCATGGTCTTGATGGAGTGAAGCTTGGGCAGGCCTCCCATGGCGGCGGCGACTCTTGCGGCCAGCGCTCTGCCTTCGGGATTGGAGGCCGTGGGCTTGGTGGCGTCGGCTTTTTCGGCCGGCGGGGGCGGAATGGCGATGTCGATTTCCTTCACCGCGCCCAGCGATGACAGCGGCTTGTCGAAGTCCTTCGTGTTACCGACGACCAGCACCGCGAGTTGGTCTTTGTGCAGATACTTGGCGGCCACGCGATTCGCGTCGTCTTTTGTAACTTTCTTGATTTCCGCCTGATACTTGTCGAGCCAGTCGGGAGGATATCCGTAGTATTCGTAGGTTATCCGCTCGCCCAGAATCTTGTCGGGCGAGTCGAGACGGAAGATGAAAGCGTTGAGAATGGCGTCTTTGGCGTGCTGGATTTCCTCGTCGGTGATGGGCCGCTGCGTCAGATTATCGATGTCTTCCCCGGCGGCCTGAATCGCTTCGACGGTGCTTCCGCTCTTGGTGCCGATCGAGATCTGCAGAATGCCGGGATGGCCGAAATTCGTACCGATGCCGCCACTGACGCCGTAAGCCAGCGCGCGCTGGGTGCGGATGTCATTAAACAGGCGCGACGAGAAACCGCCGCCGAAGGCTTCGTTGAACACGTTGATGGCGTAATAGTCGGGATTGTCGCGGGTGGTGCCAAGCCCCACCATGTGGATGGTGCTCTGGTTTACGTCATCCTTCGGGACGAGGTAATAGCCGGGCTTGGCGGGCGAGTATTGGATCTCGTTCTTCGGAACCGCCGGACCTTTGGGCCAGGAGTCGAAGGCCGCGCGCAGCCGTGCCTCCATCGCGGCGGAATCGAAGTCGCCGCTGATGCCGAGAATGATGTTGTTGGGATGAACGTAGTGGCCGTGCCAGTCGATCAGGTCCCGGCGCGTGATGGCCGCGACGGTGGCATATTCGGGCACGCGGGCATAGGGATTGTCGGGGCCGTAGGCGAGTTTGACGGATTCGCGGTGGGCAATTTCGCCGACGTCGTCGTTGCGGCGGGAAATGCCGTCGCCCTCTTCTTTCTGCGCGATGTCGATTTTATCGGCGCGAAATTCGGGATTCTGCAGCACGTCGACGAAGGCCTTGAAAACGTCGTCGAGGTCGGCTTTCAAGCACGAGAAGCTGATCGTGGTTGAGTCGGGCCCGCTGCCGGTTTCCACCTTGGCCGCGCGGACTTCAAGGAAGTCGTCGAGTTGATCGCCGGTCTGGGTCTTAGTGCCGCCGGTGCGCCAGACTTCACCGTAGATATCCATCAGGCCGGTTTTGCTGGCTGCTTCGTTGACCGATCCGCCGCGGATGCGGGCGGTGCCGTCGATCAGCGGCAGTTCGTGATCTTCCTGCAGAAAGATCACCATTCCATTTGCGAGTTCGATGCGCTTGGGTTGCTGCGGCTGAAATGCGGGCAGGGGAGGGATGGGAACCTGCTGCACAGTTGCGGCTTGCGCGGCCGCTTGGGGAACGATGACGAACATCGCGGCCGCAGCGAGCATGGCCAGAAGGAGAGTCCGCGGCATTTTCGTTGTGCAGATGTTCATTGCGCACCTCCCTGATCGGCCGCGCCAGTGGAAGGCTGATCGCTGGAGAATGATTCACTGGAGGGTGATCCACCGGAAGATGGTTGCCCTCCGCCGGGCGCACCTCCCGGTGAGTTTTCAATTATGCCGACGGTGCGGTTGGTGTCGACGAAGACTTCGTTTGCGACCCGGCGAATGTCAGCCTTCGTGACCTGGTCGATGCGGTCCACCGATTTGAACAGCTCGCGCCAATCGCCGTAGCGCGTCTGGTAGGTCGCGAGTTGCGTGGCCAGGCCCTCGTTATCAGCGAGGCCGCGAATCAGGTTGGCTTTGCTGCGGGTCTTGAACATTTTCAGTTCGTCGTCGGTGATGTCTTCCTTCTTCAGCTTGTCGATCTCCACGTGGATGGCGTCGGCCATCTCCTGCGTCGTATGTCCGGGCAGCGGCACGGCCAGAAACGCGAACAGGTGAGGATACTTGATGCCGGGATATCCGGTGAGTCCCTCGGAAAACGACGCGATTTTCTTGTCGCGCACCAGGGCCCGGTAGAGGCGCGAGGTGCGGCCTTCGGACATGAGGTCGCTGATGGCGTCGAAAACGGCGTCGTCTTTGCTGCGGTAGTCGGGGCGGTGGTAGCCCTCGATGTAAATCGGCTGCGAGCGGTCTTTGAGCGTCACTTTGCGTTCGGAGTTCTGCGGAGGCTCAATGGTGGTGATCTCGTCGGGCTGCGGGCGCGCGGGAAGGCGGGCGAAATATTTCTCGAGCAGCGGCATGGCCTGGTCGGCCTTCACGTCACCAGCGACGGCGACCACCATGTTGGCGGGCACGTAATATTTGTCGAAAAATTTCTGGGCATCGGTGGCAGAGAAGGAGTTGAGGTCGGACATCCACCCCACCGTAGGCCGGTGATAAGGATGGGCGGCGAACGCCTCTTCGGTGAACTGTTCGAGCAGGCGGCCGAAAGGATTGCTGTCGGTGCGCATGCGGCGCTCTTCGATGACCACGTCGCGTTCCTTGTAGAACTCGCGCAGCACGGGATGCAGGAAGCGCTCGGATTCAAGGTAGGCCCAGAGTTCAAGCCGGTTCACCGGCAACGAGTAGTGATATTCGGTCAGGTCGTAGCTGGTAGAGGCGTTCATGTCTTCGCCGCCATTTTGCTCGACCAGCTTGCCGAATGCGTTGCTGACCACGAACTTGTCGGCCGCGTCTCTCGCGTCTTTCCAGGCTTTTTCCAGTTGCTTCAATTTCGCCTCGTCGCGGCCAACCGTCTTGTCGCGCTCGGCGATGTAGGCGGCGTAGGCGACCTCGACTTTTTCCAGGGCGAGCTTTTCTGCGGCGTAGTCGGTCGTGCCGATTTTGTCGGTGCCCTTGAAGGCCATGTGTTCGAACATGTGGGCCAGGCCGGTGGCGCCCATGGGATCCTGCGCCGAACCGGCGTCGACCAGCGTGTAGAACGAGAACACAGGAGCCTCCGGGCGCTCACATATCATGAGGGTGAGCCCGTTGGGCAGTGTTTTGACCTTGATGCGCTTTTCGAAGGACGCGACGTTCTGGGCCAGGGCGATGGCCGAGAGAAGAAGGAAGAGAACAGCATTTTTCAGAGTGCGGTGTTTCATCGGGCCTCCGGCGGTGGGACGATCATAACGGGCATGACGAGCCTCTTCATCGAATGACATGTGTTGGACGGACCAGCAGGACAGAAGTTTGAAAGTACGTGGAGGGAAGGGAAGTTGTCAAACGGGGCGCGGCTAGCTAAATCCCGGCTGCGCCACGAGCTTTGTCCCATTCGTCCTCCAGGTGGAGCTCTCTCGCCCACTTCTCGATATAGGAACGGTCCAGGGTTTCCCGCCGTGCTCGCAAAATTGCCGCTGCGTCCTCGATTTGCCGTTGCGATTGCGCCAGCTTCGACCATTCCAGCTTGGCAATAACAATATCTTCCGCACTGGCCACGAAAAGAGAAACGCCTTGCAGATTGACGCGCAAGCGACGGCCGAATTCCTCGCGGCTGAAGGGTCGGGACTTGCGGATGATTAAGTCAATTTTCCAGCCGGTAGACAGGTCAATCACGTTGAACATCGATTCAACCTTGTGAGATTGCAGGGCCGCATCCAGGTCGGAATAGTACTGTTCGACCGGCAGGCTGTGCACCAAAGCGCGCAACTGTGCCGGCGTTGCCTCAACGATGACGTCGATGTCCTGGGTTGACCGCGGCGTGCCATAGTATGCGCTGGCGAACGACCCGGTCAGCATGTAAGCGATGTTATTTTGATCAAGCGCGATCGTGATTCTTTGCAGGACCTCGGAGATACTCATCGCAATCCCGCGGGCAGCGGCTTCGGCAGGAACGCCAGTCTTAGGAGTTCGCGGGCAACGCGATCCGCGGGCCAGTCCGGGTGCTCCCGCTGAATCCCGGCGCGGGCGAGTTCCCGGGCGAACAGGCTCATCTCAAAGGCCAACATGACGCGCTGTTCCCCGGTCATGGCACGATGAATCTTATCCTGGATGGCTTGCGCCGCGGGACTGGTATCGCTGATGGGCACGGGAACGATTCTAGTCGTGAGCGATAATAGTCCACAATATCGAAGAGGTATGCACGCACAATGGATTCGGCGGTCGACATTCAGGGCAGGCATCTCAAGCTGTCGAACCTGGAGAAGGTGCTGTATCCCGCCGTAGGATTCACCAAGCAGCAGGTGATCGATTACTACGCCCGGATTGCGCCGGCGATGATTCCGCATCTGGCGGGGCGGCCGCTGACGCGTAAGCGATATCCCGACGGCGTGGACGGCGAACCGTTCTTCGAGAAGAACGCGCCCATGCACAAGCCGGAGTGGGTGAAGACGGCGCCGATCTGGAGCGGGCGCAACCGGCGCACCATAAATTATGTGCTGGCGGATGATTTGGCCACGCTGGTATGGCTGGCCAATCTGGCGGCGCTGGAACTGCATCCGTCGCTGGCGCTGGCGACGGACATCACATGTCCGACGGAAATGGTGTTTGACCTCGATCCCGGGCCGCCGGCCAACATTGTGCAGTGCTGCCAGGTGGGGCTGTGGCTGCGCGAGATTTTCGAGCACTTCGGGCTGCAGAGTTTTCCGAAAACGTCGGGGTCGAAGGGATTGCAGATTTACGTTCCCCTGAACACACCGTCGAGTTACGACGACACCAAGATGTTTTCGCACGCGCTGGCGCAATTGCTGGAGCATGATCATCGCGATCTGGTGGTGTCGGAGATGAGCAAGCAGGCCCGCACCGGGAAGGTGTTCGTCGACTGGAGTCAGAATGACGAGCATAAGACGACGGTCGCCGTGTATTCGCTGCGGGCGCGCGAGCATCCCACGGTTTCGACTCCGGTGACGTGGGAGGAAGTCGAGCGGGTTTTTAAGAAGAAGGATGCGGGGCTGCTGGTATTCGAAGCGCCGCAGGTGGTGGCGCGGGTTGAGAAGATGGGGGACCTGTTTGAGCCCGTGCTGGAATTGAAGCAGCGGTTGCCGGACCTGAAAGGGGCTGCAGCCCAGGAACCGGAGCGCATCGAGATCGCAGCGCAGGCCGATGAAGATAATCCGCCGCAGAAGGCAAGCGCCAAGAAATCTGAGCGCAAGGGCCCGGTTGCGAAGAAGCCGGGCAAGGTATAATCCCGGTCTTGCGTAGGTCGGTGGCGCTGCCTCGCGGGCAGGAGTGCCCGCGCCACACAAGACTCACAGGTATGGCGCAACTTTTTGCAGGGACGTCGGGATGGGCTTATCCAAGCTGGAAGCCCGATTTTTATCCGGCCAAGCTGGCGCAGAAAAAATTCCTCAGCCACTACGCCACGCAACTCAACACGGTTGAAGTGAATTTCACCTTCCGGCAGTTGGTTAAAGAAACGACCATCCAGAACTGGCTGCAGGACACTCCTGGTCATTTTCGTTTCGGCGTCAAGGCGCATCAGGTCATCACGCATATCAAGCGACTCAAGGGGGCGGAGGACTTTGTGCCACGATTCCTTGCGACCATTGAACCGCTGGCCGTGGCAGGCAAGCTGGGGCCTGTGCTGTTTCAGCTTCCGCCGAATCTGAAGGCGGATGAGGCGCTGCTCAAGGATTTTCTGGCGATCCTGCCGCGAACGGTGCCGGCGGCGTTTGAATTTCGGCACGCCTCATGGTTCGTCGACTCTACTTGGGATCTGCTGAGGTCGAGCAACGTTGCTCTCTGTGTGGCCGAGACTGAAACACTGACTACTCCTGAGGTTGCCACGGCGGCGTTCGTTTACTACCGGTTCCGCAAGCCGAGTTACACGGGGGAGGAACGGCGTTCGATGATCGATCGCATTCGGCAGCACGTCGCTGCTGGGCGCGATGTATTTGCGTATTTCAAGCATGAAGAGACGCCGGAGGGAGCGTTGTATGCCGTGGAATTGCTGCGCGAAGTGAGCGGCGGGGAGTCGGCTTGAGAAGCGGTTTCATGTGGTCAATGGCTGTGTGTGTTGCGATCTGCCTGGCGGAGGGCGCTGCTTCGGCTCAGGGGTCGGCGCTGCGGACCGTCCACGTTTTTGTCGCGCTCGCCGACAATCAGAGCCAGGGAATCGTTCCCGTCGCTGCGAAGCTGGGGAACGGGGAGGATCCGGAACACAACCTCTACTGGGGTTCGGCGTATGGCGTGAAGACGTTTTTCGCGCGCAGCCCGGACTGGGAGGGGATTGCGTGCGGGGAGAAGCCGAAGGCCGAGATTCTTGAGCGCTGCGTGTTTAAGCATCGCGCGACGAATGTGTATCTGGTGGCCGACGCCTATCGTGGGCGCGAGATCCGGCAGGCGATTCTTGATTTCCTGGCTTCGGCCGCGGGAGACGGTCCAGAGACGGTGAGCGTGCCGGCTGCGTCGGGTGCGGTGAAGTTGCCGATTCGTGGCGGCGCGAACCTGGTGGCCTACATTGGCCATGACGGGCTGATGGATTTTCAGCTGCAGCAGTTTTCGCGGAAGAAAAACGAAGTTCATCGCGATGCCGTCGTGCTGGCCTGCGCGAGCAAACGGTTCTTTGCCGAGCCGGTGCGGGCCTCGGGTGCTTATCCGTTGCTGTGGACGACGGGGCTGATGGCTCCCGAGGCATACACGCTGAAAAGCACGCTGGACGGCTGGATTGCGGGGGAGAATAACGAGCAGGTTCGCGATCGGGCAGCGAGAGCGTACGACAAGTACCAGAAATGCGGGTTCCGCGCGGCGCACCGGTTGCTAACCAGCGGGTGGTGAGCGAGGCGAGAGAGACGTAGCAAGCTACGTCTCTACGAAATCATTTCCTCCGCATCCCCTTCATCACTTTTGCTCGCGTCCGATAACGGGCATACTGAATCTCTTCAGCTATGGCTTCCGAGGCGAACTCGCGCGTGCTTTCGGGCTTTCTCGATTATCTGCGCATCGAGAAGGGGCTGGCGGCCAATTCGATCGGGGCTTATACGACCGACATACTGCAATTTGCGGAATTCCTGGAGAAGCATAAGCGCCTGCTGCTCACTGCGCGGCGCAACGATGTACGGGAATTTCTGCAGCAGCTTTTTTCTCATCAAGTGGACGGGCGCAGCGTGGGGCGGAAGCTTTCGGCGCTGCGGCATCTCTATCGATATCTATTACTCGATAAGAGAATCGATCACGATCCGACGCTGAATATTGAATCGCCCCGGCAATGGAAGGTATTGCCCAAGTCGCTGGCGCGCGATGAAGTTGAATCAGTGCTGGCGTCTCCGGCCGCGTTGCTGGCGAGTGGGCATCGCAACTCGAAAGATGCGGCGGCATTGGCTGCTCGCGATCGGGCCATGCTGGAATTGCTGTACGCGGGGGCGCTGCGCGTGTCGGAGATGGTGAACGCCGCGCTGGAGGATTTGAAGCTCGAATCGGGATACATGCTGGTACGCGGCAAGGGCGACAAGGAACGCATCGTGCCGCTGGGTAAGCCGGCGCAGGATGCGTTGTCGGAGTATCTGGCACACGCGCGAACTGGGTTGGTGGAAGGGAAATTAAAAAACCCCCACCCTGTCCCTCCAAAAACCGGAGCGACAAGGATGGGGCACCCGAGCTCGGTTGCGACAGGGAATTCGCCGTTTTTGTTTATCGCGCGCGGCGGCCGCAGGTTGACGCGGCAGCGGGTGTGGCAGATGGTGGGAGCGGCTTCGGCTGCATCTGGACGGCATGCCTCGCCGCACACGTTGCGGCACTCGTGCGCGACGCACATGGTGGAAAATGGAGCGGACCTGCGCACGGTGCAGACAATTCTGGGCCACTCCGACATTTCGACCACGCAGGTGTACACGCACCTGGCGCTGGATCGGTTGCGTACCGTGTATCAGAAACATCATCCGAGGGCGAAGGCGAGATAAGGCAATTGATGATTGTTGATTTTTGATTGCAGATTGAAACCCAGCGGCGCTCCGCGGTTGGTGAGCTTTCAATCAACAATCAACAACCAACACTCAGCAATTCAAAATGACAAAGCCGAATACAGTCGTCAGCCGCGCCGTGGCCGATTTCCTCCGCCACTTGCGGGAGCGGAACGCTTCGCCGCACACCATCAAGGCTTACAGCGGCGATCTGGCGAACTTTGCTGCTTACGCGGGGTCGCGGGGATGGAAATCGATCGACCACATTGCGATTCGCGGATTTCTGTCGCAGCTTTACGAAAAGGGACTGGGCAAGACTTCGGTGGCGCGGTCCCTGGCGGCGGTGCGGTCGCTGTATCGCTGGCTGGCGCGGGAGGGTGTGGTCGAACAGAATCCGGCCAAGCTGGTGGCGACGCCGAGGTTGCCGAAAAAGCTTCCGAGGGTTCCAACCATCGAAGAAATGAACTCGGTTCTCGACGGGCAAATGCCGGAGGCAGCGGCGTTTCCCGAGCGCGACCTGCTCATGCTCGAACTGCTCTACGGGTGCGGCATCCGCAACTCGGAGCTTACCGGAATCAACCTCGATGACATTCGCCTGAGCGCGGAAGCCATCCTGATTCGCGGCAAAGGGAAGAAGGAACGCTACGTCCCGTTTGGCGGTTCGGCAAAGCGCGCGCTGGCGGCCTATCTTCCGGCACGGCAGGCGATGCTGGCCGAAACTCGCAAGAGTACATCAGCCCTGCTCATCAACCAGCGTGGCGGCCGGCTCACCACGCGCAGCGTGGGCCGCATCATCAAGAAGATTGCGGTCGCCAAGGGGCTCTCACCCGACGTGCATCCGCACACCTTGCGGCACGCGTTCGGCACGCACATGCTGGAAGAGGGCGCCGACCTGCGCGCCATTCAGGAATTGCTGGGCCACGAGCGCCTGGCCACGACGCAGCGCTACACACAGCTTTCTATGAAGCATGTGCTGCATGTGTACGACCAGACGCATCCCCGCGCAAAGTAGGACGAAAATCTCCCCTTGTCATCCTGAGCGAAGCGAAGGACCCGTGCACTTCCCGGCAGAGTGCACAGGTCCTTCAGCGCCAAAGAACGGCGCCTCAGGATGACGGGGCACATTTTTCGCATATTTCGGACGCGACACATTACCTGCTTCGTAGTCCCTCCCACATCTCGACGATCCGTGCTTTCAAGTCCGCAGTGAGTTTTTCGTAGGCCGCTTCCGACGCCTCGGACTCCGGCGGCGGAGTGATTGGGTCACCGAAAACCATCTTCAGCGCCGTGAAGCCGCGGAACTTCTGGTTTCGCGGCCATACATCATAAAAACCCTCAATGGCCACCGGCACAATCGGCACCTGCTGGTGAATCGAAAGAATGGCCGCGCCCTTCTTGAAGATGCGGGGCGTGCCGTCGATGGAGCGTTCGCCTTCGGGGTAGAGCATGAGAGCCAGGCCCCGCCGCAGACCGAACGCGCCGGCGCGCATGGCGGGAACCAGATTTGCGTCGGGATCGAGTACCACGACTTTGAGGGAGCGCGCCAGTCTGCGCATGAATCCCTTGCCGAAAATGTCGCTGGTGCCTACGGCAAACAGACGCCGGAATAGGTCGGCCGGCAGAATGCTGGCCAGGATCAGCGGATCGAGATAACTCTGATGGTTCGACGAGATGATGTAGGGGCCGTTCTTGGGGAGTTTCTCGAGCCCACTCACCTTCAAGTCAAACCGGTCCAGAGCGATCAATTGAAATATTCTCGACAACAGGAACCAGAAGGTGTCGGTGACGCGATTGGGATGGGCCAGCGCGAGAACTTCAGGATCGTCGGGATCTTCGGCCAGAATGGACTTCCATCCGGCGAAAGAGGCGCGCGTGGAACTGCCGGCGCCGCTGGCCGCGCTCTGCAGAACGGCGTCGACCAGATCGCGGACCGTATAGATCTCCGTGAGTCGCGACTCTTCGAGGTTGCCGCCGAGTTCCTCTTCGAGGCGGCTGAGCAGTTCGACGCGCTGCATGGAGTCGAGGCCAAGATCAAGCTCCAGATTGAGTGTCGGCCGCAGCGTCGGGGGCGCGGCGCTCGCAGTTTCACGGACGACCTTCAAGGCGCGTTGCACCTCGGGTTGATCGAGCCATGCCGCCTCGTCCGCGGTGAGGGGTTTCTCCGCCGGAAGTTCTGAATCCTCCGTAAGCTTCTTGGCCTGATTTGCGCGTACTTTCTTCTCGACCTCGAAGCGCTTGATCTTGCGGGTGGTGGTGCGCGGCAGATCCTCCTGCCAGATCTCGTAGCTGCCAATCCGCTTAGTGGAGGCGATCTGTGGCGACAGGCCTTCAATATCGAAGCGGATGACTTCCTTGGCGTTGACAATCTTGCGTTGCCGAAAAACATCGAAGTTCGGGACGATCACGGCGTGCAGGCGGTCGCCACCTTCGCCGGGTTTACCTTCGAGTCCCATGACGGCGATTTCCTTGATGAACGGCGACTTCAGGTAGTGCGCCTCGATCTCTTCGGGATAAACGTTTTTGCCGTTGCTCAGGACGATCACTTCTTTTTTACGCCCGGTGAGGAACAGGTGCCCCTGAGCGTCGAAGTAGCCGAGGTCGCCGGTGAGGAACCATCCGTCGCGAAAGACGGCGGCGGTGGCGTCGGGACGGTTCCAGTAGCCCTTCATCACGACCGCGCCACGCACCGCGACTTCGCCGACCGCAGGTCCTTCTTCCTGTGGCTGCGGGTCGACGATCTTACCCTCGACGCCTTTCATCGCCTTGCCGCACGAACCGATCACGTTGTCATCCGGCGAATTCACGAAGATCGCGGCGGTCGTTTCCGTCAGGCCCAAAGCCTGCAGGATGTCGATGCCGAGATCGTGAAAATCCCGCATAATCGCGGGATCGAAGCGCGAACCGCCAGTTGCCAGGTAGCGCATCTTCGGACCCAGAGTGTTATGGACTCTCTTAAAAAGGATGGGGCCCGCGTTGATGCCCACTTTGCGTAGAGTGCGATTCAGCGCGACCATCGCGCCGAAAAGTTTCTGTGTAATCGCGCCGCGTTTAGCAATCTCCTGAAAAAGGCGTTCGTGAATCAGGTAGAAGAATTGCGGCACGACCGCAAATGCGGTGATGTTGCGCTCGGTGAGAGCCCGCAGCAATTCGGTGGTATTGAGCGTCTCCAGGTAAACGACGCGGGATCCTTTGACCAGCGGCAGCAGCAGGTTAGCCATCAGGGCCAGAACATGGAAGAGGGGCAGCACCCCGAGCAGCGCGTCGGTGGGGCCAAGGTCGACCCAGTTGAAGACGGCTTCTACTTCGCCCAGATAGTTGGCGTGAGTCAGCATCACGCCTTTGGGGTCGGCGGTTGTGCCGGAGGTGTAGAGCAGGGAAGCGAGATCGTCGTCGCTCGCGGGCGCAGGCTTGAACTTGCCCGGGCCGGCGTCGAAGATCGCGGGTAGAGTGGCCAGCCAGCGATCCTCGCTGGAATGGCTGGTCATTCGATCCGGGTCCATGAGGATGATGCCCAGTTTCAGCTCAGTAGTCGCGGGCCGCACCACCGGAAGGTGTTTCGCGTCACAGAAGACCGCAGATGCACCGCTGTTCTTCAGCAGCCTGGTGACCTGATCGTCGTGCAGGGCGGTGTCGAGGGGAACGGCGACGCAGCCTGAGGCGATGATTCCCAAGTAGGCCGCGACCCAGCGCGGGTGATTGTCGGCTAGAATCGCAAGCCTTGATCCATGGGCGAATCCGTTTTCGGTGATCCATCGGCCCACCGATTCGGCCATGCGGTGAAGTTCGGCGTAAGTGCAGCTTTCGATGTGATCGGGGCGCTGGAGTGCCAGCGCGACGTTGTCCGGCCAGCGCTCGGAGCATTCGACAAAGCGGTCGTAGAATGTGGGCATTCGTCGTGGCGAATATACACGAAAAGCGCCTTGGGTCGCAGTGTTTGCGTCCCGGGATCCTTGTGCTTTGAGGCGGCACGGTCGGAGTTCTCGGGTCGCCGCACTCGAAGAATTCAACTGAGTCCCTCTGCACCTGTTCTAGCATCGAATATGCTAGGCTTTAAAGGTGCTTTCGGGCGTGCTGCCCTCTGAAGGAATTCCGGTTGATCAATCAGCTGCTAGGCAAAGTTTTTGGGACCAAGAACGAGCGCGTGATCAAGGCGTTGATGCCGAATGTCCAGGCCATCAACGCCCTGGAGCCTGAGATCCAGAAGCTCACCGATGCCGAGTTACGCGCCAAGACGGAAGAATTCCGGCAGCGCGTTCAGGAACGGCTGAGCCGTTTCGGCGGAGGTAACGGAAACCAGCCGCCCGCAGGCGACGCAAGTCCCGAAGCAGAGGGCGAAGACGATCTTGACCGCATCAAGCGGCTCGAAAAAGAACAGTACGAAGCGCTGCAGGAAGTGCTCGACGAGATTCTGGTGGAGGCCTTTGCGGTGGTCCGCGAGGCCGGGCGCCGCGTGCTCAACATGCGTCACTTCGACGTGCAGTTGATCGGCGGCATGGTGCTGCACCAGGGAACGATCTCTGAAATGAAGACCGGCGAAGGCAAAACGCTAGTCGCGACGCTTCCGGTGTATCTCAACGCGCTCAGCGGGCGCGGGGTGCACGTGGTCACGGTCAACGACTACCTGGCCAAACGCGACTCGGAATGGATGGGGCGGCTTTATCGGTTCCTTGGCCTTACGGTTGGCGTGATCGTGCACGATTTGGACGATGAAGAGCGGCGCGCCGCCTACGCGGCCGACGTCACCTACGGCACCAACAACGAGTTCGGCTTCGACTACCTGCGCGACAACATGAAGTTCGACATCAAGGATTGTGTGCAGCGCGGGCACAATTACGCGATCGTCGACGAAGTCGACTCCATCCTGATTGACGAAGCCCGCACGCCGCTGATTATTTCCGGCGCCAGCGAGGAATCGACTGACAAGTATTACAAGGTCAACCGCATTATCCCTAAGCTGGAAAAAGGCGAAGAACTCGATGTCGCGCCCGGTGAACCGGCGCAGCTGACCGGCGACTTTGTGGTCGACGAAAAGCACCGCAACATCACGGTGACTGACGAAGGCTGGGTGAAAGTCGAGGGTTTGCTCGGCATCGGCAACATTGCCGACCCGGAGAATTGGCCGCTCAAACATCACGTCGAGACGGCGATCAAGGCGCACGCGCTTTATCGCAAGGATGTGGAATACGTCATCAAGGACGGCGAAGTCATCATCGTCGACGAATTTACCGGACGCATGATGCCGGGGCGGCGCTGGTCCGACGGCCTGCACCAGGCCATTGAGGCCAAGGAAGGCGTGAAGATCGAGCGTGAGAACCAGACGCTCGCGACCATCACCTTCCAGAATTATTTCCGCATGTTCAAGAAGCTGGCCGGCATGACCGGAACGGCGGAAACGGAAGCCACCGAGTTCGACAAGATCTACAAGCTGGAAGTCGTAGTGATTCCGACCAACAAGCAGATGCTGCGGCTGGAGCATCCCGACGTCGTTTTCCGGACCGAAAAAGAGAAATACTTTGCGGCTGCAGATGAAATCGAGCAACTCCATGCCAAGGGCCAGCCTGTGCTGGTCGGCACCACTTCGATTGAGAAATCGGAGCGTCTCTCTGAGTTGCTGAAGAAGAAGGGCCTCAAAGAGCACGTCGTGCTGAACGCCAAATTTCACGAGCGCGAAGCCGAAATCGTAGCCCAGGCCGGGCGCAAGGGTAGGATCACGATCGCGACCAACATGGCCGGCCGCGGTACCGACATTCTGCTCGGCGGCAATCCCGAATTCATGGCCAAGCAGGAACTGGTGAAGAAGGGAATCGCGCAGCAGTTGCGCGTGGCGCAAGGCAAGATCGAAGGACCGCAGGAAGATGGCCAGACCTCCATTTTCTATTACAACGGGAACGAGTACACACTTCCGACGGATAAGTGGACGGAAGCACTCCATCGCCACAAAGCGCAGACCGACATTGAGCACGATGAAGTAACCGGGGTTGGTGGGCTGCACATTTTGGGCACCGAACGGCACGAGTCGCGGCGCATTGACAACCAGCTGCGCGGACGCGCCGGACGCCAGGGCGATCCGGGCTCTTCGCGTTTCTACCTTGCTCTCGAAGATGACCTGATGCGCATCTTCGCCAAGGAATGGGTTTCGAATCTGCTGCAGCGGCTGGGAATGGAAGAGGGCGTGCCGATCGAGTCCAAGATGATTACCCGCCGCATCGAGACGGCGCAGAAGGCTGTGGAAGGCCAGCACTTCGAATCCCGTAAGCATCTGCTCGAGTACGACGACGTGATGAACAAGCAGCGCGAGGCCGTGTATGGCCTGCGGCGCCGCCTGCTCGAAGGGACCGATCAGAAAGATCTGATTCTTGAGGATTACGTTTCCGCCATTCTCGCCGAGTTGTTGGAGCAGTACTGCCCGGCCAAGGCGCACGCGGCGGACTGGGACATCAAGGGTCTGAAAGACGCAGTGTTCACGCGCTTCGGCGTTGACTTCCTGGCCGAAGGGGTGAAGGCCGATACCCTGAACCGGCAGGAACTGGGTGACGCGATTTTCGACAAGCTGAAAGAGCGCTACGACGCGAAAGAGAAACTTATAGGGCCCGAGGCGATGCGCCATCACGAGCGCATGATCATGCTGAGCGTGATCGACCAGCAATGGAAAGATCACCTGCTCAGCATGGACCACCTGAAGGAAGGTATCGGGCTGCGCGGGTACGGGCAGCATGATCCGCTGGTGGAGTACAAGAAAGAATCGTTCGACATGTTCGAAGCGATGATGCAGCGCTTTCAGGAAGACACGGTCCGCTATCTGTACCTGATGCAGATCCTGGAACGGCCGCCGGATGCGGGCGCAGGTGGTCAACCATCGAGCGCGCCCAGTGGACAAGGGCCGGAGCCGGGAGTTCCGGCGCAGCACGGTGGGGATGGCAACGGACGGCGTCCTCCGCGCCTGGTCTCGACGTCGGCCGACGAACTGGAAGAAGCGTTCATGCGCCGCAAGCGCCGCGAACTGGAACAGGCGCGCATGGCCGGAGCCGGCGACGCGCAGCCCGTGCAGCAAGTCGTCCGCGGCCAGGAAAAAGTGGGGCGGAACGATCCTTGCCCCTGCGGGTCAGGCAAGAAATACAAGAAGTGTCACGGCGCGTGAGTTGCGCCTAAGACCGGGTGCCCCATCCTTGTCGCGTTTTGTGCGACAGGGTGGGGCTTTTGACTTTCGTAGGGTGTGCGGAACTCCAAAGTCAAAATCCGGAGTCAAAATCCCCACTCTGTCCCTCCAAGAACCGGAGGGACAAGGATGGGGCACCCGGTTATTTTTCGACAGTTTTGAACGTCATCTCTTCGGTAAGACTGTTGGTTTCCTGCTTCCAGTCGGCGAACAGGGTCGCGTAGTTTTTGGTGATGTAGTCTGCGGGAATGACTCCCAGCTTCTTCGCAGTTGCGTCGATCCAGCGCGGCGGGCCTTCGATCTCGCAGAAGTTGCCGATCGGCGTTTCGTCCACCACGACCTGGCCTTTGCCGTCGCTCCACTCGGCGCGAAATTTTTCGTAGCGGAATGAGGGTGCATACCCCAGCGAACGAAGAATCAGGTCCATCTTCTTTCCGTCAGCGACGCCCGTTTCCAACTCCTCGCGGCTGCTGTGCCGGCCGACTTTGCCCTTGCCTTTGTGGGTCAGAGTCCACTCCGAACCATACTTGCGGATCCTCAGCAACTCTTTGCGCTGGCGCAGAATTTCTCCCGGCAAGTCGTAAAGCGTGTTCAACTCGTGGGTTCGCCGCGTGACCAGATGGAATCCGGCGGCGCGCAGCTTGCGGGCCAGGGCTCCCACATTGGCCAGGCGAAATTTGATTTCGATTTCCCGCTGCATGAAGTCTGGGTAGTGGTGCAGTTTGGATCTCGCGTGGAGCCACCCGGACGCACTACCGGTCCTCGCGCAAGATCCTTCCCTCCGCCTGAAAAACGGCTACGGTCAGGATGACGCCAATGGACGCGAAGGGACAAAGAGACTCGCGAGTCAAACTGCCACTAGCCAAGAGTGTATTACGGATGCGCCGCACCCGTCGCCGGAGTGCCTTCGATGCGGAAGCGGCCCGCGCCGAGTTTCTTCTCCCAGTCCACTTCGTTCAGGGGACCGACCACGAACCACCAACTAAGGCCGCCAATCCAGGCTACGACCGCAGTGATCAGAAACGGCCAATAGAACGAATGGGTTCGATCGAGAAGGAATCCTGTGAGTGCGGGAGCGACGGCGCCGCCCAGATTGCCAACGAAATTCTGCACGCCGATCCACCGCCCAACCATGCGGGGTCCGGCCAGCATCTGCGAGATCGCCCAGCTGTTGCAGACGCTGATGCCTAGAAACGCCCCGGTCGAAACGAGCATGGCCGTGAAGAAGCGGTCGGACGCCAGCATTGTTATGGCGAGGCAAATGCCAATGCCCGTGTGACCGAACAGCATCAAGCCTTTGCGCACTAAAGTGGGGGAGGCTCCCGCGTGGATCCAGCGGTCCGAGAGTTTTCCAGTCACTGCCGAAGAAATCGCGGAAGCCAGGAAGAGCAGACCGCCTGCGTTGGCCACGTCGTGCAGGGAAAGATGGCGTCCCCGCTGCAGGTACGAGGGCAACCATGTCACCAGAAAGTACAGGAAGTAATTGATGGAAGCCTGCCCGATGCAGGTGCCCCAGGCGGACCGTTGCCGCAGAATGTCGAGAACGCCCGCTGTGCGTGCTGGTGATCGGGAGGAAGTGTCGGTTCGGCGCGGCATCCACGCTGCCCAGAGCGGGAGCCAGAGCAAACCTGCCAGGCCGAGCGTGAGAAAAAACGACCGCCAGCCAAAGCGTCCGACGGCGCGTCCTCCCACCCACATTCCGAGTGCCGGGCCAAGCGCCAAGCCCACCATGATCATGGAGTTGGCAAATCCGCGGCGGTTCTCTTTGAAATGGCTGCCCAGGACTTTGCCGTACGACGGGAACGCGACCGATTCCCCGAGACCCAGAATCACACGGATGATCAGCAGAGCGGCGAAACCGTGCAAAAGGCCGGTAATTGACGTCGCAACTGACCACAGGAAAAATCCAGCGGCAAACACCCACTTCACATCGAAGCGGTCCACCAGCCAGCCGGATGGAATCTGCATCAACGCGTAAGTCCAGAAGAACGCTGATAGCAGAGTGCCCAGTTGGAAATCTGAGATATGGATTTCGTGCTTGATCAACTCCGCGGCGATCGAGAGATTGCTGCGGTCGATGTAGTTGATGAGAACGGAGAGAGACAGCAGGAAAAGAACACCGTTCATGCGGGCGCTGCTGGGCGCATGCTGGGCTGTCGGGGTAGTCATCGCGGAAGGCCCGACAATCCTACACCATCCGCGCGGTTGCGTTGGGAATTTATGTGGCGCTCAGCGTCTAGCTGTGGGTGTTATGATTTTCCGCAATCACGAGCCCGCGTTTGGGGGAAGTATGACGAATCTATTCCAACAAGAAGCCGTCGACGAAGTGATCTCGCGCATCGGCACGCTGCAGCCTGTGACGCAGCGGCAGTGGGGCAAGATGGATGTGGCGCAGATGATGGCGCACTGTTCCAGTGCGCTCGATATGGCTGCGGGCCGGCTCAATCCGCCGCGCCTGTTCATTGGCCGGCTGATCGGGCGGTTGGTCAAGCCGATCTACTCCAACGAGAAGCCGTTCTCGCAGAACAATCCCACCGACCCGAAACTTGTGGTGTCGGATCAACGGGACTTTCGCCGAGAACAGGAGCAACTCAAGCTGAAGATTCAGCACTTCCACGACGGTGGAGAGGCGCAGTGCACCCGGCATCCGCATCCGTTCTTTGGCAACCTAACTCCGCAGGAGTGGAGCCGCGGCATGTACAAACACCTGGATCATCATTTGCGGCAGTTCGGGGCATGAGACCGAATGCAAGCGCTCAGTTGAACGTTGGCAGCTTCACCAGATCGTCCTTGGGGATCGATTCCAGATGGCCCCCGGCTTTGCGCCAGGCGGTCAGGCCGCCGACGATCACGAACGTGTTGAATCCTTTTTCCTGCAGCAGGTGCGCCACCCGGGCGCTGGTCGCTTCGCGCGCTCAAGTACAGTAGAGGTAAATTTCCTTGTCTTTGGGGAGATTCTTGATCTCCTCCTCCAGGTTATTGGGCTCGATGCGGATGGAGCCTGCGATGCGCTCCGCTCCAATGTCGTAGTAGCCGTGGCTGCGCACGTCGACGATCAGCACCCGGTCGGCCTCCTCTGACGCCAGACGGGCAGTGAGTTCCTCGGCCTGCACCCGCGGCATGATGCGGTACTTCTTATGCTTGTGAAACTGGGCAGCGCGGTAGACGGCATACACGACCAGCGCGGTGATGACGACGACTTCCATGGCTCGTCCTGCGGCGTGGAACCCGCTCAAAGTGGCTGCCAGAAAATCGCGCGATAAATATCCCACCAGCAGGTAGGTGGTCGAATACAGCAGCGATCCGGCGAGGTCAAGGCGCAGGAACTGTCCAAAACCCATCTTCATGCTGCCTGCCAGGGGCGCGGCCATGGTGTTGACCCCGGGGATGAACTTGGCTACCACCAGCGTCGCCTTGCCGCGCTTGTAGAAGGATTCGGCGGAACGCAAGATGCAAGTTTCGGGATTCATCGACAGGCGGCAAAGGAAGCCCAGCAGGGCCCAGCCGGAGTAGCGCCCCAGCCAGAACTGCGCCGTGTCGCCGAGGATGAGGGCGACCATGGCCGTCAGAAGGACTCCGGGCGCCAGCAGCGTGTGGGATGCGATGGCGGCGCCGGCTGCGACCAGTGCGATCGCGGCCGGAAAGGGCAGGCCAATGGCCTCGGCAAACAGCAAGGCGAACGTCAGAGCATAGCCGTGGCGCGCCATCATGGAAAGCAGGTCATTCATTGGCAGTCTTAAAGCAACCAGTGCTGCCTGGGCAGAACACTGATTGCCAAACTATTTACCAAACCATTTATCGAACTATGATTTGCAAAACTTTGATTCAGGGAACCGGCGAAAGGGTTCAGTATAAACAAAGCCGGGCGGGTCCGAAGGACCGACGCCCGGCTTTGCTGCACGAGGAGCGAGTCTCTCAGGAGGACTTTCCTCGTTCAGGGTGAGCAAGACAGCGGCTTGCACTCGAAGTCTCTTCCGGCCCTGTCCGGGCCGGCGCGTCGAAAAACCAAGGCGCCTTTCGTCTAAAGCTTCGACTGAAGCCGCCGTCTCTCGTTGATGGTTCGTCCGCAACGGACAGGACCCTCAGCGACCTGCCTTTCTCAGGTGCCGGGGGGAGAGGATGGAGGCCGCGAGTTGCGCGCCTCATCGCATGCCAGTGCGTCTCGTTAACCTTCCGCACTGCGGACAGTCCCAGCAACTGCCCGCATTCTGTGACCTCCCTGGGAAAAAAGCTGTAACATCGGTCACGGCTGTGAGTGACTGCGGTCAATCACGCTCCGAGGGAGTTTTAGTGCTTCGGCTCACAGTCCAGCGGAAGGAGTTGGCGCAAACCGGGCTAGCAGTTGCCTGCAGTCGCCGACGAAGTGCAGATCCCCTGCATGAGTTGGTGCCCGAGATTCAGAAGGGGTGTGTCCTCTTTCACGGGCATATTCGTCAGCACAATTACGGAGAAGCCATCGTCGAGAAACATCGCATTGAACGACGTGTAGGCGACTGTCTCGCCGTTGTGCCAGGCCACTGGATGGCCCACTTGCGTGTCTCGGACCAGGCCCATCGCGTACGGAGAGGGGCCGCCCTGCGGATAGATGGGCAGGCCGGAAGGAGTCACCATCACGGTAAACAGCGCTGCTGGTATCACCTGGCTGTTGAGCAGCGCAGCATCCCAGGTAGCCAAATCCTGGACGTTTGACCACAGTGCGCCCGCCGAAAAAAACAGGGAGGGGTCAGGGATGACTCCAGGACTTGGTCCTTGCGTGTAAGGGGATGCAGACCCGGCGGGTTGCAGATAAGACGTATTGCTCAATCCTATAGGTTGGAAAATGTTCGATGACATATAGTTCGGATAGGTCGCGGAACTGACCGCCTCGATGATTGAACCCAATACAAAATAGTTGCTGTTGCTATAGGCGTAATAAGTGCCCGGCGTAAAGATCAGAGATGCTTGCGCGATCTGGGTGAGGACCGTCGGCTCGGAAACGCCGTTGGCCCAGGAACTCACGCCGGGGAAGTCAAGATAGTTTTGCAGGCCGGAGGTCTGAGTCAACAACATGCGGAGAGTGATTCGCGGATCGAATGGGTAGCTCGGCAGGTAGGTGACAACCGGGTTATCGACATCGAGCTTTCCCGCATTCTGCAATTGCAGCACCGCGGCCGCGGTGAACTGTTTGGTGAGGGATCCGATCTGAAAGTCCATTGACGGCTGGACGGGTTGGCAGGTGGCGAGGTCTGCGTATCCGTATCCTTGAGTGTAGAGAATCGTTCCATTCTTGGCGATGGCCACAGCCACGCCGACCAGGCCTTGCGTCCTCATTTCACTCGTGACGAGAGGATCGACCACCGATGCCAAGGTTCCATTGGACGACGAGATCAGAGCCGGGCAAGACTGCAGGATGTGCTTGCTACCTCCGCTGCAGGCAATAAGGCCCCATCCTGCTGACAGCAGAGTTCCAAGCAGCAGACCACTTAAGTAGGAGTTCTTCAACGCAGGAGCCTGCTAAATTCTACGCCCGGAACCAAAAGGCTGGGCTCACTTCTCTCTCGCCACCACGAACTCCGGCGCCCACAGCAAGGCACGTTTGATCTCCGTGTCAGGGAAGGTGCAAATCGCCTTCTGGGCGGAATCGGCATATTTTGCGGCCCGGGCGGTCGCGGCTTCCAGCGATCCATAGCGCTGCAGGATTTCCAGAATGTCGCCATGACTTACGCCGTTGAAGGCTCCATGCTGGAGCACAGTCTCGATTTTGGACCGTTCTTCCAGAGTGCAGCGGTCCAACGCATGAATCACCGCCATCGTTGCCTTGCCCTCGCGCAAGTCGCTGGCTACAGGCTTGCCCAGCACGTCTTCCGACGCGGTCAGGTCCAGGACATCATCGACAATCTGAAACGCCATGCCGAGATCGTGTCCGTACTGGCCCAGCGCTGCTTCCTGCTCGGAGCTGGCGCCGCCGAGAATGGCTCCCAGCCGCATGCACACTGAGAATAGACACGCGGTTTTTCGGAAGATCAGATCAAAGTGCTCGTCGAGCGTGATCGACTTGCCCAGCTTTTCCATCTGCAGCAGTTCGCCTTCGACCATCTGCTGGGTCAGTTCGATTAGCGTGTCGAGGATGCGGAAATTGCGCTCCTGCACGGCGATCTTGAAAGCTTGCATGTAGAGCCAGTCACCTGCCAGCACGCATTTCGAGTTGCCCCACTGCGTGTTGGCCGCGGGACGGCCGCGCCGCGTCTTGGCCTCGTCGATGATGTCGTCGTGCACCAGGGTCGCGGTGTGAATGATCTCAACCACGGCACCCAGCCGGACCGCGCCTTGTCCCCGGTAGTCCAGCAGTTTCGCTGAAAGCAGCAACAACGCCGGGCGGATTCTCTTGCCTCCGCCGGCCCGCAGATATTCGCCAATCTCGGTGATGGCCTGCACGCCCGAGACCGTGTCGCGGCCGAACTCGCGCTCGAGCGCGACGAGATCGTCCCGCAGCAAATCGAATACTTCCTTCCCGTTAATGGCGGCTGGTGCGCTCAATTCCTCTGTGCCCTCTGGCGTCCTTCTGTGCTTAAGTTCGCGATCTAATTCGTTCGGTAATTCGTAAACTGCAAGTCAATTCCGAAGTCTTGCCCCTTCAACAGGGCGATGGTTTCCTGCAGCGTGTCGCGGTCTTTGCTGCTGATGCGGACCAGATCCCCCTGAATGGAGGCTTGCGCCTTTTTCTTCGAGTCTTTCACCAGTTTCACAATCTCTCGCGCCTTCTCGATGGCAATGCCTTGCTGCATGGTGACGCGGCGCTTGGCCGTGCCGCCCGCCGCCGGTTCGACTGCACCGTAGGTCAGGCCTTTAAGTGAAACTCCGCGCTTCACCAGCTTCTGCTGCAGGATGTCATTCACAGCCTTTAACTTGTACTCATCGGCGGAGTGGAGCACGATTGCATCTTTTTCCAGTTCGATATTCGACTTCGAATCTTTCAGGTCGAAACGTGTGTGAACCTCCTTGAGCGCCTGCTGAATGGCGTTCGAGACCTCGTTCAAGTCGATTTTGCTCACCACGTCGAAACTGTTATCGGGCATACATTTCTAATCTTTCTGAAACAATGGAATCTTAACCTGAGGTTAACAGAAGTGCGGATCTACGGTGCGGATACTTTGCTTTCAGCAATTTCATCCAATTTGAAAAAATTGTAGAAATTGCGCGAGGTCTGCTCGCCCACTTCGTCCATGGAGAGCGTGCGCAATTCGCCCAATTTGCGCGCCGTTTCCTTGACGAAAGCTGGTTCGTTGCGCTTTCCGCGGTGCGGAACCGGCGCCAGATAAGGCGAGTCGGTCTCGATCAGCATGCGATCAAGCGGAACCTGGAGCGCTGCATCGCGAATCTGCTGCGCCTTGGGAAACGTTACGTTCCCCGCGAAAGAGATCATGAAGCCCATGTCGAGCGCGCACTTTGCCTGGGTCCAGTTTCCGGTAAAACAATGCAGAATACCGCCCAGCCTGTGCGCAGCCCATTGTTCCTTGATCATGCCGAGGCAGTCGTCCCAGGCTTTGTCGCTAGCGTCCGAGGGCCGACAGTGAATCACGATCGGCAACTTCGCCGCTGCGGCCAGCTCCAGCTGCCGCGCGAATACCTGCTTCTGCGCCTCTCGCGGAGAATGATCGTAGTAGTAGTCGAGGCCGATCTCACCCCAGGCAATCACCTTGGGATGCCGCGCCAGCCGCTCCATTTCACTGTACGCATGGTCGGAGGCCAAGCGTGCTTCGTGGGGATGGATCCCGATGGTCGCATACATGAACGCGTGCTTGTCGGCCAGTTTAATCCCGGCGTCGAGAGTTGGCGGCCCGTCGCCATTGCCGATGGCGACCATGGTCTGCACCCCAGCCTCGAGGGCGCGAGCGATGACGGCCTCGCGGTCAGCGTCGAACTGCTTGCCGTCAAGATGTGCGTGAGAATCAACAAACATATTTTGAGTCTTGCTTATGTGGGGACGGGCGCCTTCGCCCGTCCGGCCAAGCGCAGCGAGGCCAGGTTTTGATCTCGCCTCTTCTCACCGTCAGGTTCCGGGCGGCAGCTTCGCATCCTTCAAGTGATAGTCGATGTGCCGGCATGCTTCCCGAATATCCCAAATCGTGTCCTGAATATCGCCCGTATCTGTTTCTAGTTGGTGTTGCAACTTCGGCAGATGCTCGTCGTAAATCTCAGTCGCAGACTCGCGGATGTCCAGGAGGGCGTGTGTGAAATGGTCTGCCTCGTCGTCGCTCATGATGCCACGGGCTTTGAGCAACTCGATTAACACTTCTCGATCTTTAAGTGTGAAATCTCGCATGCTCATCGCCGAGTCGATCATCTGACGCCCAGTTTCTTCTACTTCAGCCGCGCCCCTACCGGCACATCCTCCAGAAAGCCCGCTAGCACCGGCCTCCCGCCCTCCAGTGATGCGGCGACGATCATTCCATCCGACTCCATGCCGCGCAGTTTTCGCGGGGCCAGGTTGGCCACGATCACAACCTTTCGGCCAACGAGAGTTTCGGGAGCGTACGCCTCGGCGATCCCGGCCAGAACCTGCCGCACTTCCGTCCCGATATCGATTTCCAGGCGCAGCAGTTTGTCCGCCTTGGGCACTCGTTCAGCGACCTTCACAACGCCCACGCGCAATTCGATCTTGGCGAAGTCGTCGATCGTAATCTTCCCGCCGTCGGGCGCTGCAGGAGGCGCAGGCGTCGCTGCGGGCGGTGCTGCAGGTTCCTTCGGTGCTTCGATCGCGGGACCTCGTTGCTGATCTTCCATCTGCTGCATCCTCTCAATTGCGCTTTTATCGGCGCGCGGGAAAACCGGGTGCACCTCACCCAGTTTCGTGCCCAGCGGCAACTGCCCCCAGGCTAGCTCGCTCAGCGCGAGTTTCTTAATATCGCCGAGACCCATCTGCGCCCAGATCTTGGCCGTCGCATCGGGCATGACAGGATGGGCCAGCGCGGTTGCGATGCGGAGCGCCTCCGCCGATGTGTAGAGCACGGTAGCCAGCCGCGCGCGGCTCTCGTCGTCCTGTTTCTCGCCCAGCGCCCAGGGCTCGTTCTCGACGATGTATTTGTCGACCGCCGCGATCAGTCCCCATGCTGCTTCGAGCGCACGCGAAAACTGGAATTGATCGAACAGCGTGCCAAACTCGTGGATCGTCTTGAGCGCTGTCTCGGCAATCGCGTCATCGGCCGCGGTTTTCGAGGCCGAGGGCGACGGATACGGCACCTCGCCCTTGAAGTACCGGTTAATCATGGTTAACGTGCGGCTGGCCAGATTCCCCAGGCCGTTGGCGAGGTCGGAGTTGTAGCGCTGCACCAGCGCGTCAAACGAGAATGAACCATCCTGCCCGAATACGACCTCGCGCAGCAGGAAGTAGCGCAGGGCATCGGCGCCCAGCACGTCGAGAATCGTCTCGGTACGCACGATGTTGCCGCGCGATTTCGACATCTTACTTTCTTCAAACAGCAGCCAGCCGTGCGCCACAATAGCTTTTGGCAATGGCAACCCAGCCGCCAGCAGGAATGCCGGCCAGTAGACGCAGTGGAAGCGAACAATTTCCTTGCCGATCATGTGGACGTCGGCCGGCCAGTATTTCTTGAAAGCTTCCTGCGCCCCCGCGTGGGTCGAGCCGTAGCCGATGGCGGTGATGTAGTTGGCCAGGGCGTCGAACCACACGTAAATCACGTGCTTGGGATCGTCGGGCACGGGAATGCCCCACGAAAATGTTGACCGGCTGATCGACTGGTCGCGCAGTCCGGAGCGGACGAACGAGATCACCTCGTTGCGCCGCGTCTCGGGCCGAATGAATTCCGGATTCGCATAAAGCTCCAGCAGCTTGTCCTGAAACGCCGACAGCTTGAAGAAATAGTTCTCTTCGTGCACCGTCTCGGTGATGCGCCCGCACGTGGGACATGGATCGCCGGGTTGTGCGCCGTCGACGTAGAGTTCGTCCGACACACAGTACTGCCCGGTGTACGTGCCCTTGTAGATATAGCCGTTGTCGCGAATGCGGCGAAACAGTTCCTGCAGGCGCTTCTTGTGCCGCTCTTCGGTCGTGCGGATGAAGTCGTCGTTCGAGATGCCCATCCGCTTCCAGAGATTGCGGAACTCCGCCGAAATCTCATCGGCATACTGCTGCGGTGTTTTGCCGGCAGCCTGTGCGGCGCGCTCAATTTTCTGGCCGTGCTCGTCGGTGCCTGTGAGGAAGAACGTGTCGGCGCCCAGCAGGCGCTGCCGCCGCGCGATGGTGTCGCAGGCGATCGTGGTATAGGCGTGCCCGATATGCGGGCGCGCGTTCACGTAGTAAATCGGGGTCGTGATGTAAAACTTGCGGTTCATCTACGGACACCTACATACATGATGTCAGCGTGCCTTTCCGTGTGGACTTGCTAGCCAATCTGATATTTCTGAAATACATCCGTGATTTCGGAGTCGGTCGCTCGCCACTCCCAACTTCTCAATTCGATAAGCTTTATCAATCCGAGAAGGGAGAGTGGATCATCGGCCACATACGTTTCCAAATCGCGTACCGCTAGAAATGTCTTCTTGTTCGCACTCTCCTTCACAGAGAGGGAGAATCCTAGATTCTCGAGAGCTAGAATCGATGGGATCACCACATTCCCCGCATTCACGATCTTCCGAGTGTCCACGCCGTCCTCTCTTGTACTCTGTGTCCTCTGTGTTTAATGCTTTTCGACTCTCCCTAGATACTCGCGCGAGGCTTCCTGCATCACGGTTTTCAGCGGCACGTGATGCTCGCTCGCGATACGCCGGCAGTCTTCATACTCGGGCGCGTAGTTGGTGACCGTTCCGTTCATGCTGGCAATTTTGATTCGCACCTCGCCCCATTGGGTGCGGACATTTTCCCAGCGGCGCGCCAGGGTCTGCCGAACTTCATCTCGCCGCCGCACGCCCAGCGTGGTGGTTTCGGTGAAGATCAGTTGCGTCAGCTTGGCCGCATCTTCCGGTTTGCACAGCACGGTAAGCAGCGTGCCGGGGCGGTTCTTCTTCATCTGCACCGGCATGCAGAATACATCCAGCGCTCCTTCTGCGAGCAGACGATCCATGACGTATCCGAAGACCTGGGGATTCAGGTCATCGAGATTCGCTTCCAGCACGGTTACGGCTTCGGAAGCGGTCTTCGCGGTCAGCGTTGACGCAGCCTCGCCTATGGTCAAGCGCACGACGTTCGGGAGGCCGGGGAAGTCGCGCGTCCCCGCCCCGTAACCCGACTTTTCAATTTTCATTTCGGGGAACGCGGCAAATCGCCGGGCCAACGTCTTCACAATCGCGGCTCCGGTAGGCGTGACCAACTCCGCCTGCACGCCCGACGAGTACACCGGCGCGTCTTTCAGCAACTCGACCGTCGCTGGGGCCGGCACCGGAAACGTGCCGTGCGCGCACCGGACCGTTCCGCCGCCGAGGTTCAGAGGAGAGCAGATGAACTCATCCACTCCCAGGGCTTCTGCGCCCACCGCCGCGCACACGATGTCGACCACCGCATCTATTGCGCCGACTTCGTGGAAGTGCACCTGCTCGATGGACGTGGCGTGAATCTTTGCTTCCGCGGAACCCAGAGCCTCAAAAATGGAGATGGCCGCGCTCTTGGCGCTTTCGCTGATCGCTGCCTTACGGATGATTTCACGAATCTGAGTCAACCCGCGGCTGTGCGCATGGGAGTGCTCGTGTAGCGTGGGCGCTCCCTTCGGCAGGCTCAGGGCAGGCTCCGCCCGCGAAACTTCGTGCGCGGAGGTATGCTCGTGGTTGTGATGATGGTGACCGTGTTCGTGCTCGTGGTGAGAGTTCGCGGGCGAGTACGCCGGCGCCACATCTTGTTTTGCCCAGTACTCTTCGCGCGGAAGGTCTTTCTCACCGTCCACCCAGACGTCGACCTTGGTGGCTGCAATCCCGCTACGGACGACTCGGGAAATTTCCAACCGTGCGCCCAAATCGAGAACGGCGACCGTTTCCTCCAGCACTCGCGGCGGAACTCCGGCATCGATGAGCGCGCCCAGGAACATGTCGCCGCTCATGCCGGAAAAACATTCTAGATAGGCAATGCGCATAAAAGTCAAAGTCTTCGCCACTGAGGACACAGAGATCACAGGGGAAAGGCTGAAGAGTCTCTGTGGCTTAGTGTCCTCTGTGGTGAAGGGGGTCGCCGCCGTCACAACGAGAAACTTTCATCATAGGGAACCGCTCCATCTCCGTCAAACGTGCGCCCATCGCCCACTCTGATAAAATCACTGTTTCTTCAATAGCTTAGAGGGACTTCTTGTATCGTCATCTGGAACATCGTCTTGCCCAGCGCGTGCTGCAGTGTCTGCAGCAACGCTATCCTGGCGCCCCACTGCCGGGTGTGGTCGTCGAGCAGCCTCCCAAGGTCGAACTCGGGGACTTCGCGATCCCGATTTTTCCCTTCGCCAAGCCGCTGCGCTCGGCACCGCTGAAGATCGCCGAAGCAATTCGGGCAGAAATCGGAGCCATCGAGGGCATCGCCGGAATGCAGGTAGCACCGCCCGGCTATTTGAACGTCAGTATCGACCGGGCATGGATGGCCGCCGCCCTTGTTGGCGATCAGAAGCCGGCGGACGAGATTCCTCCGGGAAAAATTTTGGTCGAACACTCCAGCATCAATCCCAATAAGGCCGCGCACATCGGACACCTGCGCAACGCGATTCTCGGCGATACGTTTGTGCGGCTGCTGCGCTATGCGGGCAGGGAAGTCGACATTCAGAACTACATCGACAACACGGGCGTGCAGGTGGCGGACGTGGTGGTCGGGTTCACCCACATCGAGAAGAAATCACGCGCAGAGATCGAGGCGCTGACACGGCAGCCTCGCTTCGACTACTACTGCTGGGATTTGTATGCGCGGGTCTCGCAGTGGTACGAGGCGGACAAGCAGAAGCTGCAGGTGCGGTTACAGACCCTGCACGCCATCGAAGATGCTTCGACCGAAACTGCCGCCGTCGCCGAACTGATTTCGGTTGCGGTGCTGCGCCGCCACTTGGAGACTATGGAACGGCTCGACATCGAATACGATTTTCTTCCGCGCGAGAGCGAAATTCTGCACCTGCACTTCTGGGATGCGGCTTTTACCAAGTTGAAAGAGTCGGGCGTTTTGACCTTCGAGAGTGAGGGCAAGAACAAAGGATGTTGGGTGATGCGGCGCGCGGGGACTGAGAAACCAAATCCCACCACAGAGGGCACAGAGGACACAGAGGACACAGAGGAAGACAAGATCACCGAGGACGACCAGAAGGTGATCGTCCGCTCCAATGGGACCGTCGGCTACGTGGGCAAGGACATTGCTTACCACATGTGGAAGTTCGGGCTGCTGGGGCGGGATTTCGGATATCGCAAGTTCTATCGTTATCCGAACAATCATGACTGCTGGATTTCAACGACACCAAACGACCCAACAGCCGAGAAGAGCCATCCTCACTTCGGCGCCGTGGCCGAAAACTACAACGTCATCGACGTACGACAGTCGGAAGCGCAAAACACAGTTAAGGAAGCCCTGCGCGATCTGGGTCACGGAGAAGCCGCCGACCATTTCACGCACTTCTCCTACGGGATGGTCGTGCTGACTCCAGGCTGCGCGGCCGAGCTCGGCTACAACCTGAGCGAAGAAGACAAGGCGAGATCCTTCATCGGGGTCAGCGGTCGCAAGGGTTTTGGCGTGAAGGCCGACGATCTGCTCGACCAGCTCATCGCCTCGGCGAAGAAAGAAGTTGACTCACGACATCCGCAACTCAGCGATCCCGAGCGCCTTCAGATTGCCACCCAGATCGCCATCGGCGCTTTGCGTTACTTCATGCTGAAGTACACCAAGCAGTCGGTAATCGCCTTCGATTTCAAAGAGGCGCTCAGTTTCGAAGGCGAGACCGGACCGTACGCGCAATACGCGGTCGTACGTGCCACCAGCATTTTCCGCAAAGCGGGCGTCGATCCTGAGACTTTCTGCGGAGAAGCCGCCGGCCACATCGCGGCCGCCGAGGCTTTCACGGGCGAGGCTGCGAACGAGATCTGGGAGCTCTGGCTGGCGTCGTCCAAGACGTCCTCGGTGATCGACCAGTGCATCGCGGCCACGGAGCCGGCATTTCTGGCCAAACATGTTTTCCAGCTCGGGCAGCTTTTCAACGCCTTCTACCACCGCCATCCCATCCTGAGCGAGCCGGACGAGAAGCAGAAAGCGTTCCTGCTGGCGACCGTCGCGGTGGTCCGCCGCGAATTAGTTCGATGCCTGGCGGTCATGGGCATCACAGTGCCGCCAGTCATGTAGAATACCTGCCAATGTGGGCAGCGCTCGGGCTGCGCATCCCTGTTCCTCATGCACAACGTTGAGCCGCCATCGCCATCCGTACCGTCTCATCCGTTATTCCGCCGCATCGTGCTTGGCCTGCTCGTGTTCGTGCTCTCTCTCGCCGCCGCGGGAATGATCTACGAAAATATCTCCGAGGCCCGCGATCGTCGTTTTAATCCCATGGAGGGCAGGCTCTTCAACGTGGGCGGATACAAGATGCACATCGACTGTACGGGGGAGGGAAGCCCTGCCGTCATCTTCGAGTCGGGCCTGGGCGACAGCTACATGTCGTGGCGCAAAGTGCAACCGAAGATCGCAAAGTTCACGCGGGTCTGCTCCTACGACCGCGCCGGACTCGGCTATAGCGAATCCAGTTCGCAACCTCGGACCAGCAAAGTGATCGCCGGTGAATTGCACGCGTTGCTGCGGGCGGCGGGTATTGCGCCGCCTTACGTCCTTGTCGGCCATTCGATGGGCGGATACGACGTGCGCCTCTATGCCAGCCTCTACCGCAACGAGGTTGCGGGCATCGTGCTGGTCGATGCGTCTCATCCCGACCAGGAGAATCGTTTCCCGCCAGAGCTCAAGAATATGGAAGGTACCCAGCTCCGTGAAGCCGAGTTCCTGGAATTTACCATGCCCTTCGGCGTTCCACGCGTGCTCAATCTGTGTGACGATGATCCCGAGGTACGTGCCGCCGAATGCAACTTCCAATCCATGCGCGAAGTCATCGCCGAATTCAAGAGCGTTAAGGAAAGTGCCGTGCAAACGGCTGCCACTGGATCGCTCGGCGACCTGCCTCTGGCGGTGCTCTCGCACGACCCCGATAAACCGTCCGCCGACCTCCCGGCAGACCTCGCCAAACCCGTGAACGAGGCCTGGGAGAAGATGCAGGAAGAATTGGCTCACCTCTCGACGCGAGGGACGCAAACGATTGCGAAGAACAGTTCGCACTACATTCAGATCGATCGGCCCGATGTCGTCATCGATGCCGTCCGCAGCGTGGTCGAGCAGTCGCGCGCGGCGCAGGCTGGGCCGCCATCCACCTCGAACTGAGCGACCAGGTCAACATAAATGGCCGTTCCGTGTGAGTATCGACAGTCCTCTGGGCGTCATCCTGAGCGGAGCCGTTCTTCAGGCGGAGGGAAGGATCTCGCGCGCAGACCGACGGCGCGTCTTGAGAAGATCCCACGCAAGATCCCGCACTCGGGCTGAACTGCTCCGGGTTTCGGGATAACGCCTCCAAGAGAGTTGCAATTACTGACTCGGACCGCTCAAACCTGCTAACCTTTTTTCCTCACCTTGGAATCTGCGCGTACGCTGCGTTTTGCTTCCGCACCCCAGGAGCGCATGATGAAATCAACGAATCGCACGGCCCTCGTCCCGATCGCCCTGACCTTCTTTCTGTTAATGCTTTGGCCACTCGCAAGGGCGCAGGACACTTCCGCGAGCGCTCCAGCCCAGGCTCCCGCTCGTCGTCCGACGATCGGCCTGGCTCTGAGCGGTGGCGGTGCGATGGGCCTGGCCGAGATCGGCGTGATTCAGTGGATGGAAGAGAACCACATCCCGGTGGACCGCATTGCCGGGACCAGCATGGGCAGCATCATAGCCGCAATGTATGCCACCGGGATGTCACCGGCAGAGATCCAGAAATTTGCCGAAAAAGTAAACTGGGACGAAGCCTTTCTTCCCGAGCCGGTTTATACCCAGCTCTCCTACCGCCGGAAACAGGACCGGCGCGATTTTCTGATCAATGCCTCCCTGGGGTTGAAGCATGGTCTGAACGGGCCCAACGGGCTCAACCCCGGCCATGGAGTGGGGCTGTTATTGGACCGCATTGCCTTCGCGGAATCCAGTGTCGCCAGCTTTGACGACCTGCCCATCCCATTCCGTTGCGTGGCCACCGACATGCAGAGCGGGGAAGGCGTCGTTCTACGGGACGGACCGCTGGCTCAGGCGGTGCGCGCCTCCATGGCGATCCCTGGCGTATTCACTCCGGTGGAGATCAATGGCCACGTGCTGGCGGATGGCGGGATGATCCAAAACATTCCGGTCGAAACCGTCCTCGCGATGCAAGCGGACGCGGTGATCGCAGTGGAACTGCGCCTCCCACCCGGCAACCTCACCCAACTGGAAACTCTCCGGGGAGTACTCGGTCGCGCCGTGGACGTGATGATCACGCAGAACGAGCGCCGTTCGCTGGCGCTGGCCCAGGCCAAAGTGAGCGTGGACATGACCGGTTTCACAGGGACGGACTATGCGCGCGTCAAGGAACTCATCGCCCTCGGTCACAAGACTGCTGCCAGCCAGTCTGCCGCTCTTCTGCCCTATGCCATCCAGGATCCGGCGGAGTGGGAGGAATATCTGGCGAACCGTGCGGCTCGCAAACAGGGGCCGCCAGACAGGATACAGGCCATCGAAATCACCGGCGCCGATTCCGACACCGACAGCCGGCTGCAGCACCGGCTCAGCAAGGCGCTGCGTGGGCCCTTCGATCTCTCTAAACTCGAGACCCAACTGACCCGCATGGCCGGGGAAGGCCAGTTCGACCGGGTGGGGTATGAGGGATTCACGCAGAACGGAGTGCCGGCCCTGCGGGTCACTACGCACGATAAATCCTATGGTCCGCCATTCGTGGATCTCGCCGTGAATGTCGACGGTTCCGGCGTGGCTGCCTTTGATTTTTCCGCGGGTGCGCGAGTGACCTTCATGGATATTGCTCACCATGGGGGCGAGTGGCGCAACGATCTTCTTTTCGGCTCAAGTAATCTGGCGGCCACCGAGTTCTACCAGCCTTTGGGGCAGTCGCACTTTTTTGTTTCGCCGTACGCGTTCGCGTCCAAGTATGCCCGCAACTCGTTTACGGGCCTGAGGCGCGTGGCGGTGTTCGGCGACGAGCGTGCGGGAGGCGGATTCGACATTGGCTATGATTCCGGCCGCCGCAGCGAACTCCGTGCCGGCTATGAGATCTTCGATGGCAAGTTGAGTCCGCTGATCGGAGCCGCAGGTCTGCCCATCGTCGACGGCAGCACGGGCGAGTTCCGCGCGCGCTACGTTTGGGATGGACAGGACAGTCCCTCAGTGCCCGGCAGAGGCACCCGCGTGGTTGCGACGCTCTCGCGCGTGCTCCAGAGCCCGGGGCTGGCGCACCCCATTGGGCAACTGGATTTGCAGACTTCCAGTTTTGTTCCGGTCGGGAGCAAGACGTCGCTTTTCTTCGATATCTCCGGGGGCACGACTTTCCGCGGTTCGGCTGGCCCGTTTCAGGTTTTCGCGCTGGGTGGACCGTTTCGATTGGGCGCGTATCTTCCGCAGGAATTTCTGGGAAACCACTACACGTATGCGTCGCTCGGATTCCGGCGCGAACTTTATCGCCTGCCTACCCTGGTCGGGAGAAAGATCTACTGGGGTGGATGGTACGAGGCGGGAACCGCCTTCGGCACGGCCCTGCTCGATCCCGGACCGGTTGCGGTGCGCGGCACCTTCAATCTGGGAGTGATCGCCGACACCATCGTCGGGCCAATCGCTCTGGCGGGCAGTGTGAGTCCCACGGGCCTGAGCCGGGTGAATTTCTCGATCGGGCGATTGTTCTGAGGTGATCGCACGTTGATATACTTCGCCCCTGGGTGATCTCGATAGGTGATCTCGATAAAAGCTGCGCGGAGGAAAACCGGTGCGCCCATCCATTTTGCGTCTGCTTCTGCCCGCATTGATTTCGGCGACTGCGTCGGATTTTGTTCCCGCGACGCAGTGCGTCTACTGCTCGCCTGATCTGCCTTCGCACCTGGTGCTGCCGATCCTGCCCTAGTCCGTGAGAAATGAAAACGTTCGGGAGAGCTTCCCGGGCCGCATGCAGCTCATGCCGCTTATTTTCCGCCGGCGGTGCCGTGCTGTCCCAGCCACGACGCCAATTGCATTTCCTGCTGCGACTTCAAATCGACGCAGTTGTTGATCCGTTCGATGGATTGTTTGTAGGTGCGCTCTGCCGCCGCGACCTTGTGTGCGGCAAAGAACTCCGTCACCTGATCGCGTAATCCCGCATCGCAGAAAACGCTGGTCGCGCCTACCACTTGGGCACTGGCAAAGGGACCACCCGCCTTTTCAACTTCAGTCCAATGCTGGCGTACGAAATCCCAGGCCAGCTGTTGTCCAGCCGGATTGCCCATCACGCTCGTGAGTACGCTGAGCGCGTCCTGCGATCGCACGTCGGGTGAAATCGCGAAGTCCAGCGTGCGCTGCAGCAGTTTCTGATCGCTGAACTGGGGCAGCGTAAAGAGATACGTGTAGTACTGCTCGGGTGATTTGGGACTCTTCGTGGCGGCCAGGACGCGGTCGTAAAACCCAGAGTCTCCACCTAACGCCGCAAGTGCGAAGGCTCCGCCTGCCAGCTCGCTATCGACCGAGGCTGGATCAGCCAGAGCCTTGTCCGCGATTTTGCGCGCCTGCTCCAGAGCCTCGGGATCGCGAGCGTCGTAGCCCAGCGCGTTAAATACCCGTGACCGCAGGGTCCGTTGCTCATCGGTCTCGCCCGGCTTGGGCTCGTATCCCATTTCCTTCATAGCTGGAGCCAGATATTGACGCAGCCACGCCCGATAGGAATCACGATCGTTATCGCTCACCAAGTACTGGCCGATGTAGTTGAGCCGTCCCAGAAGGTCTTCGAGCACGGCGCGGTTGCGGTCCGATTGCAGACCTTGCGCGAAAGCCAGATAGTCGCCCACTGGTTCCCGACCAACTCGTACCGAGGCCCAGATGTCGTTCTGCAGCGAGATGCGCTCGGCTGGAGTCAGCTTGGTCTCGGCATCGCTGGCCAGAGCTCGCACCGCCTCCGCGGAATAACCGGTGCGGTAATATCCGGTCGCGCCCGCGTTGGCCATCACCCAGGTCGAGCAGCCGGGCAGCGTGAAGGCTTCCTCCTTCTTGGTCAGGAGCTCGCACTTCGCTGCGTTACCACTGGCCGATCCCCCCATGCACAACGGAATCTGCCAGAGTTGATCGTTGGCCGCTTCGAACTTCGACCGGTCGAAGTAATACCGCTGCTGGGTGAGGGTGATGCTGGTGGAATTACCAGAGCATTGTGCCTTCACATTGACGATGGGAGCGCCTGCCTGTTTCACCCAGGTGGGCATGATCTTGTCCACAGGCTTCTTCGAGGTTTTTGCCTGGGCATCCCAGAAATCTTCCGCCGTTGCATTGGCATATTGATGTTGTTTGAGATAGGCGTTCACTCCGCCGCGGAAGGTCTCTTCTCCGAGATACGATTCCAGCATGCGCAGCACTGACGCTGCCTTGCCGTAGGCGATTCCGTCGAACAACTCCTGAATCTGGGCTGGAGTGTCGGCGGCCTGGTGAATCGGACGCGTATTGGCCAACGAGTCTACGTTGAGGGTTCCGCCGGTTCCGCTCACGTCGTCCAGGGCGTAGTTCCATTCAGGTTTCCACTTCGCGACTGGCTTGCTCTCCATCCAAGTGGCAAAACCTTCGTTGAGCCAGATATCGTCCCACCACTTCATGGTGACGAGATCGCCAAACCACTGGTGCGCCATCTCGTGTGCGATTACGCTGGCGATGGTCTTCTTCAGCCCAACGGAGCCTTGCTTTTCGTCAATCAGAAGAATCACTTCGCGGAAGGTGATGCAGCCGGTATTCTCCATTGCGCCAGCGGAAAAGTCCGGCAGGCCGATCAGGTCCAGCTTCCCGTAGGGATACTTGATCCCGAAATACTTGTCGTAATAGCTGAGAATGTATTCCGCGGATTCCAGGGCGAACTTGCCCATTTCTTTCTTTCCCGGAGTGCCGTAGACGCGAATCGGAATGCCGTCGGCCTCGCCTTCGATGTACTCGAAGTTGCCCACGACCAGAGCCGCGAGGTAGGACGACATTTTGGCAGTCGTGGCGAAGCGAACGGTGTGCTTGTCACCGGGGCCGGGAGTGTCCGACGCGATTTTCTGGTTCGAGATCGCGACTTGGCCCTTGTCGGCGACCGCGGTAATGTCAAACGTCGCTTTGTAGTCGGGCTCGTCGAATGAAGGGAAAGCGCGCCGCGCGTCGGTGGCTTCAAACTGCGAGGCGGCGTATTTGCGTCCCTGGTCGTCCTTGCCCAGGTACAAGCCGCGCATTTCGTCATTGAGAATGCCGGTGTAGGTAACGTGAACCGTGGCCGGGCCTGCGCTCACAGGCTTCTCGACGGACAGCACAACCATCTCTTTTTCTTTGTCGGGGGTGACCTTGGCCTTCTGGGTGGTGCCACCGCTGGTCACTGTTACGTCGTGGAAATCAATATCGACGGCGTTCAGCGTGATCTCCGAGGTCGGTTTCAGCACCCGGATCGCGATGGTTTCATCGCCCTCGAACTTGGCTTTGTCGACATCGGGCGTGAAAGTGAGTTTGTAATTCTCTGGCCTTGCCACCTCGGGCAGCCGCTGCGCGGCAGCCAGCGAAAGTGTCAGCACAAAAAAGGTTATGACTGCAAAGATGCGCTTCATGGTTTTCCCTCAGGAGATTGAATCGGATTGTTTCCTTAATTGTGTTTCTCGGAATGGCGAATGCCGCGAACGCAGTTGCACAGTTCCACTCCAGCTTGGTACGAATGGTGCCTCGCGAAAGTTCAATGGCGCGCCGCGGCTACTCCATTCAGAACGGTTGCCGCACAGTGATTAGCGCCAAACCAGTACGGGATTTCGCGGTAGTCTTTCACGTCAAACACCGCCAAATCGGCATCTTTTCCCGGCTCGATGCTCCCCTTACGATCCGCCAAGCGCAGAGCCCATGCCCCATTGATGGTGGCTGCCGCGACGGTTTCCGCCGGGGACATCTTCATGTGCGTGCAGGCCAGCGACATTGCCATCGGCATGCTGATCGTGGGCGAAGTGCCGGGGTTGTAGTCCGTCGCCAGGGCTACGGGCACGCCGGCATCGATCAAACGGCGTGCGTTTGGATAGTCTTTCAAGCTCAGGAAATAATTCGCGCCCGGCACCAGAGTTGCTACGGTATCGCGTTTGGCCAATTGCGGGATGTCGTCCTCGTTCACGTGGTCCATGTGATCGAACGATGCCGGATCGAAACGCATGAACGGCCACAGAACCGTCTCTGAGAGCTGCCCCATGTGGGCGCGGACGCTCAACCCATGCTGTCTTGCGGCTTCAAAGATCTGCTCCGTTTCCTCTGGAGTAAATGCCCCCTGTTCGCAGAAGACGTCCACAAATTGGGCGAGCCTCCGCCGAGCCGCCTGAGGAATCATCTCCTTACAGACGATCTCAACGTACTTTTGTGAGCAACCCTTAAATTCTTTTGGGACGACATGGGCTCCGAGCAGGGTGGCGACGACTGTCCCGGGCCAGCGGGAGGCCGCGTTCTTGATGGCTCCCAGCGACTTCAGTTCCGACTCGACGGTGAGCCCGTACCCGGACTTGGCTTCCACTGTGGTCGTGCCATGAGCGGCCATGTCTTGCAGCGCGGTCACGACTTTCGTCGCCAGGGCGTTCTTCGGCGATTTGCGAACCGCCTCCAGGCTGGATTGGATTCCCCCGCCCGCGGCCGCGATTTCTTCGTAAGAAGCGCCTTCGATGCGCTTCTCGAAATCCACCAGCCGCGGTCCCACAAAGACCGGATGCGTGTGCGAGTCCACGAAGCCCGGCAGAACCACCTTGCCGGCGCAGTCGATCTCTGTGATGCGGGCGCGATTTCGCTTGATCCAGGGATCGCGCAAGGCATCTTTGGTGGTACCGACGGAGACGATCTTGCCGCCCAGGCATAGCACCGCGCCGTCTTTCAGGATGCCAAGCTCTTTCAGGTCAGACCCGCGACGCGGACCAGGCTTTGCCGATGCGGCGCGCAACGTGAGCAACTGGTCGGCGTTGATTAGCAGCAGTGCCTTGGGTGGCTGGGATCTTCGCTTTGTGGTGCTCACGTGTGATTAGTCTAGCAGCACCGATGGTGGTGAAGGCAACGAGAAGCCGTCGACGAATTTGATTCGCTCGGTTGACAGAGTTTCGCCGTCAGCTAACATCGGACGGGAAGGCTTCATCATGATCAACGCTTGCCATCGGATGTTGATTGCAACACTCCTGTGTGGAGCGGTGTTTCTGTCTCGCTCTGCTGCGCAGGAACCGCAGGGCGCAGTGCCCGCGGCTGGAACGCTGCGTCAGGCAGCCGAGGCTCGCCACCTTACGATTGGCGCGGCTGCCGCTTCCGCGCATCTCGCCGAGGCGGAATATGCCGCCATCCTCGGATCGGAGTTTAGTCAGTTGCAGGCGGAGAATGCAATGAAGTTCGGTCCCATTCATCCCAGGCCTAACACGGACCCCAGTCCGTACAATTTCGAGGGCGCCGACGCGCTGGTAGCTTTTGCTCAAAGCCATAACCTGAAGGTCCGTGGACACACCCTTGTCTGGCACAACCAGCTGCCAGACTGGGTCAGCAAAGGGAACTACTCTCCGGCCCAGCTTGCCGAGATTCTGCGCGGCCACATCAAAACTGTGATGGTGCACTATGCGTCAAAAGTCTACGCGTGGGATGTGGTCAACGAAGCGTTCAACGACGATGGCACCATGCGCCCAACGATCTGGCATGACCAGCCCGGAATCGGCGTGGGGGCGGGAACGAAGTACATCGAGCAGGCTCTGCGCTGGGCGCATGAAGCAGACCCTGGCGCCAAGCTTTTCTACAACGATTACGACGCGGAAGAGGTGAACAAGAAATCCGATGCCATTTATGCCATGGCGAAGAACTTCAAGAAGCGCGGCGTGCCTCTGGACGGCATCGGCTTTCAGGCGCACGTGGGCTTGTACTTCGACGATCCTGCGAAGCTAGCGTCTTTCGCCAGAAATCTGAAGCGCTTTGCAAAACTCGGACTGGAACTGCACATCACCGAACTCGACATCCGGCTCAGCGATTCGAGTCCGGCCTCGCTCGCTGCGCAAGCCAAACTCTATGGAGAGATCACCACTCTCTGCCTGCACCAGGCCAAGTGCAAACTCCTGCAGACCTGGGGATTCACCGACAAGCACTCGTGGATTCCGGGCTTCTACAAGGGGCAAGGATGGGCGCTGCTCTGGGATGACAAGTATCAGAAGAAGCCGGCGTATGAAGCCGTGCACGACGCGCTGGCAAAATAGCAAACATGGGTCTCGGCTAGACCACGGCGATTTTCAGCGCTCCATCGGTATCTTCACGCCGGTCTTCTTCGCAAACTCCTTGGCCTCGGCGTAGCCTGCGTCCACGTGGCGGATTACGCCCATGCCCGGGTCGGTGGTGAGGACGCGCTCGATGCGCTTGGCCATCTCGGCGGTGCCGTCGGCGACGGTGACTTGTCCGGCGTGCAGCGAGTAGCCGATGCCGACGCCGCCACCGTTGTGGATCGAGACCCACGACGCGCCCGCGGCCGTATTCAACAGCGCGTTGAGCAGCGGCCAGTCGGCAACGGCGTCGGAGCCGTCCTTCATGCTTTCCGTCTCGCGGAACGGAGACGCCACCGAGCCGCAGTCGAGATGATCGCGGCCAATCACGATTGGGGCCTTGATCTTGCCTTTCTTCACCAAGTCGTTCATGGCCAGCCCGAACTGCGCGCGCTCGCCATAGCCCAGCCAGCAGATGCGGGCGGGCAGGCCCTGGAACTTGATGCGCTTGCGCGCCAGGTCGATCCAGCGCCGCAGGATGCGGTTGTCGGGGAACAACTCGAGGACGAGATCGTCCGTCACGTGAATATCGGACGGATCGCCCGACAGCGCGACCCAGCGGAATGGCCCACGCCCTTCGCAGAACAGCGGGCGAATATAGGCGGGCACGAATCCGGGGAAGTCGTAGGCATTCTTCACGCCGCGTTGAAAAGCGAAAGTGCGAATGTTGTTTCCGTAGTCGAAAGTGACGGAGCCCATCTTCTGCAGACGCAACATGCCTTCCACGTGGCGCGCCATGGCATCGAGCGACCGCTCCTGATACGCCTGCGGGTCGCTTTTTCGTAACTCGACAGCTTCTGAAAGAGTCATGCCGTTCGGCACATATCCGTTGAGCGGGTCGTGGGCCGAAGTCTGATCGGTCAAAATGTCGGGGACGACGCCGCGTTCGGCCAGTTCCGGAATCACGTCGGCGCAATTCCCAACCAGCCCGACGGAGACGTTCTCTTTCTTACGGATGGCGTTCTTCAGGATGCGCAGGGCCTCATCCAGCGTGGTCACCATGAAGTCGCAATAGCCGGTCTTCAGGCGCTTCTTGATGCGCTCGGGATCGACATCAATCCCCAGAAACGCCGCGCCCGTCATGGTCGCGGCCAAGGGCTGGGCTCCGCCCATTCCACCCATGCCGCCGCTGACAATTAGTTTGCCGGCAAGATCGCCGCCGAAACGCTTCTCTCCTGCGGCAGAAAAAGTCTCGAACGTTCCTTGGACAATTCCCTGCGAGCCGATGTAGATCCAGGAACCGGCGGTCATCTGCCCGTACATCATCAGGCCGGCGCGTTCCAGTTCGTTGAACTTCTCCCAGTTGGACCAGTGGCCGACCAGGTTAGAATTCGCGATCAGCACGCGGGGGGCGTGATCGTGCGTTTTGAATACGCCGACGGGTTTGCCCGACTGCACCAGCAAGGTTTCGTCGTTGGCCAGATTCTTCAGGGTGGCGACGATGGCGCGATAGGCTTCCCAACTGCGGGCGGCGCGGCCCGTTCCGCCGTAGACGACAAGGTCTTGCGGGCGCTCGGCGACTTCCTCGTCGAGGTTGTTCATGAGCATGCGCATGGCCGCTTCCTGCTGCCAGCCTTTGCAGGTGATGGAGTTGCCGCGGGGCGCGCGAATGGACGCGGGGGCCTGGATTTCGGTTTCGACGGGCATGAGTAGATGGTACTTCTCGGCGCTGCCCAGTACAAATTGGGTTGCGGATCGCTCGAATGGTTGCGGTGCTTGAGCTGGGAGAGGGTCTGGAATTTGACGAGGGAAACCGCTCACTATTTTTTTCTGGGCGTTCGGTAAAATACTCAATCTTAAGAACTTGCTGATGGCGGATCGGGTGGGACATGGATAAAATCTTGAGCCGCAAGGACTTAAAGGCAAAATATTTCGGAATAAGGACTTAGCCCCAGAGCGCGAGACGGCTGCGGGTTTGGTGGTCGAGAAGTTGTTGGAAGAGTCCTCGTGCATGTAGCGAGCTTGCTCTTGCTGGAATTCTCAGTAAAGGTTGTTCGTCACAAGAATCGGGAATTTTTGTGTGGAAGGCTGTGGAAAAAACATTGCGGACGTGACACAGGTCTTAGTTTCTTGGAAAACCTCCATTCTCGGTTTTCTTCATTGGACTCAAAACTTCGGTCACTGAGCGATAAGGGGATTCTCCCACAATCACAGAGAGTCCCACGAGGGTTCGCCAATGCAGCATCAGACCCGCCCTCACCCGGCACAGTCCGGGGTCGTGGCCCGGTTTTGCGTTCGGGTCACTGCAGCCTGAGGATCACCCCGCCGCTTTTCTGAGGCTCCAGGAGAGTCACATTCAGTTCCCCGCATACCTTGTTCGCTTCAAACGGCCAAAAACTTCCCTGATCCGAAGCTGACCCGACTTCTACCACTTGCTCAAATCGGTGCTCACCCGGCTCGTCATCTGCCTCGACACGCAATACATAAAGACCGTCGCGAATGTGCGGGAATTCGTAGTAGCCGTCTTGATTCGTACGAGTCACCGCCATCAGTTTGCCGGAGCGCAGGTCCAGCAATTCAAGTTGGCCATTCTGAAGCGCGCTCCGCACAGGATTCTCGACCGCGCTCGGACGCTCCCACGTGCACATTCGGCCTTCAGCGCGTCGGGCAACTGGAGTCCATCCCGGCCATGGAAGATCGATCTGCATCGCGTACTCGATCCCCGGCACAACTTCGATGTTCTGGCTAGGCGCGAGGATCGGAGCATCCAGACGAACTTGATACTTTCCAAGGGGAATCGCGAAGAAATGCGCCATCCCGTCAAAGTCCGTCTCAGCCGTCGCCACAACTCGCCCGTAACTGCCCGACTCCAGGTCAGTCACCAAAACTCTGACCGAAACGAACGGCCGCATTCGAAAATGAACGTGTGCCGTGAAATCGGATGGCGTGGGAAGGTTCCCTCTGGCTGCGTTATAACACGCCGGCCGCAACAGATTTTCGTCACCGCAGGTCTGCGTCGCCGCGCAGCACGTGATACCGCATACTACGAAGAATAGAACTGTGACACAATTCGCTCGAACGCTAAGCCGCGCCACGTGCCCTCCCAAGTGTACTCGATGCCCAAAGGCAACAACCGAGTTGCATCCGCTGCATAGACGTAGCTCGATCCGGTCTGTAGCGAACTCGCTCTTTTCGTGGAACCGGGCTTGAATGTCGAGAACTGCTACGCGCGATACGTGTCCGACACGACTTGGCATTTGTGGAAGAGTTGTAAGATTCACTGATTGTCGCAATCACCATAGCGCTCATTGACCCGCACGGGGCGTCGTGCGTCGAATGAAGCACCCGATACACGCGGATATCCCTAAGCCTGAGGCTCCAAGCCCCACTTGATGCCGGCCCAGACCCGTTCGTGCAAGAAATAGGCAACGGTGGTGTAGATGTTGCTCACAATCATAAAAGCTGCGGCCGTCATCACCTTGCCCGTTAGCAAGTAGATCACCAGGAAATCCAAGCAGATAATGATGCCGCGGTATGTGACGGCTTTGACAATGGAGCGTTTCGTACTTGCACGATTCTGCATGGTTACCTCTCGTTTCAATCCGGCCATTTCCCGCTACCTACGGCTGTGCGGCTTTTCTTTTTATCACGCCAACAAATGGGGGCGTAAGTGTTGTAATCAGGCCATCACACTCAAAACCCCCTGGCAGGGGTCAACGAGTGAGATCGGGATTTTGCGCCAGCTAGAATGCAGTATGGCCAATATTACCCAACCTTATGACGAGCTTGCCGCTCACTATGACCGAATATTCGAGGACTGGGAAGCCAGCATTGCGCGACAGTCGACGGTGTTCGCGGGCATTCTCGACCGCGAGTGCGGCGACAGGCGACCCATTCGGGTGCTGGATTGCGCCTGCGGTATAGGAACTCAGTCGCTGGGGCTCGCGATGAAAGGTTTCGATGTCACAGGTTGCGACATAAGCATCGGAGCGGTCCAACGAGCCCGCTCAGAAGCCTCGAAGCGTGGGCTTGGCATTCCGTTCTTGGTCGCGAACATGGTACAACTGAGCGCGCAATCCCGAAGTCGAGCTTCGACGCGGTGATTTGTATCGACAACTCGCTTCCACACTTGCAAACCGATGAAGACTTGTTGCAGGCCGCTCAACAGGCATATGGAAAACTTAGGCCAGGCGGTTCGTTCATTGGCAGCATTCGCGACTACGATCGATTGGTTGTGGAAAGACCGACAACACAAGGCCCCAGCTTTTATTCGGACAGTGGCAGAAGGCGGATTGTATTTCAGATCTGGGATTGGCTGGATGAGCGACGCTATCGCTTCCATCTGTACATCACGCGAAACACGGAATCTGCGTGGCAGGCGTTCCATTTCACCTCGACGTATCGTGCAGTGCTTCGGACTGAGTTGCAGCGCATTTTGGAAGGGGCAGGATTCATCAACATGCGATGGCTATCGCCATCTGACAGCGGTTTCTATCAACCAATCTTTATTGCGCACCGTAAGTGTTGAAATCAGAGATTTCGCAACAGTAGTCAGCAAAAGGCAGATCCGCAAGGTCGGCGCAGATTTTAGGAATAGCAAGCTATGCCAGGCACCGGCGGGCAATCATGGGGCGACAATCGACGCCTGCGTTTTCTGAGGATTGGCAGTCGGAGAGGGTGTTGCTCCTGGGTTTGCTACGCCGCAAGGCGCAGGGCTGGACTCAGGCCACAATTCTCCTGCAGCTTTGTGGATTCGCCGCTCGCAGGTCGCCCACTCTTCTTCGGTACACTGCTCCTTACGGCAGTCATATTCGCACAAAGCGTCTGCTTCCGGTACTTCCTGCGCGATCTGATCTTTCAACCATTGCCACATCTTTCTGTGAACTGTTTGGATCGCTTCGAGGTACATCGACGATTTCCTTCCCCACACCGTTTTCAGCCCGGACCCCAAGGATTCGAGATTATGTGCTGGTTCGCCTTTGAAAGCAAGCCGTTTCTGCTCTCAAGAGCGCCCATCTGCTTTGCGGTGTTTGGCCAACTTCTTGGAGCGAAAAGGGTTGATTGCCGATCGCAAAGGCGCGGAAATGTCTGGAAACTAAGAGAGTCGTTTGTAGGGCGCCGTAAACCAACTCTGTCCCACGCAGCGTTTGTGGAGTATCCTTTTTTTGGACCTGCAAGGTTGTTCGAGGTTGAGGATCAACAGCCCGGCTTCTGGGGACGTCTTCTGCACGCAGTCGCATACAGGCAATCGCAAGGAGCAGCGCGCATATGTAGTGGTGTAAGCGCCTACTAGTCTTTCCCTGCTTCGCTCTACTTGGGTGTCTGCCGCAGCTTCTCTTTGCGCAAACACCCCCACCGGTATGGGCAGAGCTAGTCCAGTCCTTGGATGCGAGGAAGGTCAAAGCCGGAGATCCGATTCTGGCGAAGCTGGTCTTGGCTTGGAAGAGTGCTGATTGCGATTTGCGGCAGGGCGCGATCGTGCAAGGCCATGTGGTAACCCAAAAGGCCCATTCGAAAACCGAGAAGAGTTCAGAAATCGGCGTCATCTTTGATGCCGGCCAGTGCGGTGGCCGTGATATGAAGCCATTGTTTCTGACGGTTGCTGCGGTGGTGGCTCCGGCTCCCGATCGCGATTCCGATTTTCCGTACGCTGAGAACCTGCAGCCGTTGAGTGAGGCGGTAGGTCTCGTCTTGAACTCCAACGTGCGGAGTATCAGCCAGGCGTCAGCGACCGTCTACTTCGAACCGCGGCCCGCCAAAGCTTCGAGTTCGGTGACGCCGGGACAGGTGGTAGGAATTCCTCATCTTGCGATCTCGGTGGGACAGGGGATAGATGGTGCTTCCATCCTTTCCTCTACCGGACGCAATGTGCAGCTCAGCGCTGGAACGCAGTTTGCACTTGTTCCGAATCTTAGAGCCGAGCCCAATGGAACCGGGGACGTCAAGAGTACCAATCCCAATGCAGCCACTAATCCTGCGCCAGAGGCACCTGAACCCCCGCCTCCAGACATTGCGGACGAGAGGGAGGTCTGCGTCGCTCCCGACTGTACCGTGGCCCTGGCGGACAGTCAGGCGGACCAGGAAATTCAAGGCGCACAGAGCACTCTCCCCTTGAAGGGACTAGGGTACCTGCCTCCGTCGACAGACCGGGAAATGTCCGGCTTCAATTACGATGTGAGCATTGCTTACCTGGGCCCGACCCAGTTTCTCTTCACCTTCAACCCGCACATACTCGTCCCCCGGAGTGGGGCAGAGGAAAATTTCTCCGGCAAACTTCGCATCGTGCGCGCTGTGCTCATCGATCTGGAGAAAAAAGAGATTGTGAAGACGGTCGATTGGCGCGTCCCAGACTCCGGGCGTTATCTGTGGCCAATCGGAGAGAACCAGGTCCTGATTCATGTGGGTGAGGAATTGCGCGTGTACGGCCCCGGACTTCAGCTGCGCAACCGGATTTCCCTGGGAGGCCCGCTCGCGTTTGTGCGGATTTCCCCGGCGTCGCAATATTTCGCCGCAGGCATCGTTCACGAGCGGCACTCGCGCGAAATTCATCGCCAACTGGAAGAGGCCGAACTCCGCGAACCGGAAGAAGATGTCGAAATTCGGCTGCTCGATTCGCAGTTCAGGGTGTTGACATTGATCACGCGTTCTTCGCGTGTCCCGCCGCCAGTGTTGCTGAACGAAGGCGAGATCCACATCCCCAGCATTGGCCGAAACCATTGGCGAATCGTGGAGAGCAGTTGGGCCGGACAGCGGCGGGTTCTCGCCGTCGCTACTTCAACCTGCGTGCCACAAGGAGAGAGTGTGCCTGGAAACTTGCTGTTCGTGGTCGGTTGCGACCGGCAAACGGGCAACCGAGATGGTACCGCATCCTTCACGGCGACGGTAAGATCGTGCTCAAAGGGTGGTCTCCTTCCTCAGAACTCGAGCAAACCGCGGGCGGAAACGTCGGAGGCAATGCGTTCGCTATCAGGATTGCGGAAGCGACGCAATCGCGGCTATTGCAGTCGGTTTTCAAACCGTCAGAACTGAAGAGTGCGCGGGTAACGATCTACCGGGCAAAAAATGGACGCCGCATTTTTTCCATTGGCCTTCCCAACCCAGTGCCGGCGGTACAAACGTTCGCGATTTCTCCGCGTGAGGACCAGGTGGCCCTGCTCAAGGGTGGCGAGATCGCTTTTTATCGAGTCCCGGCTGCTGAGTGAACGAGGCCCGCATTTGCCTTGGCTTCGCACCGAAACTGCTGCGTTCAGCATCACAGGGGGCGTCACCAGGTGCTGTAGGCGGTTCCGTCGGTGGCGGTGCCACGTCCCTCCTCGGTCTTCGTCATTACGTTCGTCTATGAGCGATATGGAGATTTCTCAACAACTGGCAGCCTGCCGGTCCCAAACGGGCTCACCGCAACATGCGTGACTGGCATCACTGACATTGAGTGGCCCTAACCAAGAAGATTGCGCAGTAAAAATCCCGCCTCCCCGAAGAGCACCTCCCGTCGTTGAGACGCACACTCCCTGAGGCGACAACAACCAGGCCCAGACGATTCTCTCGATCAAAACGTCGTGGAAAAGGAGCATTCATATGTCGGACATAAAGCTCAGGGGAACGCGAAGTGTTCTTTGGCTTGCACTGCTCTCAATATTCTTTGGGTTAGCCCTGCTTCCACCAGCGTGCTTTGCTCAGGACGTAGAGGTCCCTATGTTCGGACCAAAGCAGTACCTGCGAACAACGGACAGCGTCAACGTTTTTACCGATAATTTTCGCGGGGTTCATGGAAAAGGCACGCTGATTATCCAGAACGGGGACGGAAACGGTCACCACCTTGTGTCGGATCTTCTGATTCAGATTAATGGAGTGCCCCTCCCTGGCTGGAGCTGGTTGATGCAACCAGGCTACAAATTGGAAGCCCCGATTTTGATGGACGACGACAATTCGATTTTGGTGATCATTCTGGGCAAACCGGGAAGCTATCTCACGATTCAGGAAGAAGCGGAAATAACACCCGATGCAACCACTACTCAAGTGATTGGAATTGCCGGAGGAATGGCGAGTGTGCAGAACCATCTTGGAGACACGTTCACCTTAACGATTCCTCCTTTGGCCTTAGATCAAGACACGGCCATATCTATCTCAGCTCTTCCCAATGCGTTACCGAGTCCGATCGCGAACAACTTGTATCCGGGAGTTGTCCTCGGACCAGAAGGCTTGGGTTTTAGTTTACCGGTTACGGCCACAGTGACTTTGCACCAGCCTCTTGTAAATCCAGTGGCTTCATTGCTTTCTCTGGAGAATTCAGATTCTGCCCTGCCAACTGCAAATCAAACCACTCTGACGGAACAGAACAGTATCCAGGGAGAAATCTATCATTTTTCACCGCCGTTGACTGTTGGGGCGCCGACAATCAGCGAGATAACCTCGCAAATAGCCAAGATCACATCTTCAATATCCACGATAGCGACTTTGTCACCCGAGTGCTATCCCAATCCAGTGACCGATTGGTGCGAGATTGGGGACGTTCTCGACTCCGAGAGTGCCTTGCTAGGCCTCGCTAAAGCCGCTGATATCCTCGATAACCCCAAAGTAGCCGCTAACGCTCAGGCTGGTGCTCAACAGATGCTTTTGGAAGGGACAGCCGCACTTTTGGCTAGACCCCTGCCCAGTAACCCTTGTGGACTCAACAGTGTTGCAGACCTGCAACTTGCGGCCTCAATACGCGCCCTGCTGGATGACAACTCTCTGGCCGCGAAGGTGGCAGCGAGGGCATGCAAGTTCACGGTATCCCCGCCGCCGACTCTTTTCCTTTTTGTGGGGCAAACGTGGAACGAAATCACTGCGACGTTGAAAGACCCACATGGCAACCCAAGGTCGTGTTCGGTCATAAATTGGTCCGACCCGAACCCCCCGAATGTGGTTGCGATTGCTAAAGACGGTATGGTCTGTGTTCCAACCGGCGTCTCACCGGGAGTTGCAGAGGTTTCAGCGAATTGTGATCAATTACTTGCTTCGACTAAAGTGTCGGTATGTTCTCTGAGCGGAACCTACCAAGGTGGGTACTCGGGTAAAACGATTGGTTGTGTGCAACGGGCACCGGACGGTCGTTGCCTTAAACGGGGCCCCAAAAGCTTTTCGGGTACGATCGCTGTACCCTTCACTCAGAACGGCACGAGTGTTTCCGCCGTCATCATGGGATATACCTTCACTGGTACAAACAACAGCGGAAATGTGACCCTGGGACCAATCCAGTTGCCCTGCAAACAGGGCAAGTCAACTTGTCCAGCTGGGTTAAGTGGCACTTTATCTGCTGACTGTTCTACATTCTCTGGTTCGTTTTATTTTGCCAGGCCGAGGACAATTACAGGTACTTTCTCGCTCAAGTTGACTACTCCATAGCCTGAAGGCGGTTGCCGGGAGTTGTTCTGTCAGCGCTACCGTTAATCTTGGCAAGACTGGAGGAATCAACTACCGCACGTCTTTAGCGAACTGAATCAGTTCTTCGCCGGACATTTTGGGCAGGCGTTCACGGAGCCCCTGCAGCTGGGGCTCTTGTGTTTTTATCCGACGTGGTTCTCTGCCATTCTTGTTGTTGGCTGATTCCATGCGTGCGGCTCCTGACGCTCCAATCGACGGTTGTTGTAATCGACGGTTTGTTGTAAGCAGGGCGATAGCGCCCATAACCCACCCTAGCCGCAAAAGGCGCGGCTAGGATGGGGAACCCTCTGTGTTGGTGGTGCAGGGCGAAATCAAAGGCTGGGCCATTGTTCTCGCAGCGTCGTTGAGGTAGGGATGCTTCGACTGTGCAGTTGCCTTCGCTTCGCGCCGGCAAGTGCTTCGCTCAGCATGACAGAGTGGGATCACCAGGTGCTGTAGGCGGTTCCGTCGGTGGCGGTGCCGGGCGAGGCCGAGTGCACGTCGGTGATGCCGGGTTCCTGCTGGTCGACCGCCATCATCACATCTTCCTGGACGACTTCCCAGTTGGTCTCTTTGGTCATGGGATCGACGGGAATCTGGCGCAGGTATCCGGCCGTCACGAGGTCGTCGAGCGACTGCGGAGCTTTCTGCTTGTCGAGGGTGTACTGCGAAATGACGCTGCGCAAGGTGCTCAGGTTGGATCGCAGAACGGACTCGCGGGACTGGATGACGGTGCGGTTGTAATTCGGAATCGCGATCGACATCAAAATAATGATGATGCTGATCACGATCATCATCTCGAGCAGCGTAAAGCCAAAGGCGTTGTTCCGCCTGCGGCTGCGGGCGCACAGGCGCAGCGATGCAGTGTCGATATTTATAGCCCCGCTTCGCCCCAACTCGTTCACGCCCCGTAGCATCTAGCAGTCCTTACTTCCCAATCGTTTCTTGCCAGTCGTTTCTTACCAATCCTTGTATTTCGTCCCGTCCAGCGCGGTACCCTCTGATTTTGTGTAGACGTCGAACACGCTTTGTCCGCCCCAGGAGTCGGAGTCGGGATCGTCCTGCATGGAGCGCATGCCCCACTCTTTGTTCTTGGTCATGGGGTCGACAGGGATAGAACGCAGGAAACGGATCTTCTTGCCGCCTTGCGCTTCGACTCCCTTGACCAGTTCCTCAAGAGTTGGGGGATAGCCCTGGCTGTCCAATTTGGTCTGGAACATGTTCCGATCGGCGGCGTCTTTGTAGCGGTCGATGGCGTCGCGCATATCCCACAACGCCTTGCGGAGTTCTTTCTCCTTCTCGCGCTGAATCGTGACGCGCGCCAGGGGAAGCGCCATCATGGTGAGGATCGACAGGATGGTTGCCGCGATGATTAGCTCGAGGAGCGTAAAACCCCGAGCGGGCTTCGCGCTCGGCCCGTGATGGAATGTGTGAAGCCTCATGATCTCGTCTCAACCCTCGACCGGTTAGGAGCGAAGGCAAATCTAGCGCCGGGCCGAGGGACGTATCTTTCGCCCCGCCGGGGCTGGCTCATCTTCCAGCTACGTAACCCACGGCTTGCGCCGTGGGCTGCATTCTTGCGCCGCTTCGCGGCTAAACGGCAAACCCGTCTTACTGGACCGTGACCGAGGCTTGGGCTCCGTTGACGGTGATGGCTTGCGAGCCGGGATCGCGGGCTCCGCCTCGAGTGATGGTCAGTGGAGTCTGTCCATCGGTCTTTGCCTGGAACGTGATGGTGACCACCGCGCCCTGGCCGGAAACTCCCCCGGCGCCGAGGGGGCGCGAAGCCGTAATCTGCGACTGTCCAATCATCTCGTCCTCGCGATGAGTCAGCGTGACCACCTGGCCGTCCTGCGAGAGGAAGCCGCCATTGGAAATGTTCACCAGTTGCAACATTGCCGGGTTGTAGTTCAACTGCACAGGCACGGAATGCACGTTCTGGGCTCCGGAGAGCAGTAGATTCACGACAAATGTGTTGCCCTTGGCCGCTTGAATGGTGGGCGGGTCAAATAGGAAGCTAGGCGTAGCGCCAGCGGCATTCGGAGGCGGCGACTGATCAGCCGGAGGTTGAGTTGCCGGAGGCTGCGTCGCGGGCGCGCCGGGCTGTGATGGCGCCGGAGCCGGAGCGACCTGGGGCCGGCTCACATGGCGCAACTCGATCGTGTTGGCGGTGCCAATGTCGATAGCACGCTGGTTGATCTCGCTGACTTCGGTGCCGCGAATAATGTGCGGCGTGATAGCAAAGACAATTTCGTTTTCCGAATGATCCTGGGTGGTCTGACCGAAGAGGTACTTGAGGATCGGAATCTGCGCCAGGCCGGGAATGCCGCTCAGCTGCCGGGTTTGCTGATCTTCCATGATTCCGCCCAGCAGATTGGCCTCGCCGTCGCGCAGGCGAATCTCGTGTTCGATCTTGCGCTGCCCGATGATGGGCTGGCTGATGCCGCCGATGTTGGACTGGCCGGTGACCGCCGAAACGTCCATGGTGATCTTCAGCGTGACTTCTCCGTTGGAATGGACATGGGGCGTGATTTCGATATTGACGCCCACATCGAGATACTGGAACTGGGTATTTACCAGCGGGTTAATGCCTACGCCGCCGATGCCGGGCTGGAAGGATCCGGTGGCAACCGGTACGCGGTCGCCGATTTTCAACGATGCCTTTTGTCCATCCAACGCGCGAATCTGGGGGTTTTGAATCAGTTTGGTGTCGCTGTTGCCCATCACGGCCGACAGGTTGGCGGACGGAATCGTGACCTGGAAGTCGGTCGCGTTCAGGTTGCCCAGCGTGTTCAAGTTCAAGCCGTTGGTCGATCCGGTGGTAGTTCCGGTTGTGCCGGTGCCGGTACCGGTGGTGGTGGTCGAGTTCAGATTGCTCTGCAGCGTGACGGTGGCGCTAGTTGGAGGACTCAACCCCAGAGTGCGCGACCGGTCTTTACTGACCTGCATGACGGCGATGTCGACGATCACTTCCGGACGAGCTTTGTCCAGGTCTTCTACCAGCTTCTCTGCCAGCGCGATCTGATCGGGGGTGCCGCGCACGACCAATGCATTTTGTGAGAGCAACTGCTGCACGCGCTGCACATCGAGCACGGCGCGAATTGCGTTCACCACATCCTGCAACTCGGTGGGCGCGGAGAGATTGGTAAGATAAAAAGTCTTGAGGACGCTTTGTTCCAGTTCCTTGCGCTTGGCGGGATTGTCCGCCGCCACGAAAATCGTGTTCAACGTGACCGGGCGCCAGAAGGTTTTCGACTCCAGGGCGGTGATCTCCAGCGCGTCTTCCAGCGTGACTCCGTTCAGTTCAACCTTGATCGGTTTGGGAGTGTAATCGGGATCAAACAGAACATTGATTCCGGCGAGTTGGCCGATGGTCCGGTAGACGGTGTCGGATTTGTCGGTAAGTTTGACGGTGATGGGGATGTTGGAGATGGGACCGAGTTCGACGGGGCCAGCCGCGTCGTGGACCCTGCGCGAGAGCCCGGCCGGTGGGCCGGCGGCCTGCGTCGGAGGATTGCGCTGGTCGTTGATCATCTTCAGCGTGCGGTTCAGTTCCTGCTTGGCGATGAAGAGCGAAGGGTCGATGGCCAGCGCTTTCTGGAACTCGGCGACGGCTTCGTCCAGTTTGCCGTCCTCGCGCAGCTTCTGCCCGTTGTGGACAATCTGGGCGGCAGCTTCGAAACGACCGCGTTCGAAGGCAGCGCGGTAGCGCAGATCCTTGGGTTTGAGGTCGTAGGCCTGCTTGAAGAAATCGTAGGCCGCCACGTACTGCTGACGAGCCTCCGCGTCCTGACCCTTGGCGAACAGGTCCTTGGCTTTGTCGGCGATGGCAGGGAGCGTTACAACCGCGACCAGCAACAGCAAGAGTGCCGGGCGCATCAGGCGTCTCATTCGATAATCCTCAAGAGATGATCCTCTTTATTACAGTCTTCGCCGGACTTCGCCGGATTAGCAGTTTTCCACGCTGTGCGGCGTCCCGCCGGGGTTCGGCACGCGGGAAATCCACTCGAGATACGAAAAAAACTTCGGATGAGGCGATTATAGCATCGCCGTTTCCGGCTCCCGAAGTGCTTGCGCGCACGGGAGTTACACTCTTTGGTCGTAGGACTAGTGGGTCCATGTCGGCGTCCGGCCTCCGGGCTATCGCGCGGCACGCCCTTTGGAGTCGGAAGCCGAAAGCCGAGAGCCAAACGCCGGATCCCGACCGATGCGCTAAGATAACTACTCCTTAACCCCATGGCTCGCCAATCCACGCACCAGACCAAGGCCAACCCGGAGAAATCTCCGCGCCGTGATCCCACGGCGTCCGGCGACCGGGATGCTGCCGTTAATAGGATCGCTTCACATAACTACTTCTTGCTGGAAAAATTTGAGGCTGGGGTGGTTCTTACGGGTACCGAAGTCAAGTCTGTCCGGGGAGGTCTGGCCAACCTGAAGGACTCCTACGGCTTGGTCAAGGACAATGCGGTCTGGCTGCTGAACGCCCACATCGGTCCATACGAGCACGGTAACATTCACAACCATGCCCCCCTGCGAACCCGGAAGCTGCTGATGCATCGCGAAGAGATTCGCAAGCTGATCGGGAAGACGCAGCAGAAGGGCCTGACCCTGATCCCCACGCGGATGTACTTCAAGAACGGCAGGGTTAAGGTGGAACTGGCCCTGGCCAAGGGCAAGCAGCTGTGGGATAAGCGGGAGACGGAGCGGCGGCGCACGGCGGACAAAGAAGCCAGGGAAGCCATCAGCCGGAGCAGGAAAGCGTAAGGACACCAACTTTCAGGTATTACGTGCGGGGAAGAGCGGTAGTGGTGCAGTTTGACTGCGAGCCCCCTCTGCTCCCACGGCGTCATCCTGACCGGAGCCGTTTTTCAGGCGGAGGGAAGGATCTTGCGCGCAGACCGGTGGCGCGTTCTGGGATGCCCCGCGCGAGATCCCTCACCCGGCTGAAATGCGCCGGGTTCGGGATGACGCCTCCAAAGATCCAAACTGCACCACTACGGGAAGATCATCCCGGTTGATGTCTTACCTGTAATGCACTACACTGTAGTGCATGAAGACAGAAGTCTACAGTTGGCGTCTATCGGCGGATAGAAAGGCCGAGCTTGAGGAAGAAGCCCGCCGCGAAGGCACGTCACTGTCCGCGCTGCTTGATCGTGTTACCGCCGACTGGCTGGCCGAACGCCGCAACGGTCATTCCGACGATGAGGCCGAGCAAGCCGCGATCCGCAAGCGGGCCATGACAGCGATCGGCTCGGTCGCGGGCGAGGATCCAACGCGCGCCGAGAGAGCCGGCGAACTAGTTCGGGAAATCATCTATCAAAAGCATCGGAAGGAATCCAATGTGCTCGCTCGCCGCTTCGGCCTCCGGACTGCCCGCCGCTCTGATTGACACAGGAGTTATTCTTGCCCTCGTGGATCGCAACGACGGTTGGCACGACGCTTGCGTGCAGGCTTACAACAAGAGCCGCCTGCCTCTTCTTACAACTGAAGCCGTGCTGGCTGAGGTATTCCATCTGGCCCGGAGAAAGGTTCCCGATGCTCGCGGCGTCTGGCAACTGCTCCGCTCGGGCGCGATTCAGATGTCGGAAATTGCGCATGGGGAATTGTCCCAGGTTCGAATCCTAATGCAAGATTATGCCGACCGCCCGATGGATTTCGCCGACGCCACGCTGGTGCATCTTGCTGCCCGTGAGCGCCTCGGCACGATTCTGACCATCGATCATGACGATTTTGAAACCTACCGACTTCCCGGGCGGAAGAAGTTCACCATCCTCCCGCGTCGGCCGAGAACTTAACCATGAGTTGCCGATAATGATGGGCGACCACATTATGGGAAACCCAATCATCAAGACCGTAAATCTCAAGTCCGATCGGCCTTCGGTGCTGGAGGCGCTGCAACGACTGGACAGAGAGGTCATCGTCGCCCGGCAGGAAAAAGTGGCGGTGCTCAAGGTGATTCACGGTTATGGGTCGAGCGGCGTCGGTGGCGATATTCGCATGGCAGTGCAGAGGCATTTGCACGATCTTGCGGAGGCCGGTCGGATTCGCGGGTGCATCTTCGGGGAAGACTGGTCGAAGACGGATGAGGCGACCTGGCGGTTGTTGCAGGCGCAGGCGGAGTTGAAGAGCGATCCGGACCTGGGGCGACGGAATCCAGGGATCACGGTCGTGTTGGTGTGACTCCGGCAATGTGGGGACAGCCGCCCTCGGGCCGAAGGCCCGTGTCTTTTCCACGGGCCAGGCTGATCGTAAGACCAGTCGAGCTTCGCTCGACCGGACAGCCGGGGCGGCTGTCCCTACATGAACATTCCAACATGGACACTGTTCAGGATTCCTGCGTCGCGGGCGGCGGATTCGGAATCGTGCTCGGCACCACCGGCATGGGGTCTGGAGCCGTCGCGACCGCGACTGGCTGCGGCTCGATCGGATGCGGCTCCAGCGAGCGCACCGGGACTGCGGGGACCATCATCCGCTGCTGCCAATACGACACTGCGACTGCGCGCTGCCAGAAGCGCGGGATCAATAACAAAAGCAGCGTGAGTTGGCTAATGACGAATGCTCCGCGCACACTTTCCGGGGAAACGAACCTCATCCATGCCCAGATGCCGCCCACCAGAATGATGGCTGCCACGATCGCGGCCACGACGTAGCTTGCCAGTAGACGTACAAGACTGCGGAGCGTATGTCGGAGGCCAGCCCAGATCGATTTTCGCACGGCGCGCTGATCACTGAGGACGACGTCGGCTTCGGCTAGATCGAACCAGATGCGGAAAACGGTCATGATCAGGAAAATCACGAACAGCCCGACGAAGCGGACTTCTGGCAGCAGCAACTCATTCGTGCTCTCCGCGGCTTTGTCCTCGAGCCAGCCATGGATTCCGAACAGGGCGCCGGTCGCGATTCCCATCACGATGCCGGCAACGATCAGCAGCCGGATATACCGCCACAAGTTTCTGCCGCAGGCGCGGAAGAAATCCTCGCGCGGGAGTCGGTAGGTGGAGGCGTAGCCGGCGAAGACTCCGGGTAGGAACAGCGCGGTCGCCAGAAGAAACAGAAATGCAAAAAAGAAGGCAGAAGACCTCATCGCCGACATCGACCCAAACTCGGGCCGCGCAAACAGGTTGGACATCACCGCCCGATCGAGGCCATGCACGAGGCGATCGCTCAGGAGGCTGTGGTCGAGAATGGCCTGCGCTCGCATGAAAAAGGCCGAGGTGCCAAACCCGGCGAGCGTGAGGTTCAGGAACCAGAACCAGGAAATATAGCGTTTGTTCTGCAGGACCATTCCCAATCCGCTGGTCAGTAAATCTCTTCTATCGCTCATTCGTTTCTGTTCTCGATCCCTGTCAATTCGCAAGCCGCCAGATGCGCGTTTCTAAACTGCCCACCACGCCAGCGCCTGGCTCACCCATTGCGTTGCAAACAGCCAGTAGTTGGAGAGTTTGTGGGTTGGCTTGGGATTGCCCTCGACGACGAAACTGTTGTTGAAATCGTTGCGGTCGATCTGCACGGAGTGGTCGGGATCGAGTTCCGCAGACACGACTTTCGCCTTCTTTTGATAACTGAATCGGATCCAGCGGCTCTTTCCGTCCCAGTGCTCGCGGACCTTTTCGCCGTTATCGAACTTGATCTCAACTTCGACCGGCATCACGAAGTCTTCCTTCCGATGGAGCGACACGTAGGACTGATAGACCGTGGCGTCTTTCGCGCCTTTCTTGTCGTCCTTCTCATCGTCCTTCTTATCTTTATCTTTCTTTTCTTCGTACCAGTTCACCGGGAAGGAATTGACGTCGAGCACTTCGTAGTCCATGACCTGCGTGCCATACACGGCTTGGTCGAAGTACCAGCGCAGATTCTTGCCGGAGACCTCTTCAATCGTCTTAAGGAAATCTTCCTTCGTGGGATGGGTGAAGCGGTACTTCATGAAATACGTATGCATGGCCTTGTCCATGGTGTCTTCGCCGATGATGCCTTCGAGAGTGAGCAGCACGCTGGCGGTCTTGCCGTACGTGATACCGTCATACGAGTTGGCGTTGTAGTATTCGTAGGCCTTCTGGGCCATGGCATCGCGATCGGCAACGCGGATAAAGGAATGTTGTTCTTCCCGCTCGCCGATGGTGGCGCCCGCGATATTCATGATGGATGTGTTCTTGTCCAGAATCGAGTCCAGAACTTTGACTTCGGTGTAGCTGTTAATGCCTTCGTCCATCCAGGCGTCTTCAAATTCGTTAGTGGCCACCATGCCGTACCAGTACTGGTGTCCGAACTCGTGTTCCACCACCAACTCCAGCAGGTAAAGGCCCTTTGGCATAAACCAGCTCGAGTCGCCAGTAATGAACGTGGGATACTCCATGCCTCCGGCGGCCGAGTCGGGTTCTGGGTCGACGACCGTGAGCGTCTTGTAGGGATACGGGCCGTACCACTTCTCAAAGCGATCGAGTGTTTCCCGCGTGATTTTCTCGTGGCGCTCGGCCTGGCTCCAGTGCGCGGGTTGCATCAGGAAGCGGAGTTTGATGGGCCCCATCTGCGATTGATACACGCTCTCCCGCACTTTGTAGCGCGGGCTGGCGGTCCAGGCGAAGTCGTGGATGTCGTCGCCGTGATACGTCACGGTCTTAGTGTTGTCGGGATTGGATTGTTCTTCGACCATGACGCCGCTGGCGCCCACGACTTCAAACTGTGGTACCGTGAGCTTCACGTCGTACACGCCGAAATCGGCGAAGAACTCGGTGGTGTTGTGATACTGATGGCAATTCCAGGCTCCGTGCCACCATACGCCCACTTTGGGAAACCACTGTCCGCCCAGAACAAAGTCGCGCTTCCACCCCGAACGCGCCTGGGTCTCGGGAAACTTGGTTTGAAACGCGATCTTGAACCGCACGTATGCGCCCGGCGCGATGGGCATGGGTATGCGCAGATCGACCACGGTTTTGTCGTCTTTGTTGCCATCGTCGGGGGCGATGTACTGCAACTGCGAGGTCAGATCGCCCTGGCCTACGACTTCAAGGCTCTTGATTTCTTCCGAACCATAGAATTTGTCTTCCCACTTCTGGTAGCCGGTGTCACGGCTGCCCATGAGTTTGGAGTCACGGACAAATGTGGCCTTGGGCTGAAATGCGTTCTGATAAAGATGGAAAGGGAAGTGGTCGAGCGCCTGCCCGGTCAGGTTGTGGTAGGTGAGTACTTCGGTGGCGTCGACGATGTGCGTAGCCGCGTCATACTTCGCGTCGATCTCGTAATGCACGACGCGCTCCGACAGGGGCTTGTCTGAATTGATGGCCAGTGTGGTGTCGGGGATTGATAAGGCCGCTGCCGACGCCGCATCCTTTGTGGTCATGGCCGAGGGTCGAGTCTTGACGGCTGGAGCTGCTGCCTGTGGGGCGGCCGCCGCCGTTTTGCGGTTCATAAGGGCAGTGAGTCCCAGGGCCAAAACGGCAACGAGAGCGACCGGCTTCCATCGAATCTGCATGAAGAACCTCACCTGTATGGGCTGCGGTTTTGAATGATAACCCAGGTGGCTGGAATGCGCGACATCGCGAGGGCGTGATCCGACATCGGAACAGTACGGACAAGGTTGTCAACTTGTTCCGAGCCTTCGCAGTGGCTTAATGCGAGGACCTCCGAAGAATTAGCTAACGACCCT